>Ga0315298_1010905_pt1 | contig 10815 bp, 12 predicted proteins | sample WHS_1_MG_FD_203077 | JGI IMG/M metagenome (GOLD analysis project Ga0315298, IMG submission 203077) | Extremophilic microbial mat communities from Washburn Hot Springs, YNP, Wyoming, USA - WHS_1_MG | ecosystem: Environmental > Aquatic > Thermal springs > Hot (42-90C) | place: USA: Wyoming...
CCTGCTCGAACTGCCGCGCCTTTCAGGCCCGCCGCATGAACGCCCGCTACCGCCCGCCGCAGACCGGCCCGAAGCCGGCGAAGCCGGATTTCGTCCACACCCTGAACGGCTCCGGCGTTGCGACCGGACGCGCCCTCATCGCGGTGATGGAAAACTACCAGAACGCCGACGGCTCGATCACTGTTCCGGACGCGCTGCGGCCCTATATGCGAGGATGTGACCGGATCGGCTGACCGCCCCGGTCCCCTCCTATTGACCGGGGCGGGCGGCTTCTCATATTCGATGTACAGAATATGATATCCCAAGGAGGCTGCGATGAGCCTGCGCCCCGAAGTCTTGCCGTTCTTCGATCCCGCGACGAGCACGATCAGCTACATCGTGGTCGACCCGGCCACCGCGCACGCCGCGATCATCGATTCCGTGCTCGATTACGACCCGAAAGCCGGCCGGGTTTCCACCACCTCCGCCGACGCGCTGATCGCAAAAGTACGCGAACGCGGCCTCACCATAGACTGGATTCTCGAAACCCACGTCCATGCCGATCATCTCTCCGCCGCGCGCTACCTGCAGCGCAATCTGGGCGGCGGCGTGATCGGCATTGGCGATCATATCGCGCCTGTCCAGGCCAATTTCGCCGACATTTTCGACCTCGGCCCCGACTTTCCCACCGATGGAAGCCAGTTCAACCACCTGTTTCACGATGGCGAGCGCTTCGCGGTCGGCACGATCGAGGCCGAGGCGATCTACACGCCCGGCCACACACCGGCCTGCATGTCCTACCATGTGGGCGACGCCGTTTTCGTGGGCGACACGCTGTTCCAGCCCGATTACGGCACCGCCCGCTGCGATTTCCCGGGCGGGGACGCGCACGCGATGTATCGCTCGGTCCACCGCCTCTACAGCCTGCCGGACGAAACCCGCGTCTTCACCGCGCATGACTACCAGCCCGGCGGGCGCGAGCCGGAATGGGAAAGCACGATCGGCGAACAGAAGGCGAAGAACCTGCAGATCAACACCGGCATCGGCGAGGAGCAGTTCGTCGCCATGCGCGAGGCGCGGGATGCGACTCTCGCGGCCCCGGTGCTGATCCTGCCGTCGCTGCAGGTGAACATCAGCGGCGGCGATCTGCCGAAGCCGGCGCCGAACGGCCGCCGCTACCTCAAGATTCCGCTCAACACGCTCTGACGGCGAGGACCCCGCCTCATGCTGCTTCCCGCACTCTTTCCCACGCGCTTCACCCCGCTGCCCGATCTCGCGGGCGGGCTGCTGATCGGCGCATCCGCTGCCCTGCTCTGGCTCGGCATCGGCCGCATTGCCGGCATCACCGGCATTGCCGGCGACCTGATCCAGCGCTCCGGGCGGGACTGGCGGCTCGCCTTCATCTCCGGCCTGCTTCTGGCCGGCCTTCTCGCGCGCACGCTCGGCGCCGCGCCCTCCATCCATGTCGCCGCCGGCCTGCCGGTGATGATCGGCGCCGGCCTGCTGGTCGGCATCGGCACCGCGCTCGGCGGCGGCTGCACCTCCGGCCACGGCGTCTGCGGCCTGGCCCGCGTCTCGCCGCGATCGATCGTCGCCACGCTCATCTTCATGGCCATCGCCGTGATCGTGGTCTTCCTCACCCGTGACCTCGGAGCCCTCTGATGCGCCAGCCCCTGATCGCCTTCGCCGCCGGCCTGCTCTTCGGTGCCGGGCTTCTGCTCTCCCGCATGGTCGATCCCGCGAAGGTGCTGGGATTCCTCAACTTCGCCGGTCATTGGGACCCGAGCCTGGCCTTCGTCATGGGCGGCGGCGTGATCATCGCCGCACTGGGCTTCGCGCTCGGCCGGCGGCTTTCCGCGCCGCTCGCCGGCGGCAGCTTTCCCGCGCTCCGGCGCAGCGGCATCACCGCGCGGCTTGCCGGCGGGGCTGCGATCTTCGGCGTCGGCTGGGGGCTCGCCGGTCTGTGTCCGGGGCCGGCCATCACGGCGCTGGCACTGGATCCGCTCATCATCGCGCCGTTCGTGGGCGCGATGCTGGCCGGAATATGGGTCGTGCGGGGGCTCGACGCCGCGCGTCAGCCGCAGCCGCCCGCGCTACCCGTCTCCGCGGTGCAGAACAGCCGGTAGATCAGCGCGACAACCTCCCGCGCCGCCTCGCTGCCGAGCGAGTAGTAGATCGTCCGGGAATCGCGTCGCGTCGTTACCATTCCGTCCTGCCGCAGCCGCGCCAGCTGCTGCGACAGATGCGCCTGGCGGATGCCCAGTTCGCGCTCAAGCTGGCCGACCGACGCTTCGCCATGCGTGAGATGGCAAAGCACCATCAGCCGGTGCGGATTGGCAATGCAGCGCAGGAACTGCGACGCAAGTGTTGCGTTTCGCATCATCGCGTCGAGTTCGATCTCGCTGTCATCCGACGGCAGGATGGACTTCGCCATGTCGGCCCGAATATCTTCCTCAGCTGTCAAGGGGGCGCTCTGACCCATTTTGTGTTCCCCGTGTCCAAGCTCGCTTTATAGGCAGCGACTATGATCTGATCGATCAGCCTTTGGCAATACGTGAGCCGTGGTTTCCGGCCACGAGGCCATGCCCGCAGCTCGCCACAGGCTACGGGGCGGCACGCGGCGCGCTTGTCCTCAGGCGCCGATCAGCCCGAGTTCCGGGCTCGATGCCTCGGCCCGCAGCCGTTTCGGAATCCGTCCCGCCGCGCGGGCGCCGAAACCGGCTTCCACCGCCGCCCGCATCGCCGCCGCCATCCGCACCGGGTCATGCGCCCGGGCAATCGCGGTGTTGAGCAGCACGGCGTCGCAGCCGAGTTCCATCGCCAGCGTCGCGTCCGACGCGGTGCCGATCCCGGCATCAAGCACCACCGGCACCGCACTCTGCGCGCAGATCCGCTCGATATTGTAGGGGTTGGCGATCCCGAGCCCCGAGCCGATTGGCGAGCCCAGCGGCATCACGGCGGCCGCCCCGAGATCCGCCAGCTTGCGGCAGAGAATCGGATCGTCCGTGCAATAGGGCAGCACGGTGAACCCCGCCTTCACCAGCGCGCCGGTCGCCTCGATCAGCAGTTCGGCATCCGGATACAGGGTTTCCCGGTCACCGATGATTTCAAGCTTGATCCAGTCGGTCTCCAGCGCCTCGCGTGCGAGTTCGGCGGTCAGCACCGCATCGCGCACGGTCGAGCAGCCGGCGGTATTCGGCAGCAGCCGGTATCGTCCGCCCAGCGCATCGAGCAGCGAGCCGCCATAAGCATCGAGGCTGATTCGTCTGATCGCCACGGTGACCAGCGACGGATCCGCCGCCTCAAGCGCGTCGAGCAGCACCTGCTGGTTCGGATAGGCGCTGCTGCCCATGAACAGGCGCGAGCCGAGAGCAACGCCGCCGATCTCGAATGCGCTCATCTCAGCCCCCTCCGACCGCGCGAACGATCTCGATCTCGTCGCCCGGCATCAGCCGGGTGCGTGCCCAGGCCGCCCGCGGCACCACGGAGGCGTTCAGCGCCACCGCCAGCCCCTTGGTTTCATGCAGCCCCTTCGCCTCCAGCAATGCGGCAATGCTCGCCGCAATCGGCTCGAACGCGCCGTTCACCCGGATTTCCTCGCGATTCATGCAGCACTCCTCACCCGCGCGAAGCGCCCGATCCCGAACGGGGCGATGCGCGGATCAAGCTTCTGCTCCAGGATCGTCGCCGCCATCGCCGCGGCGGTGACCGGGGTGAGCAGAATGCCGTTGCGGTGATGCCCGGTGCAGAACATCAGGCCGGGCAGGGCGCTCGGCCCGAGCACAGGGGCGTCATCGCGCGATCCGGGCCGGAAACCGACCCAGGTTTCCACCACGGCGAGCTCCTCGATCCCCGGCAAGGCGCGCCAGGCGCCGTCGAGCAGCGAATAAAGCCCGCCGGCCGTCATTGCGCCATCGAACCCACGTTCCTCGACCGTCGCACCGATGACCAGCAGGCCACTCCGCCGTGGCACCAGATAGGCCCGCGGCGCCCAGATCACATGGCGCAGCAGGGGGATTTCCGGGTCCATCTGCACCGAGAGCATCTGCCCCTTGATCGGGCGGACCGGCGGCAGCGGCACCGGCAGATCGAACCCGGCGGACCAGGCGCCAGCCGCCAGCACGACCACATCCGCCGCGTGAACCCCCTCGGCGGTCACCACGCCCCGGGCGCGGCTGCCATCGGTCTCGATCCGCCGCACGGGCGTCTGCTCGCGCAGCACCCCGCCCGCACGGCGGAACGCCTCGGCCAGCGCCGCCGTCGCCGCGCGGTTGTCGACCTGTATGTCGTCTGGCGAAAACACCGCCCCGGCCAGTTGCGGCGCGAGATAGGGCTCGCGCGCGCGCGCCTCGGCCGGCGTCAGCCATTCGAGCTCGATGCCCTGGCTTTTCTGGAATTCCATGTCGTGGCGCAGCTTCGCCGCGTCGTCGCGGTTGAGCGCGATCAGCATCGTGCCCTCGCGCCGCAACCCGACCTCCATGCCGGTGGCCGCCTCGAGTTCCGCCGCGAAGTCCGGCCACAGCGCCAGCGACTCGCGGTTGAGCACCCCGAGCGCCTGTTCGCCCGGCTCCGCCTCGCAGCCAGCGGCGAGCATCCCGGCCGCGGCGTAGCTGGCGCCGCGGCCGATTGCATCGCGCTCAAACACCGTGGTCTCGGCGCCGCGCTGCGCGAGGCGCCAGCCCAGGGCGAGCCCGATGATGCCGCCGCCGATGATGGCGACCTTCATGGCTTCACTCCGCCGCCTGATCCTCGACATAGATGCGGCTGCCGCCATCGCGGAACTCCGCCGCCTTCTGCGCGAGCCCTTCCTCGCGCGCCACCTCGTCGCGAATGTCCTGGGTGATCTTCATCGAGCAGAATTTCGGCCCGCACATCGAGCAGAAATGCGCGACCTTGTGCGCCTCCTTGGGCATCGTCTCGTCGTGGAAGGCGCGCGCCGTGTCCGGGTCGAGGCCGAGATTGAACTGGTCCTCCCAGCGGAACTCGAACCGCGCCCGGCTCACCGCGTCGTCGCGCAGCTTCGCCGCCGGATGCCCCTTGGCGAGATCCGCCGCGTGCGCCGCAAGACGGTAGGTGATGACCCCGGTCTTCACATCGTCGCGGTTGGGCAGGCCGAGATGCTCCTTCGGCGTGACGTAGCAGAGCATGGCGGTGCCGAACCAGCCGATCATCGCCGCCCCGATCGCCGAGGTGATGTGATCGTAGCCCGGCGCGATGTCGGTGGTCAGCGGCCCGAGCGTGTAGAACGGCGCCTCGTGGCAGACCTCGAGCTGCTTTTCCATGTTCTCCTTGATCTTGTGCATCGGCACATGGCCGGGGCCCTCGATCATCACCTGGCAGCCCTTGGCCCAGGCGATCTTCGTCAGCTCGCCCAGCGTCTCCAGCTCGGCGAACTGCGCCGCGTCATTGGCATCGGCGATCGAGCCGGGCCGCAGCCCGTCGCCCAGCGAGAACGACACGTCATACTTGCGCATGATGTCGCAGATCTCGTCGAACTTCTCGTAGAGGAAGCTCTCGCGGTGATGCGCGAGGCACCAGCGCGCCATGATCGACCCGCCGCGCGAGACGATGCCGGTCACCCGCTTCGCCGTCAGCGGCACATGGGCGAGCCGCACCCCGGCATGGATGGTGAAATAGTCCACGCCCTGCTCGGCCTGCTCGATCAGCGTGTCGCGGAACACCTCCCAGTCGAGCTTGTCCGGATCGCCGCCGACCTTCTCAAGCGCCTGGTAGATCGGCACGGTGCCGATCGGCACCGGCGAGTTGCGCATGATCCAGGAGCGGATGTTGTGGATGTTCCGCCCGGTGGAGAGGTCCATCACCGTATCCGCGCCCCAGCGAATCGCCCAGACCAGCTTCTCGACCTCTTCCGCGGCCCCCGAGGTGACCGCCGAGTTGCCGATATTGGCGTTGATCTTGACGAGGAAATTGCGCCCGATGATCACCGGCTCCAGCTCGGGGTGGTTGATGTTCGCCGGAATGATCGCCCGTCCCGCCGCGATTTCGCTGCGGACGAATTCCGGTGTCACGAATTCGGGGATCGCCGCGCCAAACCGCTCGCCATCCGCCCGCCGCGCCGCCGCGCCTTCGGCGGCCTTCGCCCGGCCGAGATTTTCGCGATGCGCGACATAGATCATCTCTTCCGTGACGATCCCGGCCCGCGCGTATTCATACTGCGTCACCAGCGCACCGTCCTTGCCGGCGAACACGCTCCGCCCGGCGGGGCAGGGCGGCACCAGCCGGTCCGCCGCCGCGAATCCGTTGTCCTCCGGCTTGACCGCCCGGCCGGCCACGGCATCGAATCCGCGCCGCTCGATCCAGGCGCCGCGCACCAGCGGCAGCCCGTTGTCGAGATCGAGGCTGAAATGCGGGTCGGTGAACGGCCCCGACGTGTCATAGAGCCGGAACGGCGCTTCCCCCGCGCTGGGGTGCAGGTCGACCTCGCGGAACGGCACGGCGATGTCGGGCCGCCCCTCGGGCGAGGTAAACACCTTGCGCGAGCCGGCGATCGGGCCGGTCGTGACACTGGCAGGCTTGGTCTGGACGTTCATGGCGCGCTCCTCGGAACAGGGGCGACGCTGGGGCGTATGGTTCGGTCTGGATGATCCCGTCCCTCCGCCGGCGCAACCCGGATCAGGTTCAAAGGGTTGCCGGCTTCCCGGCTCTCAGCGTCCGTCGACGCACCCCTCGGATAAGACGACGATGGGTCGGTCGCGCCGGCAAGTCAAGTGCCACACCACTTTGTCATGAATTGCAGAAACGTTTTGTTCATCTTTGAAAGGCATAAGGAAATCAGAATTCCGCCCGTTCGGAGATCCAGGATTTTCATGATCGGTTTCATTGCGGCCCCGATAGAAGATTGTGCCAGCAATGGCTTCCTGGCGCGCGGTCTCATACCGCCCGAAGCCGCCCCCCGCTTGGCGCCGCCCTCCGGCCGCATCTCGCCCGGCCGCCCCGGAACGCTCCGCTGATGGGGCAGAAACTCCAGGCGGGTTGCGTCGATCCGGCCGAGATCGACCGCCTCCACGAAACCTTCATCCATGCCTCGGCCGATCTCGCGCGGGATCTTCACGCGGGAGCCGACGATCCGGCCATCCGCCGGTTCAACCTCGCGGCGGGCATGGCATTCGACGTGGCGCGCCGCTCCATCCGCTGCGCCAACGAAGCCCTCGAAGACCTGCGGACCATCCACCGAATCGCCAGGATCGGCAACTGGCGCGTTCGGCTCGACGATCATCTCACCTCCTGGTCGGAGGACATGCACGAACTCTTCGGCACCGATCCGGATCGTTTCGTGCCGCTGTTCGATGTCCTGACCGGACAGATGGACGAGACCGACAGGACGGCGTTCCTCGCGACCTTCCGCACCGTGGCCGAAACCGGCCAGGCTGCCGCGGCGGAAATCCGCATCCGTGGCGCGGAGGAGGGCGCACGGCGCTGGTTCTGGATCGACATGCGGCCCGAGACCGACGACACCGGCGCCATCGTCGCCGTGCGCGGCATCTGCCAGGAAATCACCGACCGCAAGGTGGCGCTGGAGCGGATCCGCTACATGTCCTCCCACGATCCGCTCACCAACCTGATCAACCGTACCCATCTCCTCGAACGGCTCGACCAGATCCTGGGCGAAGCCCGCCGCCGTCGCGAAAACGTCGCCCTGCTCACCTTCGACATCGACGATTTCAAGGGCATCAACGATCTGTTCGGCCACGCGGTGGCCGACAGCGTGCTGCGCGAAATCGCCGGGCGGATCGCCCGCCAGGTGCGCGAGTCCGATCTCGTGGCGCGCATCGGCGGTGACGAGTTCGTGGTGGTCCAGGCCGGGTGCGAACAGCCCGAACTGGTCGAAACCCTGGCCCGCCGCCTGCTGCGCACGATCGCCGATCCCATCGTCCTCGCCGATGGCCGCGAAATCGGCATTTCGGCCTCGGTCGGTATCGCGCTGCACCCTTTCGACGGCATGACGCCGGGCGCGCTGCTCGCCCATAGCAGCCAGGCCCTGCACGTCATCAAGAAAGAACGCCCGAACACCCTCGGCTTCTACGATGCGTCGGTCCAGTCCGAGTGGCAGAAGCGCCGCGCGCTCGAGCAGGATCTGCGCCTCGCCTTGCAGCATCGCGAATTGTCGCTGGTCTATCAGCCGATGTTCTGCATGCGATCGTCGCTCTGCAGCGGCTTCGAGGCGCTGCTGCGCTGGAACAGCCCGACGCACGGCCCCGTAGCACCCGATCTGTTCATCGGCCTCGCCGAATCCATCGGCCTGATGGAGGAGGTCGGCACCTGGGTGCTGCGCGAAGCCTGTGCCGAGGCCGCGCGCTGGGCGGTACCGCTCACCGTCGCGGTCAATGTGTCGCCAATCCAGATCCAGCAGGGCGATCTCGCCTCGGTGATCACCGAAACCCTGAATACAACCGGGCTTCCGGCCAACCGGCTGGAAATCGAGGTCACCGAATCGATGCTGATCCGCAATTTCGACCGCGCGGTCGACACGCTGCAGCGCATCAAGGCGCTCGGCGTCGGCATCTCGATCGACGATTTCGGCACCGGCTATTCATCGCTCGCGACGCTGCGGGCCTTTCCGTTCAACAAACTCAAGATCGACCGCAGCTTCGTCCGCGATCTTGCGGAGGAATCGGAATCGCTCGCCATCGTCAACGCCGTCCTCGGCCTCGGCCGGGGACTTCGCCTGCCCGTCGTGGTCGAGGGGGTGGAGACGGAACGCCAGGCCGACATCCTGCGCGACTGCGGGGCCGATGCCATCCAGGGCTATCTTTTCGGCCGGCCGTCGCCGATCTCCGCTTACAGCAACATCACGGATCCGCGCGTGACCTCCCGGCGCCGCCTCGCTGTCTAGCGCGCTCACGGCGGCATCCGCGCTCTTTTGCTTTGCCGGCGCCCCGCTTTCCGCTAGACTCCGCATCCGTGAACATGGTCTTGCCGCGCCTGCCGAGGATCACGGTCGAAGTCGTTTTCGATTTCGTCTGCCCTTGGTGCTATCTCGGCGTTCACCGCCTGCAGCAATTGCGCGCCAGCCGGCCGGACCTGCCGATCGCGCCGCAATGGCGGCCGTTCCTGCTCAATCCGGACATGCCTCGCCCCGGCATCAGCCGCGCCGACTACACGGCGCGCAAGTTCGGCGATGAGGAGCGCGCAAGACGGTTCCACGCGGCGGTCGCCGCGATCGCCGCCGAGGACGGCCTCGATCTCGCCTTTCCGCGAATCAGCCGCGCGCCGAGCACCGTCGATGCGCACCGCCTGATCCGCTTCGCCCACGACCACGGCCCCGTCGAGGATCTGGTCCTCGCGATCTTCCGCGCCTATTTCACCGAAGGCCGTGACATCGGCGACGCCGCAACACTCGCGGCCCTCGCGGCGGCGTACGGCCTGCCGCGGGATCGCGTCGCGGCCTTTCTCGCCGGCGACCGGGCGACCGACCAGATCCATGCCGACAATCTCTTCGTGCACCGCCTCGGCATCAACGGCGTCCCCTGCTTCATCATCGACGGCCAGACCGCGATCGCCGGCGCCCAGGAACCCGGCATTCTAGAGCGCCTGGTCGAACTCGCCGCCTCGGACGCCGCGCTGTCCTGATCCGCCCTTCCGCGAGGGCGCGCACCGTGGCAGAACGGCACGATGAAACGTCGCTTCGTGGTTGCCGCCCTGCCGTTCGCCCCGGTCCTGATCCGGCCCGCCCGCGCCGCGGGGTTCGAGGCCTTCATCCACACACTCGAAAGCCGCGCCCGGCAAGAGGGAATCCCGGGGCGGATTGCCGGCGCCGCCCTGTCCGGCCTCAGGCCGAACCAGGACGTGATCCATTACGAAACCCATCAGCCCGAATTCACCCTGACCTGGGCGCAATACAGCGCCCGTGTCGTGACCGAAACCCGGGTGACCGAGGGCCGGGCGGCCTTCGCACGGCACCGGGAGCTGCTCGAACGCATCCGCGCCCGCTTCGGTGTCGCCGCCGCGCCGATCGTGGGCATCTGGGGCATCGAGACCGATTTCGGCCATTACCAGGGCGATTTCAACGTGATCGACGCTCTCGCCACGCTCGCCTGGTACAAGAACAGCGCCTATTTCAGCCGCGAGGCCATCGCCGCGATGCGGATCGTCAGCCGCGGCGACATCCGCCTTGCCGAGTTGCGCGGCTCCTGGGCCGGGGCCATGGGGCAGCCGCAATTCATGCCCAGCATCTACCTCAGCACGGCGGTCAGCTATTCCGGCCACGGCCAGCCGAACATCTGGACCAGCGTGCCCGACACCCTGGCCTCGATCGCCAACTACATGCGCAAGTCGCACTGGCGGCTCGGCCTGCCGTCGAGCGAACCGGTATTGATTCCACCGCATTTCGACACCGCGCTGGCCGGGCGCGACCACACGCTGCCGCTGGCGCGCTGGCAGGCGCTCGGCGTCCATCGCCTCGCACCGGCTCGCCGACTGCCGGCAACCACCCCGGCCTCCCTGCTGCTGCCGGATGGCCCGCACGGCGAAGCTTTCCTCGCCTTCGGCAATTTCCGTGCGATCCGCAGCTACAACCCGTCCGATCTCTACGCCCTCGCGGTCGGCGAACTCGGCCGCCGGATCCTCGCATGATCCGCGCGACCCTGCCGCTCGCGGCCGCGCTGGCACTCGCCGGCTGCGGCCTGCTGCATCATCGCCCCCCGCCGGCGCAGCACGTCCGCTACACGGTCGGGAAACCCTACAACGCCGGCGGGCAATGGCATTATCCGCGGGTATTCGGCCACTACGACCGCACCGGCCTGTCCACCCTGATCGCCCCCGGCCCGGCACGACTCACCGCCGATGGCGAGGCCTATCGCGCCGACAGCCTGACCG
>Ga0315298_1010909_pt1 | contig 10813 bp, 7 predicted proteins | sample WHS_1_MG_FD_203077 | JGI IMG/M metagenome (GOLD analysis project Ga0315298, IMG submission 203077) | Extremophilic microbial mat communities from Washburn Hot Springs, YNP, Wyoming, USA - WHS_1_MG | ecosystem: Environmental > Aquatic > Thermal springs > Hot (42-90C) | place: USA: Wyoming...
CAAACGGCGAAAGGGACGATCCTCTTTGAGAATGCGCGGCAAGGAGGCAAATACCTGCTTGAGGGGTGGAGCATCTTGCGCCGCCCGCGAGGAGGGCGGTTCATAGACAAAAAAGAGGGCTGCCCCGCCCAGGAGGAAGATGATGCCGCCGATCAAAAAGAGGATGGCAAAATTGGCTGGGTAGGCCCACGGGCTAGTTCCGCCCAGGGCATAGCGCACGAAAATGCCTACGGCCACGCCCCCTAGGCTCCCCAGCACCTGACCGATGCCGACCACGGTGCCGCGCCGCCGGTGCGGCAGGGCGCGCGCGATGACATCGAACCAAGGGATGCTCGCCATAGCATCGCCCGCAAAAAAGAACACGATGCTGAACAGGGTAAAGGCCAAGGTCGCCGTGGGCGCTACGGTGGTATAGCGCCACACAACCCAAGCCAGCACGAGGATGATGGGGCGCGTCAGCCAAATGGCCCGCAAGATGGCCGGTTTTTTACGCGGTAAGCGCGCGACGAGGCTCGCCACGATGAGTTGGGGGAGCAGCCAAGCCGCGCTGATGAGGCCGCTCGCCAGGCCTACGATGACCTCCGAGCGTGTCAGCGAGCCGATGAAGGCGGGCATCACCGTCGTCGAACTGATAAAGGTTACCGCGATGTAAAAGAGGCATACATCCGCGCAAAAGGCGCAGGCATTGCGCAGGAAATGTTGCGGGCGCGCCTCGCGCTCCACAGGGGCGTTTTGGCTCACGGCGTGGTTCCTCCACTCAGGGTGCAAACACCCCTATACTCTAGAGAGAAGCGCCAAAGCGTCAAATAAAGGCGTGAAGCGCCAGGCGCCTTATCGGCTTGTGATGCACCTTCTTGAGGCCTTTTACCCCAGGTAAACCCCTTGCTTTTGCAGGGCCTGCCGAAGGAGGCCGCTCGGCACGGCGCGAGGCGCGCAGCCCAGTTCGACGGCCAACCCAGCGGCTACCCCAGCAGCTTGCCCCGTGCAAAGACAGGGCACGATCAGACGCAGCGTATTGCAGGCTCGATAGTCGCTGGAGACGGATCGCCCGGCCACAAGGAGGCCGTCTACCCCTTGGGGCACCAGGCAGCGATAGGGAATGTCATAGTTCAACCCACGAATGCGGTAGGTTGGCCCCCAATCTGGAAAGTAGACGCCCAAGCGCGCGATGCCATCCTCAAAGTGGCGGCTGTTCCGTAGGTCCTCATCGGTGAGGCAGTATTCGCCGTGGATGCGCCGCCCTTGCCGGACGCCCAATTGTGGGTAGGTCGCCGCGATCCGTGCGGCCTCCCAGCCCGGCAGGTGTTCCCGCAGGTAAAGGAGTGCAGTAAAGGCCTCCCGACGAAAGAGGATCTCCGCGCGGGTCAAATCTTCGGCATGGGCGATATCCAAGCCCGCCACGCGGCGCCCCGCGCCGGGCATCACACCGCCGTTCAGGCGCTTGGCCTCGGCGATAATGGCCTCATAGGCGGCGGGCTGTTCGCGGCGGAAGGCCTCCACCCGTGCGGAATCCACGCCGGTAACCGTCATCCCCAGCGTCACCTCGTGCGGCTCGTTATCATAAGGGACCCCAGCCCGCGCGGCCAGGTCCGCATCGGCAGAGGCGTCAATCGTAACCGCCGCCAAGATCGCCTCGCGCCCGCTTTTGCTCTCCACGGTTATACCGATGACCCGCCCTTCCTGAAGGATGGGATCGCAGGCCAGCGTGTGAAGCCGCAGGCGAACGCCCGCCTCCAGGAGCATTTCGGCCGCTTGCCATTTGAATAACTCGGCATCCACGCGGTAATCGCCGGAGCGGCGGAACTCGGCCGTCTCTTCATCTTCGGAATCCACAACGCCGTGCACACCCCCCAGCCTGGCCAAACGCTGACGGATCTCTTCCGTGATGCCTTTGGCGAGAGGGCGGTTCCCATCGCCCACGCCGAGGATGGCGACGACATGGGCGCCGGTGATCATCCCGCCGAGGTACCCATACCGCTCGACGAGCATCGTGCGGGCACCCTCGCGCGCCGCCGCGAGCGCAGCGGCAATGCCTGCCGGCCCTCCGCCGGCGACGAGGACATCCACTTCGGCGATGACGGGCGTACGGCGAGGGGGTTCTTCGATCCACCGTGTGGTCATGGTACGGCTCCTTGGGTAGCAGAAGGGTTTCGCATCGTGAAGGCTATCATAGCGCACGCTGAGCCGGCGTTCAAACGATCCGTCATGCGCGAAGGGGCCGCTAGGCCCCTTATACGCCGTGCCTTAAGAAGATTAGGCGCTTTGCGGCGCTCGAGAGCCGGGAAGCCCGCGCTCCGAGGGAGATAAGAGCGCGAGGAAGCCCCGTAAAGGGGTCTAACGATTGTGCGGGGGCAAGGCTCCCGCACTCCATAGTATCGCCCGAAGCTAAGCACAACCTCTTTTGACACGATAGGGCTTTTGCATATTATTCAGAGTGTTGAATATACCAAAGGCCGAGAACGCGCGAGAACCCGTGGGTTCCTGAAGCCCGAGCGGTTCGCTCGAGGAAAGGGCATATGAGCAAGCGTTTCAGAAAACGCCAAGTGTGCTGCTGCCGCGAGCGTTCGCCGACGTCAAGTCTTTAGGTCAGTACGTTATCGTATCATAGAAAAAAGGGTAAAAAAGGGTGAGGTGTCATCATGGCTAAAACGTGGTACCCGATTATTGATGAAGAGAAGTGCTTACGGTGCGGCACGTGCGTAGATTTCTGCCCGCATGACGTCTATGAGCAGGATGGCGATGGGCGGCCGCTCGTGGTCGCGCCGGATAACTGCGTCGAGTTTTGCCGAGGGTGTGCCAAGATCTGCCCGGCCGAAGCAATTTCTTATTACGGCGACGAGAAAAACTAGGAGGTAACAATGGGGAAGAAAGGGCTTCTTTTATGCGTATGCCAGGGGACGTGCCCCTCGTTTCAGGCGATGAATATCTTTGAGGTGGCAAACGCCATCCGCCGCGAGAAACTGGTGGATTACGTGGCCATACATCCGCAGTTGTGCGCGCGCGATGGCGACAACTTTTTGAGTGCCCTCCTCGCTAGCCACGAGACAGATCACCTCTACGTGGCGGCGTGTGACCCGAATATGCAATCCAAAATGTTCCGAGATGCCTTCACCGCGGCAAATTTCGACGGAAATCAATCCACAGGGGTGGATATCCGCAATATGACCACCGAGCAGGCCGTCGCGGCGATTAAGGCGCTCATAACGGGCAAGTAGAGGGCAAGCCTTCAAAAAGAGGAGGCGCTTGAAAACGCCTCCTTTTTTTGTTAGGATGATGCCAAAGGGAGATGAGGGGGCTTAGAGATGGTTCACAGAGAGTGGGCGGCAGATCAGCCGCTTTTGGAAGTGATCGATCTGCACGTCGTGCGCGATGAGCGGCCCATCTTGCGCGGCGTGAATTTGCGCGTGAGCGAAGGGAGCATTCATGCCGTGCTGGGGTTGAATGGTTCCGGCAAGTCCACGCTGGCGTATACGCTGATCGGCTCCGTCGGCTACAAGCCGGAACGAGGCAAGATTTGGTTTGCGGGGCAGGATATTACCCATTTGAGCATCAGCGCGCGCGGCAAATTGGGCCTGACCCTGGCGTGGCAGGAGCCAGCGCGCTTTGAGGGGTTGACGGTGGGGCGCTACCTCAGCCTTGGCATGTCGGAACCGGACCCCAAGCGCATTCGCGCCGCGCTATCGGCCGTGGCGCTAGACCCGGATACGTATCTGAACCGCTATGTGGATGATGCGCTCTCGGGCGGGGAACGAAAGCGAATCGAACTAGCGGCCGTGTATGCCATGAAACCGAGGCTGGCCATCCTCGATGAGCCGGATTCGGGCATTGACCTCATGGCTTTGGAGGATATCGCCAACCTAATCCGCCGGATGAGGGAAGAAGGGATCACCGTGCTCCTCATCAGCCACCGAGACCAAGTCGTCCATGTCGCCGACACGGCCTCGCTCATCTGCGCGGGAGAGGTCCTCATCACAGGGGCACCCGATCGCGTCTGCGAACGGTATGCGCGCTGTTGCCGGGCCTGCGATCGTGCCGAAATCGTCGAAATGGGGACGGATTATGAGCGACTTTGAGGCCATCCTGAAAGCGTATGAAATGGCGGGCGGCGACCCGTCGTTCCTCAAATCTCCTACGGTGGGCAGCCTGGTGATCAGTGGCAACCAGGTGTTGGGCCTGAACGCGATCCCCGGCCTGCAGGTTACCGCCGACCCTTTGGCCGATGGCGTCAAAGTGGCCGTCCGCGTGGAAGAGGGAATCAAAATTCCCCTCCCGGTGCACCTTTGTTTCGGCGTTATCCCGGCAGAAGGGGTGCAGCGCATCCTGGTGGATTTTGAGATCGGTGCCGGCGCCTCGGCCACGTTTTTAGCCCATTGCACCTTTCCTAATGCCTTGCGCGTGCAGCATATCATGGAAGGCACCGTGCGCGTGGGGGCTGGGGCAGAGATGCACTATAACGAGGTGCACTATCACGGAGAGGCCGGGGGCATCGAAGTGCTCCCCAAAGTGCGCGCCTATGTGGAGCCGCGTGGCCGTTATCTCTCGACCTTTACCCAAACCCATGGCCGCGCCGGCCGCATCGAGTTCGACTATACGGTGGATGTGGACGAATATGGCCTGACGGAATTGACGGCCAAGGCGTTGGGCTATGGCGAGGATCAAATCACCATCCGCGAGACGATCCGCCTCAACGGCGAAGGCGCCCGTGGGCTAGCGAAATCGCGCGTCGCCGTGCGCGACCGCGCTCAAAGCCATGTCTTTGCCACGACCGAAGGACACGCCCCTTTGGCGCGGGGCCATGTGGATTGCGTCGAGATCGTTCGAGACCAAGCCCTTGCCCATGCCACACCGATCGTGCTCGTAACCGATGCCCGCGCGCAGATCACCCATGAGGCGGCAATCGGCACGGTGGGCAAAAAGGAACTCGAGACCTTGATGGCGCGCGGTGTCGAGGAAGAAGAAGCGGTGGATATCATCGTGCGCGGGATGCTGGGGTAACGCGGCATACGCCCGCCCCTCCCGCTTCTCAACCCTCTCGCAGGGTCAAAAACCTGCGGGAGGGTTTTCGTGCGCTGGACATATCCCCTCAACCGCGCTATAGTGAAGGGGATGAAAGCCCAGTTGATCTACAACCCGGTGGCGGGCCTGCGCGACGCCGAGCAAGATCTCCGGCAAGCCATCGCCTTTTTAGAAGGGCAAGGCTGGGAGGTGCGCTTGCGGCGCACGCTGGGCCGAGGAGATGCCATCACCTACGCCCGTGAGGCGGTCGCGGATGGTTGTGATATCGTGATTGCCGCGGGCGGAGATGGCACCTTGGGCGAGGTGGCCACGGGGCTGGTGGGCACCCATTGCCTTCTCGGCGTGCTCCCCGTGGGCACGGGGAACGTATGGGCGCACATGGTGCGGCTGCCCGTTTGGTCGCCCACCTACCGCACGGCCCTTCTCGATGCGGCGCGCATCTTGGTGAATGGCCAACAGCGCCTAGTGGATGTAGGAAAAGCCGGCGAGCGCTATTTTGTGCTGTGGTGCGGCATCGGGTTCGATGCGGCCGTGGCGCGCACCGTTGAGCCGCACCGCGAGATCCGCCGTAGTTTGGGGAACCTCACCTACGTCGTGATGGCGCTGGCCCAGAGTTTGAGCATGCGTGGCATCCGCGCGACGGTGGTGGTGGATGGCAAGGCCGTGCGCGAGCGCGTGCTGATGATCGTCGTGAGCAATGCGCGGCTGTATGGCCCCTCATGGCAGTTGGCTCCCCTTGCCCAATTGGATGACGGCCTGCTTGAGGTCTATATTTTTCGGGGGGGAAGTACCCTCGACCTGTTTCGCCATTTCGCCACGCTCCTTTTGGGCAAGCATCACCAGAACCCGCGCGTGGAGTGGTACCGGGCGCGCACCATCGAGGTACGCGGCGAAAAACCCCTCCCTGTGCACCTCGATGGGGACCCTGCCGGCTATACGCCGGTGGCCATCCACGTGGTGCCTAGGGCGCTGCGGGTGATCCTCCCAGAAGAGGCGGCCCCTTCTCTCTTTCAAGGGGAACTCGCCGAGGAGGAAGAGGCTCCCTCGTTGGGCGCGCGGTTGGCGCAGTACCTTGCTCACCAGCGCGAGTATTGGCGCGGCGAAAGCGAACGGCTGCGCGCCGATTTGGGGAAGCGCCTAGGCATTCCCCAAAAGGATGATGAGGCGTAGGCTTAACCGATAGCATCAGGCGATAGGAGTTTGGCGGTGTGAGTGAGTTCGTCCATCTACACGTGCACAGCGAATACTCTCTATTGGATGGGCTGGCCAAGTTGCCTGATCTCTGCCAGCGGGCCGTGGAGTACGGCATGACGGCCCTGGCGCTTACTGACCACGGCCAGATGTACGGCACCATCAAATTCGCGCGGGCAGCGGCGAGCGTCGGCCTCAAGCCGATCTTTGGCTGCGAGGTATATCAGGCCCCCCGCTCCCGGCATGATCGCGACCCTCGCCTCGATAGCAAGGCGTACCATCTAATCCTCCTCGCCGAAAATATGACCGGCTACAAAAACCTCCTGTGGCTGGTCACCCAGGCGAACCTCGAAGGGTTTTACTATCGCCCGCGCATTGACAAAGATCTCCTAGCCCAGCATGCCGAGGGCCTCATTGGCTTGAGCGCCTGCCTTTCGGGCGAAATCCCTTCGCTCATCGCCGAAGGGCGCCTAGAGGAGGCGCGCCAAGCCGTGGCCTGGTTCAGGGAGGTGTTCGGCGCGGAGAGGTTTTACCTTGAACTCCAGCGCCACCAGGGCCTGCCCGAGTTAGATCGCGTGAACCGCCATCTCCTGGCCCTGGCGCGCGAGTTCGGCCTGCGCTGTGTGGCCACGAATGACGTCCATTACGTGCGCCGCGAGCAAGCCGCCGCGCAAGAGTTGCTCTTGGCAATCCAGACGAATACGACCATTTCCGACCCCTCGCTCATGCGCATGGGGAGCGATGATTACCATTTTGCCTCGCCCGAGGAGATGGCCCTCGCGATGGCCGAGTGCCCGGAGGCCTTGGCGAACACCCTCCGCATCGCCGAGATGTGCGAGGTGGACCTGAGTTTTCAGGGGTATCGCCTGCCCAAATTCCCCGTGCCCCCGCCTTACGATGCGCAGAGTTACCTGCGCAAATTGTGCGAAGAGGGCCTCAAGCGCCGTTATGAGCGCATTACGCCCGAAATTCAGGCTCGGCTTGACCACGAATTGGCCGTCATCCACGATATGGGGTTTGACGACTATTTTCTCATCACCGAGGATTTGGTGCGCTGGGCCAAACAAGAGGCCAAAATGCTGGTTGGCCCCGGCCGTGGCTCGGGCGCGAGCAGTCTGGTGGCCTATGCGTTGGGCATTACGGATATCGAACCGCTCGGCTTGGGCCTCATCTTTGAGCGGTTCCTGAACCCAGGCCGCGTCACCATGCCCGATATTGACCTCGACTACCCCGAAGATCGCCGCCAGGAGGTGATTGATTACCTCACGCGGCGCTACGGCGAAGATCGCACAGCGCAGATCGCCACGTTTGGCACCATGGCGGCGCGCGGGGCCATCCGCGATGTGGGGCGAGCCTTGGGCATCCCCCTACAGGATGTGGATTACATCGCCAAACTCATCCCCGGCGGCCCCAAGAAGCGCATCGAAGATGGCCTCGAAGAGGTGGCAGAACTCAAGCAAGCCTACGAAACCCAGCCCTGGGTGAAGAAACTCATTGACTGCTCGCTCAGCGTCGAAGGGGTCTCAAAGCATCTTTCGACGCACGCGGCGGGCGTCATCATCTCCGATAGGCCGCTCATCGAGTACACGCCCCTGCAGCGCGCCCCCCGCGGTGAGGGGATCATCTCTCAGTTTTGCATGGAGGATATCGAGGCCATCGGCCTTTTGAAACTGGACGTCTTGGGCCTCTCGACCCTGACGATGATTGACCGCGCCCTTCGCTGGGTGGAGCGTACCACGGGGCGCACCTTGAGGCCGGAAGATATCCCGATGGATGACCCCGAAACCTATGCCCTCCTCTCCTCAGGAGAGGTGACAGGCGTCTTTCAGGTGGAAAGTGCGGGGATGCGGCGCGTCTTGCGCGAGATGCAGCCCACCGAGTTCACGGATATCGTCGCCATCTTGGGGTTATATCGCCCTGGGCCGATGGCTTACATCCCCAGTTACATTGACCGCAAATTTGGCCGCGAGCCGATCACCTACGCCCACCCCAAGTTGGAGCCGATCCTCGCCGAGACGTATGGCATCATCGTCTATCAGGAGCAGGTGATCCAGATCGCCATGCAACTGGCGGGGTTCACGCCTGCCGAGGCCGACCTCATGCGCCGCGCGATGGGCAAAAAGAAGCGCAAGGCGCTCGACCAACAGCGCGCCAAGTTCATCCAGGGGGCAGCAGCCAATGGTATCCCGCAAGAGGTGGCGGAAGCCATCTTTGCGGATATCGAGGCCTTTGCCGATTACGGCTTTAACAAATCCCACGGGGCAGCCTATGCCGTCATCACGCTCCAGACGGCTTACCTCAAATGCCATTACCCCGTGGAATTCATGGCGGCGCTCCTCTCGGTGGAGCGCGGCAACCTCGAGAAGGTGGCCTTTTTCATCGGGGAATGCCGGCGGTTGGGCATCGAGGTGCGGCCGCCGCATATCAACTATTCGGGGGCGGATTTCGAGATCGAACCCCTATCCTTCAGCACGCTCGCCGAGCGGAACAACCTGCGAGGTGCGAAGGGGCTGGCCATTCGCTTTGGGCTGGGCGCCATCAAGAATGTGGGCGATGGCCCGGCGCGCGCTATCGTCGAGGCACGGGGAGACCAGCCCTTTGCCGATCTCGACGACTTTGCCCGCCGGGTGGATCTTCGCCAAATCAACAAGCGCGTCCTCGAATGCCTGGTTCGGGCCGGCGTGTTCGACGAGATGGGCGAGCGGAACGCCATCTTGGCTTCGCTCGACCAACTGATCGCCATCAGCACCGAGGTGCATCGCGCCAAAGATGTGGGCCAGCGCACCCTGTTCGAACTTGCCCCCTCTGCGCTAGGGCCTTACACGGGCGTTCGGTTTGCGCTCCCGCAGGACGTGCCGCCCCTCTCGGCCAGGGAATGCCAGGCAGATGAGAAAGAACTCCTGGGCACCTACCTCTCCTCGCATCCGCTGGCCATCCTCTCGCACTATGTGGATGAGCGCCTGCGCCCCTTGGGGGAGATCGATCCGACCATCGCGAACGAGGTGGTGGAGGTGGCCGGCATGGTGAGTGGCCTGCGCGTGATCACCACGAAAAAGGGCGAATTGATGGCCTTTGCCCAGGTGGAGGATCTCACCGGTACGCTGGAGGTGGTGATTTTCCCCCGCGTTTACGAGACCTGCCGCGAACTTTTGGCCGATGGGTCCATCAAGCACATCCGCGCCAAGGTGGATGTGCGCGATGACCAACCCAAACTAGTGGCCGAGGCCATCATGCCCTACCAGCCCCCTCAAAATGGCAAACGGCCTGCGCCCGGCCGAGAAGCCAAGCGGCTTCTCGTCGAAATCCCTTTGGATCACGACGAGGCCAAGGTGGCCGAACTCGCCGAACGCACCTTGCAGATCCTCTGCGAGCACAAGGGGAACGTGCCCTTTGAGTTTTGCCTCAAGAGCCGATTGGGGAGCGTCGAGATGTCCTTCCCAGAGATGGCCACGCAGTATTCGCCGCAACTGGAACAGCAGATTACGTCCTTGCTAGGGCAAGGGCATCTCCGCATCGAGTGGGCATAGGGCGCGATGAAAGAGGGCCTTTTTAGGCCAAGGGATGGGGTAACTGGCGCAAGCCGTGCGAAGAGGGGCGCGGTACGGCTGATCGGCTGGGCCTTGGCTTGCCTCTTGGCCATAGGGTGGGCCGGCCTGCCAAGGGCGCGGGCAGAAGTGCCCATCACTTGGCGGCAGACGAACGGGCCAGAGGGCGGGCCGGTTACGGCCCTAGCGGTGAGCGCCTCTCAACCGGAGCGGATCCTCATCGGCACGCCGCTGGGCGTCTACCAGAGCCTCGATCGCGGCAAGACCTGGGCGCGCCTGGGAGGGACGAGCGGCATCGGCTCCGTCTATGCCGTGGCGATAGATCCGCTGGATGCGGATATCCTGTATGCCGGTGGCGCAGCGGGGCTGGCACAGAGCCGCGACGGCGGCGCCACATGGGCAAGGGCCGAGGGCAAATTGGGTTGGGAGCCTGTCTATAGCCTAGCCATTGCCCCCGGAGCAGCGCAGATCCTTTATGCCGGCGCGGAAAGCGGCGTGTATCGTAGTTTCGATCGGGGCGCCCACTGGGAGGTGGCTCGCGAAGGGCTGCCTCAGGGGAGCGTGCGGGGGGTGCTCATCCACCCGGATAATCCCCAAGTCGTCTATGCGGCTACCGGGCAAGGCGTTTATGTCACGGGGGATGGCGGCACCCGATGGTATGCCGCGAATTTTGGCCTTCCGCCAGGTCAGCCGGCCTTGGCTATCCTTCGGGAGGCTACAGACCCATCTCACCTCTATGTGGTCTCGGCGGGAAAGGTCTTTGCTTCGACGAATGCGGGGGCGCAATGGTCCCTTGCGGAGGGGTTCCCCTGCTCAAACGAAGCGATCGCAGCCCGGCACGCTCAAGGGGTATGGCACCCTTCATGGGGTGCTTTGTGCGCCGCTCGGGCGCAGGAAGCCCCGTGGAGCGAGGGCCTTACGGCTTTGGCGTTCAACCCCCAAGATCCTCGCCGTCTCTATGCCGGCACAGCGCGGGGCTTTTGGGCAAGCGAAGATGGCGGCGCCACTTGGCAGCCTCGCCTGCACGGCCTGGTGGGGAGCACCATCTTGGCTTTGGTGGA
>Ga0315298_1010910_pt1 | contig 10813 bp, 11 predicted proteins | sample WHS_1_MG_FD_203077 | JGI IMG/M metagenome (GOLD analysis project Ga0315298, IMG submission 203077) | Extremophilic microbial mat communities from Washburn Hot Springs, YNP, Wyoming, USA - WHS_1_MG | ecosystem: Environmental > Aquatic > Thermal springs > Hot (42-90C) | place: USA: Wyoming...
GCCGACCTCATACAGTAGGTAGAGCGGCACCATGACGATCATCATATTCACGGGGTCGGGCGTCGGTGTCACGATGGCGGCGATGATGGCAATGATCAACACGGCGAACTTGCGATAGCGGCCAAGTTGTTTGGGCGTAACGACATCCAATTTGGCGAGGAAAAAGATGATGAGCGGCGTCTGAAAGACGATGCCCATCCAAAAGAGGACACGCGTTACAAAGCCGATATAGTTATCGAGCGTCCAGCGGTTCTCGATAATCGTCGAGAGAAACCCTTGCATAAAGTTGACCGCCGCCGGGAGCATGACAAGCGCCGCAAAGGCGACCCCTCCCCCAAAGCAGACGAATACCCCGGGGAGCAGCCAGAAGAGAAAGCGCCGCTCATTGGGCAAAAGCCCCGGCAAGATAAAGCGAATGATCTGATAGACGATGACGGGCATGGCGAGCACCGTCCCTCCCAGGAGGGCGATGCGAAAATATACGACGAACGATTCCGTAGGGGCGATGGTTTGGGGAATGGCATCTCCCAAGGGGAGAATGAGGATCTGGAGCAAACGCGCCGCAAAAACGATGCTGATCACCGTGCCCACGATCAGGGCAATGGCCGCTTTCACCAAGCGCGAACGTAACTCGGCCAGGTGCTCAAAGATGGTCAGTTCCACATCCCTAGACATATGCATTAGCCCTCGTCCGTTTTATCGTCTGGGGAACGCGGCTCTTCCTGCACGATCTCGACCGGCTCGATCGAGATCGCCTCAGCGTCCTCGTCGAGCACGGCTTGGCCAGCCTCGATGAGGATGGGTTCAGCCGCTGGCGAAAGGTTCGGGCGAACAGCCTCTTGGCGGCTCGGCACGGGGGAAGGAGCCGGCTGGGGCTGCTCCTCGACGGTTGCCGACGAGGCAGCGGGTTGCGAAGGAGCCGGCGCTTGTGCGGCAGGGGCAGGCCCTTCTAAGGATTCGAGCAGCCGGTCGGAGGAGATTCCCTGTTGGATATCCTGAATTTCCCCTTTGAGATCCTGAATCTGTTTCGTAACTTCATCCACCGATAGGGCTTCGCGGAACTCGCGGGAGACCTCATCGCTCTGCTGGCGCAGTTTGGCAACAAAGCGCCCCAGTTTGCCGGCGAATTCGACCATCTTTTCGGGGCCGATCACCAGCACAGCGATCACGAGGATGAGCAACAATTCGCCTGTGCCAATTCCAAACATCGTATCATTCGCCTCCTGACGGGGGGCTTATGGGGCCGGGCTTTCCTGTAAACCAGGCGGCTCGGCTTGGCCGGCGGCCCCTTTGAGTTGGTTCGCATATTTGGCGCGATCGGCCAAAAGTGTGCCCAACACGCCATTCACAAAACGGCTCGAACTGTCGCTGCCGAACATTTTGGCGAGTTCGACGGCCTCGTTGATCGCAACCTTGGGGGGCGTCTCGTGGTCAACCAGGATTTCGAACGCGGCCATGCGGAGGATATTGCGGTCAATGGGCGCGATCTGGTCAACAGGCCATTCCGGGGCGATGCCTTGGATGATCGTATCGAGGGCATCGCGATAGGTCAACACGCCATGGATAAGGCCCTGGCAAAAGTCCTGTGCCTCTGGCGGCAAAGGCGAAACGGCCAGCCGCTCTCGAAGGGAGAAGGCTGGGTCATGGTGAACGATATCCACTTCGAAAAGAACTTGCAGGGCAATGACTCTTGCCCGTCGTCGAGGCTTCAAGGCCCTTCTCCGCTTATGGGGTTACGCATCTTTGGCCGGAACGCTCTCCACATCCTCAATATGGACGTTCACGGCCAGCACGGGCATCCCCACCATATCGCGGATCGCCCGTGAGACCTGGCTTTGGATCGTTCGCCCCAATTCATAAAGGTTTACATCGCTAGAAGCCACCACATAAAGGTCCAGAGAAACGGCGTCATCCACCACCTCCAAGTGCACGCCGCCCGAGCCGGCTTTCCCTTTGAGGAGGCGATCCACGCCGGTAGAGATATCCTGATGCATGCGCACGACGCCCGGCACAGCGAGCGTCGTCAGGCGCGCGATAGTCGTCAGCACCTGAGGAGAAATGCGTACGCTTCCGAGTTTTTCTTCCATCGGGTCCCCCCTCCTAAGGTGCCTCTATGCGGTAATCTTTGAACCGTGCGAGATAAAGGGCAAGAGCCGCCCCGGCGCGCCGGCCCGCGAACGGCTCTTCCATCCCTTCAGACTCCTGTGCTTTCAGCGCGTATCGGGCAAGACGGCCTGCCCACGATAGTGGCCACACACGGGGCATACACGGTGAGCCAAATGCGGGCTGTGGCACGTTGGGCACTCGATCAGGCGCCGTGCCTTGAGAGCATCGTGGCTGCGGCGCCGATGCGTGCGCCCATGAGAGAGTTTCCGTTTCGGGAGTGGTGTCATCGGTCGTCAATCCTTTCGGCAAAGTTTATCCGTTATCATGATCATCCAACAAGGCGGCCAACGCCGCCAAACGCGGGTCCAGATGCGTATGGTTGCAAGTGCACTCTTCGTAGTTCAAATTGGCACCGCACTCTGGGCAAAGGCCTTTGCAATCGCTTTTGCAAAGCGCGGGCGTAACGAGCGCCACCACCGCTAACTGCCGCAAGACCTCCGTCACATCCAAAATGTGATGTGCGTCAATCACCAACTCGGGTTCGTCCTCATCGGTGAGCGGAAGCGTCGCCCCCGTTTCAATATCAATCGAGGGGATATACTCCTCCTCGATTTCCAAAACGGTTTGCGTAGTCAATAATTCCAGGCAGCGCCGGCAAGCCTGCACCAGCGCAAGGCTCGCATGGCCTTGGGCTAAAATGCCCCGAGGGGTCCTGACAAAGGAGATTTCCCCCTCTACCGACACGGGCCCGGGATTATTCTCGTCGATCTCGAACAACTCCCCAGAAAGGTGATGGTGGCGAAATGCGCCAACGCCCTCCTTCAGGAGTTGCGCTACATTGAATGATAACATGTTTCCTCTTTTTAGCCGAGCCCTACCTCGTCCCTGATTATAGGCAAGGTGTGTATCGTGTCAAGCGCGTCCATATAGGGGAATGCGCTACTTGGCTTTCGCCCTCGCAGCCGCTATAATACGACCGCTGTTGGAAAGGCGAGGTTGAGGGCAATGCGCGCACTCATTACGGGAATAACGGGGTTCGTTGGGCGCCATTTGGCGAGGTACCTCCGTCAAGTGGGCGATGAGGTTTTTGGCATCGCCTCGCCGCGCACCCCGCTGGAGGGCGCTGAAATGGAAGGGGAGCGCATCGTCCAAGCGGATTTAAACGAACCCTCCGCCGTGGTGAGGGCGCTGGAGGCCTTTCGCCCGGAGGCCATTTATCACCTGGCGGCACAGGCCTCCATCCCACGGGCGTGGGAAGACCCCAGCCGTACGCTTTATAACAATATCAATGCCCAACTCAACCTCTTTAAAGCGGCGCTTGCCTTGCGCTTGGAGCCGCTTATCCTCGTGGTGGGGTCGGCCGATGAATATGGCCGCGTCCGGCCTGAAGATATCCCCGTGGATGAGGAAACCCCTCTGCGCCCCGTAAACCCCTACGCCGTCAGCAAACTGGCGCAGGATTACTTGGGCCTGCAGTATCATTTGAGCCATCGGATGCACATCGTGCGCGTACGGCCTTTTAACCATATTGGCCCAGGGCAAGGGCTTGGGTTCGTAGTGCCCGATTTTTGCTATCAATTGGCGCGCATTGAGGCCGGCCTTCAGCCCCCCACGTTGCGCGTGGGCAACCTCGAGGCCCAACGGGATTTCACAGATGTGCGAGATATCGTGCGCGGCTACCACCTCGCCCTGACGCGCGGCCAAGCGGGCCAGGTGTATAACCTCGGCTCCTCTCAAGCCTGGGCCATTCGCGATCTCCTCGACCGGCTTTTGGCCTTGAGCACCGTGGAAGTGCGGGTAGAAACAGATCCCGAACGAATGCGCCCCTCGGACGTGCCCATCATCGTGAGCGATTGCCGGCGCATCCGCCAAGAGGTGGGTTGGGAGCCTTATATTCCTTTGGAGCAAAGCCTCCGCGATACGCTAGAGGATTGGAGAAATCGTATAGGAAAGGTTAGACCATGACCAAAAAAGCGTTGATTACTGGTGTTACCGGGCAAGATGGGTCCTATTTGGCCGAATTTCTCTTGGAGAAGGGCTATGAAGTGGTGGGGATGATCCGCCGCGGCTCGATGCCCAACTTTCAGCGTATTCAGCACATCCTCGACCGCATCACGCTGGTGAATGGCGATTTGCTCGACCAGGTTTCGCTCATCGAAATCCTCCGCGAGCATCGCCCGCAAGAAGTCTACAACCTAGCGGCGCAATCCTTCGTGCCCACTTCGTGGGCGCAGCCCGTGCTCACGGCAGAATTTACGGCCGTGGGCGTCACGCGCGTGCTCGATGCCATCCGCATGGTAGATCCGACCATCCGCTTTTACCAGGCCTCCTCAAGCGAGATGTTTGGCAAAGTGCAAGAGGTGCCCCAGAACGAAAAGACGCCCTTTTACCCGCGCAGCCCCTATGGGGTGGCCAAGGTCTATGGGCACTGGATCACCGTCAATTACCGCGAAAGTTACGGCATGTTCGCCGTCTCGGGCATCCTCTTCAACCACGAGTCGCCGCGCCGTGGGCTAGAGTTCGTAACCCGCAAGGTTACGCACAACGCGGCACGCATCAAACTGGGCCTGGCCGATAAACTCCCCATGGGCAACCTCGATGCCAAGCGCGACTGGGGGTTCGCTGGGGACTATGTGCGGGCTATGTGGCTTATGCTCCAGCAGGATCACCCCGAAGATTATGTCGTCGCCACCGGAGTACAGCACTCGGTGAGAGATCTGCTGGAGTGCGCCTTCGGCTACCTTGGCCTGGATTATCGAGATTACGTGGTCATTGACCCCCGCTTCTTGCGCCCGGCGGATGTCTTTGAACTGGTTGGAGATGCCTCGAAGGCCCGCCGCCAATTGGGATGGAAGCCCGAGGTGACCTTTGAAGAACTCATCCAGATGATGGTCGAACATGACCTGCGCGAACTGAAGCAGCAAATGGCCGCGGGGACCGTTCCACCCGTCGGGGGATGGCAGTAAGAACCCCCATTGCCGAATCACCCTCTCAGAAAGGAGAACCGCTATGCCTAAACCCCCTATCCGCTTCGGCACCGATGGTTGGCGCGGCGCGATCGCCGAGGATTATACCTTTGAAAATGTCCGCTATTGCGCCCAAGGGACGGCCGATTACCTATTGGAGGATGGCCTTGCGGCGCAAGGGATGGTCGTCGGCTATGATATGCGCTTTCGCTCGGAAGATTTTGCCAAGGCTGTAGCCGAGGTGCTCGCGGGCAACGGCGTGCGCGTCTACCTGGCTAACAAAGCCGCGCCCACACCCGTCCTTTCGTATGCAATTTTGCCGTACAAGGCCGCCGGGGGCATTTGGATTACGGCGAGCCACAACCCGCCGAGCGATAACGGCTATAAATTACGCTCTTCGTATGCTGGCGCGGCTGACCCCGAGACGTTGGCGCGCGTCGAGCAGTACATCGCGGCCGCCCAGGCGAGCGAACGCGCCCTGCGGATGGATTACGATCAGGCTGTGCGCCAAGGCCTTATCCAGGTAATAGACCCCGACGAGCCATACTTGGAGCAAATCGCCCGCCTTATTGACGTGCGCCCCCTCCAGGCGGCCGGCTGGCGCATCGTGGCCGACCCGATGTGGGGCGTGGGCCAAGGCTGGTTCTCTCGCCTTTTGAACGGCGGCCAAACGGTGGTGCGCGAGATCCACGCCGAGAGAAACCCCCTCTTCCCACGGATGCGGCGCCCCGAGCCGATCGAAGAGAACTTGCAGGACCTCTTTGCCGAGGTTCGCGCCTGGAACGCTCACTTTGGCCTGGCGACCGATGGCGACGCTGACCGCGTGGGGCTGGTCAACGAAAAGGGCGATCTCGTCAACCAACTCGAAGTGTACGCCTTGCTCGCCTATTATCTCTTGGAGGTTCGCGGCCTGCGAGGGCCTCTCGTGCGCACCATCAGTTCCACGGCTATGGCCAATAAACTCGCGGCGCGGTATGGCGTGCCCGTGTATGAGACGGCGGTGGGCTTTAAATATGTGGCCCCCGAGATGCTCCGCGTCAAGGCCCTTATGGGCGGAGAGGAGAGCGGTGGATTTGCCTTCGCCGGGCATATCCCCGAACGCGATGGTATCCTCGCCGGGCTGTATCTCTTTGACCTTTTCGTGCGCGAAAACAAAACGCCCAGCCAGATGATGGCGCACATCTTTTCGCTGGTCGGCGAACATTACTACGATCGCGTGGATCGGCGCATGCCCCCCGAAAAACGCTCGGAGGTCGTCGAACGGCTACGCGCGGCACGCCCCACGGCCTTGGCCGGCCTCCCCGTGCGGGAGGTGGATACGCGCGATGGCTTCCGTTACGTGCTGGAGGGCGGGGATTGGGTGCTCATCCGCCTTTCGGGCACGGAGCCGGTCATTCGCATCTATTGTGAAACGACCCGAGCGGATAAGGTGCAACCGCTCCTTGAGGAAGGGCTAGCCCTTGCAGGATTGTGAACGGGGCGCAATGTACTGCGATTCGCATGCGCACCTCGAATCGGATCGCTTTGATGCCGATCGCGAGCACGTCATCGCACGCGCCCGTGAGGCGGGCGTCCGTTGCATCATCACGTGCGGGTCTGATGTGGAGACGAGCGAGCAAGCCGTGCGCTTGGCCCTGCAGTATGAGGGCGTCTATGCCGCAGTGGGCGTCCATGCCCACCGCGCGGCAAGCGTTGCCCGCAACGCCCAAGGGGAATGGGCGATGGACGAGGCGGCTATACGCCGCTTGGCCGACCTCGCGCGGCAGCCTCGCGTCGTCGCGATGGGCGAGATTGGCCTCGACTACCATTATGACTTTTCGCCTCGAGAGGCGCAGCGCGCTGTGTTTGGCCGCCAACTCGCCTTGGCGGCCGAATTAGGCTTGCCGGTCATCTTGCACAGCCGCGAAGCGGAAGATGACTTTCGTTCCCTCATCGAGGCCGCACTACAGGTAAGGGGCGTTTGGCACTGCTTCCTTGCGGAAGGTTCGTTTGCCGAATGGGCCTTGGCGCGCGGGTTTTATCTTGGCATCGCCGGGCCGATTTCCTTTAAAAACGCGGCCTATCTCGGCGAAATCGTCCGGAATGCGCCGCTCGAGCGTCTCCTCATCGAGACGGATAGCCCTTACCTCGCCCCCCACCCTATGCGTGGCCGCCGCAATGAACCCGCCTACGTCGTGTATGTGGCCGAACATGTGGGGAAATGGTGTGGCCTTTCGGGGGCTGAAATCGGCGAGATCACCTTCGCCAATGCGCAGGATCTCTTTGGAGTGCGCGCCGATGGATGTTGAGTTGAGCATCGTCATCGTGAGTTGGAATGTGGCGCCCCTCCTGCGCGAGTGCCTCCTTTCTCTCCTTGCGTTGCCTTCCGTCACCCAAACGGCGGATGGCTCCCCGCGCCTCCGGGAGGGGAGCATCCAAGTAGTGGTGGTGGATAACGCCTCGACGGATGGCACGGTGGAGATGCTCCGGCGCGAGTTCCCCTGGGTTGAGGTCATCGCGAATTCCCAGAACCTTGGGTTCACCGCTGGCAATAACCTCGGCCTTGCCCGTTCGCGGGGGCGTTTCCTGCTCCTCCTAAACCCCGATACGCGTTTTATCCTTGCCGATCATGTGGACCCTTTGGCGGTGATGCTGGAATATCTGCGCAACCATCCTCGCGTGGGCGTGGTCGGTCCGCGCCTTATCTATGCCGATGGCCGACCTCAGCCCTCGCGGCGCCGCTTCCCCAATTTGGCAATGGCCCTGATGGAGAGTACCCTTTTGGAGGAATGGTTCCCGCGTAACCGCTGGGCGCGCGCCTACCGGATGGAAGATGTGCCCCTCGACGGCCCACATGAGGTGGATTGGGTCACGGGCGCCGCGATGCTGGTGCGCCGCGAGGCATGGCAAGAGGTGGGCGCCTTGGATGAGGCCTTTTTCATGTATTCCGAGGAATTGGATTGGTGCCGGCGGTTTCGCCAGGCCGGCTGGGAGGTCGTCCATCTCCCGCAGGCGGTCGTCATGCATTATGAGGGGCGCTCCAGCGAGCAAGTGATCGCGGCGCGGCACATCCATTTTGAGACGAGCAAGATTTTGTATTTTCGCAAATATCATGGGCGCTTGCAGGCGGGCTTTTTGAGGGCGTTCCTTCTCTTGACGTATGTGTGGCGGCTGGCCACCGAAACGGCGAAATATATCCTTCGGCACAAGCCCTCCTTGCGCCAAGCGCGCATGCGGGCCTATGTGCAGGTGCTTCGCAGCGGCCTAAAACCCCAACGAGCCACAGAGGGTACTCAATGACCACAGGGCGGCGCGTCCTTTTGGTAACCGGCGAATATCCCCCTATGGAAGGGGGTGTGGCCGATTTTACGGCGATCTTGGCGCGGCATATGGCGGCGCAAGGCGCGCAGGTGGCTGTGCTGACCTCGACGGATGGCCAACCCCGCAATCATCGCTGGGCCACCCTTTTCCCTTGGGTGCGCACCTGGAACGCTTGGAACCTCTGGCAAGCCCTACGTGCCATCGAGCGGGATTTTCGCCCAGAGATCATCAACATCCAGTATCAAACGGCCGCTTTTGAGATGCGCCCTTCCATCAACTTTCTCCCGCGTTTGACGCGGGTGCCTTGCATCGCCACTTTTCACGATCTCAAGGTGCCCTACCTCTTCCCCAAGGCAGGGCGCCTGCGCCCCTGGGTGAACCAAGAGTTGGCCCGTTCTTGCCAAGCCGTCATCGTGACGAACGCGGAAGATTGGGCTGCTATCGAGGGGTGGCCGGGCATCCGTCAAAAGGCCCTCATTCCCATCGGGAGCAACATTACACCGGAATACCCCGAAGGGTATGACCGCACCCTGTGGCGCAGCCGTTACGGCCTCGGTGAAGAGGCGCTCGTGCTGGGATATTTTGGCTTTCTCAATGCCTCCAAGGGAGGGGAGGATCTCATTGCGGCCCTCGCGGCGCTCGTGCGTGCTGGGTATGATGCCTACCTTCTGATGATCGGGGGCACTGTGGGCGCAAGCGATGCGACCAATATCACCTACCTCGCGCGCGTCCGCGAGGCGATCATCGGGTATAATTTGTCTTCACGCGTGATCTGGACGGGGTATCTCTCAAACCAAGGGGTCTCGGCAGCCTTTGGCATCGTGGACGTGTGCGTGCTCCCCTATCGAGATGGGGCGTCCTTCCGCCGTGGGAGCCTGATGGCTGCCCTGGTTCACGGCCTCCCCATCGTCAGCACGCGCCCGCGCGTCCCGGTGCCGGAACTTGTCCACGGCGAAACCATCTTCCTCGTGCCCCCGGGTGACCCCACGCTCCTCGCTGAAGCCGTGATGCGTTTGGCCGATGACCGAGCGCTCCGTAGGAGGTTAAGCGAAGGAGCACGCGCCTTATCGCGCCGCTTCCGGTGGGAAGAGATCGCCACGCGTACCCTCCAGTTGTACGATTCCATTCTCCATGAGCGAATGCCCGTATGAAGAACGCAGCGGCCAATGTGCGGGCAACCGAACCTCTCAACGTGGGCGCCTGGCGGTGGGCGGCCGCCTTGGGGGTGATCCTCCTCGTGGGCCTCGCTGTGCGCCTGTACCGGCTGGATGCCCAAAGCATCTGGTATGACGAGGGGTGGAGCATCGAACTAGCCCATGAGGCGCCGGGCCGCGCCTTGGTGCGCCTGCAAGAATTCGCCGATCCGCATCCACCGGGCTATTACCTCTTGCTCATCGCCTGGGGACGGTTGGTCGGCCGGAGCGTTTGGGCCTTGCGGGCGCTTTCCGTAGTGCTGGGCCTCTTGACCGTCCTCGGCGTATATGATGTAGGAAGGCGCCTATTCGATCGCTGGACGGGCCTTTTTGCAGCCCTTTTTCTCACCGTGGCGCCGGCGCACATTGTCTATTCGCAAGAAATGCGCATGTACACGCTCCTCACGGCGTGCCTTGCAGCGCTTCTAGGCCTCTTTTACCGCTATGGCGTGGGAGAAAAGCCTTGGAAGGCTCCGCACTGGGCCGCCTTGATCGCCCTTGAGGCTTTGGCCCTCTACACGCACTTTTTCGCCGTATTTGCTTTGGCCGCGTTGAACGTTTGGCTTGCCGTGCGGCTGGTGTTGCGGATGAAACGAGAAGGCCCGCGCCCCTTGCTCCTTTGGCTAGCAAGCCAAGGGTGTGTCCTTTTGGCTTATGCACCGTGGCTGCCCGTTACACTCCAACGGGCCGCCACCCATACAACGCTGGCGCAGTTTTCCCCCGCTCTCGGTCCCTTTTTTGCGAGTTCCTGGTCGTTCCTCTTGGGGGGGCACATCGCCCTTTACGACCGCGAACCGCTATATCGTGCCTGTGCGTTTTTGGCGCTTGGCGGCTTTTCGATAGGGACGTTACTTTTGCTCATCCGCGATCCCAAACGGGGGGCCGTGCTTTACCTCATTGCCCAATTCGCCCTGCCCATGCTGGGCGTCTATGCCTTGATGCGCCTACGGCCCGGCTACCACCCGCGTTACGTGTTGATGGTGATCCTGCCGCTTATCGTGCTCCTCGCGCGCCAGGTAACCATCATCCCACGGTTGGCCAAGGGGATTTGGCCGCTTGCCGCGCTCATCGCGGCCATCTGGCTGGGAGCGTTCGGCCTAGCAGGGCACGCCCTGGCCACGGATCGCTATTATGACCGCGATGACGCCCGTAGCACGGCGGCCTTTTTGAAAGAGCACCTCGCGCCGGGCAGCGTCGTGTTGATGAGCCATAGTGAATGGGCCTTGCGCTATTATTTGCGCGGGAGCG
>Ga0315298_1010911_pt1 | contig 10813 bp, 9 predicted proteins | sample WHS_1_MG_FD_203077 | JGI IMG/M metagenome (GOLD analysis project Ga0315298, IMG submission 203077) | Extremophilic microbial mat communities from Washburn Hot Springs, YNP, Wyoming, USA - WHS_1_MG | ecosystem: Environmental > Aquatic > Thermal springs > Hot (42-90C) | place: USA: Wyoming...
GATCAGATCGAGCAGCGCGCCGAGATCCGCCGCACTGACCGGGCTGTTCTCGATGCTGCTTCCGGTGCGGTTGAGGACGGCGAAAAAATCGCCCAGCATCCAGTTCGCGACCTGTTTGGCATCGCGCCCGGTGGCGACCGTCTCGAAAAAATCAGCGGTGACCTGCTCCATCACGAAAATCGCTGACTCGTAGCGCGAAATTCCGTAATCCTGCATCAACCGCGCGCGCTTGGCATCGGGCAGTTCCGGCAGTTCGGCTTTCAGTGTGGCGATCCACGCTTCGTCGAGCACCAGCGGCAGCAGGTCGGGTTCGGGAAAATACCGGTAATCATGGGCATCCTCCTTGCTGCGCATCGAACGGGTTTCACCGCGCGCCGGATCGAACAGCCGCGTCTCCTGCTTGACCTCGCCGCCGGATTCCCAGATTTCGACCTGCCGACGCGCCTCCGCCTCGATCGCCTGCATCACGAAGCGGATCGAATTGACGTTCTTGATCTCGCAGCGTGTGCGGAACGCCTCGCCCGCCTTGCGGACAGAGACATTGACGTCGGCGCGCATCGAGCCTTCGTCCATATTGCCGTCGCAGGTGCCGAGATAGCGCAGAATCGTGCGTAATTTCCGAACATAGGCGCCCGCCTCCTCCGGCGTGCGCATGTCAGGCTCACTGACGATTTCCATAAGGGCGACACCGGATCGATTGAGATCGATCAATGATTTGGTCGCGTGCTGATCGTGCATGCTCTTGCCGGCATCCTGCTCCAGATGCAGCCGGGTGATGCCGATCGAGCGGGTCTCGCCCGATTCCAACTCGATGTCGATCGCACCCATGCCCACGATCGGATGTTCGTACTGGCTGATCTGATAGCCCTGCGGCAGATCGGCGTAGAAGTAGTTTTTCCGGTCGAATCGCGAAACCAGGTTGATCTGCGCGTTCAGCCCCAGCCCGGTGCGGACCGCCTGGGCGACGCATTCGCGGTTGATCACCGGCAACATGCCGGGGAAACCAGCATCGACGAAGCTGACCTGGGTGTTCGGCGCGCTGCCGAAATCGGTCGCGGCACCGCTGAACAGTTTGGATTTGGAAATCACCTGGGCATGCACTTCCAGCCCGATCACCAACTCCCATGTCCCGGTCGCACCCTCGATCGTATAGCTCATGACGTTCCCCCCGCCCGCACCGCAGGACGTGCGGTGAACTCCGCCGCGCGCTCCAGCGCACCGGCCACCGCAAACACCGTTTCCTCGTCGAAATGCCGGCCGATCACCTGCAGGCCGAGCGGCAAGCCCCGCGCATCGAGCCCCGCCGGGACCGACATCGCGGGCACGCCGGCGAGGTTGGAGGGGACGGTGAACACGTCATTCAGATACATCGTCACCGGGTCGTCCATCTTCTCGCCGATCGCGAACGCCGCCGAGGGCGCCGTGGGCGTCAGGATCGCATCGACCTTCGCGAACGCCTCGTTGAAATCGCGCAGCATCAAGGCGCGCACTTTCTGGGCGCGCAGGTAATACGCATCGTAATACCCGGCCGAGAGAACATAAGTCCCGATCATGATCCGCCGCTTCACCTCCGGCCCGAACCCCGCTGCCCTGGTGCGCTCGTACAGATCGATCAGATCCGCGCCCTCCACCCGCGCGCCGAACCGCACCCCGTCATACCGCGCGAGGTTCGAGGAGGCTTCGGCCGGTGCGACGATGTAATACACCGGCAAGCCATATTTGGTATGCGGCAGTGAGACGTCGACGATCTCAGCCCCCGCCTGCCGCAGCCAATTGATCCCGGCCTGCCAGAGTGTCTCGATCTCCGGCGCCATGCCATCCACCCGGTATTCGCTCGGAATTCCGATCCGCAGCCCCTTCACCCCGCGCGCGCACGCCGCCCGAAAATCCGGCACCGGCCGATCGGCCGAGGTGCTGTCGCGTGGATCGAACCCGCTCATCGCGCCCAGCATGATCGCGCAATCCTCGACATTGCGCGCCATCGGGCCGGCCTGATCGAGCGAGGACGCGAACGCCACGATGCCGAAGCGCGAGCAGCGCCCATAGGTCGGCTTGATCCCCGCGATGCCGGTGAACGAGGCCGGTTGACGGATCGAGCCGCCGGTATCCGTCCCGGTCGCCCCCATCGCCATCCGCGCCGCGACCGCCGCTGCCGACCCGCCGGAGGAGCCGCCCGGCACGAGCTTCGCCCCGTCCTCGCGCTGCCACGGGTTTTCGACCGCGCCATAGGCCGAGGTGATGTTCGATGAGCCCATGGCGAATTCATCGAGATTGGCCTTGCCGAGCATCACCGCGCCGGCGGCCTTCAGCTTCGCGGACACCGTGCTTTCATAGGGCGGCACGAAAGGGGACAGGATGTTCGACCCTGCCGTGGTCCGCACGCCTTCGGTGCAAAACAAATCCTTCATCGCGATCGGAATGCCGGACAGGGCAGGGGCGTCGCCCGCTTGCCGCGCCGCATCGGCGGCCTTCGCCTGCTCCCGCGCCAGATCGGCCGTGACGGTGATCAACGCATTGAGTCTGGGATTGAGCGCTTCGACCGCCGCGAGATGGGCATCGGTCAGTTCGACCGCCGAGATTTTTTTCGCCGCCAGCGCATCAAGCGCCGCGGCGATGGTCAGGTCCAGCATGGTCACTCCACCACCTTCGGCACGGCAAAGAAATTGCCGATCCGATCCGGCGCGTTGGCCAGAATACGCTCAGGATAATCCCCGTCGTTCACCGCATCCTCGCGCAGCCGCATCGCCATCTGCGCCCCGCCGGACAGCGGCTCCACGCCATCGACATCGACTTCGGACAATTGTTCGACGTAGCCGAGAATCGCATTGAGTTCGCCCTCGAGGCGCGGCACCTCGTCGTCAGCGAGGCGGATACGGGCGAGTTTCGCGATACGGCGAACCGTCGCGGGGTCGAGCGACATGGGGATCCCTTGGGTTTCTGTGCGGTCTGGATCATAAACGCGACCATGACACTGTTCAACCTGACCGATCTGGTGGCTGCAATGCCCCGCAACGCACGGCTGATCGGGCTCGATCCCGGATCACGCATCGTCGGCATCGCGCTGTCGGATGTCAGCCGTCGCCTCGCCTCGCCCTATGGCGCGATGAAGCGCGGCAAGCTGGCCGAGATGGCGCGGACGATCCGCGACATCGCAGCCAAGGAGGGTGCGACCGCACTGGTGATCGGCCTGCCTTTGTCGATGGACGGCACGCTCGGCCCCGCCGCCCAGGCCGCGCGCGACTGGGCGCACGCGATCACCTTCGCCACCAACCTGCCCGCCGCGATGATCGACGAGCGGCTCTCCTCCGCCGCGGTCAACCGCGCGATGATCGCGGCGGACGTCTCGCGGGGCAAGCGGGCGGCCCGGGTCGATGCCGCGGCGGCGTCCTACATGCTGCAGGCGGCGCTCGATATCATCACGAATGCGGGATGAAACTCCTTGCCGTCCTGCTGCTGCTGTTGATCGCTGCGATGCTCGAAGTCGGCGGCGACGCGCTGATGCGGAATGGATTGCACGCCACCGGGCTGCACCGGATACTCTGGCTGATCGGCGGCACCATCGTGCTTGCCGCCTATGGGGTGTTCGTCAATCTCGGGCCATGGGATTTCGGCCGGGTGCTGGGCGTCTATGTCGTGCTGTTCTTCATCGTGGCGCAACTGGTTAACTGGCTCGGCTACGGCATCCGCCCGGATGGGCCGATCCTGGCCGGCGGCGGGTTGATCTGTGCGGGTGGGCTGGTGCTCATGCTGTGGCGCTGATCCGGCGATGCAGGCGGTTGATCGCGCGGACGGCGAAGCGTGAACCGGGGTCGAGCTGCGTGAGAAATCCGGCCGGCCAGAAGGCGGTGCGCGCGGCCTTTGCTGCGGCAAGCGGCAGGCGCCCCGGCGGCGGCACGATCGGCCGGTAGGACGACACGCCGAACCCCTCGGCATGCGGCACATTGGCGAAGCGCGCCGCATCGGTGCGGTCGGGTTCGGCGAGCAGGGCGCTCAGCCGCGACAGCGCGGTCTCCCGCAGTATCGCCACATGCGGATCACGCAGATACGGCCGCATCGCCTGCGCCACATCGACCACCGCCTCATGGATCACCGCGGCGATCGCCAAGCGCGGCGCTTCCTCCGCCTGATCGATCCGCACGGGGAAGGGGGCGCCATCACGGCACGCGACATGGCGAATTCCGGATTCCGGCGCTGAGAACAGCAATTCGAGCACTTCGTAGGACCGTCCGACCGTCGCCGCCACAACCGATTCCGGCGCGCCATCGGTGAACAGGAATCCTTCGGCGCGCAACCCTTCAGGCCGTGCGGCGGTGGTGCCGAGATAGATCCCGGTCATGTCCGGCGCGCTGCCGTGCGCCGTGGTGCCCAGCCGGATCAGCGCGCGTTGCAGCGAACCATGCCAGCCGAGATCGACGACGAGGGATTTCCCCGCGAACAAGCCAATTGCGTCGAGGTGCGCCAGCAGATCCCGCCGCTCGATCGCCGCGCGGGCGACGATGACATCCGCCAGATCGGTTAACACCGCCCGCAACGCCGCGCGTGACGCTGCGCCGTCCACCACCGTCTCACTGGTGACGCCGTTTCGCGTCATCGCTGCCGCGATCGCCTCATCCGCCTTGTGGAGATCGATCCGCTGTAGATAATCCGCTATGATCGAACGACTGACCCCGGAGCAGAGAAAGTCGAGATCGGCCGCCTCCAGCGCCGTGATCGACGCGAAGTTGAGGCAACGGCGCGAGGACCAGACATAGGACGAGGGCGGCATTCCCTGATCCCGCCACGCCGCCTCATAGGCTTTCTGAATGATGAGCCCGTCACGCGCGAGAAAGAACACACTTCGATCCTCGGCCATTGCCCGTGCATGGATCATCCCGGCCATGCCGATCGCGGCGGGGGCCACGACCAGATAGGCGAGCGTCAGCCAGTAGGGATCGCCGCCGCCCCTCGCCAGCGCCCGGCGCAGCAGCGCGTGCGGCAGATCGGCCAGCGCATCGCCGGTCGGCGGATAGCGGTTCACTGCGATCCGCCGCTCCGGCGGATCGAGCAGGAACGGCATGATCCCGTGCCGCTGCGCCATCGTGCCATCCGCCACCGGATGATCGCCGAGGTGAACGATCCGCGCATCGCGCGCGAGCCCGAAATCCGCCCTGATCGCCGGCCACACCGTGCCGCCCGCCTTGGTCAGGCCGGTCTCGCTGGAGAGGTAGAGCTGGATATGCCCGGCCAGCCTCGCCCGACCGAGCATCGCCTCGATCGCCGCACGCGGCAGATACATGTCCGACACGATGATGACGCGCCGACCCGCTGCAACCAGAGCGTGAAATGCCGCGGCCACCTGAGGGTCGGGCGCGATGCCGTCGATTTCCAGCGCCACCTCCCGCGCCATCACCGCATCGAGATCGATCCCCGCAGGCGCGCCGCGCCGCAATTCGTCGTAAATCGCCGCCAGTGTAATCTCGCGCGCCCCGGCGTTCCGCCGCGCCGCCGCCTCGGCCGCCTCGCGCGCCGCAGCAAACCATTCGCGCGCCGGTGAAGCCATGGTCGATGCCAGCAGCGCGAACAGATCGTCCGGCCGCCAGACCGATCGCTGCACCAGCGTGTCGAACAGATCGAAACTGACGATCTCCGCATTCATCGCCACCTCGGTGAACGCCGCCAGCAGCACTTGATGATTCCCGATCATTTTATGCACTCACAGGTTGCATCAGTGGTTTCTCACCCCCCCGTCCTCGTGGCAAGTCGGTCTCTCATCGTAAGGAGAGTTGTCCTATGGATTTTCCGCTCGCCGCCGACCCGCTGCAGATCGCCGCGACCCAGCTGGTCGAACCCTTCGAGGGGTTCAGCGCCGAACCCTATCGCGACCCCGGCGGCGTCTGGTCGATCGGCTATGGCTCGACGATCGATCAATGGGGCAGTCCGGTCACCGCCGATACCGCGCCGGTGACCCGGGATCAGGCGCTCGCCCTGGTCGAACGCGACCTCACCAGCGCGCTCGATGAGGTCAACGCCGTGGTTGTCGTCCCGCTCGACGCCAATCAGCAGGCCGCACTGGCTGATTTCGTCTACAATGTCGGCGCCGGCAATTTCGCACGCTCGACCCTGCTCGCCCTGCTCAACCAGGGAGACTACGCCGGTGCGGCGGAGCAGTTCACCCGCTGGGATTATGCCGATGGCGTCATCCTCCCCGGCCTGCTCCGCCGCCGCGAGGCGGAAGCCGCGCTGTTCACCGCCGGCTCATCGGCGATCGATAATTTCTGATCGTCGCTTGCCGCGCCCGCTCATGCCGCCTAGCCTCGGTTAAAACCACAATGAGGGGACGCCCGATGCCTATCGTGACCTGTCTGTGCTGGCTGATGATCGGTGCGCTCACCGCACTCGCCGGCACCGCCAGCGCCGCCCCGCCCCCGGCGCGGCCGGGGCTGGTGATCGACGCGTTCGACCTGTTCGACACCTCGGCCGATCAGCGCCCCGTCGTAGTGGGGGACCAGACGCGTTGGCTGAACGAGGGCGTCACCCATCTCGCCCATGTGCTCGATGCGGGCGGCAAGGTCACCGTGATCGACGATGCGGCGAGCCGAAGCCGCCTCGCCGCGATCGCCCATGACTACCAGCACCCGTCGACCTGCCGCAGCTGCATCATCGCCGCGGCGCGGCAGCTCGGGGCGCGCTACGTGTTCATCGGTTCGATCCACAAAGTCAGCGATTTGATCATCTACATGCGCGGCGAACTCGACCGGGTGGGCGATAAGACCCCGCTGATGGTCCGCTCGATGGAGGTGAAAGCCGATAACCGGACCATGATCCTGCGCGCGACCGATACCATGGCAGCCGCTATCGCCCGGCATCTCGGCTGATCGGCGCCACCCCTTTTTCACCAAACCGTGAATGCCCATGTGAGCCGGCCGACGGGCGGATGGGCCGTTCGTTGCGCTATCGCTTCGTCCTGAAAGAGAATTGCCGTATGAAAATATCCATCCTGCCGGTCGCCCTGCTGATGACGCTGGCCCTCGCTGCGTGCGGCCGCCACATGAGTGGCACCTACGTCGCCCAGTCGACCAGCCCGATCGTCGGCGCGACGCTCGATTTCATCTCGGCGAGCGAGGTTCAGGTCCAGGTCGCCGGCACCACCACCCAAGGCACCTACAAGCTCGAAAACCAGCAGGTCGTGGTGATGAACAACAACCAGACCCAGGTTTTCGCTATCGAATCCAATGGCTGCCTGAACGGCGGCCCGCAGATCGGCACGTTCTGCAAGCGGTGATCCCGACCCGAGACTGAATCGGTGCGACCGAGCCGATCACGGCCCGGTCACAGGGTCAGCCCCTGGCGGATTTCGCGGCGGGTTTCGCCTTCGCCTTGGGTTTGGCTTTCGGCTTGGCCGGTGTTGCCGGGGTCGCAGAATCGGCGGCCGGTTTCCGCGCCGATGCCTTGCCGCCTTTTTTTCCCTTCGGTGCGAGGGTCTTGCCTTTCTCGGCGAGCAGCGCGATCGCCTCATCGAGGGTGATCGCCTCAAGCTCGGTACCGCGCGGCAGATTGGCGACGGTCTTGCCGTGCTGCGCATAGGGGCCGAAGCGTCCCTTGCGCACCATCACCGGATCGCCGCCTTTCGGGTGCGGCCCCAATTCGCGAATCCCCTCCTGCTTTTTTGCGAGCACCATCACGGCCCGGTTCAACCCGACCGCCAGAACATCGTCATCCTTGTCGAGCGACGCGAAAATCGGCCCCATTTTCACATAAGGGCCGAACCGGCCGATCCCGGCCTGGATCTCCGCCTTGGTCTCGGGGTGAACCCCCACCACGCGCGGCAATGATAGCAGGCCGAGCGCCTGCTCCAGCGTCAGATCATCCCCGGTCACGCCCTTGGGCAGGGCGGCACGGCGGGGCTTGGCCTTCTTGTCCTCCGGGTCGGGCTCGCCGAGCTGGATATAGAGACCGTAAGGACCGCGCCGCAGCGTGACGGGGATGCCATCGGCGTTCTCGCCCAGCATTTTCATCCCATCGCGCAGCGTATCGCCCTCATCCTCCGATCCATCGATCGCGAGTTTGCGGGTGTATTGGCACTCCGGATAATTCGAGCAGCCGATGAACGAGCCGTAGCGCCCCAGCTTCAACCCGAGCCGGCCATTGCCGCAGGCCTGGCAGACGCGTGGATCGGTGCCGTCCTCGCGCGGCGGGAAGAAATGCGGCCCCAGTTCCTCATCGAGCGCGTCGATCACGTCACCGATCTTCAGATCCTTGGTCTGGTCGATCGCATGCGAGAAATCGACCCAGAAATCGCGCATCACCCGCCGCCAGTCGAGCTTGCCGTCGGAAACCTCGTCGAGCTTTTCCTCGAGTGCGGCGGTAAACCCGGTCTCGACATAGCGGCCGAAGAAACTGACCAGAAACGCGGTGACCAGCCGCCCGCGATCCTCGGGGATGAACCGCCGCGCATCCATCCGCACGTAATTCCGCTCGCGCAGCACGGTCAGGATCGAGGCATAGGTCGAAGGCCGGCCGATGCCGAGTTCCTCCATCTTCTTGACCAGCGTCGCTTCGGAATAGCGCGGCGGCGGCTGGGTGAAATGCTGATCCGCGGTCACCGCGCCGCGGTTGAGCGGATCGGATTTCGTCATCGGCGGCAGCAGGCGGGAATCCTCATCCTCGGCATTGTCCTCGAGTTCCTCGCGATAAAGCTTGAGGAACCCGTCGAACGCCAGGATCGAGCCGGTGGCGCGCAGGATGGTGCCGGTGCCATCGCCGATATCCACACTGGTCTGATCCAGCTCCGCCGATTGCATCTGCGAGGCGAGCGCGCGCTTGTAGATCAGCTCATAGAGCCGCGCCTGCTCGTTGTTGAGGTGCCGCGCCGCGCGTTCCGGCGTGAGGGTGAAATCGGTCGGCCGGATCGCCTCATGGGCTTCCTGCGCATTCTTCGCCTTGGTCTGATATTCGCGCGGTGCGGCCGGCAGATAAGTCGGCCCGAACACCGTGCCGATCTGGCTGCGCACCGCATTGATCGCCTCGCGCGCCATCTGCACGCCGTCGGTCCTCATATAGGTGATCAATCCGACGGTCTCGCCGCCGATCTCAACACCCTCGTAAAGCTGCTGGGCGGTGCGCATGATCTGCTGCGCGGTCATGTGCAGCTTGCGCGAGGCGTCCTGCTGCAGGGTCGAGGTGGTGAAGGGCGGCGGCGGATTGCGCCGCGTGCGTTTTTTCTCGACCGAGAGGACCGAGAACTGCCCCCGCTCGACCGCGGCTTTCGCCGCCTGTGCCGCCGCCTCGTTCGGCAGATCGAACTGATCGAGTTTTTTACCATCCAGATGGGTCAGCCGCGCATGGAACGGCGCGCCGCCCGGCGTGGTGAACGCCGCATCGATCGTCCAGTATTCGCGGTTGCGGAACACCTCGATCTCGGCTTCCCGCTCGCAGATCAGCCGCAACGCGACCGATTGCACCCGTCCTGCCGATTTGCTGCCCGGCAGCTTGCGCCACAGCACCGGCGAGAGGGTGAACCCGACCAGATAATCCAGCGCGCGCCGCGCCAGATACGCCTCGATCAACGGCGTATCGAGTTCGCGCGGTGCCCGCATCGCCGCCTGCACCGCCGATTTGGTGATCTCGTTGAAGGTGATCCGCCGGACGATCTTGCCTTTCAGCGAATGCCGCGCCTCGAGCATGGCGCGCACATGCCAGGAAATCGCCTCGCCCTCGCGATCCGGGTCGGTCGCCAGATAGAGCGTATCGGCGCCCTTCAGCGCCTTGGCGATCGCCGCCACCTGCTTGTCGCCCCGCGCGTCCTCTTCCCAGGACATCGCGAAATCCTCATCCGGCCGCACCGAGCCGTCCCGCGCCGGCAGGTCGCGCACATGGCCGAACGAGGCGAGCACGGTGAAACCCTCGCCGAGGTATTTATTGATCGTCTTGGCTTTGGCCGGGGATTCGACGACGACGATAGCGTTCATCTCGGACGGTTTTTCCAGTTCAGGGGGCGACCAGCAGCCCGATTTTGTTGCCAGGCAAAGTCTCGATCCGCCCGGCGAGTTCCAGTTCCGTCAGCACGGCCACCAGGGCGGACGGGGAGAACTGGCAGTGCAACGCCAGTTCGTCAACCGCGACGGGGCTGGCCGACAGCAACCTGGGGATGTCCCGCCGCGCCCGATCCAGTTCCGAAGCGCTAGATTCGAGTGCCGCCACCGGTTCGGCGAAGCCCGGCGGTGGGGGTGCGATCCGCGCATCGGCGAACAGCGCGCCCGGTTGATCGGGCAGGTTGAGCAGCACATCCATGGCCGATTCCGTCAGATGCGCGCCCTGGCGGATCAAATCGTTGGTGCCGCGCGCCCGCGCATCGAGCGGCGAGCCCGGCACCGCGAACAACTCCCGCCCATAGTCCAGCGCATAGCGCGCGGTGATCAGGCTGCCCGAGCGCAGCGCCGCCTCGATCACCACGACACCGAGGGCAAGCCCGGCGATGATGCGGTTGCGCTTGGGAAAATGCCGCGCCATCGGCGCCGTCCCCGGTGGCGCTTCCGCGATCAGGGCGCCGCGCTCGGCAATCTCCGCCTGCAGCGCCTTGTGCTCGGGCGGATAGACCACGTCCAACCCGCCGGGGATCGCGGCAATCGTGGTGCCGGTGCGCAACGCCGCGACATGCGCCGCCGCATCGATCCCGCGCGCGAGGCCGGAGGCGATCGGCCGACCGGATGCCGCAAGCTCCGCCGCGATATCGGCCGCGACCCGACAGCCGTTGACCGAGGCATTGCGCGCGCCGACCACGGCGACGATCGGCCGGTGCAGGATCGCGACATCGCCGAGCACCGCGATCATCGGC
>Ga0315298_1010912_pt1 | contig 10812 bp, 12 predicted proteins | sample WHS_1_MG_FD_203077 | JGI IMG/M metagenome (GOLD analysis project Ga0315298, IMG submission 203077) | Extremophilic microbial mat communities from Washburn Hot Springs, YNP, Wyoming, USA - WHS_1_MG | ecosystem: Environmental > Aquatic > Thermal springs > Hot (42-90C) | place: USA: Wyoming...
CTTCCCCGGCATCAATCCGGAGCCGATTCCGCCTAACGTGCAGGAGACGCAGGAGGCCGTGCGCCGCCACAAGGCCGACGTGGGGCTGGTGACCGATGGAGACGCCGACCGGATCGGCGCTGTCGACGAGCAGGGCAACTTCGTCAATCAGCTTCAGATGTACTCTCTGCTCTTCCTCTATCTCCTTGAGGCCAGGGGCATGCGGGGTCCGGCCGTTCGGACGGTGACCAGTACGGTGATGGCCGACAAGCTGGGCAAGCTGTACGGGGTGCCGGTTTACGAGACCGCCGTGGGCTTCAAATATGTGGCACCCAAGATGCTAGAGACCGACGCCATCCTGGGAGGGGAGGAGAGCGGAGGTTTCGCCTTTAAGGGGCACATACCCGAGCGAGACGCCATGGTGGCGGGGCTCTTCCTGCTGGACCTGATGATCAAGCTGAAGAGGTCGCTCTCGGAGGTGGTGGCCTACCTCTATGATAAGGTGGGCCCCCACTACTACCACCGGCGGGACATTCACTTTGCCCCGGATCAGAAGGCCGAGATCATCCGCAGGGTGGGTGACTACCGGCCGGCGGAGATGGACATGATGCGGGTGGTGGACGTGGTGACCACCGATGGCTACAAGTTCATCCTGGAGGATGGAAGCTGGTTGCTGATCCGCTTCTCCGGCACCGAGCCGGTGATGCGGATCTACACGGAGACGACGGATCCGGCCCGGGTCGAGCGCCTGCTGGACATGGGAGAGACGATAGCCGGTGTACGGTAGCCAGTGATGAGTGATGAGTGATGAGTAGCTCCCTCTCCCCTTGGGAGAGGGTCGGGGTGAGGGCTGCGCGACAGGCGCCTCACCGGCCATTCCTGGAGAGACAGATGGTGAACCTTGACGACCCGAACGTTTACAGGCAGATGGATCCCCAGGGCATGAGGGATCGGATCGCCGAGATGGGATGGCAGCTCAAGGAGGCCCGGGACGTGGTGTCCACGTTCCCCTCCCCGGGTGCGGAGTACAGCCAGGCTCGGAACGTCCTGATCCTGGGGATGGGGGGATCGGCCATCGGCGGCGACTTGGTCCGCACCTTGGTGGAAGGGCAAACGCGGGTGCCGCTCATGGTGTCCAGGGACTACCGGCTTCCCGGATACGTGGGGCCAGATACTCTGGCCATAGCCTCCAGCTACTCGGGCGGCACCGAGGAGACGCTGTCGGCCACCGAGGAGGCGCTGGATCGCGGGGCGAAGGTGATCGCTGTCACCACCGGGGGCAAGCTATCTCAGATGGTGGAACAGCGAGGCGGGCATGTCCTGAGATTCCAGTACTCCGCCCAGCCTCGGGCCGCCCTGGGCTTCTCCTTCGGCCTGATCTACGGGCTGCTGGCCAAGTTGGGCTACCTGGAGGAGGACCGTCCGGCCATGGACGAGGCCATCGCCACGGCGGAGAGCGCCCCCTTTGCCCTGGGCCCGGATGTTCCCACGGCCTCCAACCCTGCTAAGCAGTTGGCGCTTCGCCTCCACGGGAGGCTGCCGGTGATATACGGCGGTGGCATTCTCTCAGAGGTAGCCAGGCGGTGGAAAGGGCAGTTCAACGAGAACTCCAAGGCGTGGGCTTTCTTCGAGCAGTTGCCGGAGCTGAACCATAACGCGGTGGTGGGCTACGAGCATCCCGCGGACCTGGCAGGCAGGCTGTACGTGATCCTGCTTTCCTCCTCCACCTACCATCCTCGGGTGGCCGCGCGGGTGAGGATAACCGGCCAGATTCTTCAGCAGCGGGGGGTGGATCACCAGGTAGTGGCAGCCGCGGGCGAGAGTCCCTTGGCCCAGATGTTCGACGCCGTAATGGCAGGCGACTACGCCAGCTACTACCTGGCCGTGCTTAACAGCGCCGATCCTACTCCGGTGCGGGTTATCGATTTCTTGAAACAGCAGTTGGCGGCGATACCGTGAAAACTTCATTGACAGCGGGAGGCGCGAACCCTATACTTAGTTTGGAGGCGAGTACTGGGTTGGGCTACCAGCCACGGGATCTAGAGCGGTGAGGACACCGAATACGCAGGCCGCTACCAAGGGACGATTCTGACACCAGTGTGCACTTGCACGCTGGTGTTCTGTTTTGTGCGGGCTTTTCTCACTTGATAGCCAACGGATGAGAGGGAGGTACAGTCGGATGCACTCAAGCCTGATCGGGAAGATCCAGAAGGCCAACCGCTACGCCAGGGAGCCGGAACGAGTGAGCTTCCAACAGTTCTCCACGACTTTCAAGGGCGAGCATGACTCCTACGAGGTGTCCTACGATAACGGTGTCTGGCAGTGCAGTTGCAACTTCTTCAGTAGCTGGGGGGTGTGCAGCCACACCATGACTCTCCAAAAACTGCTTGGCGTGATGCTGCCACGCCCGAAGAGCGAGGGCGTTGAGCAACCCGCCGAGGTGGCGGTCCAGGCGTAGACTTGCGAACGATCCAAGGCGCGGCTAGAGCGGGGGAGAGAAGGGTTCTCTCCCCCGCCTGTTATTCAACCAGTCATGAGTGATGAGTAATGAGTCATGAGTCATGAGCGGTGACCGAGACCACTCATTACTAATGACTCATCACTCATTACTCATTACTATGTTGGCAGGTGAGGTTTGAACCATGAGATTCCTCGCGATACATGTCGACTACTTCTGCTCCACCATCACCGAGAAGGGCCGCTCCAAGCTCCGGGAGCCCTTCAATGACCCGACCACTCGGGTGGATGAAGCCCTGGTGCTGCTGGCCAGTGTGGAGAAGGGGGATGAGGTCGCGCTCGACAGGGTGGCGGACCGAACGGCGGGTGAGGTCGCTCAGTTGGCGGCCAACCTGAAGGTGACCACCGTGGTGCTCCACTCCTTCGCCCATCTCTTCGCGGAGCTGAGCTCCCCGGAGGCGGCCGTTCAGGTGCTGAAGGAGACCGAATCCCGACTGCGAGACCGGGACCTGACGGTTATCCGCACCCCCTTCGGCTGGTTCAACACCCTGGAACTGAAAGCCAAGGGGCACCCCCTGTCCCGCGTGGCGCGCATCATCCGGCCCGACTGACGAGTGCCGTGACCTAGCCGTACCGGTACTGCAGCCCGAAGCCACCCCGCGGGTAGCGCCACTCGATGTTGCCGAAGGGGCAGCCGATCCGGCAGGCGCCGCACTCCAGGCAGGCGTTGTAGCCCACCGACAGGCTGTCGTTCTCCCACTTATACACCTGGGCCGGGCAGAAGGTGGTGCACAGCTTCCTGGGGCAGGAGTAGCGGCACACCTCCTGAGACCGGACTATCAGGTGGGACGCGCTCTCGTCCGGCTTGAACCCCACCAGGAACAGCTTGTCTTCTATCTTCATGAGAGGGACCTCCAGGCTCCCATCAGATCGCGGCCCAGCCGCCAGAGCGGCCGTCGCGCCGCCACCATGCCCAGGATCTTCCGCTGCTTCTCCGCCTTGGTGCGCTCATCCACCGAGAGGAACTCGCCCGCGGCCTCGTTGACCAGGTCCGGGTAGAGGGAGAAGAAGTGGGGATTGGCTTCGAAGAAGTCGGGCGCCCGCCGGTACTTCTTCAGATCCTTCATGATGAAGCTGTCTTCCAGCTTCGTCCGGTAGGTGGAAAGGGCACCCTCGGAGAAGTCTCCCTTCTCCCGGGCCTCCAGCACCGTCTCGGCTGCCAGCCTGCCCGATACCATGGCCAGGTTGGAGCCCTCGATGTGGACGCTGTTGACCAGTCCGGCCGCGTCCCCCACCACCAGGAAGCCGTCGGCGCACAGCTTCGGCAGATGGTCGTAGCCGCCCTCTGGTATCAGGTGGGCCATGTACTCTTTCGTCTCGCCGCCCGCGATCAGCCGCCGGACCATGGGATTGGCCTTGAACCGCTCTATGACGTCGTAGGGGGTGAGGCCGGTCCTGACGAAGTCGGCTAGCACCGCCCCGATGCCCAGGGAGATGGACTCCCGGTTGGTGTAGATGAAGCCGGTGCCGAACATGCCTGCCGTCGCCTCGCCGAACACCTCGATGGCGGTGCCTTCGTCCCCTTCCAGGGCGAAGCGGTCCTGGATCTTCTCCCGGGGCAGGGCGATGATCTCCTTCACGGCCAGCGCCACGTGGCGGGGGCTCGGCTCCAGGTGGAGGCCGGCCGCCTTGGCCAGCAGGGAGTTGACCCCGTCGGCGGCGATCACCACGTCGGCGTACAGGTCGCCGTCCTCCCTCCCGGTGCGCACCCCCACCACCTGCGTGCCCTGCCGGATGACGTCCTCCACCACGGTGTCGCATAGCAGCAGGGCGCCCGCCTCCTCGGCCTTCTCCGCGAACCAGCGGTCGAACTTGGCTCGCAACACGGTGAAGGAGTTGTAGGGCTCCTGGCAGAAGCGTTGTGTCTTATATCCCAGGCTGGTCACCGAGTCGCCGCTCAGCAGCCAGAACCTTCGCTCCGAGATATGGCGCTCCACCGGGGCTTCCTTCCAGAACTCCGGCACCATTTGCGCCATCTGGTGCCGGTAGAGGACGCCCCCCATGACGTTCTTGGCGCCGGGGAAGCTGCCCCGCTCGATCAGCACCACGTTGAGCCCCGCCCGGGCCAGGGTGAGGGCTGCCGCCGTCCCTGCCGGCCCCGCCCCTACTACGATGGCGTCGAACTTCTCCTCCTCCACTGAACCCTCCTTCCGGCCCGCTGGTTCAACTACCCAGAAGGCCTCATGGATGCCTGCACCGGGGGCAAGTCTATGAAGGGGTGTGGCGGGGTGTCAAGGATGAGAGGCTGCGGCCGCCGAAACATCGTGCTGCCCATCTTTCAGATCGCGACCCGAGGCCGAGGCCGGAAGGCCGCTTCAAGATCCGAGTCTACCGTGACGACGGGGCAAGGCTGCGCAGCTCCTGCAGGCCAAACCAAAGGAGACGGTGACCGCGGCATGAACCCTGACGCCGACCCCTTTAACAGGAAAGCAGGGACTCGACCACACGCGCCCGACGAGATAGACTTGACGTGCCACAACGGAGTCGAAGGGAACGCCCGGGCGCTATGGTTAGACCGTGACGGCTTCGTCAACGTCTTGAGGGAGGGCAAAGTGACCCACGCAGAAGAGATCCTGTCCGCTGTGTCCAAGATGGTCCGGAACGATGGAAAGAGCACCTTCAGAAGGAAAGAGATACGAGACCAGATCGGCGTGAGCCAGGAAGAATGGGACGCAAGCTATAGCCCCATCTTTCAGGGGATGAGGGTCGACCAGCCGGGAGGGGCGCCGAATCCGGGCGCTAGGTTCAAAGGAGTGTTCTGGCAAGTTCAACACGGGGAGCACGCACTCACCGACTATGGACGGCAGCTAGTGAAGGAGTTCGAGCAGTAGGGGCGATAACTCCAGCCACTCACCACTCGACCTGCCGGGTCCATTTGACGCGATCGAGCTCGCGACCGAAGCTGACGATCTCCGCTGGCAGCTACTCATCCACCCCTTCGACGGTCTCTTCCGCGATGGGCTCCTCCGCCACATCCCTCAGGCCCTCGGCTACCATCGGTGGTTCGACCCTGGTGATTCCTTGCAATCGGTCGAAATGGGTGTCGTAGGAGTAGAGGATCTGGGATCCCACCTGCTCCATCGCTGCGACAATCAAGGCATCGCTGAAGTCCACCTTTGTGCTGGCGTATAGCTCCAGTGCGCGGAGTACGTCGGCACGGTTCTCGACCTTAAAGCCCGGCAGGCGGACCAGCGGGCTTAAGAGCTCGGAGACCTCGGAGCGGGGTAGGTTGTAGAGGCGTGGCGAAGAGAGTACGTACACGGCATCGGCGATCACCGTATCGGGAGCGGCCACCTTCAGCTTTCCCACCTTGATCGCTTCGAACAACACTGCCGCCGCCTCCTGCTTCACGAGGTCATCCCGGGAGAGCAGGCGGATGATGACGTCGGTGTCGATGAAGGGGTCGGCCATGGCTTACCCTCCCTGCTCCCCCAGGAAACGGTCCTCGCGGGCGATCTCTCGCATCTGATCCCAGGACAATCGTTTCTTGAGCGATCCCGCTGCGCCTCGTAGGGAGGCGATGTCCCTGTAGCGAGGGACCCGGAGGTGCACCTCTCCCTCCGAATCGATAACGAAAGAGATCTTATCCTTCGTCTTGAGACCAAGGTGTTTGCGGACTTCGGCCGGGATCGTCACCTGCCCCTTGCTAGTGATGGTTGAGACGATCTCTTTCATGTCTGCTCCAGATGTAAGGCATATGCACACAGGTAAGGCAATTCTACTATGCGCCTTACATCTTGTCAAGTAGGCGCAGCCGGCGAAGCGGTTGCGGGTCGTGTGCCCGAATTGGTACAGACCGTGTTGCTGGGTTTGGAGCTTTTCCCGGACGGGCGAAGCCTGTTGGAGGCCAGCATCTTCGACTATCAGGTGCCCCACCAGCCTCAGATGGCTAGGGCATCCATCCACGTCGCCACGACTCGTCGCCGTACTCCCTGACCAGGGCCATCAAGGCCACCACCGCCGCCCGCTCGCTCCTGGCATCCCACACGGCTCGGATATGGTCCCTCAGAGATGGTGCAGTCCACTGATAGGTCCAGGCTCAGGCGGATCACGTCCCGCCCGTACCACTTCCCCGGAGCCAGCCAGGCCGGCTTGTCCAACCAGGTCTTGCCACAACTCTTGCATCGATAGCGTTGGATCCCCACCCGCGGCTTCAGTTCCTCCAGGCAGCGCTTGCCACGGCCGTAGAAGCCGTGCATCTTCTAAAGGCTGCCGCGGCATCGAGGATAGATCGGCCGACCTGGGGGCTGGAGGACGTGGTTGCAAACTGTGTTGCTGGGCACTCTCGCGGCGTAGCGGTCCCAGCGGACTTGGCCTGGCTGTGCCCGTCCTAGCTCAGCCGACCGGCGCCAAGAAAGTCAGCAACAGGGTTTGCAATCGCAGTGCGGAGATGCGGAGATCGCCTTCTTGACGGCAAGTTTGTGGATGTGCTAGGCTGCTAGTAGTGGTTGACCGCAACTGAACACTGGCCTGGAAGAAGGCTGCCGGAGAGACCGCACGAAGGCGGCGTCGAAGGGGCAAGATCAGGCTTCAATCTCTCAGGCAAGAGAACGACAGCCGGACAGAATCCTGAAGAGCCTCCGGAAACGGAGCACCGAAGGGGAGACCGCGACCGTAGTGGTCGGGGAGTGCATCTCTCAGGTAGAGGGGACAGGAAGCGAAGAGAGCTTCTGTGTCCTTTTATTTTGTTGTCCGCAGGAAGGCGTTCGGAGATGGCGCGGCCGGTTGGTCCACATGGCCTCAGTTGTGATCACAAGCGCAGTCATCTCCCGTGCAGCCAGTCAGTCAGACAGAGACCGGTTGCGTTAGAGCTTCGTGAGCAGACTCCTGTGCAGGGTGCAGAACACGCTGCTGTGGCTGAAGGCTGGCAGGGAGTGGGATTTGATCCTACACAGTCTGTCTCCGAGCCTTCTGAGGTGTCCCCTTCATTTGGGAAGTACTCATTGGCTGGGGGGGTGGTGATCTAGATGGCGAACTGACGTGGATTGATGCTGAGTGCCTGGAAGAGCCCGAGAGGCGGTACGTCACAGAGTGTCCAATCGGGGATCAGTGTTATGGAGTGGTTGCGGGCCGCCGCTTACTAGGGTGGGAGTTGACGTCAAACGCGCTGACGCTTCGCAGGGTGGTGCCGGGCCGAGGATTCCTGGAGTCGCAGCGGTGCTGTACTCGGCGATTGGCACACGGGTGTGCCGACGAATAACATCGAACGGAGGATGTCATGAAGCGCTCTACTCACCTGCTGGTTCTGATTCTGTTGGCAAGCCTCACGATCGTAGGGTGCTCCCAGGCCGCACCCACTTCCTCAGTCCAGGCTCCCAGTGGAGCCTCCAAGGCAGCAGAGCCCACCAAGGCCTCGGCTGTTGTGCTCGCCCCCACCCAGGCATCGGCTGCCGCCCCTACCAAGGCTCCGGCTCCTCAGCCTACTGCTGTTCCCGCCAGTAAGGTAGATTTCCCCCAGAAGGGCAAAGCCATCACCATAATCGTACCCTTCGCCGCGGGCGGAAGCACCGACATCGCTGGTCGAATGCTGGCTCCCATCATGGAGAAGGTGCTGGGAACGTCTGTGCAGGTCCTGAACGAGGCTGGGGCTAGCTCGCAGGTAGGGCTGACCCATCTAGCCACATCGAAGCCCGACGGCTACACCCTGTGCTTCTTCGTGAACACCACCAGCAACCCCATCTATCTCGACCCAGAGCGCAAGGCCGCCTTCGCCCGCAAGGATCTCCAGGCTGTGGCTAACTTCTTTGCCGAGGACGATGTCCTCAGCGTGAACTCGACAAGCCCATACAAGTCGCTGAAGGATTTCGTCGATGCCGCGAAGGCCAACCCTGGGCAGATCAAAGTCGGGACCAGCGGGATAATGGCTCTCGGCCATCAAGCGATGTTGGAGTTCCAGCAACTGGCTGGCGTAAAGTTCGCCTACGTGCACTTCGACGGGAGCGCCCCGGCTCTTGCGGCACTACTGGGTGGCCACATTGACGCTCTCTGCTCGGGTGCTGGCAACGTCGGTGCCCACTTCAAGCAGGGCACCGTCCGCACCCTCGGCATCATGGAGCGGCAGGAGAGCCCCTTCTTCCCGGGTGTCAAGACCTTCGAGCAGCAAGGATACACGATCGCCGCGCCCGTGGCTTACGGCTTGGTGGTTCCGGCAGGCACGCCGAAGGAAATCGTGGCGATGGAGAGCGCGGCCATAAAGAAGGCGGCAGAGGATCCAGAGGTGATCAAGAAGCTTGCCGAGTTCGGCATAAGCACCCGGTACATGGATACCGCCGAGTACGAGGCCTACTGGGCCGCACGGGATGAAAAGGTGAAGACCGTAATTCAGTTGGCCAAGGAGAACTAGCGCAATGTCTGAAGAACGGTTGCTGGCTGAACTCTCAGCCGACCGAGTCTGGCAGAGCGTCACCGATATCGTCGAGCAGTTTCCTTCGCGTCTAGCTGGAACGGAGGTGGCCTGGAGCGCAGCGGGATACCTCTACGATCAACTGCGAGCCGAAGGGATAGCGGCGGAGCTGATGGAGTATCCAGGGCTAGTGAGCTTCCCAGGCGAGGGCTCGTTGGAGGTGATCAGTCCACAGCCGCGCACTATCCCTGCCTCGGTTCTGGGCCACAGCCTATCTACGCCGCCGGGCGGAATCGAGGGCGATCTGGTGGATGCGGGCCGAGGGACGTGGGATTCTTGTGAGCAGGTGGGCGTTGCCGGTAAGATCGTTCTCTCTGACCTTTCCTACTTCCCACCAAGACAGGAGAAGCAAAGAATCATGGCGCTTCAGGGCGCCATCGGCTCCGTGTTGCTGAATTGGGGTTACGATAATAGCGATCTGCTGCCCTACGGCTCCGTCAAGCCGTGCTGGGGCAACCCGACACGCCTTACAAAGCGGACGGAGATGCCGGAGATACCGGTGTTGGGCGTATCTCGGGCCGCAGGGCTGTGGCTGCGGGCGATGGCTGCTCAGGGGCGTGTGCGGCTGCGCATCCGAGCTCAGAGCTCCGACGAGTGGCGCAAGTTGCGGCAGGCCATCGGGTGGGTCCGTTCGGACGGAACGCAGGAGTTTGCCATCCTGGGTGGACACATGGATGGGTGGTACGGCCAAGCGGCCACCGACAACGCCGCGGGTAATGCCCTATTCCTGGAGATAGGTCGTGTCTTCCAGCGCTACGCGGACGAACTGAAGCGTGGGCTTGCGGTGGGCTTTTGGGTGGGTCATGAGACCGGCACCATGGTTGGCTCCACCCATTTCGTGGATAGCCACTGGGACGACCTGCGGGAGAACGCAGTGGCTTACCTCCAGGTTGACCAGCCTGGCATAGTGGGCACTACCATCTGGGAGACCAAGAGCGATGTGGAGCTGCACGACTATCACTTCGAGGTGGAACGGCGAATCCTCGGAGAGAAGATGGAATCGGAATGGAAGCGGTTGACCCGGACGGGGGACAGCTCCTTCTTCGGTGTCGGCGTGCCCTCCATCTCCAGCCGCAGCGTTTTCACTCGTGCCGAGGTTGATGCGATGGGCAATGGCGACCTTGGCTGGTGGCACCACACCGAAGCCAACACCCTGGACAAACTGGACAAGGAGCTATTGGGGACTCACCTCCGGGTGTACGCTGCCTACCTGTGGGGGCTATGTACCCTGCCGATCCTGCCTGCTCGCTTTGCCCCAGCGGTGAAGCTGATGGTGCAGCGGCTGGAGAAGTTAATACCTGAAGCAGATGGCATCGACCTGGCCGGCCCGACGCGCCTGGCGAAGGATGCGTTGGAGGCGGTGGAGCGGTTGGATTCCGTGGCCGATAGCTGGCGCGAGCGCGCTCGCGGCCGGGAGGTCTCTGGAGAGGTGCAGGAGATCCTGAACGATGCCCTCAAGAGGCTGAGCCGGATTCTGGTGCCCCTGGGCGGGACCGTCGCCGGTGTTTACGGCCATGATCCCTATGGGCTGTCCGCTCAGTCAACCCTGCTGCCTGGCCTTCACGACCTGCCCAGGATGAACAGACTGCCTGCTGGCTCCGAGGAGAGGTACTTGCTCTTCACAGAGCTGGTTCGCCAGCGAAACCGCGTTGCCGACGCCATGCGGGAGGTTCGGGATCTGGCTGGACGCACAGCAACGGCTGTCCAGGTCTAGAGCAATCTAGAAGTGGAGTACTCTGCGATGCAGGCGTCTATGTCGACATTGGAAGAAGCGAAGGAGCGAATAGCTCGGGAAGTCAAGCAGCTACATCCTCGACTGGTAGAGATCTCGCACGAGATCCACGCTCACCCTGAGCTCGAGTTCCAGGAGCATCACGCTGCCGGGTTGCTGTCAGGCGAACTGGAGAAGAACG
>Ga0315298_1010913_pt1 | contig 10811 bp, 10 predicted proteins | sample WHS_1_MG_FD_203077 | JGI IMG/M metagenome (GOLD analysis project Ga0315298, IMG submission 203077) | Extremophilic microbial mat communities from Washburn Hot Springs, YNP, Wyoming, USA - WHS_1_MG | ecosystem: Environmental > Aquatic > Thermal springs > Hot (42-90C) | place: USA: Wyoming...
CAGTGTTGGCGAAAAATATGATATAAAAATCCACCGCTCGCTTATCCTTGATGACGATGGCATAATCTACGGAGCCACAGCAGGACTGCTGGAACCATTTGAATATCTTGACGCTCCTGGCGGCAAGGTCTTTTCACTCAATCCAAGAACAAAGGAAATCAAGATTCTTTCAATTCCGGTTCCACATGAGTATATTCAAACAATCGCCCTGGACAGGAAGCGGAAAATTATCTATGGATTCACCTGGCCGCTCCATAAATTTTTCAGGTATGACATCAAGACGAACAGGGCAACAAATTTTGAAACAATGGGTTCCCATCCCCATATTCCTGCTGTTGACGATGCAGGCAATCTCTGGGGGCAGTGGGCGATCATGGGGAGCACAAACAATTTTCTGCTCAGATATAATCCCGAAGAAAACAAAATCCATTTCTTAAGAAAGGGTTTGCCAAAAATGTATACTGCGGACAGCGGCGGAATAGATGGAATGCTCAATGGCGGCGATGGTTATATTTATATCGGCACAGTTTCAGGCGCTTTGATGCGGCTTGACCCGAAGAATGAGGAAGTAGAATATCTCGGCAAGCCATATCCGGGAACGCGCCTTGCAGGGCTCTGCATTGGCAGGGATGGCCTTCTCTACGGCGGCGGAGGAGAAAACTACAATACCTTTATTTTTGCCTATGACAGGGAGAAAAGAAAATTCTACGACCTTGGCAGGGTGTATGATCCTGACATCAATGATGCCTGCGTAATAGTCCATCACATTACAATTACTGAAAACAGGACAATCTATGCAGCCGAAACAGATAACATGGAACGCTCTGGATTTCTCTGGGAGTGCAAGGTGGAAATTTAAAAAGCCCATCATAAAAACAAAATTCATTGATGCGCCCGCTCCCCAATTATGGAGAGTCCTGCGCAACATGTCGCAGAGCATCTGATGGCTCAAAAGTTCAAAAGGCGATAAAGAAAAAATTTTAATTCTTCGTGGCATTTTGGGTTATACTTTAACCGTAAGGAAAGGTATATATGGGAGAAACGCGGGTCAATCTGAAACATCTGCTTGAAGACATAAGAGACAGTTATCCATGCTCTCTGGAAGAAGCGATTATCACTGAACTTGTCGCAAATGCCCTGGATTCTGGCGCTTCGGTGATTCGTTTTCTATCGTCCCCGGAGAACAGAAAACTTGTAGTTATTGACGATGGAAACGGCATGACCCGTGGAAATTTGAAAGAGTATCATGATATTGCCGCAACAACGAAAATGAAGGGAAAAGGCATCGGATTTGCGGGTATCGGGGTGAAATTATCTCTGCTTGTTGCTGAAGAGGTTGTCACAGAAACAAAAAGAGGCCGGTTCCATAGAGCGACGCGGTGGAAACTGGAAACAGACCAGCGTGCTCCGTGGGGATATTTTAAACCAGAGGGATTGGTTGGCCCCGCGAATGGAACTGCTGTTTCTATTATTCTTAAGACCGAGAAATTTGATTTGTTCCGTGATTCATCCCTCATTCAGAACGCCTTTATTGAGCGCGTAATCCAGACGCATTTTTATCCAGTCCTTGACAGTGAATTTATGGACAAAATTCTCAGACACACCTACAAGAAAGGCGTCGCCTTCTTTGTCAATGGGAAAAAGGTGTGCCTGCCAGAACAGGAGAAAACCGTTCAAAATGTACCATTTTCAATCCGTCTTGGAAAACGGGGCAAGCGCACAGGAATAGGCTTCCTGAGGAAGTGCAGCGAGGAACTGCCCGAGGAACAAAGGGGACTGGCAATATCAACTTACGGAAAGGTAATTAAACGCGGCTGGGACTGGATTGGAATCGCTCCACTGAACATCAAGAATGTAACTGGAATTGTTGAAATACCCCAACTTTCAGAAATCCTGACTACAAATAAGGCTGACTTCCTCAAGGATGTGACGAGTTTGAAAAAATACTACCATTACAGGAAAGCCATACAGGAAGCAATAGAACCAATCCTCAGAACTTTTGGAGAAATAAGCCCGACACAGGAAAGGCCTAAAAAGGATGTAAAACCACTGGAGCGGGAAATAGACCGTGTGCTGGAAGGTATGGTGGCTGATTTCCCGGAATTAAGCCCTTTGTTAGGGAAACATGGAAGAGTTGAACCAGACAAAGGGACTATTGAATACCCTGAATCCTCACTCGTCGGTGTACCAACTGAAGAGGCAGGTACTCCAATGGGAAAGGAAGGAGAAAAAATTGAAGGACAGGAAGAAGAAAAAACAGAAATGCCCATCAGCGCACCACCTGAATCAGCAGAACCAGATACCGAAAGCAGGGGCAGGAGAAGTCACACAGGATTGATGATAGGATTTGAAGACATGCCGGAGAGAAATGAGTTGGGCTGGTTGACAGAAAATACCGTGTGGATTAATAGGGGACACCCTGGTTACCGAAGGGCCGTAGAGGATGGCGCTGAAGAATACCATTCAATTCTCACTGTGGCGTGGGTTCTGTCGGGTTACCTTGAAGGAGAAAAATCCGCACAAACTTTTATCAATCGGTTTCTCGCAAACTGGGGAAGAAAGACGTGAAGGAAAAATTCCCAATCAGGATAATTAATACCCCTGCTGCAGGCAGGTTTAAGATGACAACATCCATCGGGCGGCTGGAAAAAAATTCCAGGAACGTCGGGCAGGAACTGGCTTTCCTGGAAAAAGATTATTTTCTCCTGATAAAAACAGTGAAAGATGCTGCTACTTCTACCTATCAGAACAGAAGGGTTGACCCCAGAATATACTGGCTCATAGGAGATGGCATTCTCAGGTTTCTTGAACGCGTTGACGACCTTGGATTCTATCTTGTTAACCAGAATGATACACTGGCACGCGATACGAACATTGCAAAGAGCACCATTGGCAGGATAATTTCCTTCCGGCGCAGATTTCCCAAACTTTCCATGGTAAATGCTGCAATCCCATGGACAGAATATGCGAACAATAAAGTACCAGCCCCGAAATAGAGTGTTCCAATACGGTGGGCTATAGAAGTTTGCCCCCGTGGTATTGCCTCGCTTAATTTTATCAGGTGCTTATCCGCAGGATATTTACATACAGATTTTCATGGATGATTCGTCCTTGAATTGTCAGACCGTGGTGGAGTAAAATTCTTACGCATAAATATTACAGGAGGGAATTATGCGAATGTTAGAAGAGTTCAAGGAGTTTGCAATAAAAGGAAATGTTGTGGATATGGCTGTTGGCGTCATCATTGGAAGTGCGTTCGGCAAAATAGTGTCTTCGTTTGTCGGTGATATTATTATGCCACCAATAGGGGTTTTAATAAGTGGGGTAAATTTTTCAGACCTTGCGATAACCCTGAAACAGGCCACTATAACCAGTCCTGCTGTGATGCTTAATTACGGCAGATTTATACAGACCGTCATAGATTTCATTATCATAGCATTTTCCATTTTTCTTATGGTAAAAATTCTAAATAGGGTCAAGCGAAAAAGGGCAGAAGAAATTAAGACGCCTGCTGCTCCTGAACCATCAAAGGAAGAAATTCTGCTTGCTGAAATACGGGATATTCTTAAGGGAAAGACGGTCTGAATGTCAAGATTGAAACTCTGTCAACCGGCAGAAGATTAAAAATTTCAGTCATGCCTTGTAAGTATCTCAGGCCCTGATTCGGTAATAAGCACAGTTTCGCTCATTGCCACGCCATATTTGCCTGGACAGCGCAAACTTGTTGTAGCGTGAAAGCACATCCCGGGTTTCAGAATAACATCGGAGTTTTCTGACACAAAGACAGGCGCATCATTCCAGTCAGGTGGAAAGCCAATGCCCACAGAATAAGCATAACATCCATGCCAGATGAGTTGTTCACATAAAGGATACCATGCTTCCTTTGCTTTTGCTGCAATTTCACAACCTATCGCACCTGGTTTCATCTCCCTTATTAACACTCCAAGACAGTTCCTGCAGGCATCAAGCGCATCCCGGATGACTTTTGATTCTGGCGCAAGAATGATTGAACGCATCATCGGAGTTGAGTAACGTCTTATACAGGCGCCAATTTCCACAAGTACAGGGTCTCCTGGCTGAAGCACTGTGCGCCGAAAACTTGTGTGCGGGATACCAGAGCGGCTTCCAGCAGTCACAATCGGGTCTATACACATATACTCACTTCCACCGTTTGCCATGACATAATATGCACAGGCAGCGATATCATTATCGGTTTTACCGGGCCCTGCTACCTTGAGCGCGGCATCCATTGCCATTGAAGTAAGTTTGCCTGCCCTGCGCAGATATTCAATTTCTGCAGGACTCTTGACAACTTTTAGCATGAATAAAATATCTCCAGCGTCAACGAATTTCGCCCTGGGAAGCAAATCACAAATTTTCTTATACTGCTGCGCTGTTATGTTTGGCGGCTGAATCCCGATATCCTTACTTGCATATCCGCGTTCCTTAAGAGCCGCACAGGTTGTTTCAATCGGGTCTCCTGATTTTACTGAAAATGTGACCCGTTCCTGTGGCCAGGCGCCTGCAAGCGCATTCAGCATCTCAAAATCCGAGGCAACGAGGATAGGGTTTCCATCTCCAGGCACAATGCATGCATGGTATGCGACCATATAGCAGGTTTCAATTCCAGTAAGGTAACACACATCGGCGCGATTATTCACCAGAAAAACATCTATCCCGCGCTTCCTCATCTCTTCCTGTAAGCGCCCCACTCTTCCGCGGTACTCTGGAATTGAAAAAGCAAGGTCGTTCAACATATCATTTTTCCCTGAAAATCACAATCGGCCCCATAAGTCCGCCTGTGCCAAGTTCATTCAGGTCGGTCCGCGTCCCCACAAGCGCAATCGTGTTTTTCCCGGTTTTAAGCGCATCAGTAATATCAAAAGTTGCTGATTGGCATGAACCAGCAAAAACATCAGCAGTTGAACCATCGCCTTTTTTGAACTTGATATGCTTACCATTTACATAAACCTTCAAAGTGCCTTCAACACTACCGGCGAAGAGATAAATTCTCTTACCGGCAGAATTGTCTGGCAACTGGAAACTGGCTCTGTACCAAACAGGGCCAAAGTAAGACCATAACCCGATGTCAGACCAGGTATCATACGCGAGACGGCAACTTTTCCATGAAGCATCGTCAAAATCAGGATTGAACCATCCATGCCTTTCGCCTTCCTTGTTCGCATCCACAAGGTACCTGGGAGATAAAATCGTGGCTATCTTATCGCATGTTGAGGAAAGTTTTGCTCCGTCTCTGTACGGCTGTTCAAAGAAGCTCTGGAAATAGCACACGCCCCAGTTTCTGTCTGTCCCTTTGAGGAATGCGTACTGGTTCTTGTACAACTCTCCGAGTTCACTTTGTCTGGCAATCCAGGTATCTGCATCAGCAGAAATCGTGGAAAAGTCCGCATCTGCAAAGTTTCGTTGCATCTTCATAAAAAGTTCAAACTGAGAAAGAGATAGATGCGCCATTTTTACCCTCCCATACTCATTGGTGCCGGGTTTGCATGCGCCCAAAGCATCATCTATGGCTTTACGCGCGGCTCCGAGTGTCTCAGGAGGGAACCTTCGTAAATATCCAAAGCCACAACCAGCATGTTCATCAGATTTTGTCTGTGCCTCGTCAAGCACAGTCCAGTATTTCTTCATCGCGTCTCTTGCTGGACCGTAAAAGTTCCTGTACATCTCGTCAAGAATCGCGTTGGGATCGGCTCTGTTATACCATGACATCCTTATCCCGAGATAAAGGCCCGGCAGAGCAGATTCAAAGTTTGCCATTGTCTCCGGCTGCCAGAATCTGAAATTGGGATACGAATAATAAACTGAAAGTTCCTCAATTTGTTTTGTGATATGAGGGTTTGGTGCAGAAACTTCAGCAAGGTTGTATTCATATTCATAAAGGCCGAACATCCTTGCTGCCTTAGCCCATCCGTCCACAACCTTTCTGAGTTCTTTTCTGGAAGGGCAATCGCTTGTCATTGAATGCGCCCTGCAGTAAAGAATTGGAGCAATAACCGGCACAAGATTTGGTCTGAGTTTCTCGCGAACAGGCGCTTTGGTGTACTGGGCATACGCATAAAAACCAAACAGTTTATCAGGATATTTTTTTGCAACCCTGTCAACTATCTCGTTTGCGAAATGGACAAAGCGATCTGACATGGAATTGCAGTTCATCACATCAAACCAATCCCCTGCGTCAAGCGCCTTGCATCCGGCGCATTCGCAAAAGACAATACCGTCATCTGGAGATAGTGAGGCGGAAATAGCATTCTTGTAAGTGTCAAAATAGCGGATTACTGCGTCAGCAATCGCCTGTGCCACATCATTATTTGCCCAGCATACGCGGTTGCTTTGTGCGCGCTTTCCATTGATTTCTGCGTACCATTCAGGATGCTGCTGAAGAAGTTGCTTGCCTATTGGATCATAAGTAAGATACATTTCAAGCGCATGCCCTGCTGACAGATATGGACCTCCAAGCCGATTGCGGCGTTTGAAATCATTGTCTGCATACCAGATAGCCCTGTAGATAACTCGTGGCACATCTGATATGTCAGCATAAGAAAGATTTATTGTATTAACTTTCGGAATAACCTCGCCAGGTTCACCTGGCATATACCAGCGGCATCCAAGCCGGTCAAGAAGTTCATATATCGCATAGGATGTTGCTTCAGGAGATTCTCCATAAAGTCCGACGCCTTTTTGCGAAACCACATAACGCCATCCCTGTTTGTATTCGGATTTCTTTTTAATCGGACCAAAAAGTTGTGCTGCAAATTCCCCGATAAGGATTGGAATCTTCCCACCAAATTCCTGAGGCATTCTGTCAGGAGTCCTGATTTCTATTTTTGCGCCTGACATCTTTTCAAGATACGCTGCAAGATCCCTGACTGAAGGCCCTGATGTCTGGTCTGCCATTATGTCTGCCGGCGCGTATATGGCGGCATTTGCAATGCCATTGTCAACAATAATCAGCCGGCTGCTGCCCTGTGCGCACGCATCATGAATCACCGCAGCAAAAATAAAAATTACTGTAACCCACAGCAACTTTCCTGCATTCATTTATCTTCTCCTTTCTGGAAACAAACCCTTTCCGGTTCAGTGAAAATTTCTGGCAAATCAGGATGAAATTTGCTTCGTTGTATAAGGACTATCTGTTATCGCGGGGTAGCATCAGGAAGCCCGCCATCAACAGGTATTGTTGCTCCTGTCGTTGGTGTTTGCCGTGATACAAAAAAGAGCACTGCATTTGCCACATGGTCTGCTGTTATCCTTTCTTTCAGAAGATTCCTGTTCCTGTAGTATTCTTCAAGACCCTTTTCATCAAGGCCGCGCGCTTTCATCCGGTCAGGACCGATTTCCTGCCAGAGCCCTGATTTCCGCACACCATCAGAAAAAACCGCATCAGGAGCAACCATATTAACGCGTACACCAACAGGAGCAAGTTCCAAACTTGCGATGCGGCCTAACTGGTGGGATGCGGCCTTTGTTGCGCTATAGGCGCCAAATGATGCACCGGGAGCAAAGACATTCTTTGTGGAAATAATAACAATATCCCCGCCTGTGCCCTGTTTTTCAAAGTGCCGCGCAAGTTCTTTAAGGACAAGAAGTGTGCCTTCCACATTGATTTTTTCAAGCCGCCTGAAGGTTTCTATCTCCATATCTTTTAGTTGGGAAACATGTGCAACACCTGCATTGATGACTGCGATATCAAGTGAACCAAATCTCTTGACGGTAGAGGCAATTCCGGCAGATACAGAAGCAGGGTCAGTCACATCAATGGGAATACCGGCAATCCTGCCTCTGAAATCTGATTCAAACTCTTTTACAAGCGCATCAAGCCGTTCCCCTGCCAGGTCTGTCGCAGCCACACAACAATTTGCTTTCAAGAGCCCACGAGTAATCCCGGCGCCGATCGCGCCAGCAGCACCTGTAATAAGAGCAACCCTTCCTTTCAAATCATAGATAACGGTTGGGCCAGGTTTTTGTTCCATAATCAAAATCCTTTGAATGTGAAATAGAAATTGAACTGGGAAATCACCCGCTAATTTGTTCTGAGCGAATTAAGAATGAATTTCACATTTCCCTGAGGATCCTTGCCGTCAAATATTGCACTGCCGCTCACAACAATATCTGCACCCATTCTTGCGACTTCAGCAGCATTTTCTTTTGTGATGCCGCCGTCCACGCATAAAAGAATATCTTTACCTGACTGTGAAATGAGCGAAATTGCTTTCTGAATCCTGTCCCTTGTTGATGGTATAAATTTCTGCCCGGTCCAGCCCGGATTGATTGCAAGAAGCGTCACTACTTCCACTTCTTCAAGAACCGGCTGAACGACTTCAACCGGTGTGCCCGGGTTTAACGCGATGCCCCTCATGACACCCCTTGAAGAATCGTTGGCATTTGAGACCCCGGAAAGATACTGGAGCGCCCTGTGGATATGCGTTGGGCAGGATTCAAAATGCACTGTAATGATATCTGCCCCAGCAGAAACAAACCAGCCAAGTTTATCAATCGGGTCATTCACCATCAGGTGCACATCTTTGAAAAGTTTGGTTTTAATCCCTTTGACAAACGACGCGCCAATTGTTGAAGCCGGGCAGAAACATCCATCCATCACATCAAAATGCAGAAGGGTAATTCCGGCTTGCTCAATGAGTGAAATTTCCTTTTCAAGGCTCATCAAATCCGCGCTCGTCACTCCGACGCTGACTGTTGGCAAGATTTCCCTTATCCTTGAAAATATTCTCGTGGAACCCATATTGTTACTTCTGTTTGTTCAGCGCTTCCCTGTAATACTGGTACGCCTCATCAGGGGAGGCGTTTTTGTGCACAATCAACCTGACTGCCTGTATCATTGCCACCGGTGATTCTGCCTGGAAGATGTTTCGTCCCATATCCACGCCTGCTGCCCCCTCCTTTATTGCGTTGTAAGCCATCTTGAGGGCATCAAGTTCAGGCAGTTTTTTTCCGCCTGCTATCACGATGGGCACAGGACAGGAAGCCGTGACAGTATCAAAACCCTCAGCAACATAATATGTCTTCACATATGTTGCCCCCAATTCTGCACAGATACGGCAGGCAAGCCGCATATACCTTGCGTCGCGCACGAGGTCTTTTCCAACTGCTGTAACTCCAAGCGTGGCAATACCATACCGGTTGCCAATATCTGCAAGCCGGGTCAAGTTATGAACCGACTGGGTCTCATATTCTCCACCGATAAAAACCTGCACTGCCATTGCAGCCGCATTGAGACGGATTGCCTCTTCAATATCAAGTGCAATCTGCTCGTTGGAGAGTTCCTTCAGAATACTCGGTCCGCCGCTTGCCCGCAGCACAATACCCCGCCTGAATGTGGGTGGAATAACTGAGCGCAAAATCCCTCTTGTGAGCATGAGGGTATCAGCATATTTTAACAGCGGCAGGATTGTTACATCCACCCGTTCAAGTCCTGTAGTCGGCCCCTGAAAATATCCGTGGTCAATCGCAAGCATAACCGTCTTTCCAGAATCGGGGTCAAAAATCTGGGAAAGCCGGTTTTTCATTCCCCAGTCAAAATTGTTTGAACCCTTTAGAAAAAACGCCCTGTTCTTCTGCGGAATATCCGTGTAAAAATTCTTCTCTTTTTCCGGTTTCATGTCTGCTTCAGGCATATTCTCCCCCTTGTTCACAAGACAATACGACTGGACTTCTTGGTATTTATGTTCTTTCAGGCCCTTTTTCTTCTGCAGATGCCCCTGTCCTTGATTCGGGTGTGATTTTCGTCCTGAATTCTTCAAGAGTTTTGAGGAGTTTCTCTCTCTCGCCCCTGCGCTGCAGCATGGCAACCCGGAGACCGATTCCGATGCTGATTAAAGTTATAGCAAGCCCAAGCATCTGCACAATATTGGTGAATTCTTCATTTTCAATGCTTTGTGCGCCCTGGCCAATGATGAACCTGTGAGCGCACAGCATAAACACCCCGATTAAAAGAATGATAAAATTCCAGACAGCCATTTTTTTGCCTCCCTGGTTTATTACCCTGTCGCAACAATAATAAAATGTCTTTAATATTTCGTCAATTCCTGAATAAACCCTTTTGGTCTTTTCTGTGTCTAATGTTACGAAAATCCAGAAAAGGAGGAGCGATGAAAACAAAAATCGTTGCAGTGCTTCTGACAGGAATTCTTCTCGCATTTCCGGTTGGTCTCAGGGCTGCGGATGATGGAAAGAGCCCTCTCAAGCAATTCATTGAAACCCAGCGACAGCAGGCAGCAGCATTCAGACAGCAGGAAATCACTGAAAATAGGGCATTCAGAGAAACACTGAAGGGAAAATCAAAACAGGAAAAGATTGAAGCACTTAAACAGTTTCGCAACCAGCAGAAACAGGAAAGAAAGGCCTTCTTACAAAACCAGCATGACCGACTTATGGCATTTCTTAGGGAGCGGCTTGCTGGAAGTACAAACCTGACAGAACAGCAGAAAGCAGACCTCCTTGCATTTTTTGAAACACAATATCAGGAAAATATGGCATTTTACGACCAGCAATGTGAAGAAACTCTGGAGTTTTTTGAAAAAACCATCAACGATACAGGTTTGACAGCAGAGCAGAAAAAAGCCGCAATAAGAGATTTCCTTAAGGAAAAAAGAGAGCAGGCAAAGCAATACCGCAGCCAGCAGAAACAGGAAAGAAAGAACAAACTTGATTCATTAAGGCCCAAAAAAACAGCAATGTAGTCCTTTGCGTCAGCTCCCAAGGGCTACTTGTTTGTGGTCAGGAACCCGGGAAGATGTGACTGCCTCCTCGCACAGAAACATTTCCCGGGTTCC
>Ga0315298_1010915_pt1 | contig 10811 bp, 9 predicted proteins | sample WHS_1_MG_FD_203077 | JGI IMG/M metagenome (GOLD analysis project Ga0315298, IMG submission 203077) | Extremophilic microbial mat communities from Washburn Hot Springs, YNP, Wyoming, USA - WHS_1_MG | ecosystem: Environmental > Aquatic > Thermal springs > Hot (42-90C) | place: USA: Wyoming...
GCGATGACCAATCTTCTTATGGTAACCCTTGCGCCTCTTCATCTTGAAAACATAAATTTTGGGGCCCTTTTTCTGGGCTACGATTTCGCCTATCACTTTAGCCCCGGAAACGTAAGGATTACCGATGCGCAGAATTTCCCCCTTATTCACCATAAGGACTTCATCAAATACAATCTCTTTACCCTTATCGCCCTCTATCTTTTCGATGGTGATAATCTCACCTTCCGTAACCTTATACTGCTTCCCCCCCGTTTTAATCACTGCATACATTTCTCAATCCCTTTAGCTAAATTTTTTATTTCTTATCCCAAAAAAACCATTTATGTCAATAAATTTTCTTAAAACAACGTTTCTATTTTGACAATACGAACTCTTGCCACTTCCTCTTCCGCAAGTCCTATGACCTCGGTAAGCAATTCTTGCGGCCTTACCGTACCTTGAAGTCCGATGGATACGGAAAGTTTCATCTCCCCCGTTTCCCTTGCGAAGGAAAGCCGAGAAACGAAGGCTCTTATGTCCTTCACCACCGTTTTCCCTTTATGGCTTCTTACCACCCTGAATTCCGAAGCGCGGGAAAAATCTGCTATTCTCTTTTCTATATCGGAAGGCCATCCGGCGGGAAAGGTAAGGATATAGGTAAAACCACGGGGGAGAGAAACGCGAGCCACTTCCCTTATTTCCTTAACTCTCAAACCGTCGGGCAGAAAAATATTAATTTTCTCCGTAAAACGTGAAGGCTGTCCTCCCGTTTTAACATAAAGAAAAAGGTATTCGTCGAGGCTTTCGATCCCCACGGCCGTAGCAGAGGCAAAAACTATCTTCGGATGGGGATGGAACCCTTGGGTATACCCGAAGGTAACCCCCGCCCGATTGAGGGCCCGTTTCATCGCCTCCATAAGTTCCAGATGCGATAAAAATCTTGCCAAACCGCGCTTTTCGTACCGTACCTGCCATACCGTTTCCGCGGGGCTTTCGACCTCTATTATTTCCTCAAACGGTGGCGGCAGTGAAGCCTCTATCGTCTTAAGCCCCGCCGCTTTGCAAACCCCACAGAAGTGACAGTCACTAAAGCGACAGTCGGGGGTAAGTTCTTCCCTTTGTGCTTTCTTTGCCTCTTCTATGAGAAACTCCCTGTTCACCCCGCAATCGATGTGGTCCCAGGGGAGCTCTTCTTCAAAAGGGCGTTCCCCCAAATAATCATCCACATTAATGGAAAGTTCCTTGATCGCCCGTTCCCACCGCTCGAAGACCAGCTGATCAGACCAACCGTCGAAACGGGCGCCTAACTGAAAGGCATGGAAAATTAGCTCTCCCATCCTTTCGTCGCCCCGGGAGATGAGGCCTTCGAGGAGGCTCATCCGGGCCTCGTGCCATTTCACAAAAAGATGGGAATGACGGATTTTTTTCTTCAAAAAAGCTTGTTTTTGCTCGATTTCGGCAAGACTAACCTGTCTTTGCCACTGGAAGGGGGTATGGGGCTTGGGCACAAAGGTAGAAAGGCTTACGGTAACGCCGTGGCGACCTTTCCCCTCCTTAAGGACGGCATGAGCAAGCGCCACAATACCCTCAAGGTCATCCTCCCGCTCCCCTGGGAGACCGAGCATGAAATAGAGTTTCAAAGAAGGCCAGCCCGACGCAAAGACACATCGCGCCGTCTCTAACAGCTCCCTCTCTGTGTTTCCCTTGTTTATAATCTTACGGAGACGCTCGGTACCTGCCTCCGGTGCCAAGGTAAAGCTCGTTTTCCTGACCCGCCGGATATGCTCCATTAGGGGTTTAGTCAAGGTTTCTACCCGGAGAGAGGGAAGAGCAAGGGCAATGCGTCTTTTGCTATAACGGTCCATGAGCCTTTCGATGAGGGGTAGAATATGGGTGTAATCACCGGCACTCAAGGAGAGCAGAGAGATTTCATCATAACCGGTCTCTAAGAGGAGATTCTCTGCCATTTTTTCGATGGCGCCCACTTCCCTCTCCCTCACCGGTCTTAAAATCATCCCCGCCTGACAGAAGCGACAGCCCCGGGTGCAGCCCCGGGCAATTTCGAGGGAAATCCTATCGTGGATAATTTTCGTAAGGGGGATAACGGGCTTGGTAGGTAAACAGAAATTGTTTATATCCTTCACCACCCTCTTCAGAACCCGCTTCCGGGGTGCTACGGCCGGCACATAGACACCGGAAAGCTCAGAGAGGGCAAGGAGTCGCTCTTCCCGGGGATAACCCTGTTCCTTAACCCTGAGGGATAAATGGATGATTTCCTGGATTACCTCCTCACCCTCACCGATCACGAAAACGTCGATGAATTCACTCAAAGGGGCAGGGTTAAAGGCACAGGGACCACCGGCAATGACGATGGGGTCATCGGCACGGCGTTCCTTCCGCCTTACGGGAATACCACCTAAATCGAGCATATTGAGGACGTTAGTGTAAGAGAGCTCATACTGGAGAGAAAAACCCACCATGTCGAAGGCACAGAGGGGTCGCTTTGTTTCGAGGGAGAAAAGTTTATACCCTTTTTTTCTCAAGAGTCGTTCCATATCGGGCCAGGGAGCAAAGCAGCGCTCACAAGCCACAGAAGGAATGTTGTTTATGATTTCGTATAAAATGTGCATTCCTAAGTGGGACATGCCCACCTCATAAGTATCGGGAAAGGCCAGGACAAAACGAAATCGAACCGCTTTTTCTTTATAGACGGCATTCACCTCCGTTCCTAAATAGCGGCCAGGCTTTTCCACAAACGAAAGGAGCTTTTCCGTTTCACTGCTCATGGCGGGCGTTTCTTAACACCTTTGGTCTAAATTGGCAAATCATTAATGTTGACACTTTCTCCGTCCTTAGGTAAAGTGCCCCCCATGGACGCTCTGGAAAAGGAGATCCTCCTTTCTCGGGAAGTAATTGCAAAAAGGGTCCAGGAACTGGCCGCTTCTATTTCCCGGGATTACGAGGGGAGTGAACTCATCGTCATCGGCATTCTCAAAGGGGCCTTTATCTTCATGGCCGACCTCATCCGCCATCTGACCATCCCCTGTCGCATCGACTTTGTACGGCTGGCAAGCTACGGTGCAAACCAGGAAAGCATGGGCAAGGTAATTATCACGAAAGATATCGAGACCTCGATTAAGGATAGAGATGTCCTTGTTGTGGAAGATATCATCGATACGGGGTATACCCTCTCTTTCCTCGTAGACTGGCTTAAGGAGCGAAACCCTAAATCCCTCAAGGTTTGCACCCTCCTGGACAAGAGAGGGAGGCGGAAAACGCCTTTTGAGGCCGATTACGTGGGTTTCAGTATTGATAATTTCTTCGTTGTGGGCTATGGACTTGATTTTGACGAGAATGATCGCAATTTTGCTGACATTTACGCGCTTAAGCCTCTTATGGGAGGAAAGAAAAAATGATTATAACCTGTGAACGGTGTCAAACAAAATACCGCTTTGACGATAGCCTTGTTACCGGTGAGGGGGTTTGGGTAAGGTGTACGCGCTGCCGCCATGTATTCTTCCAGGAAAATCCTCTAAAAGCAGAACCCTCCCCTCCGACCCCACCTTTGCCGCCGAAAGAGGAAGAGGAAATTTTAAGTCGTCTAGAGGAAACTGAAGAAACATCCCCCTTTGAAGAGATAGAAAAGGAAAAACAAGAGGAACCCGCCTCTGTGGCTAAAAAAAGGACCTCCATAGGTCGGGTTCTCGCCTATATTTTTGCCTTTCTCTTAGTCCTCATCCTTGCCTGCGGAACCTACCTATGGGTCTCCCCCGATGGGCGAAAACAGGTAGTAGTCTCCCTCATTCCCTATTTCCCCCCTCTGGAGAGATGGGCAAATGACTGGCTACCAAAGGAAAGCGCAATCTCCGAAATCAGTCTTCAGGATTTACGGCAACACTTCGTCAACAACTGGCTTTTAGGACAATTGCGGGTCGTGGAGGGCACAGCCGTCAATACTTCCAAATATCCCCTCACGAAAATACAAGTGCGAGGTCGGATGTATGACGCCGCCGGTGTTGTTCTCGGGGAAACTCTATCATACTGCGGCAATTTTCTTACCGATGCGGAACTCGCCACCATGATGGAGGAAGAGATAAAAACGAAGTTGCTCCAACCTCCCGGCGGGGGTACCAACGACCGCCTCAATCCCCACGGTCAGATACCCTTTATGCTCGTCTTCATCCACGACCTACCTACGGTTTCCAAGGTAACCGTAGCCCCGGCCGGAGCAGAGAGACTTTTGGAATAGAAATTACCCCTTTACGGCACGGGCAAGAAAATGGGGCATGGGGGGAGGGAGGGGCTTAACCGTGCAATCGGTAAATCCTGCCGTTTGAAGCCAGTCCTTCAACTCCTCGTCAGCAAAGACCCAGCCCTTTTTCGTCGTCAGGGCCATGTTCACACCAAAAAGGGCACTGAAGCGCGGTTGCGTATGGGTACGGTCCGTCATCATATCCATCACATAGACGACTCCTCCGGGACTTAAAGCGTAATAAGCCTTTTTAAGAAGCCCCACGATATCCTCCGGTGATTCCTGATGCAAAACACCGAAAAAGATAACAATGTCATTATCACCAGGGAAGGGTAAGCTATGGTAGTCCCCGGGTAAGGTCTTAACCCTTTCCTGCAAACCCGCCTCCGTAACGATTTCTTGCGCTATCTCGATCACCTCGGGAAGGTCAATTACGGTACATTTAAGTTCCGGATTTGCTTGGGCAAGCAAAAGGGCATAGGTAGCCGGCCCGCCGCCTACATCGAGGAGCCGCTTTCTTCCCTTTAAATCAAGCTCCCCGACTACCGCTCGGCCGATGGCGAGGGCCCGGGCATGCATAGCAAGCACAAAAGTCCGTGTTCTTTCTCTATCTTCTCCCAGATGGATCTCGGGCTTTTCCACGGGTTGCCCCGTTTGGGCAAATTCTTTTAACCTTCCCCAGAGGGGATACACATCCCGGTTGTAGCGGATCGCTCCCGAAAGGTCACCGGGTTTCCCCGGTACGAGGAAGGCTTCACTCTCTTCGGTATTGCGATAAAATACCCCTTCCTTCTGCAGTAGCCCCACAGCCACGCAGGCATCGAGGAGGAGGCGGGTTGCTCTCTGGTCAAGCCCAAGGGTCAAAGCGATGGTCTGCGCATCGGCATTGCCTAAACGGGCGAGTTCACCAAAGATACCCAAATCCACGGCAGCAAAAAGCAGGGCCGATTCATAAAAGGCACTGGCCATACTGACAATGCGGTCGGGTTTTACCATAGATACCCCCTGTCGTTTGATATGCGTTCCCTTACCTCATTTAATTTATCCGTGCAACGGAAAGGTTTACCATTGACAAAAAAGGGTACTTCTGTAATGTTTCTTACCGGGCAAAGACGGAATCGGTCGACCTTACGCTCCAAGAAAGGTAAGGTACCGGTTTTTAAGGATAAGGATGAAAGGTACGTGATTTCATGAAGATACTTAATGCTCGTTTTCATGTTGAATTTTCCTATCCCGTCTTTTTCACCCGTGACGTCTTTGCACCGGAAAACACGGTCCTGGCAAAAATTCTCCGCTCCGCGGGTAATGAGGTAAACAGGGTATTGGTGGCCGTTGATTCCTCCGTTTTCACCTCTTCCCCCGACCTCGCCGAAAAGTTGGCCGCCTACGAAAAGAGAAATGCCCCACTTATGGAATTTGTTGATGTTCCCTTTATCGTCCGGGGAGGGGAGATCTGCAAGAACGACCCCCGTGAGGTTTCCGCAATCCTTTCCCTCACGGAGAAACACCACCTCTGCCGCCATTCCTTCATTTTGGCCATCGGGGGCGGTGCCGTGCTCGACGCCGTTGGCTTTGCCGCCGCCATAGCCCATCGGGGTATCCGGCTCATCCGTATGCCCACCACGACCCTCTCCCAGTGCGATGCCGGTGTGGGCGTAAAAAACAGTGTAAATGCTTACGGGAAAAAGAACTACATCGGTACCTTCGCCCCGCCCTATGCTGTTGTCTGCGATTTTTCCTTCCTCCAAACCTTACCCATAAGAGATAGGCGCGCCGGTCTTGCTGAAGCCGTCAAGATTTCCCTGATAAAGGATGCCGATTTCTTTTCTTTCCTCTACGAAACAAGAGAAAGGCTCGCCGTTCTTACCCCGGCAGATTTAGAAAGAACCATCATCCGGTGTGCCGAATTACACCTGATGCACATAAACAAAGGGGGCGACCCGTTTGAACGGGGTACCGGACGTCCCCTCGATTTTGGGCACTGGTCAGCCCATGCCGTTGAAGAAATAACGGAGGGCCAATTAAATCATGGGGAAGCGGTCGCAATCGGTATTACCCTTGATTCTATATATGCCTGTCGTATGGGATGGCTGGCCGTATCCCATTTGGAAAAGGTTATCACTATCCTCAGGGACCTGGGTTTCAGCCTCTACCATGAAGCCCTTGAAAAAATGGATATTGCCCGTGCCCTCGCTGCCTTTCGGGAACATCTGGGGGGTGAACTCACCCTGACGATGCCTCACGGCATCGGAAAGACACAGGAGATCCATACTATAGATATTTCCCTGATGAAAGAATGTCTCTTAGAATTAAAAGAAAGGAGTGGCCTGTATGAGCGAGAAAGCTACCTTGGGTCGAAAATCGGCAGAGGAAATCCTTGACCTCTATTTCATCGAAAATCGCGCCCGTCTCCTCGATATTGCCTCTTTTCTTGACCGGATAGACCGCTATGGAGAAACGCAAAAGGCTAAAGGAGATTTTCGCTATCGCGCCTTTATGGCTGCAATAAAAATTCTTACCGAAGCGAAAGGGGAAAGGACGAAGAAAATTCAGCTTCTTTTCAGCGACCAAACAACGACGCCCGTAGACAGTGCCAGAGGCTTAAAAACCACCGGTGCCTGGGAGGGTTTTTATGAAGGTGATTGATCCCCATATCCACATGATTTCCCGTACTACCGACGATTACCTCAAGATGGCCATAAGCGGTATCCCTATTGTTACGGAACCTGCTTTCTGGCCGGGATTTGACCGGGCTTCGGCAGCAAGTTTCCGGGATTATTTTTATCAGCTTACGAAGGCGGAACCTTTACGGGCCGCCAGGTTCGGCATCAAACATTACTGCTGGATCGGTTTAAATGCCAAGGAGGCGGAAGATTTGGAATTGGCCACAGAGGTCCTTAGTTTTATCCCCGAATTTCTCTCCTCTCCCACCTGCCTCGGCCTGGGAGAGATCGGCCTCAATAAAAACAGCAGAAACGAAATCAAGGTCCTGGAGCGGCAATTTGCCCTCGCTGCGGAAAGGAACGAACTCATCCTCATCCATACCCCCCATCTGGAGGATAAATTAAAGGGCACCCGTATCATTATCGATATGCTCCTTTCCGAACCGAGGATAAAACCGGAGAGGGTTCTCATTGACCATGCCGAGGAACACACCATCGCTGAGATAAAGGACCGGGGATTCTGGTATGGACTTACCCTTTACCCCCATTCTAAGGGCAGCCCCGAGCGCGCCGTGGATGCTATAGAAATCTACGGACCCGAAAGGGTGGTTGTCAATTCCTCGGCGGACTGGAGCGTCAGCGACCCGCTGGCCACCTTAAAGACGGCAAACGAGATGCGCAGGAGAGGCCACTCTGAGGAACTGATCCGGCGTATCTTCTACGAAAACCCCCTTGACTTTTTAAGCCAGTGCCCCAAATTCAGCCCATGATTACCTACTGCACGAACATTCACCCGGGCGAAACGTGGCAGGAGATTTTTCAAAACCTCAAAGCGTACGTTCTTTCCGTAAAGGAAGCCTTTTTACCCCATAGCCCCTTTCCCGTAGGGCTCTACCTCTCGGCCCGGGCGGCGGAGGAGCTGGTGAGGGAAGGGTTGGCCGTATTCGGTGATTGGCTTTTGAAACATAACCTCTTCGTCTCTACACTAAACGGTTTTCCCTATGGGAACTTTCACGGAAAGATGGTGAAGGAAGGGGTCTATCTTCCCGACTGGCGTACCGAGGAAAGGGCAAACTACACGAAAATACTGGTGGACATCCTTGCCCATCTGCTGCCCGCGGGGATGAAAGGTTCTATCTCTACCGTTCCCGTAGCCTTCCGCAAAGCGATGAAAGAAGAAGATTACCCCCTCGTCCGTCGTCATCTTTTTTCCGTTCTCACCCATATCGATGGGGTGAGGGAGGAAACGGGGAAGGATATCGTTCTCGCTTTAGAACCTGAGCCAGGCTGCGTCCTCGAGACGATGGAGGACCTAAGTATTTTCTTCGAACGTCTGGCCCTTCCCCAGGACTTGAGGGACACCTTGGGGATCTGTCTCGACCTCTGTCATCAGGCAGTAGTTTTTGCCGCGCCGGAGGAAATTTTCAGCACCATAGGGCAAGCAAACATCCCCATTGGGAAGATACAGATTTCTGCCGGTCTTAGCCTCAAAGAAAAGGAAATCGACGGACTTGCTGCCTTTGAAAGTTCCCCCTATCTCCATCACGTTGCCATTAAAGATGAGGGAGGGACGATTTTCCGTTACTCCGACATTCCCGTAGCCCTCAAATGCCATCAACGCCGAGGAAAGGAGGAATGGCGGGTGCATCTCCATGTGCCCATCTATGCGGAAGGGATTAACTCCTTTTCCACCACCCAGTCTTTCATTTTAGCTTCACTACCCTACGTTCCCAAGGACACCCTCTTGGAGGTGGAAACCTATACATGGGGGAAACTGATAGACGATAAAAGGACAGACGTTCTGGTAAACTCCATCGTCCGCGAACTCAATTGGCTAAAAGGTGCACTCCCATGAAAAGGACCGTCGTTTTGAACGTGGTGGGGCTCACCCGGAATCTCATAGGTAACCACACCCCCAACCTCAGGACTCTCCTTTCCTCCTCCGTCCCCATCAAGGCCATTGTCCCGGCCGTCACCTGCTCCATGCAGGCAACCTACCTGACGGGGAAAATGCCCTGCGACCACGGTATCGTGGGAAACGGTTGGTACTACCGAGACTTAGGGGAGGTTTTCTTCTGGCGGCAATCAAACAGACTCGTGCAGGGGGAAAAGTTATGGCACATAGCAAAGAGGCGTAACCCTTCCTTCACCTGTGCCAATACCTTCTGGTGGTTCAACATGGTAACGGATGTGGACTATGCCGTCACCCCCCGGCCGATTTATCTCACCGATGGCAGGAAGATACCCGACTGCTACACCATACCTCCCCAGCTGCGGTTCAAATTCAACAGGGAATTCGGGCAGTTTCCCCTCTTCGACTTCTGGGGACCCACAACCTCCCTTAAATCCAGCCAGTGGATTGCCAAAGCCGCCATGGCAATCGAAGAGATGTACACCCCGACTCTTCAGCTCGTTTATCTCCCTCACCTCGACTACATCCTGCAAAAGGTAGGTCCCGAGGGAAAAATCGAAAGGGACCTCACGGAAATCGACGGTCTCTGCGGTCTCCTCCTCGATTTTTTCCGGGAGCGGAACTTAAGGGTAATTGTGCTTTCGGAGTACGGCATTACCCAGGTTAAAGGGGCAATTCACATAAATAGGATACTCCGGAAGGCAGGCTTTCTTACCGTGAAGGAGGATTTGGGCAAGGAGTATCTCGACTGCGGCTTATCCAGGGCCTTTGCCGTGGCCGACCATCAAGTAGCCCATGTGTATGTGAGGAACAAAGGAGACCTCGCCCCTGTAGAGGAGCTGCTCAGAAAAACGCCCGGCGTTGAACAGGTCCTTGCTGCAGAAGGGAAGAGAAGCTACGGCCTTGACCATGAGAGGGCCGGTGAATTTGTCTTGATTTCCACCCGTGACCGCTGGTTTAGTTATTACTTCTGGCTGGACGATGAGAAAGCACCGGACTATGCCCGTACCGTAAACATCCACGCCAAGCCCGGTTACGACCCCTGCGAACTGTTCTTAGACCCCAATCTCTTCCTGCCTAAATTAAAAATAGCCTGGACCCTTCTGAAAAAGGCCCTGGGTTTTCGTTACCTCCTCGAGGTCATCCCTTTAGATGCCGACCTCGTCCAGGGCTCTCACGGCAGGGTTACAGAGGCAGACGAGGAGGGACCCATATTTATGACCACGGAACCGAAGCTCCTTACTCGGGAGAGGCTTGCTGCCGTTGATGTCTTCTCGCTCATTCTCGACCATGTATTCTGTGGCTGAGGGTGTGTGGTTCGACAAGCTCACCATGACAGTCGACAGGCTCAGGACAAGCTCAGGACCGAATCTAAACAGAAGGCGGGGAGAAAAAACTATGTTATCGAATTTAAAGAACTACCTTGAACTCTGCCGGATCAGCAATTTGCCTACCATCGGGACGAACACACTTTCCGCCTTCCTTCTTACGGGGGGGACCTTTTCAGGAAGGGAATTTCCCCTCCTTGTCCTCTCTCTTTCCCTCTTCTATGCCGGCGGTATGTCGTTGAACGACCTCTGCGACCTATCCTACGATCGCTGGAAAAAATCCCATCGCCCATTGCCGGAAGGAAGGATTTCCCCTCGGGGAGCCTTTGTGTTTATCACTCTTCTCTTTATCCTTGCCCTTCTTCCCCTTTCCCTGCTACCTTACTCTCTGTTTGCCTCAATCGCTGGCATCGTTCTTCTTCTTTTTATTGTCACCTACGACTGCTTTCACCGACGCCATCCCTTTACGGTCCTCCTCATGGCTGCCTGCCGGTTCATGGTTTACCTTATTGTCTCTCTGGGATTGAAAGGCACCCTGGAGGTTTATCCCCTCCTTGCAGGAAGTATTCAGTTTATCTACATCGTTTTCCTTTCCCTCGTTGCCCGTTACGAAAACAGAAGGAAAGAACCCTTTCCTTTTCCCCTCATTCCCTACCTCCTTTCTGCCATTTCGCTCA
>Ga0315298_1010916_pt1 | contig 10810 bp, 8 predicted proteins | sample WHS_1_MG_FD_203077 | JGI IMG/M metagenome (GOLD analysis project Ga0315298, IMG submission 203077) | Extremophilic microbial mat communities from Washburn Hot Springs, YNP, Wyoming, USA - WHS_1_MG | ecosystem: Environmental > Aquatic > Thermal springs > Hot (42-90C) | place: USA: Wyoming...
AAGCGCGAACGTGGCTGGTGGAGGGCCAAGCTGTGAGCGACGTTATCGAACTCGATCTGTTGGCTCTGGGCCTCGTGGTGGTGCGCACACTAGTGGTATACCTCGCCCTCCTGGTAGGACTGCGAGCCGCCGGCAAGAGGGAGTTGGGGCAGATGACACCGTTCGATCTGGTGGTGGTGTTGGTTATTTCCAACGCCGTGCAGAACGCGATGGTCGGGACGGATACATCCCTCACCGCTGGCATCGTCGCCGCCTTCACCCTACTGGCGGCGAATTGGCTGATCAATCGCCTCGGGTTGCGGTATTTGTGGCTTGGCTCCCGCCTGATCGGCAGCCCTACCCTACTTATCAACCACGGTCACTTCGTCGAAGACCACATGCGTAGAGAGGGCATTCAGCGCGAGGAAGTGCTGATGGCTATGCGCGAACACGGCATCAACCGAGTTGACGAGGTTGACGTGGCTGTCCTTGAGGTGGACGGCACCATCAGCATCGTGCCTATGGGAACCAAAGTGCAGCGGACGCGGCGCCGCATGCGCGGCCGAAAGCCGACTGGATAGACAGAGAATGAGAACTCGGCTGGCGGCGGGCGACGATCGTTGTCATCGTCAAGCAAAGGCACGCCTATTGCCCATCTTCCCTGAGACACTAGGGTCGGGTTTGCAACAGCCTAGGGTGAGGAGCTGAGCAAGAGAGGGAGGTAGGGATGCCGACACAAGATAACCTAGACACGGTGCGGTCGCTCTTTGCGGCTATCGACACGCGCGACCTTGACAAGGTGATGGACTACGTCGATGACAACGTGGAGTGGGTGAACGAGGCCACCGGCGAAGTTTTCCACGGCAAGGCGGGAATACGCCGACTGCTCGAAGGCTGGTGGTATGCCTTCCCTGACAGCAAGCTTCAGATTTATAACCTTTTCGGCGATGAAGACTGGGTCTGCGTGGAATATGTCGGTCGAGGCACGTTCACCGGCAACCTGGACTGGGGGTCGGTACGGGCGCAGGCCACCGGGCGCAGCTACGAGGTAAAGTATTGCGACGTCTACCGTATGTACAATGGCCGGGTCCTGAGCGCCCACACCTACACCGACACCAATAACCTTCTGCGACAGATCGGAGTCAGGCCGGGGCCACGCGGGGCGACGTGATCTCGCGCTTCGGCTCGGCGGCCGGCCGGCCATCGGGAGAGCGCTCGGCCGCCGCGGCGGGAGCATCGCGGAACTGGCGCTGGTAGAGTTCAGCGTAGGCGCCACCACGAGCCAGCAGCTCTCGGTGGGTTCCCCGCTCGACGATGCGGCCGTCCTCTACGACCAGCACCTGGTCGGCGTTGCGCACGGTGCTCAGCCGATGGGCGATGACGAAGGCGGTGCGATTGCGGAGCAGGCGGGATAGCGCCTGCTGAATCAGCATCTCGGTGCGCGTATCCACACTTGAAGTGGCCTCGTCCAAAATGAGGATGCGCGGATCGGCCAGGAGGGCGCGGGCGAAGGCGATAAGCTGTCGCTGGCCTTGGCTCAGCGTGCCGCCACGCTCCCCAAGCATCGTTTGGTAACCCTGGGGCAGCGAGACAATGAAGTCATGTGCGTTGACGAGGCGGGCGGCCTCTTCGACTTCGGCATCGGTGGCGCTAAGTCGGCCGTAGCGGATATTGTCAGCTACTGTGCCGGCGAAGAGGAAGCTGTTCTGGGGGACGATGCCCATTTGCTTTCGCAGGGAGGCTGAGGTTACCTGGCGCAGGTCCGTGCCATCCACTGTAATGCGGCCGGCGGTGACATCGTAGAAACGGGCGATTAGGTTGGCGATGGTCGTCTTGCCAGCGCCGGTGGCGCCCACCAGAGCGATAGTTTGGCCGGGTTCCGCGACGAAGCTCACGTCATCCAACACAGGGTGAGCAGGGTCATAAGCGAAGTGAACGTGTTCAAACTCAACTCGTCCCTTGATCGGCCCCAGAGGCAGAGCGTCTGGCGCATCTCTGAGGTCCACGGGCGTGTCAATAAGGTCGAAGATGCGCTCGGCACCGGCCAGGGCTGACTGGGCCTGGGTCCAGATCTGCCCAATCTGCTGAATGGGGAAGAAGAACTGCTGCACGTAACCGAGGAAGGCCACCACCACGCCGACGCTGACGTCGCCGTGGATGGCCAGATAACCGCCGAAGCCGGCCACGATGGTAGTAGCCACGGTGCTCAGCACATCCATGGCTGGGAAGAAAGCCGAAGTGACGGCCGTGGCACCGATATTGGCATCGCGGTTGGCGGCGTTACGCTCGGCGAAGCGCGCGCGGTTGAAGTCAGTACGGTTGAAAGCCTGGGCGACCTTGACACCGGCGATGTCTTCCTGCAGGTTGGCGGAAACGTCGCCGATGGTCTGGCGGGTCTCGCGGAACTTGCGCCGCGCCCAACCGGAGAAGTAGTTGGTGGTAAACAGCATCAGCGGCAGAACCAAGAAGCTGGCTACAGCCAGGGGCAGGTTGAGTGCCACCATCGCGATGACGATGCCAGCCAGACCGAAGATGCCACCCAAAGCCTGGGTGAGGCCCATGTTAAGCACATTGTTGATAGTCTCAACGTCGTTGACAAGCCGCGACATCAGGTCGCCGGCCTCATGCTTGTCGAAGAACTTGAGCGACTGTTTCTGCAGAGCCTCGAAGATGTCCAAACGCAAGCTAGCCAGGGTGCGCTGGGCCACCCAGCCCATAAGCCACCCTTGATACACACGAGCCAGCATACCTATCAGGTAAGAGGCGAAAAGGAAGAGCATAACCGTCGCCAGGCCGGCGGCGTCTTTGAGAGCGATAAAACGATCGATGGCAACGCCGATAAGGTAAGGCCCTAATGCGCCAGCAGCCGAGGCGACGAGCACCATCGCCAACACTATGAGAAGCTGCCGCCAGTAGGGCTTGAAGTATCCCAGGAGCCTTGTCCCAACGGCCCGGGCGTCGGCAGGCCGCTCTTCGGCGATCGCCGCCGCGTAATGCATCGGTCCGCCTCTAAACATGGTCGGCCTCCGTGTTGGTCAACTCGGTTTCGGCCAGCGCGGCCGGTTCCAGTTCTGTCCCCGCCATCTGGTCGGTTTCGCATTCACCCTCAACACTAACCATCGAAGGGATGGGGACATCATCACGCAACTGGGAGGCCACGATTTCCCCATAGAGGGCGGAGGTGGCGAGCAGCTCGTCGTGAGTGCCGCGGGCGACGATGCGGGCGTTGTCGAGCACAAGAATTAGATCGGCGTTGCGCACGGTGCTGAGGCGTTGAGCGATGACGAAAGCCGTGCGAGTTCCCATGAGGCGGTCCAGTGCCTGCTGAATCTGGTACTCGGTCTCGGCGTCTACGGAAGAGGTACTATCGTCCAAGATCAGGACTTTGGGGTCGAGCAGAAGGGCACGGGCGATGGCGATGCGCTGCATTTGCCCACCGCTGAGGCCCACGCCGCCTTCGCCGATTCTGGTATCGTACTGCTGCGGCTGCTGAATGATGAAGTCGTGGGCCTGGGCGAGCTTGGCCGCGCTCACGACTTCATCCATAGAGGCGTCCGGCCTGCCGTAGGCGATATTCTCGCGGATGGTGCCGCTGAAGAGCAGGGTATCCTGAAGAACGATGCCGATCTGGCCGCGCAGACTCTCCAGAGTCACGTCACGCACGTCGTGGCCATCTATGGTGACGCGACCGCTAGTGACATCGTAGAAGCGGGGGATGAGATTGATGATGGTGCTCTTGCCCGAGCCGGTAGAGCCGACGATAGCAACGGTTTGCCCCGGTTCGGCAACGAAGCTGACGCCATCGAGCACATTGCGCTCGGCACCCACGTAACGGAAGCTGACGTTTTCGAAAGCTACGCGCCCTTGCACGGGTGGCAAAGGTTTGGCGCCTGGCTTGTCTGTCACCTCGTTGGGAGCATCTAGCACCTCGAAAACGCGCTTGGCGGAGGCGCTGGAGCGGGCAACCATAGCCGAGATCATACCTAGCATGAAGGCAGGGAAGACCAGGAATCCCAGGTAGGTGTTGAAGGCCACCAACTCGCCAAGGGTGAGCTGGCCCCCGATAACTTGATTGCCGCCGGCCCAGATGACGATCAGGGTGCCCAGACTAGCGATGAAGAACGTGAGAGGGAAAGCGGTACTGAAGGTGCGTACGACTTTGATATTCTGTTCCAACAGAGCTTCGTTGGCCTGGGCGTAGCGCCTGGCCTCGTGATCCTCACGAACAAAGGCCTTAACTACCCGCACGCCGGCCAGGTTCTCTTGCAGAATAGTGTTGAGGGCCGCTAGGCGCTGCTGCACCGCCGTGAAGAGGGGCATGGCCCGGCGAGCGAAGCTGCCAAAGACGAGAAAGATCAGGGGCAGGATAGGCAACACCAGCAGAGCCAGCCGCCAGTTCATAATGAAAAGCAACGTTACAGTGGCCAAGATCATCACGCTGGCACTGAGGAGCTGCAGGAAACCCTGACCGACGAATTGGCGCACCATCTCCACGTCGCTCGTGACCCTGGTCATAAGCTGGCCGGTCTGTGACTGATCGTGAAAGCTGAAGCTCAGGGTCTGCAGCTTGCCGTAGATCTGGTTGCGCATATCGTACGCCGCACCCTGAGAAGCTCTTTCGGCGAGATAGCCCTGCAGAAAGGTGAAAAGCCCGCGCACAAGGGCCACCCCCAACAGCCCGATCGAAGCCCAGACGATAGGCGCGAAGCTACCAACGGCGATACCGTTGTCGATGGCATAACGGATGAGCTGAGGAGAAACAAGGTTAGCCGCCGACACCAGTATCATGCTGAGAAAGGCGCCCAGAGCTGGCAACCAGTAGGGCCGCATGTAACCCAGGGCGCGCCCCAGCATCTTCATAGGTCTGCTCCCTTCATTTCCTCGGTTCGCGCAAATAGCTTGCCCAGCGCGCCACGGAAGGCTTGCAGTTCTTGGGGCGTAAGGCTACCTTCCAGTTCATTGCTCAGCTTTCGCATAAGCGAGGCCATATTCTCTGCCGCCTCTCGGCCGGTTTCGGTCAGGTAGAAGAGGCTGGCGCGCCCATCGGTAGGGTGTGGCTGGCGGCTGACAAGCCCTTGCCGCTCCAGAGCCTGGAGGGCGCGGGTAATGCTAGGCGCCTCGACTGGCACCACGCCCGCTAGGTCCTGCGCCATCAAGCCTGGCCGACGGATCAGGGATCCGATAATGGCGGCCTGAGTGTGGTTGTAGCCGAGGCGGTTCAAGCGCTTTTCGAGCAGATGAGCCACTCGGTGCCCAACGAACACCATAAGCAGGGCCAGCGGCGCCTCGCTGGGCGGTTTCTGACAGTCATCTGGCAAATACCTTATGGAAGCCATCTCTGTGACCGGCGCATGATAATTGCGTTCGCAAGTAAATACTATCACGGCCCGATGGCTGTGTCAACGGGTTGAAAGGTCTGGGCTGGCAATTCGTCCCGCCGAGCAACGATCACGGCGACGTGGGGCAGGAGCACAGCCAAACACAGCGGTAGATCCAGCCGTGTGAGATAGGGATGCTTCTGGCTCTGCGAGAGGCGCCACATCGTCCGTGTGGCGCCTCAGCCTAGGCCAGCTCTTTCAGCAGAGAGACGGCCTCGTCGATCACCTGCTCACCAGCGCCAGGAGCCAAAGGCGTATTCCAGACGCCATACCCGCCCAGCTCGTAGTCTCGCCGCATCGGTATGTACGAGAAGCTGCCATTGGAGTAGCCGGAGAACATCGTGACTGGGAAAGGAGAGCGCTGGCGCACGCCGGCCCCGATCTCGCAGAAGGGCTCGCCTGGCATGCTCACCAAGGCCAGGCTGCCGATGCGGATGCCTTGCATAGGCACCTCGGCAGCTGTCTTGCCAGCGTAGGTGCGAGCCATATTCAGGCGCATATTGGCGCGCTTGGCCTGATATGATTGCTCGCTCACCTTGGCGAGGTCTCCACGCTCACGGGCAGCGGCGACGGCGGCCACGTGCTCCTGATAAGCAGCCTGAGCTTCATCAATGCTAGGAAGCGCGCGTAGGGGCAGCCGAATCGTCTTTTCCAGGGCCTTCACGGTAGCATCGGGCTCTGGCCCTGGTTCGTCTCGATAAAGGCAGAGCTCGGCACCCGACTCCACCACTTGCACCAGCTTCTCCGACTTGGGCAGGGTTTCCAAACCCAAGGCCACTTTGGCGGCTTCCAGGCCCAATAGCTTACCCACGTGGTGGTAGTCCGCTGAGAGGCTACTGAAGGATTGCTTGGGATGAGTGTTGCCGGGAGAGCCCTGCAGAAAGAGGCATTTGCCGCCGAGAACGCTCTCAACGGTACGACGGAGGACGCCTGGATAGTCGGGCGTGATGAGCGAATTGAGGTGAGCCATAATCGTGGGATGGCAGGAGTAGCTTACGATGACGGCGATGGGCTGCTCGTTTTCGTCGTCTAGACGGGCGACTTGCATCTCGTGGTCGGCGAAGCCCTCCCAGTTGCGTCCCAGGACTACACGCCGTTGCTCTTCGAGCCAGAGCCTTCGGTTGACCGCCACTGGCGAATGGCCCTTGCCCACGGCAATGCGGGCTGGTTTCAGGTTGCGCTGGGCCTCCCAAACCGCGCCGGCGATCTTGAAGGGCAAGGAGGCGACGTGCGAGGGAATCATCTCCCCGCCCTCTGGATACCAGGCAGGAGTCACATTGCCGACAGAATGGCTGTGGCTGACCGAGACGCGAATGTGGTCCAGCGGAATGCCGGTCAGGTGGTTGATCTCCTGGCGGATCTGGGTTGCCAATTCGTTGGGATAGCCGATCGCATCGCAGTCCACGATGGCGACCTGGGTATCGCCATTGGCGACGACAAGGGCGGTAGCCCAGAGGTCGAGATCGACCCCCTCGGCACGAGTGTGGGTCTGCGCTCCCCAGTGGGCGTGCGTAATGCCCACGGGAGGAGTGATCACGGCACGGCCAACGGCGGCCTTCAGTGTAGGTGCCATCAAGCGAACCTCCAATGATTCAAGAGGCCAGAGAGCTTTCAAGGCAAGCTTGGCCCTAGCTGAATCGCAGCCTGCCGACGTTCAACGGCTTGGCTATGGGAACATGCGGGATTCCATCAGATCGGCCTTGTCCAGTATCTTCCACATGACCAGATCGGCATATTGGACGATGAGGTTCTCCATGCTGGGGGTGATGAAGGAGCCCTCGCTGTTCAGCGAGTGGCCGCCCACGATGTGGACCACGGCCTCGGGGAGGCCAGCCAGGAGAGCGAGATGCACACCATAGACCGGATGGCGAACAGCGGGCAACCCGGTCGCGGCGGGCTTCTCCTGCCAGCGAGCGATGTTCTTCGGACTCACCTCGTAGGCCTTGCCCACATCGTGCACGAGCGCGCCCGCGATCAAGACGTCGCGATCGATTCCGATCTCCCCATAGATTTTCTCCATACCCTCTGCTATGCCAAGGGCAACGGTACAAGTTGCCCGCAGGTGATCGGCCTGGGTCCCGGTCTTCTGAGGGGGGCTGTTCCAGTTGCCGGATGAGCGCATATCCTCGATGCGGCTGAACTCGGTCTCGGAAAGGGCCAGCGCCCAGGCCAGGGCGACTTTGTGCCTCAGGTCCGGGTTCTGGATGAGCGAGAGTTCGGGCAGGCTCCGGAAGACCCCGTCCATCAGTTCTTGGAGCTTGGCCTCGTCCGACCTGGCCTCGTCCATTGAGGTTGTGTGATCCGCCACATTGCACCTCCGGCAGCAGTTTGGATGCTTCAGCGCAAGCTGGCGCCATTGTAGGTCTCGCTCCGACCGCTGTCAACCAGCACGGTTGCTCGGTTTGCAGGCGGATTGCCTTGGCCTTGGCCTCGCCCTATACTGAGGTTAGTGGCGCCACGTGGCGCCTAGGCATGCTAGAAACCAACGCGGAGGAATGAGCAGGATGGGCAGTGACTCGCTCGCGAAATCCGGCAGGGGCAAACTCGCCTGGGGGATACTGGGCACCGGCGGCATCGCCAGGACCTTCGCCCGCGATCTCAGCCAGTCTAAGACGGGACAGTTGCTGGCGGTTGGCAGCCGCACAGCAGAGGCGGCAGCGCGATTTGCCGATGAGTTCGCCATCCCTCGCCGCTACGATAGTTATGAGGCGATGCTGCGCGACCCCGAAGTGGAAGCGGTGTACATCTCGCTGCCGAACCATTTGCACGCGCAGTGGGTCGTGAAGTGCGCGCAGGCGGGCAAGCAGATTCTCTGCGAAAAGCCACTGGCCACGAACGTAGGCGAGGCGATGGTTGCCATTGAAGCTGCTCGTGCTCACAATGTCTTCTTGATGGAAGCGTTTATGTATCGCTGCCATCCACAAACGGCCAAGCTGGTGGAACTGATTCGAGAGAAAGCCATCGGCGAGGTACGGGTGATACAGGCTCACTTCAGTTACAACCTTGGCGGACCTCATCTGGAGAACATTCGCCAGCAGAACCAGTCGGCGGGCGGGAGCATAATGGACGTGGGCTGTTACTGCGCCTCGATGGCAAGACTTATCGCGGGGGCGGCCACAGGCCAGGACTTTGCGGAACCGCTGGAAATCAAGGCCGTTGCGCACATCGGGGAAAAGAGCCGAGTAGACGAGTGGAGCACGGCAGCCTCCCGCTTCCCGGGTGGCATTGTGGCCAACCTCACCTGTGGCACACAGGTGAACGTGGACAACACGCTGCGCATCTGGGGCTCGGAAGGGCACATACTGGTGCCCCAGCCCTGGAAGCCACAACGAGAGGGCAACCGCATTCTGGTGTACCGCGAAGCGAAGCAGCAGACGGAGGAAATCGTGGTAGGAGCCGACGTGCCGTTGTACGCGGTCGAAGCTGACACGGTGGCGGCCCAGATCGCCAATCGCCAGGCACTGCCTCCGGCCATGACCTGGGCTGACAGCCTCGGAAACATGAGAATGCTCGACTACTGGCGCAAGGAGATAGGGCTCGTCTTCGACAACGAGCGGTAGAGGGCGATTTCCACGCCCTCCCCAGCCTGAGGCGCCAGGGACCGCCCGTAGAAATGACACGAACGCCACGGCCATGTCGCCTATTCGCGACTCTCCCATTCTGCACCGTGCGCTCCCCGCGGTTCGCGCTTGGGCAGTTGACAGTACGGCTGCCCAAGCGTTATACTCGACCGGTCAGCCAAAGGGGGCTGAAGCAGGAAACTAAGGGCGCCAAGAAGCTGTAGAGGAGCGCCGCAGACGGCCTTCCTCGCCCTATCCGGGGCAAGGAGCCGCCTTTTTTTGTCCGACGTCGGGCGAAACGCGTGCTCCATCTGGAAGCTGCTGGTGCCCTATCGTTTTTCATAATCAGTGCAGGAGGGCTTTGCTTAATGAGCTACAGTCGGCCTAATGCCACTGCCGCCACTTTCACCAGGAACCGCACCGGTGACGACATTTCCCCCTTCAGTGGTATGTGTGTCACCTGTACCGAGGGCTGTGTAGGCCTCTGTGAAGTCGGGAAATCGGCCTACCGTGGGGCGGAGACCATCTATCCTCAGCCTTTCGGGCCTATGACGGCTGCTTCTCAGAAGGACTACCCGATCGACCTCTCCCACTTTACGATACTAGGCGGGGTAGTCGGGGCCGTGGGGGTCAAGCCGGACAGCGATACAGCCATCTTCCCCAACGTTGACCTCGAGGTCACCTTGGGCAAAGATCCGGGTATCAAGCTGCGCCTGCCGATCTCGATTCCTGGCCTAGGCTCGACCGATGTGGCCAAGCGCAACTGGGAGGGGCTAGCGATAGGGGCCGCCATCTCGGGAGTGCCGCTCACCATCGGCGAGAACGTGTGTGGGATGGACCCCGAGGCGAGGTTCGACAATGGGCGGGTAGTGGATTCGCCGGAGCTGGCCCGCCGCATCCGCCTGTATCAAGAGTGGCAAAACGGATACGGAGCCATCGTCGTCCAGGCCAATGTCGAGGACACTCGCCTGGGCGTACAGGAGTACGCCCTGCAAAAGCTAGGCGTGGAAGTGGTCGAGATCAAGTGGGGACAAGGGGCCAAGGACATTGGCGGCGAGGTCAAGATCAACGACCTGGAACGCGCCCAACTGCTGAAGTCGCGAGGCTATATCGTCCTGCCCGACCCGGAAGACCCCGAGGTGATCGACGCCTTCAAGCGCGGCGTCTTCCAGGAGTTCGAGCGTCATTCTCGCATCGGCATGGTATCAGAGGAATCGTTCCTGGCTCGCGTGGCCGAGCTGCGCGCCCTGGGAGCCAAACAGGTGTGGCTGAAGACAGGCGCCTACAGGCCGGTGGACCTAGCCCGCGCGCTCAAGTACTGCTCCCTGGCCAAGATAGACGTGCTGACAGTAGACGGAGCGGGTGGTGGCACGGGAATGAGCCCCTGGCGCATGATGAACGAGTGGGGCATTCCCACCGTGGAGCTAGCGTCGCTCACGCACCAGTACGCTAGCCGCCTACGGGCACAAGGAGCGCACGTGCCGGATATCGTCCTGGCTGGAGGATTCTCGCTCGAAGATCACGTGTTCAAGGGCCTGGCCCTAGGAGCGCCTTTCGTGAAGGCGATCGGCATGGCCCGCGGTCCGGTGGCAGCGGTGATGGTGGGTAAGACTATTGGCCGCCATATCGAGGACGAGAACATTCCGGCAGCGGTACAGAAGTACGGCAAGACGGTGGACGAGATCTTCGTGGCTTCTACGGCTCTGCACCATCGCTTCAACAGCGACTACCAGAAGATTCCACCGGCCGCCATCGGCCTCTACACCTATCTGCAGCGCATTGCCCAAGGCCTGCGGCAGTTCATGTGCGGGGCGCGCAAGTTCGGTGTGCAACACATTACTCGCGATGATATCTGTGCCCTCACGCGAGAGGCGGCGGAGATCAGCGGCATCC
>Ga0315298_1010918_pt1 | contig 10808 bp, 11 predicted proteins | sample WHS_1_MG_FD_203077 | JGI IMG/M metagenome (GOLD analysis project Ga0315298, IMG submission 203077) | Extremophilic microbial mat communities from Washburn Hot Springs, YNP, Wyoming, USA - WHS_1_MG | ecosystem: Environmental > Aquatic > Thermal springs > Hot (42-90C) | place: USA: Wyoming...
GACGAAGCCAACCAGGCAGGCGTGCGTATACACGGGCGCGTATCCAGGTACGCATAGGCCTCTCAATATGAAGTGCCTGCTCCCCTGGAATGTTTCGTGTTTGCTGTCCATTCAGGATCACCGTGGCTTCGCGGGTAGCATTGCGATTCTGCTTCTCAATCCAGGAGTGTAAGCCCTTTCGGTCCCAATGAATGAGAGGCTCCTTGAGGGTAACCGACCGTCCTCGGACCAGACAGTATTCTCTTGCCCCTTCCCCGATCCAGCGCGCTCGCCCCTGACGGACAATCCGCATATGTGGTGGTTCATGAATATGGCGCAAAGGTCGGTTTAGAAAGTATAGTGTCTTGCGAATGTACACACCCGCAAGGTCATCGGGGGCGTTTAAGATAGTCTTCTCAAAAGCCGTTTTAAACTTATCTGTTACCTGCTCATCCGCATCAATGAAGAAGACCCATTCCGTTCTTAGCGGCAAATTATCCAACGCCCAGTTGCGCTGGCTGGCCCAATCCACAAACTCGTGCTGAACTACCTTGGCACCGCAGGCACGAGCCAGTTCGGGTGTTCGGTCTATGCTGAAACCATCCACGACAAACACCTGCTCCGCCCAGCCTACCACAGATTGGAGACAGTGCTCGATATTGGGTTCCTCGTCCTGAGCGATAACGATTACTGCTACGGGTGTCATGTTTAGCCCGTTAGTCTTGCATCTATTGCTATGGATACTGATAACCACGGGTTATGAAGCCAGGGTATTCTCCTCCAGAAGTATTTTATCTGAATCTCAAACCCCTCGCTTCTGAAAATGGACTGAATTTCCGCTGGCAAGATTGCATGTTCGTTTGGTGAATGATGTCCTCCCAGCACCTTACGTCGGACTATAGGATTCCGGAAGTTGGGCTCGCGACCGAAGTATCGCCCTCCTGGTTTCAACACGCGGGAAATCTCTTTAACCGAACGAGCCAGAGGAAGATGGTGGAGAACTCCATTGCCTACAACTATATCAAAGGATTTGTCTGGAAACGGCATATTAAGGCAATCTCCGCAAACTAACGCAAGGCCCGGCAGACTAACGCTTCTGGCTGCCCATAAGCGATGCTCAATCAGCTCTAGCGCTACAGAGAGTCTGGCTCTGCCTCTCTCCGCAATGACAAACGTAACAAGGCATTCACCAGCTCCAATATCCAAAACGCACTTGTCGTGGAATGTTTCAGGAAAGCCGGGGACCCAGTACACCATATCCCGATGTAACCACTGCCAGTCGCGTAACTCTGTAATGGGTCTTGCATAATACTCGCGTTCGCCGATATAGTTGAAGTTGAATTCATTTGGATCCATTTGATATCGCTTCCTTCAAAAGCCTGGCGAATCGACAAGCATAATCAGACCAACACAAATGCAAACTTGGAAATTGCCGCTCACTCGCTTCGCGCATCTGTTGGCGTCGCTCTTGGGAAGATAACAAAGTAGAAAGTTGTCGGATCGCGGTGTGGGTTCCTATCCGATCATCTCCCAAACCATTACCGGGCATCAGACCACCCCAACCCGGGACTACGCCGTCCTGTAAGGACATCTTTATAGGCCAATAGCATCTGCTGAGCCACAGTGCAAACGTCATATCGCTTACGCGCGCTTACATAGGCCTTTCGTCCCATCTCTTCCAAGCTATCACGGCTTGACAACAACTGCATCAATTCCCGGGCTATGGCGTCTCGTTCTACTGGCACAACGACTCCGGCTCCGTCTATCTTGACTTCGCGGCTAATGCCCACGTGCTCGGAGATCAACACGGGAACTCCCGCGGCCATAGCCTCCGCAACCGCCATCCCGAAGTTATCACCTGGGTAGCTAGCGAGTGCCACCAATTTGGCAACTGAAAACAGATCGAGCCGCCTCTCCTTGCTGAGAAAACCTGTAAAAAGGACATGGTTGTCTAAACCCAGTTTTCTCACTAAATTGCGTAGGCTGGCTGCATAGCCATCATCAGGTCCTGCGAGAACCAACAGCCCATCGGGAAACTGTTCTATTACTTGCCTAAAAGCTAATACAAGGATGTCCAGCCCCTTGCGTGAGTGCAACCGCCCAAGGTATGCTACAACGTGGCGACCTGGAGGTAATCCTAAACGCTTCATGGCCTCCTCTTCAAAAGGCAAACGGTCAAACTCGGTACAATCTATACCATTAGGCACGACGAAACTCGGTGTAGCCAGCCGCAGATATGCACATTGCTCACGCTCTATCTCGGTGGTGTAACGTATTGCTGTAGCATGTTGCAAGTTTGGATACTCTACAGCTTTCAGGTATAGCAACTTCCTAAAGCTTTTCTGGCGAAGGCAATAAGGAATAAGTGTTCCATGTGGTGCTAAGATGTATGGAACTCCTTGCCTTCGTGCCTCTCGACAAGCCACAAGACCAGGATAGCACCAGAAAGAAACCACGTGCAGGAGATCATATTCCCGAAGGGTGTCTCGGCATGCTTTTGCCAAAGCCGTGGAGTAGAAATATCTGAGACTCCAATCGGTTCGAAAGTAGAACACGCGTACGCCGTTAACACATACTGGTTGATTGAGGGGTACGTTTAGTCGCCTATTGCCGCCGCTGTCAGTAGTATAGACGGTAACATCCACACCCAGAGCGCTCAGAGCCCGGCACAGCAGACTTTGGCTTTGCACAATACCACCCAAATGGTACGCTGGCTCCCATGCTGGTGTTACAAATAACACCTTCATATGAACTCTCCTCTACTTTAGCGGAAGGATCACCAGTTATAGATGACTCTCTATTGAATAATAAGCTTGAACACCATCGAGTTTAACCGGCCCACCGAGCGGCCCCTAAAATCGACATCCGCTACGTTCAACATTGGTGACGCATAGGTCCATCGGCTGACTTTTGCAGCCAATCACGACACATGATGTTAATACTGCGTACCACTACCCTAAGGGCCTAAGCAGGTTCAGAAACAGGGGCGACAAATAGGTTTCTTAATTGATAATTGCCTCAACTAATCGTTTTGCATAATGTTCCATTGTGTGTTTTGCAGCCAGATGGAACGCCGCTTGGGACATCTCAATAATCAATTCAGGTGACTCAAGAAACTTAGTTATGCTATTGGCTATCGCTTCTGAATCCCTAATAGGCAAGACAAATCCTTGTTCCCCCTCTATCACAATGCTCCCAGAATTAAAGGTGGTAACTATTGGTAATCCAAATGATAATGCCTCATACTGAACCAATGCAGATCCTTCGCAAAGACTCGGAAAAACAAAAATGTCCGCCCATTCATAGAACTTCTTGACATTGCTCCTGGGGACCATTCCAATGAAGTTAAACTTTTCACGCCATTTGCTGATTATTTTTTCTTTTATTAGAATCGGTCCTACCAGACAAACCTCAATATGCTTCTTACTCAGAACATCGAGGGCTTTCAATAGATAAGGAATTCCCTTCATTAAATTCACTGCCCCGACATAAAGAATTCGTAACTTTCTACGCCCATCATACCTTTTCAGAACCCGTTCTTTCATACAAAAATCAAATCCATATGGTACTATTTCAACTTTTGAGGGATTTATTCCTTCAGATATCAGATACTGTAAGACGAACTCTGAAGGAGCAATAATCTTATCCGCATGAACCTGACTAAACCTATCCCTTTCGAAAATCTCATCTAATATTTCATCCATTAACGATGACTGAACATCCTCTTCCCATCCACGCCAATAGCTTACTTCCTCCGATCGAATCTTCCAATATAGTCTCGGGCAGTCGACCTGCTCAAGGACTTTATATTTGTCTTCAGCCACCTCGAATATTTCCTTAGCATCCTTTACGCAGTACACTATTTCTGCCTGATCTAAACCGTTTTTTGCGACAGTCTCACAAAAGCTCTTCGCAGCGAGCAGGTCAATTCTCAAAGAATGCTCTAAGCTTCTGGCTTGTCTTTTGTAAAAGGCGTATTTATACCCGATAAAGCTGTGACTCTTAACTTTACTGTCAGATAATTCCTGACAATAACGCCCTGCCCACTTCCGTAACTCCTTTGAGTTAATATTTCTTGCTATAAGCCGCAAGGTTTTTCCTAAAAATCCCCCCGTCCAAATGTCTGTATGAAAAGTATGAAGCATTCCAGCTCGAAAAAAGGCTAAAGGTGCAGCATAATGATTCCTAGCTCCAAGCTGCGTAACTATTACCTTCTGTCCTGTCTGCCTAGAGTTGTGCATTCCTAACAACTCCCTTCAAAAGCTTCTATTGGTGGCCAGTTCGTAAGCGACTCTTTACCCTCCAAGCCATTTATCATTCATAGGTATTCTTTTAGCACTCTTCACACTAATAAGCGAGCAAATCGCCAAGCTAATCAGTAGGTTCTTTCCTATAACCCCCGCCAAATACCACGTCCCGCCTTCTATAAGAACAAGCCAGTAAAATACGACCGCATAAGGAAAGAGTCTCAAAGGAGTCGAAGCTCTCACGAAGTAAAGATAAAACACCCGATAGAGCACCCCATAGAGGAACATTCCTATCAGTATCCCTGGCAAGTGAAAGTTCAGGTACAAATCGCCTATTTGCGTAGGAGCAACCATCGACCCAGATTGACCTAAGATTTCAAACGTTAATACGTCCTCCGCCCTCCACATTCTCAAGGTCTCAAGGGTTTGGTATTTCGAAGTCCATATAACCCGGGGAATAAATGAAGCTATAAGCGGACCCAGAAAAGTTTTGCCATATCGGAAATCTATCTCCCTTCCTGTAACCTCTATGAACAGTCCGAGGCTGTCAATGCCGGCAAATCGGCTCAAAGCAAATTCTAAACAGCCAGCCAAGGAGAATTCCTCAAGGTATTTGCTAATCACCCTGCGAGCGAGATCGATACCTTGAGAGGATAGAATACCCGTTCTTACTTCATAATAGGGAATGGAAAAGCGAAAGGCATGGCTGAGTGGGAAGCTAACAAATACAGCCAACGAGACCAACGAAAAGACCCCAAGCAGAACGTAAATCTTTCTCGGTTTATTTATTGAATAGAACCAGATGAGGGATCCAGAGACCATTGGATAGAGCATTGTTGATCTTGTGCCATGCAGAAATGCAAAAAAGAGCTCTTGACAAACCATTAGTATCATGATAGCCTTAGCAGGCTTTGATTTTTTTGAAAAGTAAAAATAGTAGATTAGAGCTAACATGAAAGCATGCTGAGACAATATACTGAGTTGGCTCACTATCATAAATTGAGGCGTTATCTCATCACGGTACTGTAGCAATCCCGGCCCAAAGTACCAGCCTCTATTGAGAATCGTGATGCGCGCCAATAAGCCCATTATGTAAAGGACAACAATTACACTTATCATCCTTTTTCGACTAAAACCTTCACCGCTCTTCGGAATGTTCCGACTAACTATAATAGGCAGTCGTGAATAATAACCTACGTGCATAAAGGCGACACCCAGAACTGTGTAAACAAGGGCGAGATTCACCGTCTCTGGCCTTATATGAAAGGGATTTTCAGATGAACAGAGGAGAAATATCGCTCTCACGCCGAAATAAATGAAGTATAAAAAAGAAACGATGAATATGGGTTCGAAAATATCCAAAACCCTGCGTGTCCAGCACCGAAGAAGGGAATGCAAAAATACTAGAAACAAAAGGAAAACTAATAAACCTGTCGTTAAGAGGTCATCCATAGCAACGAACTATATCTTTCTTATACTTATCAACGGAGGCGTAAAATATATTTCTGATGCTTAAGAATGCATGGCTCGCCAGCTCAACAACGATTTCCTTGTCAGCTTAAAAAATGGCTCATAAATGTATTGGTAAAAACCACTCCATAGCAAGGAATACATACAACTTAAAATCCATGACATCCCACTTGTCCCACCTGGATCGTATCTCTCTACCTCCTTAAGGATCTGCCGGGCAGCCTGCCATTTTCGTTCTAACAAAGTTTTAATAAATAATCCTGCAGCATAATGAAGTGTAAGATTACGCATTGCTGCAGGCCTTAGGTCCCGTAGCTCGGCTTTTTCATTAGGAATGTAATCGAATATATCCGCCAAGATTCCATAAGATTCACGAAACACTTCATCCAAGTCGAAAGCCTGTTTGGCAACTACGCTTAAATTAGTACCATGCAAACGGTGATAAGCCAACGGATCACTCACATAGGCGATATCATAATATAAACAGATGCGCAGAACAAAGTGATAATCGCAGGATACAATGAATGGGCCAACGCCGAACCCACCAACTCTATCGTGCGCCTCCCGACGGAAGATCATGCTCGGGCCTGAAACGGAATAGCGACCAAGAACAAGCTTCAGAAAAAAATCGGTGCCCTTGAGCACAAAATCCTCTTTAGGCTGGCGCAGGCCGCCCCACAGATACCCATTTTCGTCCATGTGAAGTGCGCGGCAATAGGCAAGACCTACCTGCGGGTGGGCATCGAGGACTTGGACCATCCGCTCCAGGAAGCGGATGTCACAAGCATCGTCGCTCTCGGCCCGATATATGTACTCCCCAGAGGAAAGCCCTATTGCCTCCCGCGTCGTGGCGGCCATCCCCATGTTCTGCGTGTGAAAGAGTAAGGTAACACGAGGGTCATGACCTGCCAGTTTACGAAGCACGTCCTGGCTGCCATCGGTCGAGCAATCATCAATGATGATCCACTCGAAATCCTGGAACGTCTGCTCCAGGATCGAATTGATACGGTCTGGCAGGAACCGAGCATGATTGTAAGAAGGTGTTACAACACTAACCTTAGGCACATGTCCTCCTCACGACGCTATGCTTAACGTCACAGCATTCGCGAACGCCTTCATGTTGCATAACCTGTTACCCGAGGCAGACAAGATGAAAAAGCTTCCTCAAGCTTAATTCGGACTGGAAGCGTGCCGAAACAGCTTCCTCTTAACCCTCGACGCCAGATTCAAGCTTAGAGACCGCTCATTTGCATCAAACCATAGGAGCCAGGACAGGGACCCCGCTATAATAAAACTTAAAAAGGCCGTGATCGCCCACTGGAATGGATGAGGAAGAACAATTACTTCTTTAGATATCAACCATGCCGCAAACACAGTCGCCAATGCAATCACAATCATGGTAGCCCAAAGCCGAAGAGCAAAAGTAGAATAGGTGCTTCGCACAATACGGCAAGCATCTTGAACCACAAAGTGATAGCAAAACAAGCCTTCCGCTATCATAAAACTAATAGGAATTGCCCAGGTACCCAATCGGTTGACCAGCAGCACCGCCAATACCAGACCAACAATGCTTGAAGCTAAATATGCATTTGCTAGTATACGATGTCGGTTGCTCGCAGCCGGAATCACTGAACTAGCCAACCAAGGTGATCGAAGCACCGCATACAATAGCAAGAGTGCAAGCAGTATTTGATCAGCTACTAACTTACCTCCGGTCCAAACACTGATAACTTCAGCCCCGTACACCCACAAAACCGCCGCATAGCCTATCGAGATGCTGATGAATGCTCCAGTTAGCAAGCGATGTATAATCCTTAGCCGTCCGTAATCGTTCCTTGCCTCCATCATTGTCACGTCTGGCCAAAGTGCTGAGTTCAGCATTCCAAGGAACTGCCTGATCAAATTTACCAGGGTCCGCGATGTAACAAACAAAGCCACAGCAGCTCCACCCAGAGCAGAAGAAATCACAAGCACGCTCCCTTGGTCCGAAGCAGTAACAGCCAGCGTGATCAAGAAAAATCTCGAACTGGGCCGAAATAACTCTCTAGCCTCTGTTAGGCTTGCTTGCGCAAAACTCGGTATAAGATCGGGAAAACGTCGCCAAAGATCCCACAGCACCCCGCTGGCAATAATTGCCAGCGAAACTAGCTGTACTATAGCCACGAGTTGGACACCACCGCCTAGCACCAGCGCTATTGCAGTCAGAGAGGCTTGTAACAACTGCCTACCGTTTCTGATCCACTGAGAGGTTGCCAAATCACCTGTTGTGCGATACGTATCTATCATCAAATCAAGCGGCAAGCTCCATAATATCTGGATGCCCAATAAACGTGCAACCCAAGCAGCATCGATTGGCCCTATCTCCTTCAAACTTAGCCAGGAAGGAAAGGGCATTAGTAAAGCCGCTATAGCCAGAATTACAGTCCCAGCAATTGCTATAACCAAGTAGAATGCTATGGCAGTATGCTGGGTTTTCTTATAACTTCTTACGTCTCGTTTAGCCCAGGCCTGAGTCATACGATTGACCGCAGCCATGTTCGTGCCAAAGTCGAAAGTTGATAAATAGGCTACTAAAGATGACAGCGCCAGCCACTCGCCGTAAACCGTAACCGACCAGAATTTGAGGAACAGCGGAACAAGTAGCAACTGAGCCACAATCGTCAGCACTTGACCTGAGAGCAATGCAATGAATGCTTTTCCAACTCGTCTTAACAACGCTTACTCCCGCAAGGTAAGAATTATGGCATCACAGGATACTTTGTGACATTTCTTGCCTTTAAAATAGCAGTGTTGCCTCTGACTATTGTCACTTCCGCAGCAAACCCAATGGTTTCGAGATATCTTTGCAGATCAACGTGCGTATACTCTGTCAGTTCGTCATGGCATTCAACTGAAATAACTCCAATCCTAGCAAGGAGGTAATCTCTCGGCATGCTAAAAATGATCTAGAACTCACTCCCCTCACAGTCTAGCTTCAGAAAATCACACCAATCAATTCCGATTGCATCCAGAGCCTCTTGTAGGGTCTTACACTCAACCTGCGTTTTCTCCAAGTTGCTTGCCGGTCTCGAGATGGGAGGATAGAAGCTGCTACCCGTAGTTGAAGGATCCAAATAGTATGTCCTTGGCCCTGAACCAGCACCTATCGCGTAGTTAAAGCAATCTACATTGCTTATGCGGTTACCACTCGCATTTCTCACGAGGTAATCAAACACCGGCGGATATGGCTCAAAGCGATACACCTTCTCGGCATACCTTGCTGCAAATAGGGAAAACAGACCAGTATTGGCCCCGACGTCTACCACGATCGAGCCCTGCTTGATATCATAACCCCCGGAAGTGTAAGTTCTATATAGCCAGATATCGTTAAAATGATTCCAAAGGTCCACACTTTCTGGTGCAATTATGGTAATGCCCTCCCTCAAGCATATCTTCTGTAGGGGATAACTGAACAGTACATGCCGGTATACTTCAACAGAATTAGATATTTTGGTCGCAATCACCATAGCCTTTCCTATCTTTTGACCGATATGATGCATCCGTGACATTTTTGCCAGTCCGCTTTTTTCGCATCCAGGTGTCGCAACTCCTGGCTGCCTTGTCAGCCTTCCTTTACCCATTACTTCTTCTGTCCAGGCTCACGCGCTCACGCCGCCCTCACCTGCGCTTCGATCCTCGGATACGTGCGTGCGATTCCTTCCCGGAGGCTCACCTTTGCCTCCCATCCCAGCGACTTGATGCGTGACTTGCTGAAGTTTCGGGCGTGCACTTTCACAGTTTCCGGAACGTACTGCACCTTCAGCCTCTTAGCCGATACCTCGATCACCGTCCTCACCAGATCGGCCGCTGCCATCCGTTCGTCGCTATCCAGGTTCACCGTGCCTTCCAGGTCGGATTGCATCAGGGTGTAGATCCAGTCCACCAGACCGTCCACGTAGGTGAACATCCGGATGGCCGTCCCGTCGCCCGAGACTTCAATCGTGCCGTCATTCTTCGCCTCAGCAACCTTGCGACAGATGGCCGTCGGGGCCTTCTCCCCCCCGCCCCGCTTGGGCGGCCCGGAAGGAATCTACTTCTTTATGCCCAAGAGCGCAACATGACTAGCCCTACTGTAAGGGTTTATCCCTCCGTCACGGGTATTAACTATGTGAACGATCCTGCATTGCCTTTTAATTAGCTTGTAGTCGTCGAAAACTGAATACTAATAGGCCAGCCCATCATCTTCAGATATACTGTAGCCTTTGCCGCCAGTTTTGAGGTAGTTTACGACCCCTCACAAACCAATTGCATTGATTAACCGCTTTGTTAATCTTTTTACCCTAGAACTTTGCCCAAATCTGTTGCTATCCGAGATGAAAATCGCTTTCCTGGCTACACGTAACATCTCTGCGACAGCGACGTGATGATTTCTAATGTGGTGCAAGACGCCGAATTCACAAAGCAAATCAAACTCACCATCACGAAATGATATTCCAGTTGCGTCGCCATCAATAAGCTCATTTTTTGATAATCCTTTTTGATATCCAATCTCTCGTAACTCTCTGACGGGTTCGATTCCAACCACCCTGATATTGGGTTTTTTTTGCTTAACGTAAGCAATGGCTCTTCCCGTGCCTGAGCCAACATCAAGTATGGACTCAATTTGAAGGTAATCAACAACCCCGACAAGAAAAGATAAGGCAAAGTAGTGTTCACCTTGTGGGTTGAGATGCCATTCATCATATTTGCTTGCCGTTTCCGCATAATACCTGCGCTGGATATCGAGTTCAATTTGTCTCATAGGTTTTTCTCTTTGGATTGTTGCACCCAGACGTTCGCATTTTTCTATTAAGTGTACGCCGAATCTACTTGAAGTTTAAGCTGTACTAATGAAATGCACAAGAACTGATAAGCCCCAGCTTATTGGCCAATAATTTGTTTTTACCCATTCTACATAAAACCGCTTAAGAGACTCTTTCCGTATTCCTTCTAATTGCGGCAAGAAATTGCCCGGATTTAGCATTCCCTGAATAAAACTTTTCATTCCTAAATCCTTTTTTACCCATTCGCCAAAAGGAAAGGAAAACCCCATCTTATCCCGGCGCTCTCGTATCATCGGAGGCAAATCCGGCC
>Ga0315298_1010919_pt1 | contig 10808 bp, 11 predicted proteins | sample WHS_1_MG_FD_203077 | JGI IMG/M metagenome (GOLD analysis project Ga0315298, IMG submission 203077) | Extremophilic microbial mat communities from Washburn Hot Springs, YNP, Wyoming, USA - WHS_1_MG | ecosystem: Environmental > Aquatic > Thermal springs > Hot (42-90C) | place: USA: Wyoming...
CTCCTATGATGTTTTGTCAACTCCACACTGGTTTTCGTCTTCTGTAAGACGAAGAAACTGCGCTGCTTCTGGTTTCCGTCGGAGCCGCCCGTCGCAATTCCGCCAGCCTGCAGAACGGCGCGCAGGAAGCAAGGGCGCAGCCGGGGTGCCCGCTTGCGGGCCGGCCGCGGCGTAGCGAACCCTTGCCTCCGAGCACCGTTCTGCTATCACCCAAACCCGGCGGGCGGCGGAGCGGAAACCAGAAGCCTGGATTTCCGTTGGTGGGTCCCAGAGCCTCTTCATGAAGCCTCCGCCAAAACGAAATTCGGGAAATCCTCGAAGACCCACTTGTTCTTCAAAGTCCGGTAGATGATGCCGAGGAACTTCCGGGCCAGCGCGATGATGGCCTTGCCGGCTCCGCGCCGCGCTTTCACTTGTTCGTAGAATCGCTTCAGGTACGGGCTGTAGTTGGCCGCGATCAGCGCCGATTGCACCAGCGCCGTCCGCCCCAGCTTCGTTCCTCGTTTGTGAATCCGGCCGCTGTGCTCGGTTTCGTTCGAATTCGATACGCGGGGCACGATGCCGAAGTAGCTCGCCAGGCGGCCCTCGTCGGCGAAATCGTTCACGTCTCCGATGACGCTCAACAGAATCGCGCCGGTGATCTTGCCGATGCCCTTGATGCTCGACAGGCTCTTGTGACCCTCCAGCTTGGAGCCTTCCTCACCGATCGTCTCTTCCAGCTCCGCAATGCTCTTGTTCAGGCTGCGAATCTGCTCCACAATCACCCGCAACTCGATCCGCACGATCTCGTCGAAGGGCAGTGCCAGCACTTGGTTGAGCTTCTTCTCGCTCCCCAGCGCTTCCTTGGGCAGGTTCAGTCCGCGCGCGCTCAGGATATTGTTGACCTTGTTCTTCAGCGCCGTGCGCAGCTTCACCAGCGTGTCGCGTGTCTGCGTCAGCGACGCCAACTGCCCGTGCTCTTTATCCTTCATGCGCACCTCCGGCAGCATGTTCTTCGACAGGTACAGCGCCAGCGCCCGCGCGTCGTGCGGATCGGTTTTCTTCACCGACTGGCGGATGACTTTGAACTGGTTGGTGTTTACCACCACCACGCGCGCCACATGTGGGACCACCGCGTCGTAGAACAACCTGGTGTTGCCCGTGATCTCCACTGCGATTTCGTCGCTGGGCCGCAGCTTCTTCACGAACTTCCCCAAATCCTCTAGCTCCCACTCGGTCACGTAAGTCCGCTCGTTTTCCAATCGGATGCAGCAGGTGAACCGATTGCGGTGCAAGTCGATTCCGATAAATCGTTTTTCCATGTCTCTCTCCTGGTTGTCGATTGAACTGCCAGGTGGAGTAGACCCACTTTGCGGCGGTCACCACACTCCTATCCGAGGTCGCTGTGCGCCTCATGATGACGTCCAGCCACAGGTCTGACCAATCTCCTTCACGGGGTCGATGCCCCACCATACCGATACAGCCTGTGACCTGTCTACTCCGGAAGTTCTCTTCCAGAGCTTACCGCCGACCGGAGCTAGAGACATTCATCTCATCTCCTTCCCCGCCTTCTCGATCTTGGCCAGCGTGTCGCGGAGCTGCACTGTGCGGTTGAAGACCAGCCGTCCGGGCGCCGTATCCGGATCCACGCAGAAATAACCCAGCCTCTCAAATTGGAACCGGTCTCCCGGTTTCGCTGTCTGAAGCGACGGCTCCAACTTGCAATCCTCCAAGACCACCAGCGACTCCGGGTTCAGGTACTCCGTGAAATCTTTCCCCTCACTCTCGTCCGCCGGATTCGGCTTGAGAAAGAGATTGTCGTAGAGCCGCACCTCCGCCGGAATGGCATGCGCTGCCGAAACCCAGTGAATCGTCGATTTCACCTTCCGGCCATCCGGCGCGTTGCCTCCCCGGGTCGCCGGGTCGTAGCTGCAATGCAGTTCCACCACCTCTCCCGTCGCCGGGTCTTTCACCACCCCGGTGCAGCGGATGAAGTACGCATACCGTAACCGCACCTCCCGGCCCGGCGCCAGGCGGTAGTAGTGCTTGGGCGGATCTTCCCGGAAATCATCCCGTTCGATGTACAGCACCCGCGAGAACGGCACCTTCCTTGTGCCCATCGATGGGTCCTCGGGATTGTTCACCGCGTCCAACTCTTCGGTCTGCCCTTCCGGATAGTTGTCGATGACGACTCGCAAAGGCCGCAGAACCGCCATCACCCGCGGCGCCCGCTTGTTCAAATCCTCCCGGATGCAGTGCTCCAGCAGGGACAGCTCGACGATTCCGTTCGTCTTCGAAACGCCGATCCGGGAGCAGAACGCCCGGATCCCCTCCGGCGTGTAGCCGCGCCGCCGCAGCCCCGACAAGGTCGGCATGCGCGGATCATCCCAGCCCCGCACATAACCCTTCTGCACCAGCGTCAACAGCTTGCGCTTGCTGAGCACCGTGTAGGTGAGATTCAGGCGGTCGAATTCGATCTGCCGCGGATGGTAGATCCCCAACTGGTCCAGATACCAGTCATAAAGCGGGCGGTGATCTTCAAACTCCAGCGTGCAAATCGAGTGCGTGATGCCCTCGATCGAATCGCACTGCCCGTGCGCAAAATCGTACGTCGGATAGATGCACCACTTGTCCCCCGTGCGGTGGTGCGTGGCATGCAGAATGCGATACATCACCGGGTCCCGCAGGTTCAGGTTCGGCGAAGCCATGTCGATCTTCGCCCGCAGAGTCCGGCTGCCGTCCGGAAACTCGCCGGCCCGCATCCGCTGAAACAGGTCCAGGTTCTCCTCCACGGACCGGTCCCGCCAGGGACTGTTCCGGCCGGGCTCCGTCAACGTCCCGCGGTACTGCCGGATCTCTTCCGGGCTTAGATCGCAAACATAAGCCTTTCCCGCCTTGATCAATTGAATCGCCCACTGGTAGAGCTGCTCGAAGTAGTCCGACGCGTAATACAGCCGGTCTTCCCAGTCGAATCCCAGCCACCGCACGTCTTCAATGATCGACTCGACGTACTCCACCTCCTCCTTGCACGGGTTGGTGTCGTCGAACCGCAAGTTGCACTTCCCGCCGAATTCCGCCGCCAGCCCGAAGTTCAGGCAGATCGACTTGGCATGGCCGATGTGCAGGTAGCCGTTCGGCTCCGGAGGAAACCGTGTGTGAACGCGGCCTCCGAACCGGTTGGTCCGCAGATCTTCCAGGATGATTTCGCGAATAAAATGGGACGGCTTGTCCGCTTGGGATGCATCAGGGCTCGTAGAGCTCAAACCTACCTCCTGAATTGCTGGCCGGGAGTACACGACTCCGCCCTCGGCGGAGCGGAAGCGCTACTTCTATTCTAGCCGTCCCTGCCCCCGCTTCAGCGCCGCCCTTCGCTCGACGGCGGCAGACGTTGCCGCGGCAGGTTCGCGTGCGGCCACGGACGCGCCGTGCTCCAGGCCTACAGGGGGCGGGACTGCCCCTCAAGGTCTGTCCTCTCAGCGGGAAGATTCCCACAGCGACACCTTGCCGCTCCTGCTCACGCGAGCGATGAATGGCCCATCGTACCTGTGCAGCATACGGCACATCGCCGGAATGGCCGAAACGAACGCCTCGGCAATCTCAATTCCCCGCAGATTTCCTGAAGTCAAGACGAAAACTCGAGCCTGACTCGATCGGAGCGCCGCGATTTCCAGAGGGCGGTATCGTAGCCGCTGGTCTTTGGTGAGCACCACCCACCGCCGCTCTCCGGCCGCTTTCAACCAGACTTGGTCCTCCTCATCCCGTTGAAAGTGATCGTCGTGGATCTCAACAGCCAGACCCTCAGCCGGCAATACGCTGCGTAGCGGTTCGACCCCCAAGGATCTGTCCAGAAAGAAGACAGTCCCTTCAGGCGGCTTCGCAGCGGATCGCTTCCTCAACGGCGCTAGTCCCCAATCGGAAGTCCCGGGCCAGCTCCTCGACGGAGTCGCCTGCTTTGTACCGCTCGTAAATTGCCGAAACGGGGATCCCCGTGCCTGCGATCACCGGCCGGCCAAACGACACGCTTGGGCTGATGACCACAAGCCGTGGGTCCGGCCTCGGTGCGGATCCGGACTCCGTGTCTCGCGTGAATGGATAAAGCTTGATCGGCAGGCCGCGGGCATCCCGCTCGATCCGCTGGAGGTACACCCCGATGATCTCTTTCATGACCTGCTGCCCCTCGCGCGAAACGTTGATTAGCTCTCCGTAACGCTCCACGAACAGGTCAAGACCGTCGGTCTGAAACACCTGGTCAATTAAAGGACGCTCAACGTGAAACTCGCGGCGGACGTAATCCAGCGCTCGGCGGATTCTCGGAAGCTGAACGCCGTAGCGGCGGCGGATGGCCGCCAGAACGTGCGCCTCAACTAGATTGAGAAAGGAGAGGAATCGGCGCTTTGGGTCGTCCAGGTGAATGACCGGTTTCGACCTCCGCTTCTGCCCGGACACAGGATAGGTCCGTCCCGCCACCCAACTGCGAAGAGTGGCAACCGGTAGCCGTAAATAATGGGCGGCTTCGGTCACCGCGTAAGCGGGACGCAGGCGCGGGTCGCCGGGCGTCCATACAGATCCCGTTGTGAGCTTGACCGCCTTCACCTCCCAGAACATTATCTGATCTGCGCGTGCGGCCTGCAAGCCCGGCGCAGGCTTCGACGAGGCGGCCCGGGGGCCGAATCTGCCCCCACCCCCGCCTCAGCGCCGCCCTTCGCTCGACGGCGGCACCAGCCCCTTCATCCGCATGTAGGTCACCAGATTCCCGTAATGCTCATCGTTGTGCGCCGTGTTGAAGGTCAAAATCGTCAGCCGCGGCATCTGCCTTCCGAAAAGCGGCGCCGGCTCCATCGCCTTGGCGTCCGTCAACGACGCGATCGCCTGATCGCAGAGGGCGAACGCCTCCTTCAAAGCCGCCACCAGCTCCGCCTTGCTCAGATTCGGCTTCTTCTGAAGCCCCGGAGCAGGCTTCCTTTCACCCGTGATGCTCGCGCAGTAAGCATATTGCGAGTCCGCAATATGCCCGAGCATCTCGGCGAAGCTCATCACTTCCGGAACCGGGCGGAACGAATAGTGCTCCTCCGGCATCTTCTCCGCGGCGCGGATGATGTTGTTCTTCACCATGTTGTGGACCACCTGCTGCCCTTCCACCAATGGATTGGCCGCTTGCTGCGCCCAGCACAGGTTCCCCATAGCCACAGCCGCCGCCAGTGCGGCCGCAAACGCAAAACGGTTTCCTTCCATCTTCGAATCCCCTTTCACCCAAATTGGATGCATTCAGAACCTATACGCCTGAAAGATGCCGTCAGCCCGCCGCCGGCTTGCCCAAAAGCTCCAGCGCCCGGCCGATCCGCTTCAGGCACGTTTCCCGTCCCAGCACCTCCAGCGTCTCAAACAACGGCGGCGCCGCCTTTCGCCCGCAGCAGGCCACCCGCACCGGTTGAAAGAACACGCCCGCCTTTACCCCCATCGCTTCCGCCTCCGCTCGCAAGGCGCTCTCCAGCGCCTCCCGGCGGAACTCAACCGCCCCCAGCACTTGGCACGCCCGCCGGAGCACCGCCTCCGCCAGCGCCGCATCGCCCTTCGGCGGAACCAGCTCGGCTGGATCGTACGGCCGCAGCTCCTCCAAAAAGAAAAAGTCCGCCGCCTCGACCGCATCGCTGAGCCGCGTGATCCGCTCCTGAATCAGCGGCACAATCGCCAGAAGCCGGCTCCATTCCACCCGGTAGCCCGCCCGCTCCAGAAACGGCCGCACCCTCCGCGCCAGCTCTTCTACCGGAAGCTGCCGTATGTAATAGCCGTTGAAATGGTCCAGCTTCTGGTAGTTCCAAACCGCCGGCGAAGCGTTCACCCGCTCCAAAGTGAACCGCTCGATCAATTCCTGGCGGCTCATGATCTCGGTCTTATCGTCGTAGCTCCACCCGAGCAGCGCCAGATAGTTGATCATCGCCTCCGGCAGATAGCCCGCCTCTTCAAAGCTGCGCACAAAAACCGGCATCAAGCGCCCGTCCGGCGCCCGCTCCTCGCGTTTGCTCATCTTGCCCTTGCCCGTCGGGTTCAAGATCAGCGGCAGATGCGCCATCTCCGGCGGCGTCCAGCCAAAGGCCCGGTACAGGTGCATGTGCAGCGGCAGGCTGTTTACCCACTCGTCGCCGCGCAGAATGTGGCTGATCTCCATGTAGTGGTCATCCACCACGTTGGCCAGATGGTACGTGGGATAGCCATCCGACTTCATCAACACCGCATCCTGAAGAATGCTGTTCTGAAAGGTAATGTCCCCCCGGATCCGGTCATGCACCGTAATCTCCCCCTCCAGGGGCACTTTGAGCCGGATGACGTGAGCTTCCCCCGCCGCCGCCCGGCGCGCCGCCTCCTCCGGATCCAGGTTCCGGCAATGACGATCATATCCCGGGTTCAGGCCCTTTTCCTGCTGCGCCTTCGAGACCGCTTCCAGACGCTCCGGCGTGCAAAAGCAGCGGTACGCCGCCCCGCGTCTCAGCAGCTCCTCGCAAGCCGTGCGGTAAAGCTCCAGCCGCTCAGTCTGAACATAAGGTCCATAAGGCCCCCCGACCTCCGGCCCTTCGTCCCAATCTAGTCCCAGATACCGCAAACCCCTCAGCAGCCATTCCAGCGCCTGCGGATTGTACCGCTTGCGGTCCGTGTCCTCTATGCGTAAGATGAACCGCCCCCCGTGATGGCGCGCGAACAAATAGTTGAACAGCGCCGTGCGCGCGCCCCCTACATGGAAATCGCCCGTGGGACTCGGCGCATAGCGCACCCGTACGGAAACATTGGACATGGAAGTCCCAGTATAGCGAACCTGCCCGGAATCTAAGACTTGGCCAACTTCAGTTGCTGATATAGCTCGAAGAGCTCTTCAATGGACTGTTGCTCGGCTCGCCTGCCGGCCGCGGCCATGCCGTCCAGCAGCCGCCGCTCATACGCGCCTTTCAGATTGTTCCGCAGCGTCTTGCGCTTTTGACGGAAACACCGGCCCAGGAACTCCACAAAGCCCGGCTCGGACAGCATCGGCCCGCTCTGCTCCGGCTTCGGCGTTAGAACCACTACCGCCGACTCCACCTTCGGCGGAGGCGAGAAGGCCGCCGGAGGCACGCTGAACAAGACCCGTACGTCGGCCCGCAATTGTGTGATCACCGTTAGCAAACCGTACTCCCGGCTTCCGGGCGCTGCCGTCAGCCTCTGGGCAACCTCCTTCTGCACCAGAAACACCGCCCGCTTCAGCAACGCTCCCAGCTCCAGCGTCTGGCGGAGAATGGGCGAAGTAATGTAATAGGGCAGGTTTCCCGCCACCACCGCAGGGCCCCACTGCGCCAAATTCACCGAGAGCACATCGGCATGGATCACCGTCAAGTTCTCCGCTGCGGAGAACCGTTCCCGGAGATGCTCCGAAAGGGCCTTGTCGGCCTCGATGGCAACCAGGCGCTCGGCCCGCCCCAGCAGCTCCTTAGTAAGCGCACCACGCCCCGCTCCGATCTCAATCACCAGGGACTCGCGCGAAGGGCAGGCGGCCGCGGCAATCTTAGCCAGAACGGAACCGCGCTTTAGGAAATGTTGCCCGAGCCGGGCCGGCACAAAGCTCCCGCCTCAGCCGCGCACGTCGATCGAGCTGCGCCGCAGCGTGATCCGCACCTTCCCCGCTACCGGCTGGCCGAAGGCCGTGCCAGGACTGATCACCGCGAACAGCAACGCGTTCTCCACGCTCCGCCGCACCACCGGATCGTTCAACCACGCCCGGTGCCCCGCCGGCGAGGAGTAGTCGATCAGCGACCCGCGGCTGTCCACGGTCACGTCCAGCACGATGTCATCCGCCGTGTATCCGAACGGACCCATGCCCAGGAACGTCGCGTTGGTGAACAGCGTGATGGGCACATCGGCCGCGCCCGAAGGCGCCTGCACCGCCAAACCAGGGGCCAACAAAGCGAACAACACCAGGGCCGATGCCAGCCCGCCCGCAGCCGGCAACGCCAGCGGCTTCATGATGGCATCCGCCCAAAGCCTGGTCCGCGTCATCCACGACGCAAGCCATGCCGGAACGCCCGCCGGAGCCAAATGCCGCACTCGTTCCTTCGAGGCCAGGATGCGAAGCGATATCAACAACTGCGCCGGCGGCCTTAGCACCGGCAACTGGCGCAAGGCCGACCGCAACTGCGCGTACTGCCGGCTTCGAAATGCACACCCCCGGCAGCCCGCCAGGTGTCGATCCACTTCCCGCGACTGCTCAGGGGTTAGAAGACCCTCGCAGTATGCCGCGAGAACTCTCCGAATCTCGTAGCAGTCCATAACGCTTCACTCCACCAACTGCGGCGACAACTGAAACTCCGCTTTCGCTTCCATTTGCCGTTCCATGGACCTCCGCAAGGCTTCCCGGCCCCGCAAGATCCTCGACTTCACGGTTCCCAATGGAAGCTGCAAAACCTCGGCGATCTCCTCGTAGCTGAGATCCTCCACATCCCTCAGCACAAGCACCGACCGGAACGCCGGATTCAGCTCGGCCAGCGCAGCCTCCAGCAAATGCTGCTGCTCCTGGCCCAACAAGTAGTCATACGGTGACACGCCCGGGCTGACCAGGCTCTCGGAAACACTTCGCGCCTCCCCGCTGTCTTCCAGCCCCACCTGATTCCGATGGTGCCTTCCGTGCCAGCGGCTGTGGTTGTGTGCTTCGTTCACCGCGATCCGGTAAATCCAGGTCTTCAAAGAACTGTCCCCGCGGAAGGAACCGATCTTGCGGAACACCTTCAGGAATACTTCCTGAACCACATCGCAAGCCTCGGCCGGATCCGCCAGCAGCCTCGTCACAAGGTTGTACACCGGCTGCTGAAACTTCTGAATCAGAGTTTCATAGGCCCACTCTTCCCCCGCGCGCAGTCCTTCCACCAGCCGCGCCTCCGAGGACTCGCCGTCCCCGTGCAGAGCGGTCTCCGGCTCGCTCCAAATCGTGTCCCAACCCGCTATCTGTTCTGCCACGGCGGCGCCTCTCGCCAATTCCATTATCACGCTACCACGGCACGGCCTGGTCCTGCAAAAGGTTGGACGCCGCCGCCGCCGAAAAGTTCCCCCGCCGGATCCGCTGCTATGAACTCTCGTTAATCTATAATCCTTAGGCCGCCAGGCCCCCGGGCTGCACGCCCTCCCAACCCTCCACCCTCCGCAAACGGCTATGCTAAGGTGTACCACTTGAGACCCCAGAGCCGGCTCGCCGCCAGCCGGCGCAAGTTTCAAGTTTCCAGGATCCATTCGCGAAGGAAAGAACTCATGATGGAAGATAGAACCTCCAATACCCCGGCCCGGAGAGATTTTTTGAAAACCGCCGGAGCCGCCGCATTCACAACCAAACTTTTTACCGGCCGGATCAAAGGCGCAAACGACAAGGTCACTTTGGGCTTCATCGGCATGGGCGCCATGGGCATCGGCAACCTGGGCTATGCCATGAAGATTCCTGGCTTCGAGCCGGTCGCCGTCTGCGATGTCTACCGCCCGTATCTGGAACGGGCCCAAGCCCAGGCCAAAAAGGGCGGCTTCGATGTGAAAGCGGTCAAGGACTTCCGGGAGATCATCGCCGACCGCTCCATCGACGCCGTCTGCATCTCTACGCCCGATCACTGGCACGCCTACATGACCGTGGAAGCCTGCAAAGCGGGCAAGGACGTCTACGTCGAGAAGCCTGCCTGCGTGTACGTCGAAGAGGGCCTCAAAATGGTCGAGGCCGCCCGCAAGTATAAACGCATCGTCCAAGCCGGAACCATGCAGCGCTCCGGCGCCTTCTTCAAAAAGGCTAAGGAGATCGTCCAGAGCGGCGAGCTGGGCGACATCACTTTCTGCCACACTTGGCAGGCCGGCCTTGCCCGTAAAGAGGGAGAGGGGAAACCGCCCGACTCCGCTCCTCCGCCCGATCTCGACTGGGACCTCTGGCTCGGCCCCGCCCCCAAGCGCCCCTTCAATGAAAACCGCTGGGGCGTCTCTCCCAAGCGCTGGTCCACCTTCCGCTACTTCTGGGATTACGCGGGCGGCGCGATGACCGACTGGGGCGTGCACCTGCTCGATATCGTCCAGTACGCCTTTAACGAGGTCATGCCCCGCAAAATCGTCGCCCTTGGAGACAAGTTCTACGTGGACGACAACGTCGAGACCCCAGACACCATGCTTGCCACCTTCCAGTACCCGAAATTCTTGGCGAGCTACGAGAGCCGCACCTGCAACCCCACCCCTATGTTCAACCGCGGCTACGGAACCTCCTTCCATGGAACCAAGGCTACCCTCGTCGTCAACCGCGACGGCTACTGGATTATGCCTGTCGGCAGAGATGCCGGCCCCGTCGTGGAAGTCACCGACAAAGAGATGCGCCCCATGAATGAGCCGCACTGGCGCAACTGGCTGGACTGCATCCGCACCCGCCAAGCGCCCATCGCCGAAATCGAGACCTGCGTCCGAAGCACCATCCCCTGCCTGCTGGCCAACATCTCCATGCGCTTCGGCCTCGCCCTCACCTGGGATGACCAGGCCAAGACGGTCGTCCAGCGCGAGGCCCGCCAGTACCTGAAAGCTCGATACCGCAAGCCCTGGAAGCTCGAAGTTTGAGTTGCTTGGCGCAGGCCTCCCCGCCTGCGCCCTTCCGCCCCCTGTGGATTCCCACGCAGGCCGTTCCCGTGGAGCAAGCCGCCAGGCTTGCCATGCCGGCGGTCGCGCCGGCAGAGCAACACAATCCCGACCTGTACGGGGGTTCCAACGCCATCCAGCCCGCACGACCGCGCGCTCCACCTCAACCCGCCCCCTCTCTCCCCATCTCCGTGTCCTCCGTGACCTCTGTGGTTTGTTTTTTCGGT
>Ga0315298_1010920_pt1 | contig 10807 bp, 9 predicted proteins | sample WHS_1_MG_FD_203077 | JGI IMG/M metagenome (GOLD analysis project Ga0315298, IMG submission 203077) | Extremophilic microbial mat communities from Washburn Hot Springs, YNP, Wyoming, USA - WHS_1_MG | ecosystem: Environmental > Aquatic > Thermal springs > Hot (42-90C) | place: USA: Wyoming...
CCGTGTATGGGAGCGATAGAGCGCTCGCAGCCGCTCCTTGAGCCAGTAGTGCTCAGCCAGCGTGGGGAAGCGGCGAAGGAGTGCCTCCAGCTGTCCTTGCTGCTTAGGAGACAGCTTCTCCGGCGACTTCAGGAGGGGCCAGCGAGGCAGGGTTTTCTTCAACCGGTGATCCTACCGCTCCCCTCTCTCCCTTTTCCACACTTTTAGGTAGAGAGCCGTCACGATCTTGACAACGACCCCTCGTTAGGAATATGCTTCAAGCACGTGTGATAGCTGAATAACGAAAGGAGGCGCAGTCGTGATCAGGACGCCAGAGCAGTACGTCGAGAGCCTGAGAGATGGTCGGGTGATCTACATCAACGGTGAGAGAGTGCCCGATATCACCAAGCACGAGTTATTTCGCCCTTCGATCAATAGCAGGGCGATGGCGTACTACCTGTATAACCATCCGAAGTTCAAGGATACGCTGACGATCGAAGAGAATGGGGACAGGTATCTCTTTCTCTGGAGACAGCCCAGGACGGCCGAAGACCTAGTCAAGCGCCGCGACCTTTACATCACGTGCATGCGCTGGGGCGCCAGCATGAGCGGCATGGGTCCAGATGCGTTGGCGGCTACTGGCGTAGTGACGAAGAGGATCGACGCGGCAAAGGGTACACACTACTCCGAAGCCATCGAGGACTATCGCAAGCATCTGAGAGAAACGGATCCGGCGATCACGGGGGCGATTACCGACGTGAAAGGAGACCGAAGCCGGCGCCCCTCTGCTCAGGTTCAGCACAAGGACTTCTACGTCCGGGTGGTCGACAAGAACAAGGATGGCATCGTTGTCCGCGGCGCCAAGATGCACATCAGCGCCACTCCTACAGCCAACGAGCTAATCGTTCAGCCGTGTCGTGCCCATCGCGAGGAGGACAAGGACTACGCGGTGGTCTTCGCGACTCCGATCAATGCGCCGGGCATCAAGCTTCTGACCTCGCCTCCCTATCATTCCGATAGGGGCGAGGAGGCCATGTGGAACTGGCCGATCAGCGGGCGGGGTGCTGGGGTCAGCGAATGTATGATCGTCTTCGACGATGTGTTCGTACCATGGAACCGGGTCTTCATGTGCGGCGAGTGGGAGTTCACTCGCGATCAGGCTTACATGTTCGGTGTGTTCCATCGTTTATTTGGTACCTGCCACAAGGTGATCTCTACCGAGCAGATCGCTGGGGCCGCTAAACTGATGGCGGAATACAACGGGATCGACAAGTATCCGCATATTCAGGAGAAGCTGGCTTGGCTGGGAATGCATACCCAGATTGTCGATATCATCGCCCGTGCCGCTTGCGAGCATGCTGATTACTTCCCTGACCTTGACCTCGCAGCGCCAAATATGGCGTACACAAACATCGCCAAGTACATGTTCGCTAACAACCAGCACGAAGCCTCCAAGCTATTGTCCGATATCACCGGCGGCCTAGCCTGTACCGTGTTCAACTACAGAGACTGGATGAACCCGGAGGAGAGACCGTATATCGAGAAGTATCTCGCTGGTGTGGATGGAGTGCCTACGGAAGACCGCCTGAAGGTGATCAGGCTAGTCAAGGACATTACAGGCTTCCAGCACGATACGCTGGCGATCCATGCCGAGGGCTCCTTGTCCGCTCAGCAGATGATGATCTACTTCTCCGCCGACTGGGAAAGGTACAAGGCTGGCGTGAAGAGAATCCTCAATATCCCAGGCTGGCAGGACCATCCATCCACGGCGGATCTGCCGCCTGTTCCGGCCAAGTGGATTATCGACTAGTCAGACGAGACTAGGCCTGACTCTGCTCCTTAGGGAGGACAACCGGCACAACGTTGTGCCGGTTGTCTCTGCATACCGATTGGATTTCAGCTTTCGGCTGAAGGCCGGCGCTCCGTCCGCCACCTGCCTAAGGCGGGTCTAGACCGCGTACGGGCATCTGGATTCTGGCCGTTACCCCGGCGAAGGCCGGGGCGGAATTCCGAGGGCCTCCATCGAGGCCTGGCTTCCGCCCTTCGCCGGAATGACGCTGCCGCATATCACGCAAGACGCATCACGCTAGGGGCTGCTTTGAGGGGCGGCGCTGTTGCCGTTCTTGCCTCGTGGGATGGCGACCAGATAAAGGTGATAATCGCCAGGCTCCAGTTTGCGCAAGGTGAAAAGCTCGACGCTCCCCAAATACTGGGCCGAGCGCATGGAAACCCTGATATCTACGTCGCCGCCGAGTTCCCTTTCTGCGACCATTCCTCGGTGAAATCTCCCGCCCGCGCGGGCGATCGCTTCTTCCACCAGTAGTGCACGCTCGTTCGGTTCATCCAAGGCCATGCTGAATTCACCCCTATTGGTTTTGTATCAGTCTCACTGCTCCTTTTCCGTATTATACAGTGTGTGCGCCCAGGAGATAAAGCCCTCCGCCCTTGATGGTGGCACAAACCTTGCCTGCGCGGCAGCGCCAGGTATTCCGCTGTAGACAAAAGGCTGTGGATCGTCAGGCGACGGAAGCGGGTCTTGCCAACCCTCAATCGGTCGTCTTGGTCACGCTGCGCGCGGGAGCGCTTTCCCTCGACGAAGCGAACGAGACAGAGACAACCGTCAAGGAGTTGTTTGCCAAGCGCATCGGCGTGTACCTGGTGCCCACAGAACCGTACCCGGGCGAAGGGCAGCGCACCTCTGTCTTTGCCCTTGAAGTTCGCCAGACCTGAGGAGTTGTGTGTCATACTTCAGGCGGATTCCTCACCGCTCGCGTTGATGTCTGCCGACCAGGTGATCGGCCGCATGCTGGATCGAGTGGCCATCCTGGCAGGGCAGACCGACCAACGCGGGGTCTACCATTTGCAGATGCCGCCAGTGGTTCTTCAGTCTGACGATCGTCGCGGCACGTAGCCAGGCCGGCCAAGCGCTCTGTCTTGCGCATCCGACCGTAGATCAATATGTGGCGGCCCCAACGGCCTGCGCTCGTGACGGGAAGGGATGCCTTGCCACCGTGGGGAAGCCGTCACCAGGGACCTGGTGGGTGCAGAGTACCGGCGGTGGTGATCTGTCCCACAGGCAAAGAGAGAATCGCGTGGGATCGATTGGAGGTCTTTCTTATCCGATCCAGCTCGTCGTCGCGCTGGATCCAGTTGTGCTACCTTCATGGTGGGACGTGTGGGGGCGCCTGATGAAGCGGCGTTGTTCATTCAGGTCGGCCGCCAGTGTCGAGAGTACCTATTAAACCCTTCCTTGCAGTGGCTGGGCCTGAGCTACCTCTGTCTCGTCGCCGCAGCGGCCCTCGCTTTCGCCCTCTAGGGGCGGTCCAGCGAGCGGTATGGCATTTCTGCCAACCCTTGCCATGCTAGCGAGAGGCGAGTGTCTGCGGCCATGAGTGCCGCGATCACGATAAGGTCCGGCACGAAGACCAGATCCCGCGTCATGCAGACCTGGCAGGTGGGCTGGACCCCAGACACGCTTCTCACTCTTTCGGCTTAGTTCTGGTATACTGACCTACGGGCGTACTACCACGTCAGCACGGGAGGATGTGAAGGACCATGGAGGCAGATCGGCAGGCTGCAGCACCACCAACCCAGCCTCGGCGCCGTCGCCTCGGGCGTAGTGGATTGTGGGTCAACCCCTTGGGCTTTGGGGCGATGCACGTTTGGAGCGAGGCCGATGCCGAGACGACGCTGCGGGCCGCCTTTTCGGCGGGTCTTGACTTCGTCGATACCAGCCGGGCTTATGGCGGTAGCGAACTCGCCCTGGGTCGGGCACTAACCGGGTGGGACAAAGTAGTCGTCGCCTCGAAGACCATGAGCCGGAGCCGCGACGCCGCGCTCTACGATGTCGATCGCAGCCGCCGGTACCTTGGGCGAGAGCGCCTTCTCCTATACCAGCTTCACGACGTCGGACCGGACGACTGGGAGGAAGTGCTATCGGCGCGTGGCGCCCTGGCCGGGCTACGTGCAGCGCAGGAAATGGGTAGAGTCGTCTTCGTGGGCATTTCCAGCCATTCGGCGGCTGTGCTCGACCTGGCCATCGTCTCCGGCCAGTTCGACACCATTCAGTTTGCCTATAATCCCTTTCACCCCGAGGCGCGAGAGATCGCGGCCAAGGCCGCTGCCCACGACCTGGGCGTCATCGCTATGAAACCCTTTGGCGGCTTCGGCATGCTCAGCACCCTCCGCCTGGCCGAGCCGCCCTCTTCTCTCGACGCCGCCCTCCTGCTACGCTACGTCCTTTCCGATCCTCACGTCTCGGTGGTAATTCCGGGAATCCGCTTTCCGTCCGAAGTGGAGCAGAACCTGTTGGCCGCCCAACTACCGCCCTTGGGCGAGGCAGAACGTCTCGCGGTGGAGGACGAAGCGGCGTCCTTCCTGGCGAGAATGGCCTTGGGCGATAGGTATTGTCGTGGTTGCGGCTACTGCCTGCAGAATGATGGCGGCGGCGCATGTCCAGCTGGGATCGATATCCCCCGAATTCTCATCGACTTCTATAACCCGCACCGCTTGCTGGGCGATGCGCAGTCCCGCTTGCGAGCGCGGTACGTAGCCTATTTCGTCTCTCACGTCGGACCGGAGGCTTGCACGGCGTGCGGCGCCTGTGAGATGAAATGCCCCTATGGCCTACCAGTGGTCGAGATGCTTCGAGAGACGAGCCGGCTACTAGCGGCCGGCTTGTGAGTGGATGAGGGCAGCCCATGGCTGCGAACGCACTTCTGCCCGCCCTGGCTGTGGCAGCGATCCTGTTGGCATATGGGAACGTCTTGGCCTATCTGACGATTCCCCCTGCTCTGAACAGCTACATTGACCGTGGGTGTTGAGATGAAGGCGGAACTGTGTTAGAGTATGTGCGCGAGTACGACTTGCCGATGGCGCTGGCGCCCATAGCAGACATTTCCCTTGCATGCCCTTCGGGCCGGAGATTCAAATGAAGTGTGTCATCTGCAGGCAGGGCGATACCTCTCCCGGGTACGTCCTGCTCACCTTGCAGCGCGGCAGCACGGAGAGACAATCGTCGTGCTCAAGGAAGTGCCAGCCAAAATCTGTGGCAACTGCGGAGAGTATTCTCTCTCCGAGGAAGTGACCCTTCGCGCGTTGGAACGCGCGGAAGCGGCCGTTGCTAACAGCGCCGAAGTCGAGATCGTGCGTTTTGCTGCATGAGAGCCCCTCTGAACACAGATGACAGGAGTTTAATATGAGCACGAAGACCTTACCGATCAGCGAGGCGCAGATCGAGGCGCTGGCTGCGCAGTACCCGACGCCGTTCCACATCTACGACGAGAAGGGAATCCGGGAGAGCGCCCGGCGGCTGAAGCAAGCCTTCGCAGGCATCTACGGCTTCAAGGAGTTCTTCGCCGTCAAGGCGCTCCCCAATCCGTTCATCCTGCGTTTGCTCAAGGATGAAGGCTTTGGTGCCGACTGCTCTTCCTTGCCCGAGTTGCTGCTCGCCGAGAAGGTTGGGATCGTCGGCGAGGAGATCATGTTCAGCTCCAACGATACGCCAGCCGACGAGTTTATCAAGGCCCGCGAGATGGGCGCGATCATCAATCTGGACGACATCAGCCACATCCCGTTTCTGCAACGCACCGCCGGCATGCCCGAGCTGATCTGCATGCGATACAATCCCGGCCCGCTGAAGCAGGGTAACGTGATCATCGGCAAGCCGGAGGAGGCCAAGTACGGCTTCACCCGCGAGCAGTTGTTCGCTGGCTACCGTATGGCTCAAGAGATGGGGGCGAAGCGCTTTGGCTTGCACACGATGGTGGCCTCCAACGAGCTGGACTACCGGTACTTCGTCGAGACGGCGGTGATTCTCTTCGATCTGGCGGTCGAGATTAACCGGCGGCTCGGCATCCGTTTCGAGTTCATCAACCTCGGGGGTGGCATTGGCATCCCTTACCGCCCCGAGCAGGAGCCAGTGCCTCTCGATAAGATCGCCGCGGGCGTCCAAGCGGCCTACGAGGATCAGATTGTCCGCGCCGGCTTGGCGCCGATCAAGCTGTTCATGGAGTGCGGGCGGGTGATCACCGGTCCCTACGGCTATCTTGTCAGCCGGGTCAGGCACGTCAAGCGCACCTACAAGGACTACGTCGGTCTCGACGCTTGCATGGCAAACCTGATGCGACCGGCGATGTACGGCGCCTACCACCACATCACCGTGGTTGGCAAGCAGGACCGTCCTGCCGATCACCTTTACGACGTTACCGGCTCACTCTGCGAGAACAACGACAAGTTCGCCATCGACCGCCTGCTACCGGAAGTCGAACCCGGCGACCTCGTGGTAATCCACGACACCGGCGCGCATGGCCACGCCATGGGCTTCCAGTACAACGGCAAGCTGCGGTCCGCGGAGCTACTCTTACGGGAGAACGGCGAGGTGCTTCAGATCCGGCGCGCCGAGACTCCCGCCGACTACTTTGCCACCCTCGACTTCGAGGCGCTCCAACGGTTCGAGACCGGACGCGAGCCGGCCAAGAGTGGCGAGAGCCGGCGCTAGGCCATGCACAGCCAACGCCCCTGGTGCGAACATGGATCGCCGACGACCTCATCAGTCCAGGTCAACACGGAGACGTAGAGAGTTCGATTGAAGTATGCGTGGGCACCTCAGGAATCTGGTGAGGCTGGCAGCATCCAGCAATCAGCGTATAAGAAGGTCGCCTTGGCGCGCGACGGGCGGCGGACAGACTTGTCCGCGAGGGCCTCTACCTCTGTATCTGTGTCTGGTCCGTTACCGCAACGTTGCAGTAACGGTGGTGCAACGTTGCACCACTCGCTTTGGCCAGACGGGCGAGGGCCGGGATCTAGTGCCCGACCAGCATTTGGATTCCGTGGTTCCAAGGAAGCACCGAAATGACGGACACCATTCCATCGTCATCCGCCCTGGGGCTAGCCCCTGTGCGGGGGCCCGGATCCCGGCTTTCGCCCGAATAACGGGGTCTGGACGCGGATGCCGTCTTTCCCCCCGAAAGACGGCATGGCAGAGCCCGACCTTATCCGCTTATCCGATGGCCGAATCCGTTGACGCTGCGACCCTCTTCGCCTCCGTGTCGCTGCGTGAGTCTTTCTCGAATTCTCACTCGCCCACGAGCGCTTGGTAGACCATCCGCTCAAAGTCGGCGCGGATCACGAGGTCCGGGTTTTGGCCGTAGTCGCGGACCTGCGTAAAGAAGAGCCCGAAGAGGTCTTCTTTCGGGTCAGCGAAATACCAGGTGCAGAAGGCACCGCCCCAGCCATACTCGCCGATGGAGCCGACGAGCGGATTGGAGCACAGGTCTTTGCGTACAAACACGCCAAAGCCGTGACCGTAGCCCGGGCCCCTCAGGTAGATGGTGATATCGCCCGTATGGCTAGTCGTCATCAGTTCCACGGTCTTCCGACCGAGGATCTGAACGCCGTCCAGAGAACCACCGTTGAGCAGCATTTGGGCAAACCGGGCATAGTCAGCGGGCGTGGAGAGTAGACCCCCGCCACCGGAGAAAACGGTCTTGGGCCCGAGTACCTTCGCGCTGGTCTCTGGCCGGTCGACCAAAGCGAACCTACCGCCGTTCTTCACGTCCACGCCGTAGCCGGCAGTGAAGCGCGGTAGCTTTTCCGCGGGCAGGTAGAAGTGGGTGTCGACCATACCCAGCGGCTCGAAGATCCGCTCCCGGAAGAAGTCGTCGAGGGTCTGCCCGGAGATCGTCTCCACCAGCACGCCAGTCACGTCGAGCCCAGGGTGATATTCCCAGTCTGTACCTGGCTGGAAATTGAGCGGCACCTTCGCCAATCGGTCTACCCATTCGGCTACTGTCTCTCCCGGGGTGTTCGGATCGGGTTGGGGACCACCGACCACTTGGGGGCCACCTCGCCGCCCCATGATCCGACCATAGGCTGCCGCCGAGAAGCCCGCGGTGTGGGTCATGCAGTCGCGGAAGTTGATCTCCCGGTGCGCCGGCACTGTCTTGCCCGATTTGGTCAGCACCACCGGGTTCTTGAAGGCCGGCAGGAACTTGGAGATCGGCTGGTCGAGTAGGAAGTGACCCTCCTCATAGAGCATGAGTAGTGCGACGCAGGTAATGGGCTTCGTCATTGAGGCGATCCGGAAGATGGCGTCCGGCATCATCGCCTTGTTGGCTTCGACGTCCATCAAGCCCTGCGTCTCGAAGTGCACAATGCGGCCGTGTCGGGCGACGACGGTCACCGTCCCAGGGACCATCTCGCTGTCGATGTACTTCTGCATCGCTGGTCGGATGCGCGCTAACCTTTGGGATGAGAATCCCACCTCTTCGGGTTCCGCCATTGGCAACCCCGTCGTCGGCCTCTGGACCCCTGACAGAGTCATGTCACGTCTCCTTTCCACATCTTGTTCGCTTGACCGAGTTGGCGGCAGGACGGGGATCGAGGATGCCCGTCTCACCTGCCCTGTTTGCGAAGGGTCCTCATCGGGCAGGCGTTCATCCCCGCGCTATTCTACCACGCCAGCGGCTAGCAGACCAAGGCGACGCTGGGCAGTTATCAGTTGGTCGGCCATCCATATGGCGGGGCGCCATCTCGGGGCCATCGCGGCGGGCCGTCTCGACGTCGCAGTGCTTTACTCTGCCGACTTAGCATTGACTTTCGATCCGCGGCTAGGACGGGTGGCACTACCTCAGCCCCTGCCACCGACCCACAGACGGCTCTCGAGGAAGCCGAAATCCTCCTGGCTCGCCGGTTTCCCCTCGATATTTTCAAGTGTGCCTGAAAGGTGAGATGGATCCAATGGCGCTACTGGCAGGGATCTGATGAATCTCGTCGACAAGGCAAAGGGTTATTGACCGGGCGGTCAGACCCCGCTAAGACCTAGCGCCTGCCACCGATTTCTGTTACACTGAAGTGGGAAGCACTCCGAGTGAAATGGCCAGTGCGCTGCGTGTCGTAGTAGATGAGTGTATTCGGCGCCTTCACGGCGAGAGTCAGGAGGTGATCGGCATGCCGCAGTTGCGGGAGGGCTGGCGGACCCATTGGCGAGGGACCGCGCTGCTCGGGACGGCGATCCTGGGGGTCTGGTGGGTATTCCCGGGCCTCGGATTCGCGGTGGTGCTCGCTCTCGTCGCCGGTGCGCTAGCGGTGTGGTGGCGTGGTTCGAGCGACGCTCTTCAGGGGATGCTTGTTGGACTGATCGCTGGCCTGCTGGCCATGGAAGCGGGCTTCGTGAGTTTCGTGGCGAAGGAAGCATCGGCTGCCGCCTTGGGGTTGTCGCCCTCGCCGGCCTCCTTCGGCTACTCCTGGCCACAGACACTAGTGGCAGGCCTCAGCATGGCCGCCAACCTCGGCCGTGTGGGTATGCTCTGGGGTGCCGTCGGCGGCGTCCTCAGCGCAATTCTCGCGTCCGGTTCGCGCCGCATTGCCTCTCGCACCGGGCCAATGGCGCGCTGATCTCAGGACAGGCAAATTGACAAGCGTTGACCATCGTGTTATCGTGGGCTAGTCATCCGCTGGCCGTTCGTGTTTGGTACATCCGCGATGGCTCGAACCGGTCGGTGAACGAGGTATACGCTGGTGAGTTCTGAGATGGCCTTCGGTGCCGAAGGGGCATCAAGTTCTTCCCAAGCAGGTGATCGCAGAAAGGAGTGAAAGGCAAGGATGAACCTGGCACAGAATCTACGGGAGACAGCCGAGAAGTACCCAGACAAGACCGCGTACCTCTGGCACGACCAGCGGTACACGTATGGGCAGGTGAAATCGCTTGTCAACCGCACCGCCAATGCGCTAGCGGGACTGGGTATTACGAAGGGTGACAAAGTCGGCATTCTCCTGCCCAACATCCCCGATTTCCCGGTCGCCTATTATGGTGTTCTCACTCTCGGGGCGACGGTCGTGCCCCAGAACGTCATGTACCAGCCGCGGGAAATCGCCTACATGATGAACGACTCGGAAGCGAAGGCGATTATAACCGTGGCACCTTTCCTGCCAGCCGTCCTCGCGGCGCGACCGAACATGCCCGGGGTCAAGCACATCATCGTCAAGATTGGTCAGGGTGCATCTGATACGATCGACTTTGATGCCTTGATCAACGGCGCCGATGACAAAGACCCGAACTTAGCGATCGATAGCGAAGACCTGGCCGTGATCTGCTACACATCGGGTACCACGGGCAATCCCAAGGGTGCAATGCTCAGCCACGGTAACATGACGGCCAACGTGATCCAGAACTACAACCAGAAGAGAGTCAAGATCACTCCCGAGGATACCAGCATCCTGGTTCTCCCCCTCTTCCATAGCTTTGGGATGAGCTGCGGCATGAACATGGGCGTCTGGGTAGGAGCAACCGGCGTGTTGCTGGAACGCTTCGATGCTCAGGCGGTAGCACAACTGATCCAACAGCATCGCGCCACGGTGTTTCTTGGCGCTCCCCCAATGTTCATCGCGCTTCTGAACCTCCCGAACATCCGCAACTACGATCTCACCAGTCTGCGGTCTGTCTTCTCCGGTGCCGCCTCGCTGCCGGTGAAGATCATGGAGATGTGGCGCGAGTTGACCGGCGTGGACATTATGGAAGGCTATGGCCTAACCGAGACGTCGCCGACGCTGACCTCGAACGCCAACGGCCCGGTGACCAAGCCTGGGTCAGTAGGACCGCCGGTCCGGGATGTGGAGATCAGGCTCGTCGACGACAACGACAATGACGTGCCGGCAGGGCAGCCGGGTGAGCTGATCTGCCGGGGTCCGAACGTGATGAAGGGCTACTACAAGCTACCCGAGGCCACTGAAGAAGCCTTCAAGGGCGGCTGGTTCCATACTGGTGACATTGCGACGAAGGACGAAGACGGCTACTACTATATCGTCGACCGCAAGAAAGAGATGATCA
>Ga0315298_1010923_pt1 | contig 10805 bp, 4 predicted proteins | sample WHS_1_MG_FD_203077 | JGI IMG/M metagenome (GOLD analysis project Ga0315298, IMG submission 203077) | Extremophilic microbial mat communities from Washburn Hot Springs, YNP, Wyoming, USA - WHS_1_MG | ecosystem: Environmental > Aquatic > Thermal springs > Hot (42-90C) | place: USA: Wyoming...
CACTCCATAAAGAAAGGCGCGCCAGTGTCAAGTTTTTGTGCAGCCAGCATTCCTGCAAAAGAAGAATAAGGCACTGAGATATAATCATTCTTATCGAAATACTTATCTGTTAGTTGTAAGAGTTTGTGCAAAGAAGAGAGTGCTTGAATTGAGTTATATTCTTCAAGCGATGCAAGTACTTTATATTCTAAGATGTACGCAATCATCTTTCCTTCAATTTTGTTCTGGGGATTATCCATATCATCTCTAAATAGAGAAAGAATACTATCGATTGTCCAATTTCTGTATTCACCTATATTGAATGCGTCAAGCCCTAATTCAAACTGTGAAAAATTATCAGTTCTCGCTCTTTCAATTGCCTCAAGCATTTTGTATTCAGGACTACCCTCTTTTTGCAACCCCTTTGCCATCTTCAAAACGCTTAACACAAAATTTTTAAAGGCATCATCTACATAGCCTCCAACAAATCCTCCATCTCTTAAAGATTCATATGGCATAAATGGATTTTGAGAAAGAAGGGATAGAGCATAATTAAACCAATCACCTGCAGAATGTGTTTTCTCTGCTTTGTCTTTTAGTGGCTTAATTTTATTGAAGAAGTCTTCAGGAATAAACTCTATTTCGATATCTTCTTTAGGTTCAAAGTTTGTAAGGTGATAGATTGCTTCATTTCCCTGTATCGTATAGCCCTGTGGTTTTAAATTCAAAAGATACGGATACGCTGGGGTCCTCGGAAACTTTATATCGATATATAGAGTGCCTATAGGACCTTCCCACAACGCCCCCGTATTGAGGACATATGAGAAGTATCCACCCAGAGGAATTGCCCTGTAGGATACCTCGACAGTTTTCGTCTCTCCCTTATTGAATGATGTATCGAAGTATACCCAAGGGTCATAAATGCTTGTCTCGTTTGTTATGTAATTTGTTTCCACGGATTTCCCATCAATTTTTACATTAATATCTTTTGGAAAAATCACATTGCCTTTATCTCTGCTGATGCCAAAAGGGAACCCCATTTTAAGAGAAATCTTATCACCTTCGTTTACGAATACAAATTTTGCATCCACATATACATCATCAGAACTTTTTAATTCAATAGATAGATTTTCTTTTTCGAGTCTTATGTTGTTTTCCTCATATGGCGTAATGTTTACTCCAAATAAGTGAACAGGTCCTGCATCTGCAAGAACAGGTGCTCTACCAACTGGTAATGAAAAAGTGGTAAAGAAGAATACAACCAAAGCACTTAAAACTGCTAATTTTTTCATTTTTAACCTCCTCTCATATATCTTACTACAACTCTTAGAACTCCATTAATTATTATTCTGGCTTAATGAGAAGGCAACTACAAACGGTTCTATCTTCGGATGGGTTAGTGCTATCTCCAGTTTCTTCACAGACGAGCAGGTAATTGTCCTTAGGTAAAATAAAACTACGATTGTTAGATGAATACATAGAGTTTCCTATGTAAAATAGTTGATTCTTAACAAATGAAAAGTAGTATTCAGGGACTGTTGTTTCCGGTGATCCAGGTAAATAAATAAGTCCGCTATTCAATAAATAAACTTTAGAAGTTATAAAAAAATAATCTCTCTTATCTTTTATCTGCCCGATGGGTGCCTTTAGAACACAGTCGAGCGTTTTATCTTGAGGATTATAAAGCCATACATCGTGATATGGGTAATCAGGATCGAATGCTACAAGTAAAACTCTGTTATTTAAACTTCCATAAACTATGAAGTACTTCGGTATAAAAGATGAGACCTTTTTCGTGTTCAAATTGATTTCCACTACTTCCTTGTTTACAATATCATCGTAACTTGCAAATTTTTTATTTTCATCCGGTGTCTTGTAGAGTTTGCACCTTTCCACAAATAATGCATTATCTACAAGGGCTGAACCACTGTAACTCACCAGATAGTTATAGTCCTTTGATAGGACAAGTGTTTCGTCTTTCCTCGTATTGAGGTCATAGAGTTTGATGCGTGTAAAGTAGGTTTTGGATTCAGTATCCTCAAAAATAGTTTGAACAACGAGTTTGTTATTTGGATAAAGTTTGAAAAGAGGATCGCAAGGGCCATCCACAGGACAGTGTCCTCCGAAATTCTCAAAATGGGTAAATTCGTCGAGGTATGATGTAATCTTGAAAGATTCCCTTTTGTTTATATCGTAAGCCCAGATTTCGTAATTCCCTATGGTGTCACTTGCGCCGGGTGTCGCAATCCAGACTACAAAACTTCCATTGATCTGTGGCTGAAAATTACCTGCGGATCCGCCTGATGCATTTTCTTTGTTTGGAGCCCTATCGAGTGTTCCCATGAGCGAGAGCCTTCCATCTTTAACATTGTAGAGGTTCAATATAGACTTGTAGTCTGCACCTGCAAAAATACTTTTCCTTGTAATAATATACCCGTTGTTGTCTCCATACATAAAAAATGTTTCAATATGTTCACCCAAAGGCAAAGTAAAGTTTCCTTTAATCCAGGATGAAGGAAATTTCTCTTTCAATTCGCTCTTTGATTCTGGACTCGCTTTTATATTGTCTCCGATATAAGGATTGTAGTTTACCTTGATACCCTCGTTTACAAGAACTGGATAGACTTCTTTGAGGTAATTCGGCACATTACTTAAATTAATTTCACTCTTTTCCCTGCAGCCTGCAAAGAAAGAGAAAGACAATGCAAGCAACATAACCAATATCAAAAATTTCTTCATACCCACCTCCTCCTAAAAGCCGTTTTCCTTTAAATCTATATGAATAATGCTGTCCGATGTATTTTTAGGCCGATTGATAACACAAAGTTTGCTACCGTTAAGAACAACTTCGCCATATTCATTCGTTCCTTTAATAATTATTCTCTTTTTTGTCTTCCTATTAAACACAAAAATATTCCCGTCAATAAGTTTCACAGCAATATAATCCTGGGATGCAACGGCATAATCAGCAAATGAAGTAATATCAGGGGAATGAAGCCCAATTTCTTCATAGTCATCAGGCTTTGTTAGTGGAGCAATTAAAATCTTTCCGCTTACATTAGGGTAGACTATGTATTCGTCTGGTGTAACGATGTAACTATGAATATCGTCTGGAAGAGTCTCACAGTCTGAACTCTTTCCTGTAAAACTGTAAAGATATAAATACTGTTTTATCTTTCCACCTTCTAATGTTTCTACTGCACTACAGGCGATGCAGTCATATTGGAGTGGCCATAAGCGATATACTGCAAATGAATTGGAGTCCTTTTTAAAGTAAGTTTTCTCTGCTCCATTATCTAAGTTTACTCTCACAAGCCTTGTCATTTTATTTCCGTTTTCGCTTTTTTCTAAGACAATATTGGCATAATTCATCTGAAGAAGAATTTGACTTACTGCAAAACCTTCATAATCTTTATAATTCTGAAGCACATTAATAACCTGTTTATTTTCCCTGTTGATTGCAAAGCATTTGGGAGATGAGCCATTAGGGTTATCAATAGCACGAACCAGAATCCATTTATCGTTAAAATAAATATCATCAATCATCAACCAATTTTTGCTTATCTCTTTTGAAAATTCAATTTTCCCATTTTTAGTATCGTAGACAACGATATTATTAATATTTGAACTTGTCGGCATATTTGGTTTTGCCTTTCCGCTTCCACAGGAAAACGCAACTGTTCCGTTGTACAAGGCAACCTTTCCAACTGCAGAGAAGTCTGCTTTTATCTCCTTAAATTTTAGCGATGAGAGGCTTACTATTTCAGGTGCATATTTTTCTTCCAATTCTTTTTTAAATTTCTCCGAAAGAGTTTTACTATACTCGAACATATAAGTTCCGTTGTTCCATAGATACGCTTCTACCTCGATACCGGTTACTTTTCCTGAATCATCTCTATTGACAATTGACTGATACACGACAAGGCTTGAATTTTCTTCATCAAGATTCAGTCTCGCCTCGTGTTTAACAGAAGCGCCTTCATCAAAAAATAGCGGTCCGATATGCCCATCCTTATCCTTAAAATTTACAACCTCGAGTTTTCCATTCTCATCAATGCAAATTGTATAGTATTCTGTATATGCACCACCCGTTCCCATATCTACAACTGCACCTTCTATGGGATTTGTTCCTGCTGTAAAATAGACTTCACTTTCAGCAAATGGATCGTATCTTTCCCCAATATAATACATGCCTTTGAATGCATTTTTCAAAGTTTTAGCAAGTAACTTTCCATCGTAAAATGCATACTTATTGCTATACACTCTATCAATAAGAAATTTCTCACTTGAAGAAGGGTCTGTACCTTTCCGAAGCACAAGCACAATAGGAACTTTTTCGGTAACTTCGAATGTTCCATTTCCGCCACTTGCAACCCACACAACATAGCCTTTCACTTTTGCCGTGTACTTATCAATTTTTTCAATTGAAAGAATCTCAATTCTATCAGGCCATGGACTTGAAACCACCCTACCCAGTGCCTTTTCGGGGTAAGAAGCCCACTCCAAAAGTAAATCAGAAGTTAAAAATGGTGTATAATATGCCTTAACACTTTTTGCAATTTCTTCCTCAGGTGCTATCTTATCCACCTTTGAAAGAGTCTTCCCGAAACCCTCAACAAGGCTTGTAATTTCTGTTTTATCTTTCTCTGGTAACGCAGTTTTTAACCTTTGGGCCAAAATAACACTACCTGCAATAAGTCCTGCAACGATAACTCCCACTACAACCCACAATAAAACTTTTTTACTCATACCCGCCTCTTAATACATCAGCATATCGCACATTCTGTATATTACAATGCCGTCGTTTGTTTCCTTTATGCGTAGTTGCTCGCCTTTAACATCCTTTACCTCGATATAAAATTTTTTGTTTATTATTTTCCAATTTGGACCACCTGCAAGGAATGTTTCACCGTCGAGAGGCAAAATTGTTCCATCCTCATTTTCTACGAAAGGTATCCCATCGATTAATATGTATAGCCTTCCATCTGCGCCAATGTTTACAAATACATCTCCTTTCACAGGAAAATCGAGTGATGTGAATGTCTTTCCTCCATCGTTAGACACATATACATTATTAGATGATACGGTACAAATTTTATATGTGTCTTTAAATGGTTTTATATCAACATTTTTTCTCCCTACGACATCATAAGTGCAATGACAAAACGGTTGCCAGGTCTCTCCTTCATCGTAAGATATAATGAGTTCTTCGCCCCGAACTGCCGCAAATACTTCCTTCGGTTTCTTAGGATCGGCAAAAGAGAAATAGTTAACATACCGAATGTTTTCGTTATCGTTTTTCTTTACAATCTTCCAGGTTTTTCCGCCGTCAGAGGATTTTACAATGCCCATTGCACCTGCAAGCAGTACAATATTGGAGTTAGCCGGGTTTATGGCGATCGATGTTATTTGACCCGGGTCTGTGTATAGAAGCGAAAAGTCTTTTCCTCCATTACCTGATACATACAACCCCCTCGGTGTTGCAAGGAAAACTTTTTGTGGATTATCTTGATCGATGAACAATCTTAAAACAAAAGTGGGTGAAAAATCGACATTCTCGATTTTAGTTTTCTCAAAGTGCTGCCCGAAGTCCTCAGACCTAATAATATATCCTGTTTTATCTTTTAAAACATATCCGAAAACTTCATTGGGATTTTTTGGATTTAATGCAATTGCATCAAGAGTTTCGCTCATCTTTTTGAAGTGTTTACCCCCATCTTTTGAAACAAATCCTTTTGTGTAGATAACGGATGGGTCTTCTGGATGAGGAAGGATAATGTCGTTATCTATACCTGTTCCTCTGTAGATTTCGTTTAGCCTCATATCAAGTGCATCAAGTTGAACATAAGTGCTATTGCCATCGCTTACAACGGGAAGTTCATCTACAAAATTAGGATATAGTTCTTGTGATTTACTTCCGAGTGTATAGGAAATGAGTTTTCCATCTTTCGAGTATTTTGCATAATCATATCCCCATACATATATATCCCCGTAAATCATTAACCCGCCATAGAATTGCACTTCCTGTCCGTTTACATAGGTTTTGTAAGAATGTGTATCTACCCTTTCAACTTTTACCTTAAAAGTCACAATACCATTTTTGTCTGTTTTTAATCCGTAAACACCAAGGGAAGTATTTGGTATTGGCTTTCCGTTTGCATCAGTTATGAGGACTTTTGCGTCAACTTCAGAGCCAACAGGCACTGCAATTGCATTTTTAAATTGGTCCTTACAATAGGTCAAAAACATATCTGTGAGTTTTGGAGTTGGAGGAAGAAGCGTAGGCTTGTAATCAACCTCAAATCCGTATTTTGTTTCTCCATTTGCGATAATCTTGTAACCACCCACTTCATCGAAGGTAACTACCTTTGAAAATTTTCTTACTTTGTCTGAAACCTTTTCCGTATCAAAATGAACCTTTTTACCACCTGGAAATACTATATCGAACTCATCAAGGACAGTTACACCTTCCACCGTAAGTGTTTCGCCATAAAAGATGTTGGAATATGCAGGGACACCTCTTATGCAAGAGTCAAAGTAGGGACGAGAGTAAAACATAATTGGACTACCGGTAGGACCATACTCCATCATCTCAATCTCTTCCTCCGGGACTTTTCTAAGGTTTGCTGAGATAACCTTCGTATCCTCTTCTATGTCTATGTTATCGAGCGTCTTATCTTCGTATCCATCCATGGAAAATTGAATTGTGTGTTGCCCTGCTTGAATCTGGACATAGCCAGGCGTTATAAGAATATCGCTCTTATCGATATACACCGTTGCACCTTCTGGGTCTGAGTCAATACGGACTAATTTTATTGGCTTTTGAGAAGAAGGATTACTGGGTGCCGTTACATTTGGCGTTGTTCCCTCTTGCTTTACCTTGCAACCTGCAATGCTTGAAAGCAAAAGAAGCAAAACTAAAGAGACAAAAATCTTTTTGTTCATAACCACCTCCTTATGGACCTATATAATAAAGCCTGTAAAATGTTATGTCCTTATCGGTAACATCTACCACTACATTGTACGATTTAATAGTCTTTACATCCAGATAAAGAATGCCGTTAACTATTTTCCACTGCGGACCGCTACTTATAAAGGATTCATTTACTGGTAAAAGACTTCCGCTACTATCAATCTTAAAAGGAATGTGCGCCAAGATTGCATAAACAGTTCCATTCTTGTCGACTGTTAAAAGTGTTGCGGCATTTTCTCCCCATGCAAAACTATAGACATAACCTGCAAGAGTATTAAATGTTTTTCCGTTGTCTGTGGATACAAGAATTCCTTGATTAGTTGCTATGTAAATTCTATTATTATCTTTTGGGTCAATTGCGATTGCCTCAAGGTCGGAAAAATACTCTTGATTAAGGAGTGTCCAGTTTTTACCATTGTCTTCTGATTTGAAGATATGTGAAGAGGTTATTCCGTAAACAAGAGAAGGTTTCACAGGGTCAAAAGCAAACGCAACAGGCTCATTCCACTCTCTTGGTCTATCTTTAAAGAAGTTTAAATCGTTCCAGGTTTTTCCACCATCTTCAGTGCCTGCAAATTTATAGCCAGACATTAAAATCACCCTGTTATTATGAGGGTTTATCCAGGGAATGCAAGGAGAATTGAAAAACTTTTCCCAATCTTTTCCGCCGTTTTTACTTACTAAAACTGAATCATCTGTTGTTACATATATCGTTCTGGGATTTTGGGGATCAAGAACGATGTTTCTTACGCTTTTTAAATCTGCAATTTTTGAAAAATGCATACCGTAATCTTTTGATTCCATTAGAACCCCATCCTGTGAGTTACAGGCGCCTTGCCTTTTCCATACGAAAATAACCGAAGGATGCTTTGGGTCTACGGCTACTTCATCAAAAAATATCCCACCGCCAAATTTTTCAAATGTTATTCCTCCATCCTTTGACACTGACGAATTTGTGTAAATTATAGAGGGATTTTTAGGGTGGACATAGAAATAATTCACATTACCTACAAACCCGAGTTCATTCAGAGCAAATCCTGCTGAGTTATACGGCATGTATATGTGTCCGTTTTCTTTTATTACATTAACCTTGTTTGGGATTATTTTTGGAATATACTGTGTTGGATTTCCTTTCTCATCATATGATACAAAGTCAGCGGTGATAAGGTTTCCATTTGAATCAAACTTTGTGTATTCGCAAAGCCATTCTCTAATCTCCCCATATATTTCAAACGGGGAGTAGTCCTTTGTTAAATCGCTTTTAACTTTTATTGTTGCAATGCCATTATTATCTGTTTTAAGATCATCAAGCCCAATTGGTTTATTTCTTGCAATATTTCCATTAGCGTCAGTTAAAAGAAGTTTTAGATCAATTGATTCCCAAACTGGAAGTAAAATTTTATTATTGTCTTCAGGATTTCCTGAAAGGCTACCAAGTATCTTACCATTAAGAATTTTTGCTTTATAGAGGACTTTGAACTTAAAATCTACAGGACCACCAGAAGTGGGAGTAACAATTTCTCCATTGTGCATTACTTTGTATTCTCCAAGTTCGTCAAATGTGACCTTCTTGGAGAACTTTCTTACTTGTCCGCCCCAGGATAAATTGTAGCCTGTGGGCTCTGTATCAAAATGCACTTTTTTGCCTGAGGGAAACACAATATCAAACGAGTCTAATGTTGTATATCCACTTACATTATATGTGCCATTTAGATAGACGCCTGAATAGTATACTCCACCGTAACATGTGTATCTAATTGTTGGTTCAACAAAGCATAGAGGATGTCCACATAGAAATTCAGGTTGTTTTTCAAGTTTCGCTACTACTTCCTTTGGATTTTCGTCGTTTGTTACATTGATTGTCTCGTTGTAATCCTCGAAACCTTCTTTTCGCATTATAACACAATGATTCCCTGGATAGAGTTTGTATTCAATTGGTGTTTGCCCTATTTTTTGATTGTCTACAAATACATCTGCTCCTCGAGGGATCGAATCAAATTTAACAACCTTCAAATCCTGCTGAGGTAAGCCTGTCTTGCAACCAACAAGGCTTGAAAGCAAAAGAAGTAAAACTAAAGAGACAAGAATCTTTTTACTCATACCCACCTCCTATGGTAACATATCGCACATCCTGAAAATTTCAATGCTATCGTTATTTACTTTTATTGAATAAATATCGCTTTTGATATCATTCATATCGATGAATAACTTGCCGTCAACGATTTTCCACTTTGGACCGCCGACAAGAAATGTGTCTCCATCAAGGGGCAATATATTTCCAGTTCCATTCTGCGCAAATGGTATGCCATCGTCCATTATGTACAAAAGTCCGTTAGAGCCGGTAGCAACGCTTGTAACACTGCCTACAGGAAAATCGACTTTTGTAAAAGTCTTTCCCCCGTCAATTGAAGTGTAGATGCCATCTCTAAAAGAAGAAATGTACATTATGTAGGTATCTTCATATGGGATAATTGCGATACTCTGTTTTCCTTCAAGATCTCCCTTATAAAGTGATTTCCAGGTTTCACCTTCGTCGTAAGATGCAAGCAGTCCTTCATACATACTTCCTGCAAAAACTTCTTTTGGTTTTCTTGGATCACCGAAAGTGATATAACTAATTGCACTACCAATACTGTCCCCGTTTACTATGATTCTCCAGGTCTTACCGCCATCAGAAGACTTTACAATACCCATTGCGCCTGTAAAGAGAATGACATTAGAATTCGCAGGACTTATAGCAATTGAAGATATACCACCCGGGGGAGTTCCAAATATACAGGAAAAATTTTTCCCACCGTCATTTGACACATACAATCCGTTTGTTCTTGCAAGATAAATTTTCTCAGGATTGTTTGGGTCTAATACTATTTGCTTGATAAACTTATCTGAAAAGTCAATGTTTGTGCTTATAATTTTCTCAAAGTGGGCTCCGAAATCCTCAGACTTAAGTATATATTTTGGTTCGTATCTACTCCAGCCAATAACTTCCCCCGGATTTTTAGGATTTAACGCAATTGCATCAAGAGTTTCGCCCATCTTTTCGAAGTGTTTGCCCTCATCTTTTGAAACAAAACTATTCGTGTAGATAATAGACGGGTCCCTCGGGTGGGGAAAGATATTATCGCCTCCAACACCGGCGCCTTTGTAGATATCAACAAGCCTTACGCCAATTGAATCGTAAGGCATATAGACATCGTTACCCTCTCTTACGATTTTAACCTCGCTTTTAAATGAAGGAAGCATTGCAGGTTGAACGGTTACTTTTGCATTCTCAGTTGTAGAGGAAACGAGTTTTCCGTCCATCGTGTATTTTGCGTAATCGTATCCAAAGATAAGCAAGTCGCCGTAGACTAATAATCCTGTCCCTTGTCCGTTTATGTATGTTACATAACAAGACGGGCAATCCCTCCTTTCAACTTTTGCCTTAAAAGTAACAATGCCATCTTTATCCGTTTTTAATCCGTAAACGCCAAGGGAAGCGTTTGGTATTGGCTTTCCGTTTGCATCAGTTATAAGGACTTTTGCGTCAACTTCAGAGTTAACAGGCACTGCAATTGCATTTTTATAACCGCCTTTAAATATATCTTCAAGTTTAGGCGTAGGCGAAAGGATTGTCGGTTTGTAATCTACAATAAATGCGTATTCAACAGTGCCATCAGAAATAATCTTATATTCCCCTATTTCATCAAATGTAACGACCTTTGAAAATTTCCTTACTTTATCAGAAACCTTTTCCGTATCAAAGTGAACCTTTTTACCGCTTGGAAATATGAGGTCAAACGAATTGAGCAAGGTTTTACCGCTTATCGTGTATGTGCCTCCATAAAAAATACCCGAGTATGTGATTGCAGCC
>Ga0315298_1010924_pt1 | contig 10804 bp, 9 predicted proteins | sample WHS_1_MG_FD_203077 | JGI IMG/M metagenome (GOLD analysis project Ga0315298, IMG submission 203077) | Extremophilic microbial mat communities from Washburn Hot Springs, YNP, Wyoming, USA - WHS_1_MG | ecosystem: Environmental > Aquatic > Thermal springs > Hot (42-90C) | place: USA: Wyoming...
TGCATGCAAGAGGACATCAAGTCAAAATTTTCTCCGCCCGTGATCCATCCCATCTACAGAGCGACTTAGATGTAATGGGTGTAAGGGCGTTTTATTATCAGCGCTTTCCCGGTGGACGCATCCCAATCGACCCCCAAAAATTAGTCAACGCCCTCGCGCAATTTAAGCCCGATATCATCCATAACCACTCAATGAGTGCAATGGGAATACAGGCATTAGCAGCTGGACAAATCTTAGATATCCCAATTATAGGTACTTGCCATGTTTATTTAGCTGGTTTTCTTAATTATTCACCAATTCCAATGGAGGGGATTCCTTTAGCCGAGAAAATAGCTTGGCAATATACTGCTCAATTTTTCAACCGATTTCACTATGTTACTACCCCTTCAGAAACAATGAAAGAAAAATTGATTAAAGCAGGATTACGAAGACCAATTTCAACAATCTCAAATGGGGTAGATACGCATCATTTCATACCACCTCTTTCATTTTTCAATTTAACCTACCACCCACCTACAATCATCCATGTGGGAAGGTTAGGCTATGAAAAAAAGGTGGATTTTATCCTGAAAATATTCAATCTAATAGCGCCAAAATTTCCCCAAACGCGACTATTGATCATAGGAGATGGTCCCCAAAAAACTTATCTCCAATCTCTAGCTAAAGATTTCGGTATCGGAACTCAAGTCGAGTTCACCGGTCAGGTTTCACATCAACAGCTTGTTCATTATTATCAACAATCCGATATATTCGTCACGGCTTCGCCGATAGAGACACAGGGGTTAGTGGTCTTAGAGGCAATGAGTTGTGGATTGCCTATTATTGGAGTGAATGCAATGGCATTAACTGAATTGATTGATCCGGGCGTGAATGGATATTTAATTGAACCAGGAGATGAACAAGGATTTTCTGAAGCTATTGCTCACCTCTTGCAATCATCTCATTTGTGTGAAACGATGGGCAAAGCTTCTCGCCAACTGGCCCTACAACACAACATCCATATTATTGCTGAAAAATATGAAAAACTTTATTTTATGGTTTGCGAGAAATATCAGCCAGCCTGGTTTTCATATCCAAAACTTACTCTAGCCTTACAAGAGGTTGGTACAAAGCAATTTCCGGCTTTATTGAAAACGATTAAAGGTTCTTCTCACTTTTTATTTAAGCCCTCTCTGCTGTGGGGCCGACAAAGGAAACCATGATAATACCCCACAACGATTGTGTCAGATATTTTTTTAGGAGGTAGTTATGGGTGATTCCTTTTCAATAAAAAAACATTTAGCGGATTTGGGAGTGGAATTAAGTGTTCAAATCGCTCCCGCCTTATACCGTTCAGCTCTATTACGCAAAAGTATCATTTGGACTGGTGAAAAAACTATCCGGATTTTGAGCAATCGTGATGACCATGAAGTATCACGGCCACCAGGAGTAATGATCGATAGGAATGAATTTAAACAAGCCATTATAAAAATGTCAGAGAGAGCGCTAGCAATGAATTTATCTCCTGATGTATTGCGCCGCCTATTGCAAGACTTTGTTGAAGGTATCATGATAGGAGAAAATCGAGAGGTAATTGAAAGTTTTTACCATCAATTTGGAACACATCCCCCTAGTTTTCTCACCATCAGCCCTGGAAAAACCTGTAATTTACAATGCAAAGGTTGCTATGCAAGTGCAGGCCCGAGCGGAGAACGATTAGAGTGGGAGATTTTTGATCGAATCATCACCGAAGCAAAACAATTATGGGGCGTTCGCTTTATGGTTCTCAGTGGCGGTGAACCCCTGACGTATCGTGATAATGCCAAAGGTATTTTAGATATGATTGAACGGCATCCTGATATTTTCTTCCTCATGTATACGAATGGCACATTGATTAATGATGCTGTTTCGAAAAGATTGGCAAAATTGGGGAATTTAACACCAGCGTTATCACTTGAGGGTTGGCGTGAACATACGGATGAACGGCGAGGGCGAGGGGTATATGAGAAAGTTTTAGAAGCTATGGCAAGATTGCGGGATGCGGGAGTGCCCTTTGGTATTTCTCTCACGGCGAATCGAAATAATTTAGAAGAGATTCTTTCTGACGAATTTATTGATTTCTTCTTTGAAGAACAAGGTGCGCTGTATGGGTGGATTTTTCACTATATGCCAATTGGCCGTTCCTACACTCTGGATTTGATGCCTTCACCCGAACAGCGTGTCTGGATGTGGAAACGAGTCTGGGAGATCATACGAGAGCGCCATATTTTCCTCGCTGATTTCTGGAATCATGCTACTCTATCGGATGGATGCATTTCAGCTGGGCGAACTGGTGGAGGAGGCTATTTATATATCGATTGGAATGGTACTGTGGCACCCTGTGTATTTGTTCCTTATTCACCTATTAACATCAAAGATGTCTATGCTAAAAATGGAAATTTGAATGATATTTGGCAAAATCCATTTTTTAGTGATATTCGCAAATGGCAAGAGAATTATTGGAACAATCACGGTAATTGGTTAGCACCTTGTTTAATAAGGGATCATCATGCTGATCTTCGTCAATTAATCATCAAACACGAACCAGAACCGAGTGACGAAGAAGCGCGCAACGCTCTCTTAGATTCTAATTATGCACGCGGAATGGAGAAGTACGATAAAGAATATCAAGCACTTACAGATCCAATTTGGCGCGATGTATATTTAAATCCAAAGGGCCGTAAATAAAGGAACTAAACTAATTATTTTATGAAATAGAAGTAGAGATGAACTTTCAAACAAACCAAAAACCACTCATTCCAATACATCTTGGAATTATCATGGATGGGAATGGCCGCTGGGCAATAAAACGCGGGCTTCCTCGTACTGCGGGCCATTATGCAGGGGTGCGAACTGCCCACCGCATAGTTGAAGCATGCGCGTATATTGGGATTCGGTTTTTAACTTTATATGTTTTTTCCACAGAAAATTGGTGCCGCCCACCTGAAGAGATAGATTTCCTCATGTCTTTAGCGAAAGAGTATGCAATTCGTGAATTGCCGGAATTGCAACGAAACGGGGTGCGACTACAGTTAATGGGGGAGCGTAAAGATATACCCCAATCAGTATTGAAAGCATTGGATCGAGCCATTTCAGAAACTCAGGGGAACTCACGCCTAGTTTTAAATATTGCTTTGAATTATGGTGGGCGAGCAGAAATTATTAATGCTGTCAAAACAATCTTATCCGCACAAGAGCAAGACTTTTTGGATGTTTCTCATCTAAATGAGACAACATTTGAAAAATACTTATATTGTCCAGACTGTCCAGATGTTGATTTAATCATTCGTACCGGGGGAGAATGGAGGCTAAGTAATTTTATGCTCTGGCGCGCAGCAGAGGCAGTATTTTGGAGTACACCCGTCCTCTGGCCAGATTTTCAACAGCATCATTTAGAGGAGGCATTAGAGGTTTATGTTCAACAAATTTCTGAAGGAAAAGGTAATACATAAGCCAAGGTTAGGTTTAGCTCTCAGTGGAGGAGGAGCACGTGGATTAATCCATATTGGCATACTAAAAGTATTAAAACAACATGGAATTGCAGTGGACTATATCGCTGGAACAAGCATGGGAGGTGTCATCGCAGCAGGATATGCAGTTGGCATGAGCCCAACCGAAATGGAAAACATTGCATGTGAAGTGTTACATATTCAAAATATATTAAGATTTATCGATCCTGCTTTACCGGATGGTGGGTTAATTCGCGGACAAAAACTGCTCGAATTCTTCAAACGGCATATTGGCGAACGAGAATTCGCCGACTTAAACATTCCACTTGCTTTAGTAGCAGTGGACTTGAATACAGCTCAAGAAGTGGTTTTGAAGGAAGGCTCAATTGCATTGGCTTTACGGGCGACAACCGCTGTACCAGGAATATTTACACCGCTAGAATTCAACAGATGGCGGCTGATTGATGGCGGGGTATTAAATAATCTCCCGGTAGATGTTTTAAAGCAAATGGGCGCTGATAAAGTGATAGCGGTAAATTGCCGATCACCTCATGCATCAGGAACGCTGAGTTGGATAAGTAACCATCGATTTGTTCCTAAAGGATTTACAACGACGATGAGGAACTTGGATGAAACTTTGTCGATTTTATTGACTGCAACAGAGAAACAAAAATTACAAAAATTCCCCCCAGATTTATTAATTCAGCCACAGATCCCATCGGATATTAATCTCTTTGCAGGATATGACCGTGTAAAGGAATTAATTGACATAGGTGAAAAAGCAGCGGAACAAAAGCTTCCTGAAATTGAATCAATATTAAAAAACCACTGGCAATTGTATCGCATCAGAGATTTTCATCATGGTCATATTAATAGCATGACCACAATTTCTTCGAAACAGAGTATACAAAATGATCAATCAATGTATGGCTATAAGGGATAGTAATAAATTGAAAGTGGTCGAAAAGAAAAAACACAGTATTGCCATTGTAATTCCCACTTATAATGAAATTTTATATTTGCCTAATTTACTCGATGCGTTAGAGCATCAAACCAAACCAGCTGATGAAATTATCATAGCAGATGCTGGTTCTGTAGATGGCACATTGGAATTAGCCGTTTCACGCGGAGTGAGGGTTGTTCAGGGTGGGAAACCAGCAGTGGGAAGAAATGCTGGCGCTCGTTTGGCGAAGAGTGATCTCCTCCTCTTTTTAGATGCAGATGTGCTTCCACCCCCTAATTTTTTAGCGGTATTGGTGAACGAATTCGAGCAGAAGAATTATGACATCGCAACTTGTTATATAGAACCATTAGAAAAGAAATATTTTTATAAAATACTTTCCTTTGGGACAAATATGTATATACGGGCTATTCAACCACTATCGCCCCATGCCCCAGGATTTTGTATTTTATCCAAGCGCATTCTCCATGAAAGGATAGGTGGGTTCAATGAACGATTATTAATGAGCGAAGATATGGATTATGTGCGCCGTGCAAAACGCTATGGAAGGTTTGGAGTTTTATCAGAACCAACGATTCCTGTCTCAATGCGGCGTGTAAATAAAGAAGGACTTATTCGTTTGGGATTGAAATATGCCTGGTGTGAGGCTAACGTGCTCACAAGAAAACCAATTTATCGCTTGCCCTTCCAATATGAATTTGGTGTATTTGGCTTTTCACAAGGTAATAATCCTGAAATATCATCTCGAAAAGCAAATCCCTTTTTTAATTCGTTTCAAGGAATTTTATTTAAAAAGTTATCCTTTGTTAAGTATTTTCACTTTATAAAAGGTTTGTTCGTCGATTTCGAAAATTAAAATAGCTGAATCAAGTTTATTATGTTCATTAATTTACCGTCTAGACGTCACTTGCGCCGTTATCAAGAAATTACAAGTGTGTTTTTAAAACATGGTTTTGGATACGTATTGGATCAGCTAAATATAAAAGGATATCCATTATGGCATCTTTTTTTAATCAAGCCCAAAACGAGTAACAATCACATGGAGGATTTAGCTGTCCATTTTCGATTAGCGCTGGAAGAATTGGGTCCTACTTTTATCAAGTTTGGACAGATACTCTCTACCCGCCCTGATCTCCTACCATCCGTTTTCATTGCAGAATTAAGTAAATTGCAAGATACGGTACCGCCCGAACCATGGGAGAAAATTCAAGAATTTTTAGTTAAAGAATTTGGCTACGATTTAGATGAAGTTTTTACTGATTTTGATCCAATTCCTCTCGCTTCAGCTTCATTAGGTCAAGTTCATGCAGCAAAATTAAAGGATAACCGCGAGGTGGTAGTTAAGGTTCAACGACCTGATATCCTTCCCTTGATCAATGTAGATTTAGAAATCCTCGCTTCACTTGCCACAAAAGCCCAAAAGACTGAACTTGGAAAAATATATGACTTTATCACCATCGCGGACGATTTTGCCTTCATTTTGCGTAATGAACTAAATTACCTACGAGAGGGAAAGAACGCAGATCGATTTCGTCAATCTTTTGCAGGGGAAACGCATTTATATATTCCAAAGGTGTTTTGGGAATATACCACGAAACATGTATTAGTATTAGAACGTATTCGCGGCATAAAAATCAATGACATATCTGCTTTATATTCAGCGGGATATGATTGCCATAAAATCGCCCTACATAGCGCGAGGATAATAATAAAAGAAGTCTTGGAAGATGGCTTTTTCCATGCCGACCCACACCCTGGAAATTTTTTCGTCATGCCTGATGAGGTCATTGGAGCTATGGATTTTGGCATGGTCGGAAATTTGAAAGAGAAAGATCGTTTGAACTTAATCCGTCTTTATCTTGTTGCTGTGGAATTGGACAGCGAAGCAATTGTAGATCAATTAATTAAAATGGGGGCAGCGAATGTTCAGATTGATCGGGTAGCTTTGGAGCGGGATATAGACCGACTTTTGAAAAAATATTATGGTTTACCCCTTAAAGATATCCGGGCAAGAGAAGTAATTGAGGAAATAACACCGATTGCTTTTCGCCATCATCTTCATCTTCCAAGTGATTTTTGGCTACTCGGAAAAACCTTGACAATGATGGAAGGCGTTGGTTTACAATTAGACCCAAATTTTGATATTTTTGAGGTATCGAAACCATACGTACAACGATTAATGTGGCATTTATTGCTACCAAATCACAACACTATTCGATCACTTCTACTTTATGGGGCAGATTTACAAGAGATGATTGGAAGGTTTCCCCAGGTGGGGAACCGTTTGTTTGAGTTCATCAGCGAAGATCAATATAAACCAGAGAATCATTATAAAAACGATAAGTTTTATAAAGAGATATTGGCGATAGAAAAACTATCTCAAAGTATTTTAATATCATGCTTAATTGTAAGCTTATCAATCTTAATTTCAAACAACACGACCGGAAAATATCCATGGTTGACAGTATTGTTAATATTACTTTTACTATTCACTTTTATATGGTTTTTGATTTCCCTTATCAAATCCAATAAAATTACCTAATATTTCTCAAAATATGCACTCTTTTAAATGCGAGAAATTTTAATATCGTTCAAGTGATAACATATACATGCTTTGCTTTGTATTGATACACAGTGTCTTTGATTATTTTATGTTTGGGTTACCTTCCCTATATTAAATAGTAATCCATTTATTTAATTACCCTTGACAAAAATTTCATTTCGCTTCATAATGAAAATGATTTTCAATTTCACTAACTTAAAGAGGTGTCTTTCTATGAAACGCAGCTGGAACTTCATTCTGTTTATCATTATCGTCCTATCCCTTTTTCTATATGCGTGTAATTCAACGCAGCCAACCCCCTCCCCTGTTTCCGCAAATAAAACTCTCCATGTTTTAGCGACAACCACCATCGTTGGTGACGTTGTCAAAAATGTCGGGGGAGATGTAATCGATCTCTCCGTTCTGTTGCCGGTGGGAGCTGATCCACACTCGTTTCAACCCTCACCACAAGATGTCGCTAAAGTCACTAATGCAGACATTATCTTTGCAAACGGCGCAGGTTTAGAGGAATTTTTAACCCCTCTACTTGAGAGCGCTGGTGCTACCAACAAAATGGTCTCCGTCTCAGAAGGAATTGAGCTGCTTCAATCTGCCGAGGCGCAGTTCGAACACGCGCTTGAAACCCCTTCGACGGGCAATAAAACCCCAGAGGCGCAGGCACATAGCGCTGGTGATCCGCACCTCTGGTTTGATCCCAATAACGTGATCGTTTGGACGCAAAACATTGTACGCACGCTGAGCGAAAAAGATCCCGCCCATGCACAGCTCTATAAGCAAAATGGGGATGCTTACATCAACCAATTGAAAGAACTAGATGGCTGGATTCGCCAGCAAGTAAATTCAATTCCGCCCGATAACCGTAAATTAGTGACCGATCATTTGGTATTCACCTATTTTGCGAAACAATATGGATTCATCCAAGAAGGTGCAGTCATCCCTGGCTATTCCAGCATGGCAGAGCCTTCTGCTCAAGACATCGCAGCATTGGAAGACACGATAAAACAGTATCACATTAAAGCGATTTTTGTCGGGAAAACTGTCAATCCATCTTTAGCTGAGCGGGTTGCAGAAGATACCGGGATAAAAATCGTCCGTTTCTACACCGGTTCTTTATCTGAACCCGGCGGCGAAGCAGATACTTACCTGAAATTCATGCGCTATAATGTAATGGTTATCGTGCAGGCATTGAAATAATATGCGATTTTGAAAGGAAAAGATGAGTTTAACGGAAGAACTAATCAAGACACGCCATTGGATATCCCACCGTCATCCCCATGCGGTGGGCAGTCCTTTGTTGAAAGTAGAGCATTTGTCCCTGCGCTATGATGGGTTCAATGCCCTAGAAGATATCAGCTTCGAAATCAAACACGGCGAGCGAGTTGCGATTGTGGGTCCCAACGGAGCTGGAAAAAGCACTTTGCTGAAAATCATTGCCGGTGTCCTTAAACCTAGCGAGGGAAACATCGACATTTATGGCCATGAACCAAGCGGGCATATTTGCATCGGATATGTTCCCCAACGCAACCAGGTGGATTGGAATTTTCCTGTCACGGTGCGTGATGTGGTGATGATGGGTCGAATTGGAAAATTAGGTCTATTCCATAATCCTACGCGGCATGACTGGGAAATCGTTCAGCAAGCATTGGAAACAGTTGGGATAACGCCTCTTGCTCACCGCCTTATCCATCAACTCTCTGGAGGACAACAACAAAGGATGTTCATTGCCCGCGCTTTAGCGCAAGAAGCAGAATTGCTCTTATTAGATGAACCATTGACCGGGCTCGATTTAACCACTCAAGAAGAAATTTTTCGCATCCTCGAAATTTTACAAACCAAGGGCGTGACGGTTTTGTTGGCATTGCATGACTTAAAATTGGCAGAAGAACATTTTGACAAAGTGCTGTTGCTCAATGTGCGTTTGATCGCTTTTGGCAGTCCCAACCAAGTCCTTCAACCAGATATTCTTCTGCAAGCCTATGGGGGGCACTTACACTTCGTCCAAAGCAGTCAAGGGATCGTGGCGGTTGAGGGCAGCTGCTGCGAAGGAGGGGAGGAACATCCATGAGCCAGTGGTTATTAGCACCTTTACAATATCCATTTATGGTGCGCGGTCTCATCGCCGTCATCATGGTGGGCACTGTGTGTGCAGTAGTGGGAACATACGTTGTGTTACGCGGCATGGCTTTTTTTGGTGATGCCTTAGCACACGCCATTTTGCCAGGGGTGGCGGTTGGGTATTTGCTAGGCAATGGTGCCCGCGAGCCCTTATTTTGGTGGGCTCTGATCGCCTCAGTAGTTAGTGCCTTGGGGATTGGCGCAATCAGTCGCAACACTAAAATAAAAGAAGATACTGCAATCGGGATCATTTTTGCCGGAATGTTTGCGTTGGGAATCACTTTAATCTCTACCGTACGCAGTTATTCCGTTGATCTATCGCATTTCTTATTTGGGGATGTGCTCGGTGTCAGTGGCAAAGATTTATGGTTATCTGGCTCATTCAGTTTGTTAATTTTGTTAAGTGTGTTTGGATTTTATAAGGAATTCTTGGTGCTTTCATTTGATCCAATTTTAGCAGCTACATTAAGATTGCCCGCCAAATTATTGGATTTCTTTCTGATGATTTTAATCGCCTTGGCAATTGTCGTTTCGCTGCAAACGGTAGGAGTGGCATTAATGGTGGCAATGTTGGTCACTCCCGCTGCAACCGCTTATCTCATTTCGCCGCGCCTGCCGCGCATGATATTTGTAGCTGCGTTCATTGCATCCCTCTCCGGTTTGATCGGTTTGTATCTTTCGTACTACTTCTCCTTGGCATCCGGCGGTGTGATTGTGTTGACCACGACACTGATTTTTCTCATAGTTTGGGCGTGGCGCAATTTACGCTGGCGGAAAGCCTAGTTTGCAATGTTTACTACTAAGGACATTTTATGAACAAGACAGAAGAATGGTTAGATTGCCTGCAAACAAACGGTTATCGCATCACTGCCCCCCGGCGTGTTGTTGTAGAAACCATGGCAGAAAGTCAACATGTCCTTAATCCATTCGATGTCTATGAACAGGCACGGCGGCGATATCCACGGTTAGGTTTAGTAACGGTGTATCGAACTTTAGAAAAGCTGGAGGAGCTACATCTAATCCAACGCGTCCATCAACCCGGCGGATGTCAGGCTTTTATTGCCGCATTCTCGGGTCATCAGCATTTATTGATCTGTGTAAAATGCGGTAGGGTGGAATTTTTCGAAGGAGATGAAAGCGGGATTGAGGAGCTAATCGATACGATCAGCGAGAAAAGCGGGTATCAGGTGAAAGAACATTGGCTGCAGCTCTTTGGAGTGTGCAAACAGTGCCAGGCCGCAATGGATGAACAGTTATTAGCGTAAATCTAGGCTGGCTTGTTCGATGCGCTGCATGATTTCAGCAGATTCGGCTTGATCGGCAAGATGAATACGCCCACTTTTATCCACATGCGTAGGAATCCATTGAAAATCGAGCAGTTTTGCGCCTTGAAAACGCATAAGCAACATCACTCCCTGCTGATGATCGCGCTGCCATTGATCGAACAAAAAATTCCCTAAACCATAAAAAACCCAAGACCCATTTATTTTTTGATAACCCTGAACAACATGGGTGTGATTACCTACAACTATGTCGGCACCCTCATCAACTATCATGTGTGCCAGATTTCTTTGGATCCAATTCGGTATGGCACTGTCTTCCGGACCCCAATGCGGCATAAATATCACCACATCCGCTTCTTTACGAGCTATTCGCATGAGCTTCTGGATGTTCTCTTTTGTTAAGTGAGCGATGCCC
>Ga0315298_1010925_pt1 | contig 10803 bp, 7 predicted proteins | sample WHS_1_MG_FD_203077 | JGI IMG/M metagenome (GOLD analysis project Ga0315298, IMG submission 203077) | Extremophilic microbial mat communities from Washburn Hot Springs, YNP, Wyoming, USA - WHS_1_MG | ecosystem: Environmental > Aquatic > Thermal springs > Hot (42-90C) | place: USA: Wyoming...
TGGAAATCCAATCGCCGTTGGTGCTGATGAATTTAGATAAATCAACATAAGCAATACTATCTTCATTCCACTCCATAATTGGATGGGAGTTTTCATAGGCAGTTAAGAGAATTTTTTGAGTGCCTAATCTCATTTGACGAACCATTTCATGGCTTAAAGCAATATATTCAATTTTATGCCAATCACCGCCATATTTATAGTCGCGAATAGCCGGGTCATAATCCAATTTCCAGAACCAATCGGCGTTGGGAAAAACTTTATCGCCGGGAAACCGAGATTCATGAAGGTCAATAAAAGCATAATTGTCAATGACAATAAAAGTTTCTGAAGGAAGATTTTGTTTAATCCAGTTAACCGCTTCTATTTGGGCTTTAGTTTCATCGCGAACATATGGATTTAAGGGGGCTGAATAAAAAATGCCCACGATAACTAAAGCAATTGCTAAGGATTGAAAAATTGGCCGAAGAGCAGGGTGGATTTTACGAAAAAAGTAATTAAGAAGCAGAGCAAAATTGATAGCAATTAGAGGGATAGCAGGAATTACATAAAAATTAATAGTTAAATTTCCGCGCATTAAAAAGACCCAGAAAAGTAAGGCAAAAAGGGCTGGCACCCGCAATTCTTTAACTTCCAAAGAAACAATCAAGCTGACAATAGTTCCCGCTGCGCCTAGGGCGACAGTAAAAGGATCTTTTGACAACCACTCTCCCAGACTAATATAAAAATCGCTTTGCGGATTCCAAAACGGCAAATTTGGTCCGCGTGTAAATTGATGATAAAGAGAAGTTAGAAGACTGACATGTTGCTGGTGATCGCCTAAGAAGCCTGTAGGAAAAAGTTCGCCGCGCAAGAGAGCGTAAAGGAAATAAATAGAAATAATCATACTGCTGGCGGTTAACCACTGAACGAGATTGAAGGTTTTGCTGGTTATAAAGGGGCGAGTGTTAATTAAATAAATGAAAGCTGGTAATAAATAGATAGCGTTTTCTTTGGTTAAAACAGCAATCCCAAAAGCTACGGCCGACATTAAAGTTGAGGACAGGCGGTGGTGGGGATTAAGAATCAAAGCAAAAGAAACCAAAACCCAAAAAATCATAATATTATCCAAAAGTACGCGCCGTTGAAAATAAATGGCCAAGGGTGAAAGAGAAAAAATTATTACGGCCAGAATGCCGGGAAACCAATTGCCGCTTAAGCGAAATGAAATATATAAAACCAAAACGACAGAAGCCAGATGCAACAGCAGCATAAAAACTCGACCCGTATTAATTGAGGGGCCGAATGTAAAAAAGCCGCCAGTGAGTTTAACCCAAGGCGCCATAAAAATCCAACCTGCCGGGGCATGGTCATACCAGTAAGTGTAGGGAGCCAACTGCCCGAATTTTAAAAGTGACCAAGTTTGAGATAAATATACACCTTCATCATTTTCATAATAAGGAAAGCGAAACATATTGATACCGTGAGCTAGACCGGAGATTAAAAGCAAGATCAAAACAATAATTGTTTCTTTAACTTTGATCTTCATTTACCCTCCTTTTGCCGATGAATGTTGGTATGAGTGGTTTTTTCCCAACCGATTTGATTGAGCAACATTCGGTAGCCGGCGCGAAAAGAAGAGATCATTAACAGGAGTTGATAAGGATAAAAAGAAAGCATGACACGAAGGGGCATAAACTTGCTGGTTTCCAGTTGATAAGCGCGGGTAAATTCATAAATACCTACTCCACAAACAATCAACTGGAATAAAAAAAGATAAAATGGCAAATAGGAAAGCAGAGAAATTGTCAAGGGAAGTTTTTGCGTTAAAGCAATAGTGGCGGCAAGAGGAATATAAATAAACATAAAAGCACCGATTTCTGGTGAAAGCAAAACATAAGCGGCAATTAACTTTTGCTTAAAAGTTGGCAATTTCAGCCAGTCGCGTTTTTTTAAGATTTGTAGAAATCCCTGATTCCAGCGCGTACGCTGTTTAATAAAACTTTGGACGCTATTAGGAGTTTCTTCTTGAGTTACATGTTGTTCGTCATAAATGATTCGAATTTTAGCTCCAGCCAATGTTAGTCTAATTCCAATATCAGCATCTTCAGTTAAACAATATTCATCCCAGCCATCAATTCTGCGCAACCAGTCAGTTTTAAAGAAAACAGTGTTTCCTCCCAGAGGACTAACTTTGCCAATGGTAGTGAAAAAATGCAGGCCTGACTTAAACCAAAAAAAATATTCCAAAACATTTAGGGACGAAAACCAATAAGAGCGAAAGTTCATCAATTGAACACCCGATTGAACGACATCTACTTTTTCTTTTTCCATTACAGTATTTACGATATTGTAAATATCTTCATGCGGTTCATCTTCCGCATCAAAAATGGCCACAATTTCATTTTTGGCTTCTTTCAAGCCTTTGTTAAGTCCATGCGGTTTATTGATGGGAAAATCATTAAATGTAATCAATCGAATATGGGGATTTTTAAGCTCATTAATAGTTTCCTGAGCTTTTTTAATAGTTTCTACATCATCTTCTCGACAAAGAATCAGAATTTCTTTTTTGTTATCAGGATAATTAATGCGATTTATGGCTAAAATTGTGTCGCGAATGACTTTTTCCTCGTGTCTGGCAGGCAGAAAAGCGGTAAAAGAGTACTTTGGAGGGAGAAATTTTTTGGGTGAACGATGGCTTTTGACATTTTCTTTGCTTTCCCATGCATAAAGCATCCATAAAAGAGTGATGGTACTTTGAAGAGCTAAGATTAAAGAAAAAAAGATAATGATAGCGCTGGAAATAAGGACCGGCCCAAAAATGAAAAAATTACGAATTAATAAAATAATCAAAACAAAAACTGCAAGGGCTATAAAGATATGACTTAAAGTAGAAAAAAAACGTTGAGGAACCTCAATATATTTTTGTCCGCGGCGATATGTGACTGCATTTTTATTAAACAAATAATAACTTTGGGGCAAAAGATGCCTTTCCATAGCAAAAAACTCTATGGTTTGGCTTTATATATTGAGTGGGAGGGGAGTAATGAGATGGTAAGAGGCTTAGACCCTCTCTACATATTGGCCACTCTCAACATTGATGGAGATAGTATCACCTTCTTTAATGAAAAGCGGAACTTGAACTTTATAACCAGTTTCTACTTCCACTTCTTTGGTGGCGCCGGTTACGGTATTACCGCGAGCGCCTGGTTCAGAGCGTGTCACTTTAAGTCGAACCTTTAAGGGAGGGCGAAGAGCGACTGCTTGTCCTTCTAAAACATAAACTTGGTAGATTTCCCCTTCTTTCATTAATGGCAAAAAGCTACCAGCCATATCGCGAGAGAGAGTTAATTGCTCATAAGTTTGAGGATTAATAAAAATAAGCTCGGAACCATTTTGGTAAAGATATTGCAATTCTTTAACTTCCACTGGCGCCTCTTCAAGTTTTTCACCTGATTTGAAAGTAAATTCAATGACATTACCAGTTTTAAGATTCTTCAATTTGGTTCGATAAAAAGCAGAACCCTTGCCTGGCGAAACAAAAGTTTTATCTACCACAATATGCGGTGTACCACGAAACATGATGGCCAAGCCTTTTTTCAAATCAGCTGTTGAAATGGTTGACATAGGTCTATATTTTAAAGCTGACTAAACAGTTTGTAAAGCGGTTGTATTGGTCATATACATTTCGGACTTAGGCCTCCATTTTCAATGTGTTAATAAATGCTTCTGGTGACTTAAGCCCTAGTGTATGATGTGGCCTTCTTTGGTTGTACCAACTAAGATATTTTACCAAATCTAAATTAAATTTCTCTGTATCTATCCCTAAATAGTCATTCCTCTGGATAAACTCCTCTTGTATGGTCCTGTTAAACCTCTCCACTACACAGTTTATCTTTGGACTCCTGGGATATATAAAATTATGAATTATGTCTTGTTCCTCTAAATATTTTTGAAATTCCTCCAAAAATTCACCGCCATTATCTGTCTGTACGGCCTTAATTTCATAAGGAAATTTCTCCCTAAATTCCATTAATGCCAGTTTTGCTTGTTTTGACGAAAGGTTGCCTACTAACTTGCACCAGGCATATTTGGTATAAATATCAATAGCACAAATAAAATAATACCTTTTACCCAATACCCACAGAGTAATACTGTCCATCTCAATGTAACCCGGCTCCTTAACTGTCGGAGTCCTCTTTAGCCTTGGATATGGCCACTTTTTCTTCTTCCCCTTTCTAGTGATAATTCCTCTATCAAAAAAATAATTCCTTCTTTTGATGATCTTGCCAATCTTTCCCACACTAAAGGATTCAATCCCTAAACTCCTGGTATATTCATCTAAAAATGGCTTGATTTTGTACTTGGATATTGGTCCATATTCCTCCCTTAAAACCTTAATAAATTCCTCCAGCCTTGGGTCCACTTTCATCACTCTTGTTTGATGTGGCCTGGTACTTTGAGGAATCAATGAAGAAAGTTTTTTCCTCGATCCTTCAAATGCTTTCTTCCAACCATACAAAGTACTTTTCTTAATCCCAAAGGCAGAATGAGTAGAAGCATAACCATACTGGTAATAATGCTCCAAAACATGCAACCGGTATTTGGCAATGTCGGAAACATCAAAGGTTAAAGAATTATGGATGGTCTTCATGAGGGCAGTATAGTTAGCCCTGGAATACTTGGGAATACCATACTGCAGATGATTAAAATCTGAGGGCATTAATTTATCCCAAAGTCCGAAATGTATCGTGACCTAGACAGCGGTTAATGTAAGACTGTTCTCTGCAATAAATTTTTGATAATCTTTAAATATGAGTAGAAAGAGAATTTTTTTTCTTTTTGTGCTTTCTTCTTTAATTATCTTCGCTGGCGGAATTTTGTTTTATAGTGTAAAAGGCTTAACAACTAGCTTTACTGGCTGCGGTTGTGATTTTATTCATGCCACTGGCGATTTTGCCTTATCGGAAAAACTAGCTTATTTTGAAGGCCGAGAAATAATACCACCCCAAACTGTTTTTGAAGAGTCGATGCGAACAGCTGTTTTAGGAGAAAATTCCGAAGAAAAATGGATTGAGGTTGATCTCTCGGAGCAAAAATTAATTGCTTGGAATGGCCAGACCGAATTTTTAGAAACACCTATTTCCTCGGGCAAGTGGGCGGCCAACGCCTACGGGTGAGTTTCGAATTTGGGGCAAATATAAATACATTAAAATGTCGGGTGGAAAAAAGGAAAATAACACTTATTATTACTTACCCAATGTTCCTTATACCATGTTTTTTTATAAAGGGTTTGGACTTCATGGAACCTATTGGCATAATAATTTTGGCGTGCCCATGTCTCACGGATGTGTGAATTTACCCACTTTAATGGCAGAGAAACTATTTTACTGGACCGAACCTCAACTGCCAGTAGGAAAGAATTTGGTTTTGGCCAGCAAAGATAATCCGGGTACTCGTATCGTCATCCATGAATAAAATCTTTCCAAACAACTTCTCGTTTTTTTATATTAAAAGAGACAAAGGGTGAGTTGATTTTTTAGCTTCAAAAAGGGGTATTTGAGGGTTGACATTTAGCAGTCTAAATGCTAAACTGCCAATGATTAAAAGGAAGATAAAATTATGTCAGAGAATTTAAAAATTCCCTTGGTTGCTTTAAGAGATGTGGTGATTTTCCCTCATACGGAAATACCGTTGACATTCGGGCGCATTAAGTCTAATGCAGCAATTGCCGCGGCTTTTAAGTCTAATAAATTGGTTTGCTTTGTTTGTCAAAAAAACCCGAAAACAGAAATTCCCGGAGAGGCTGATCTTTATGATATTGGGACTTTGGCCTCTATTGATCATTTGATTGAAAGTAATGGTAATATTCATGCTTTAGTAAGAGGAGTTTCGCGGGTAAAAATTGAGAAAATTCTTCAATCAGAACCTTATTTTGTGGCCTCGGTTTTAGAATTTCCGGAAATAATTGTGGAAAATGATGAGGCGCGAGCCTTAGCTAAACATGTGACTGAGCAAATTCAAAAAATCTTCAATTTAGGCAAGGCTATTGATGTAATGGTTTTAATGAAACTTCTTTCGGGTGTTTCTTTAGATGAACTAGCTAATCAAACTGCTTCTTTTTTGGATCTTAAGCCGGCGGATAAACAAAAACTTTTGGAAGTTTCTTCTATTAACGAAAGGCTGGAAAGGGTAGCGGAGAGGCTTTCTTATGAAATTAAAATTTTGGAGTTAGAAAAAAATATTGCCAATAAAACCCAGGCTCGTTTTGATAAGGGGATGAAGGAAGCAATTTTGCGAGAAAGGCTCAAAACGATTGAAAAAGAGCTAGGCGATTTGGGCTCTGAAGATGAGGATGGTAAAGAAATTCGCGAATTGAAGCAGAAAATTGAGAAAGCAAAAATGCCCGAAATAGCGCATAAAAAAGCGCTGGAAGAGTTGGACCGCTATAAAAAGATGTCTCCTAATAATCCAGAAATGGGTTACGTGAAGTCTTACCTGGACTGGCTGGTTGCTTTACCGTGGTCAGTGGGATCTCCTAATGGTGTTAGTTTAGAAAAAGCGAAAAAAGTTTTGGATCAAGATCATTATGGTTTGGAGAAAATCAAAGAAAGAATTTTAGAATATTTGGCCGTTATGAAACTTAAAGGAAAAAATGCCAGTGGTAGTGGGCCCACAATTCTTTGTTTTATTGGTCCGCCGGGCGTGGGAAAGACTTCTATTGGTCGTTCGATTGCTCAAGCGCTAGGGCGTAAATTTGTCCGTATTTCTTTAGGGGGTATTCGAGACGAAGCTGAGATTCGAGGACACAGGCGAACTTATGTGGGTGCTTTGCCCGGACGCATTATTCAAGGAATGAAAACAGCGGGTACCAATAATCCGGTTTTTATGCTGGATGAAATCGATAAAATCGGCACTGATTTTCGTGGTGATCCTTCTTCAGCTTTGTTGGAAGCCTTAGATCCAGAGCAGAATAAAGAGTTTTCCGATCATTATTTAGAAGTTCCGTTTGATTTATCAAAAGTTTTCTTTATTGCCACTGGCAATACTTTGGATGGAATTCCTCATGCTTTGCGCGATCGCATGGAGATTATTCGCTTTCCGGGCTATACCGAAGAGGAGAAATTCAATATTGCCGAAAAATACCTTTGGCCGAAACAACTGGAAGCGACTGGTTTGAAAGATAAAAAGCTGATTTTGGGAAAAGAAGCCTTGAAGGAGATTATTAATCATTATACGCGCGAGGCTGGTGTACGAGATTTAGAGCGTAATATTGCCTCTGTTTGTCGAAAAATTGCCAAAAGAGTGGCTGAAGGAAAAATAATTGAACCGGAACTAACTGTCTCTCGAATTAGAAGATTTCTTGGTCCTGCTCGTTATAACCACACCTTAGCAGAAAAGAAGGATGAGATTGGTATTGCTACTGGAATGGCTTGGACGGAAGTAGGTGGGGAAATTTTGTTGATTGAGGTGGCTTTGATGCCCGGACGGGGAGCTTTGCTCTTAACCGGTCAGTTGGGCGAAGTGATGAAAGAATCCGCTCAGGCAGCAATGACTTTTGTTAAAAGTCATTATCAAGCTTTAGGACTGAAAGAAAACTTTTACAAAAATTTAGATGTTCATATTCATGTGCCCGAGGGCGCGGTGCCTAAAGATGGACCTTCTGCAGGGGTGGCGATGGCTACGGCGTTAGTTTCTGCCCTAACTAAAAGGCCGACTCGCCGCGATGTTGCCATGACAGGGGAGATTACCCTGCGCGGTCGAGTGATGGAAATTGGCGGAGTCAAAGAAAAAGTTTTAGCCGCTAGAAGAGTTGGAATTAAAACAGTGATTTTGCCGAAAGATAATCGAAAAGATCTGCAGGAAATTCCAGCTGAAATTAAGAAAGAATTAGAGTTTGTCTTTATTGATAATCTCTTTGACGGTTTAAAAGTAGCTTTGAAATAAAAATTTCTCCGCATTTTGGCGCTTACCGATTCAAAATAATTAAAAGAAAATTCTCGCCGCTTGTCTTTTGAAGCTAAAGATTGATATAATGAAAGCTGATTTGGCCTCATCGTCTAGCGGTTCAGGACGCAAGGTTCTCATCCTTGTAACCCCGGTTCGAATCCGGGTGAGGTCACTAGAAATAAAGTTCGCCTCTTGACAAATTCTAGCTTAGGCCTTATTATTCTATCCATTAAGTTTTAGGTCCTTTTAGAGAAACAGCCGAGGGCTGTTTTTAGTTTGAGCCGCCTATTTCCATTTTTTGTTATATATATTACAATAATTCTGTGGCTATTATTTATTTTTATTTAAGTTAAAGGAAAAAATATGAGTGATAAGATTTATTTAACTCAAGAAGGTTTTCAGAGTATCCAGGAGGAGCTGAATACGCTTAAGAACAAAACTCGCCCAAGGGTGGTGGAAAGATTAGCTTTGGCCCGGAGTCAAGGGGATTTAAGCGAAAATACCGAATATGCAGCTGCCCGAGATGAGCTAGCTTTTGTTGATGGGCGAATTGAAGAATTAGAGGAAATTATTCATTGTGCCAGCTTGGTGAAGCAAAATCATGGTCCCAAAGATACTGTTTGTTTGGGTTGTAAAGTAACCGTTAAAAGTGCCAATAGCGAAAGCGTTTATCATATTGTGGGAGAATGGGAAGCAGATCCCGCCCAGAAGAAAGTTTCTCACACTTCGCCTTTGGGACGAGCTTTATTAGGCCGCAAAGTGGGCGAAGAAATTGAATTTGAAGCTCCTGCGGGTAAAATAATTTTCAATATTGTGAAGATTGAGTGATTGGTTGCTTTGTGTTAGAATTCCGAGTATATGGCCACTATTGATGATCTTCGACAAACGCGGATAAATAAATTGCTTGAACTTCAGAAAAAGGGAATTAATCCTTATCCTGCTAATTCTCAACGAAAGCAAACCAATGCTGAAGCGCGGGAGATGTTGGGTCAAAAAGTAACTATAGCCGGGCGTCTTCGAGGCTGGCGAGAACATGGCGGTTCTGTTTTTGCTGATTTAGTAGACCAGAGCGGTCAGATTCAAATTTTTTTGGCACGAAACATATTAAAAGAGAAATTTGAACTTCTAAAACTATTAGATTTGGGAGATTTTATTGAAGTTTCCGGTGAAGTTTTTAAAACTCAAGTTGGAGAAATTACAGTTAAGGCGGAAGATTTTACACTTTTAACGAAGGCTCTTCGTCCATTGCCGGAAAAATTTCATGGTTTGGAGAATATTGAAACTCGCCTGCGCAAGCGGTATTTAGATTTGATTATGAATCCTGAAGTTCGGGAGATGTTTGTAAAAAAGGCTCGGTTTTGGTCAGCGGCCAGAGAATATTTATCTAAAAAAGGCTTTTTAGAAGTAGAAACGCCGGTTTTAGAAGGGATTCCGGGTGGAGCAGACGCTCGTCCTTTTGTTACTTATCATAATACACTGGATATTAATCTTTATTTGCGAATTTCTTTAGAACTACACTTAAAAAGATTAATTGTGGGTGGTTACGATAAGGTTTTTGAAATTGGTCGAGTTTTTAGAAATGAAGGGATTGATGCCGAGCATTTGCAAGATTATACCGAGCTGGAATTTTACTGGAGTTATGCCGACTATCGGGATTTAATGACTATGGTGGAGGATTTTTACCGTTTTTTGATTAAAGAAACGGTGGGCGATTTAAAAACCATGCGTCATGGTCAAGAAATTGATTGGTCTTTACCTTGGCCGCGACTGGATTATTGTGAATTATTTGAAAAAATGACCGGTATAAATCCTGTCCAAGCTAGCTTGAAAGAATTATTTCAGAAAGCCGAGGAATTGAAACTTCAACCGGAAGAGAATTTAGGCAAGGGACGATTAATAGATTTAATTTATAAGAAAACTGTTCGGCCGACAATTATACAACCTTCTTTTTTGATTAATTTGCCAGTAGCGGTTTCTCCTTTGGCCAAAAGATCGCCGGAAAATCCGGAGATTACTGAAAGAATTTTAGTTATGGCTGGAGGAACAGAACTGGGGAATGGTTTTTCTGAACTTAACGATCCTCTGGATCAAAAAGAGAGATTTATGGAACAACAAAGATTGCGCGAGGCTGGTGATGAAGAGGCTCAGATGATTGATTTGGATTTTATTGAAGCGCTGGAGTATGGTATGCCGCCTACGGCTGGTTTTGGAATGAGCGAGCGGCTGTTTGCTTTTATTATGGATAAGCCAATGCGGGAAACTATTTTCTTTCCCCCTATGAGATTAGAAGTGAAAGGAAAAAAATGATTAGTCATCAAGAAGGTTTAGTTTTTATCCAAGAGAGTGTGGCCAATAAAAATATCATAAAACATATGATTGCCTTAGAAGCCTTAATGGGGGGAGTTTACGATGAACTTAAAGCTCGTGGGCGAACCGATAAAGAATTAGGAGGAACTAAAGCAGAATGGATGATGGCGGGGCTGTTGCATGATGGTGATTATTGCGAAGGAGTGCCGCCCGAAAGACACGGCTTGCAGGTTCTTGAATGGGCCAAAGAAAAAAACTTAGATCTTCCTGAAAATGTAGCTTATGCGATTGCCGCTCATAATTGGCGAAACAATGGTACTGAGCCAAAAACTCTTTTAGACTGGACAATTTTTATGGGTGACAGTTTGACAGGATTGATTGTGGCTTCTGTTCTGGTTTTGCCGGAAAAGAAACTAGCCGCGCTTACTCCGCAAACAGTTTTAAACCGATTTAAGGAGCCTAGATTTGCCGCAGGAACGAGAAGAGAAGACATTGCTTTATGCAGGGAAAAGATTGGTTTAACTTTAGAAGAATTTGTGGCCGTGGCTCTGAGAGCAATGCAGGAGCGGG
>Ga0315298_1010928_pt1 | contig 10801 bp, 9 predicted proteins | sample WHS_1_MG_FD_203077 | JGI IMG/M metagenome (GOLD analysis project Ga0315298, IMG submission 203077) | Extremophilic microbial mat communities from Washburn Hot Springs, YNP, Wyoming, USA - WHS_1_MG | ecosystem: Environmental > Aquatic > Thermal springs > Hot (42-90C) | place: USA: Wyoming...
CTATCTCCTTACCTCCTTTCTCCTCGGTTACCTCCTTTCTCCTCGGTTCCTTCCTCGGTTCCCTCCTCGGTTCCCTCCTCGGTTTCTCCTCCGTCCCTCCTCCGCCCATCCTCAGGCTCCCTTCCTATTCGCAGTTCGCATTATGAGCCTAAAATTCGCATTATTCGCATTGTGTTTATTTTATTGTACCAGCATCTGATTGATTTTTGCTCTAGTAAGAGGTCCTACATAGCCAGTAGCTAAAATCCCGTATTTTGCTTGAAACCTCATTACCGCTGCTTTGGTTAAAGCGCCAAAATATCCTGAAACAATACCTTGGGGATAAATATCTGAACCCTGCGATTTCAAAAATTCCTGCAAACAAGACACTTCTTTATCGCGCAAACCCAAAAAAAGATTTTTCTCAAAGGAAGCGCACGAAATTATGTTTTTGCGCATTGCCAGAATTTGCGCCTGCGTTTGGGCAATCTGGGCTTTTAATTGTTCAATTTGCATTAATAATTCGTTTATCAATGCTTCTTCTTGCGTTAAACGGGAAGGCTCGTTTGAAGTTTGCACATTCACAGAAAAAACAAAAAGAGAGGGTTTATTTGTTGTTCCATCTCGCGCTTTAACAGAGGGAATTAAAGACAAACTCAAATAGCGGCCGCTAAAATTAGGAATCAATAATTCCGGTTTTTTGGAATCATCAATAAAAAAATCAGACACCTTGCAACCCTTTGCTTCGCAAAGCACATATTTTAAAGCAAACACTCCCTTTGGATCAAAAGTAAAAGTGATTTTTAAATCGCCCTCCGAGCCAATAAACTTATACCAGTTGCTTGACCATTCGCTTAATGAATAACTAAGCGCTAAATTGGTTCTGCCGCGGGAAGGCAAAACAATAATGTTAGCGGGCAAATGCACATTGGCAAGCAGAGGGTTTTTATAACACCATTTTTCACCCAAAGAACAATCGTTCAAAAAAACAGCCACAGCCCAATCATTAAAAATTTGCAAAAGGTCTTTTGTTTCTCCTTTTTGGGCTATTGCTTCTTGCAAACTTGCGATGCCGGTTTTATTAGAGTGTAAAGAAGACACTAAAATATCCACCCCATATTGTTGCACCAGATAATAACCAAACATTACAACCACTCCATAATCATTTTGTTTGCTCTCCCAAATTGTCAAGGAATCAGAAGGAGCTTGAGCAAAGTCATTAATTCTTTGCGCCACATTATTAAATACGGCTTCAGAATCATAACCTAAATAAGAAGGAGAGTATTCTGCGCGCATTTCGTTAAGCCAAATATCTTCGGAAATTCCTTTCTGGCGGTCTTTTTGGTTAAAAGTGATTAAATGAGTGAATTCATGCGCCACATAGCTTTTTAATAGTTTACCTTGCAAAACGTTTGTGGATAAGTAAATCATTTCCCTTTCGTTGGAATTGGGAGATTGTTGGCGCATATATTCGTTGGCGTCTGTAAAATAACCCACCGCGTCCTGCGCCATTTGCTCAAAAAGAATGGTGATTTTGGGGTCGTTATCAATGCCCGGATTCCACTCCGCGCCCCACAAAGCGGTGAGTTTGGGATATATTTCCTTATCAAAGGCTTGGGCTAATTGATTTAAATTGGCATTCACTATTGCTCTTTGCTCGTCACTGATGTTTAAATACCACTCGCTTTCTACATAAAAATAGGCTTTTTGCGATATCTTTACCAAGCGAGCGTTAATACTGGCTCTTTGAGATATATCATAATCTTTTTGCACAAAAAATGTTTCTACTTCTCCTTCGCTTTTTGCCAAAGCAAAATTATTACAGGCAAAACAAAAAACAGCAAAACAGGCAATAAATATAAATAATAATTTGTCTTTTCTCACTCTTTTAAAGCGCATACTAAAAGCAGATTAAATTTTTTAATATATTTATTGTAGCCAAAAATAAAATGAAAAGCAAATGCCATTGCAATCAAAAACCGGCTTATCAAAAAAGCCTATTTTGAACGCAGTGGCTCATAATTGCATAAAATATACTAATCATCCTCTTCGCTATCCCAAACAATAAGGATTAAACGGCCAAGAGCCTTTGAGTGCATTTTTGCCAACTCATTGACAATAACACTCTTTTGTTTTATAAAAAGCGCTTTTGCCATATCTTATCTTAATGGGAATAGTCTAACCCTGCTTTTTCTTTTGTCAATTAGCTCAATATGAATAACATGTCCGGGGTCTGACCCCGCACGCTTTTACGTATAAAATTTTTTCAGATATTTACCGGTCCAACTTTTAGGATTTTTGGCAATATAAGAAGGTGAACCCTCTGCTACCACCCAGCCCCCTTGTTCGCCGCTTTCCGGGCCTAAATCAATTACCCAATCAGCGTTTTTAATTACATCCAAATTATGCTCAATAACCAAAACAGTATTGCCCTTTTGCACCAAAGCGCGCAAAACAAACAAAAGTTTATTAATATCATCTGGATGCAAACCGGTTGTGGGCTCATCTAAAATATATAGTGTTTTACCTGTGGCTTTTTTGGAAAGTTCTGTGGCTAATTTAATACGTTGTGCTTCCCCACCCGATAAAGAAGGAGCAGGTTGGCCCAATTGGATATAAGATAAACCTACATCATTAAGTGTTTTAATTTTTTGCAGCAAAGCGGGAATGTTGCTAAAAAACGTCAGCGCTTCCTCTACTGTCATTTCTAAAACATCAGCAATAGATTTGTCTTTGTATTTAATCTCCAAAACATCAGCGTTATAACGTTTCCCAGAACAAGACTGGCACACCACATAAACATCAGGCAAAAAATACATTTCAATTTTTTTCAAGCCCTGACCTTCACATTCTTCGCACCTGCCTCCTTTAACATTAAAACTAAAATGACCGGGCCCATACCCCCTTATTTTTGCCTCTCTCGTGCGCGCAAATAAATCTCTGATATAATTAAAAGCGCCTGTGTAGGTGGCGGGATTGCTTCGGGGCGTTCTGCCAATAGGTGATTGGTCCACCAGCACCACTTTATCCAAAAACTCCACGCCCAAAATAGCTTCGTGTTTGCCTGGCGTTTCTTTGCTGTGATAAAATTTTTTCATTAACGCTTTTGCTAAAATATCATTCACTAAAGTGCTTTTGCCTGAACCCGATACTCCGCTCACGCAAACAAATTTACCCAACGGAATTTTCACTTCAATATTTTTTAAATTGTTTTCTCTTGCTCCCTTAATGATTAAAAATTTTTGGGTTTTGGGATTTGAGATTTGTTTAGATGGGATTTGTTTAGAAATGAAAGTTTCTGATTGAAAAATTTTTGCCGCATGCGCTGCTATTTTTCTACGTCCCGAAACATATTCTCCTGTTAATGTTTTTGAGCGCATTAATTGCGCGGGCGTGCCTTCAAAAATTACTTTACCCCCGTGCTTGCCTGCCTTGGGCCCAATATCTATCACCCAGTCTGCGCTTTTGATGGTAAGAGGATCGTGTTCTACCACAATCACACTATTGCCAAAATCGCGCAATTTTTTCAAGGTTTGAATAAGTTTATACTGGTCGCGCGCATGCAATCCTACAGATGGTTCATCTAAAATATACAAAACACCGGTGAGCTTGGAACCAATTTGGGTAGCCAAACGCGTTCTCTGCTCTTCGCCGCCTGAAAGCGTCTCTGTTTCTCTGTTTAATGTTAAATACTCCAATCCCACTTCAATTAAAAAATTTAAACGACTAATGATTTCCTTCAAAAGAGGCTGGGCTATTTTTAATTTTTCTGCCTCTAAATGTAAAAGTAATTGCTCAAAAAAATCTTTGGCTTTTATCACTGGCATTTCACAAACATCAGCAATAGATTTTCCTTCTATTTTGACAGCCAAAGATTCGGCTCTGAGTCTTTTGCCATTACATTTTTCGCAGATTCTGGTTACCATATAACGTTTTATTTCTTCTTTTGTCCACTCTGAATCACTTTCCCAATACCGTCGCTCTAAATTCGGAATCACGCCTTCGTAATAATCATTGCCAAAACCTGCTCTATGATCATCAAGTTGCAAATGGGCAAATTTATCCCGAGCAGCCTTTTCGCCATATAAAATTAAATAAAGTATCTCCGGGCTTAAATTCTTAACAGGCTCATCAAAAGAAAAATGATAACGGCTTGCCAATGCCGCTAAAATATCCCAATAATAACCCTGCCTGCCTATTTTGTGGCTGGCTCTTGCCCAAGGAAAAATAGCGCCCTCTGATAAAGAAAGATTTTTATTGGGCATCACCAGCTCAGGAGACACCTCTAATTTCTTGCCCAGTCCCTGACAGCTCGTGCAAGCGCCAAGGGGTGAATTAAAAGAAAAAAGTCGTGGTTCAATTTCCGGCAAAGAAATTTCACAATAGTCGCAGGCAAAATGTTCTGAAAAAATCAGGTCAGCCGATGGGTTTTTTTGCCTGCGATGATTTTTTTCTCCATTTGTTGCTAATTGATGATTGATGATTACTGCTCCTTTGCCCAAGCGCAAGGCAATAGAAAGCGAATCAACCAAACGGCTTTTTTCTAAAGACTGGTCAATCATTAAACGGTCAATCACCACTTCAATATTATGCTTTTTTTGCCTGTCTAACTGTTTTTCAATTGCTTCATCAAGCCGCTGCACAATACCATCAATTCTTACCCTCACAAAGCCAGCGTTAAAAACCTCCTGCAAAATAGCTTTGTGTTCTCCTTTTTTGTTTTTCACCAAAGGCGCTAAAATATAAATTGTGCTTCCTTGCGGCAATTTAAGAATCTGCGGCACTATTTGCTCTATGGTTTGCTTTTTTACTTCTCTGCCACACTGAGGGCAATATGGTGTGCCTGTTCTGGCAAACAAAACTCTTAAATAATCATAAATCTCGGTCATTGTGCCCACTGTAGAGCGGGGATTGTGACTGGCTTTGCGCTGGTCAATAGAAATAGATGGAGAAATGCCTTCAATTTTATCACAATCAGGTTTTTCCATAACTCCCAAAAACTGCCTTGCGTAAGCAGATAAACTTTCCACATAACGCCTCTGACCCTCAGCATATAAAGTATCAAAAGCCAACGAAGACTTGCCCGAACCAGAAACGCCGGTAATCACCACTAATTTATTCTTGGGAATATTCACATCAATATTTTTTAAATTGTGCACCCTTGCTCCTTTTATCTCTATATAGTTGTGATAAACACAAGAGTGTTCTTGATTTTTTTTCTTTTTTGCCATTTTGTTTTTGTTTTGATGAAATGTTTTACCTAAAAGATTCTTTGGCTATTGAAATACCTATTATATAACTTTTCTCTGAAAAATAAAACCCCCGCGTATTCAACATTATAAAATCTAACCCAAAGGCTATTGGTTCTGCAAGATAAAATCTAACTGCAATTTAGTTATTTAACACATAAGATACTTTGAATTACGAAATACCCTGTAGATAACTAAAATCTGTTTTTATGGTAAAATAAAAATACGCCCTTGCGGGGGTTAAAACCAATCATAACATCAATTAAGATATACAACCAATTGAGCCAGACTGTAAAATGGTTCTACGCAAATTGCATTTCGTAATTCACAGAAAGTATGTTTTTCTTTTATTACAACTTTGATGCGATCGCATCAAAATTGAAATAGTTTGAAAATGTGGATAAACTTGGTGAACGCGCTTTAATGTTTTCAAGCCGCACCAACACTGCAAAAAGCGCCTAATTTATATTTTTTCCTTATTACAATTTTATTACAACTTTGATGCGGTCGCATCAAAGTTGTAATAATCACTTTTTTGATTATTTAAAAATGGATATTTGGCTAATTATATCTATTCGCTACTCAGTTGTTTCGTTTTTTAATTGTGCTCACCATTTTTACAATTTGCCAAATAAAGTAGTAATTAAATTTGGTCAATCCAGGCTATTTTTGTATTGTCCAAACTTAATCACTAATTTGCATTTCGTAATTCAAAGTAAGATAAAATAAAAAGCGGCATTTTGCCGCTGTTAATCTTTCCTCCTTTCTATCCATTTTTTAAAATCCCCATATCTGCTATTTTTATAAGTAGAACTTTGTGGGGGTATTATTTTCACCTCTACATGAGAGCAAAAATAATGATATAGATCTGCACCTATAATCCCTTCGCGATGTGCAATATTTTTTATTGCCTCGCGAGAAGAAACAGCCATTGTCTCTCCATAAATACCAGCAAATGGTCCCTTACCAATTACTCTAAACAACATTTTTTCTCTCTTCTTCATTGAATATCTCCCCTTTAACTTCAAAAACAAAAATGTTAACAGGAACGAACCCTTTGCAGTGTTTGTTTTGCTCATCGGGCAAACACACACTGCAATCACCCCAACCATCATTTCGTATTTTGATTTTTTTATTTTTATCGCGCGATAGTTGGTAAACACAAAACAGCATCGCTATCGCCTCCTTTTTTTAAAAAACAAAAAATATTATAATTCTAAAAAGAATGTTATAATAATAAAAATAAAAATCAAGCCTAAAAAATAAAAAAGGAGCCAAGTTATCTCTTTATTCGCAGTTTGCATTATTAGTTCTATTATTATGAATAATTTTATTGACCAACTAAAACAAAGCGGTTTAAGGGGTAGAAGCGGCAGCAATTTTCCAGTTTGGCAAAAATGGCAAGCAGTGAAAAATACTCACAGCTCCAAAAAATATGTTGTGTGCAATGGCTCTGAGGGCGAACCAATGATTTTCAAAGATAAGTACATTTTGCAAAACTACTTAAAAGAGGTTATGTTGGGCATTACCATTGCCCTGAAAGAAATTGGCGCTCAGGGCGCTTATATTTATCTTAAAAAAGAATATTATCAGCAATTGAAAAAGAACATTTTACCATTAATAGAAAATTTACCCATTGAAATTTTTGAAAAACCAGAAGGTTATTTATGCGGGGAAGAAACAGCGCTTATCAATGCTATTGAAGGTAAAGAGCCTTTCCCCAAAATCAAACCGCCCTACCCCACTGAAAAAGGCTTATGGGGAAATCCTACGCTTATCCATAATGTAGAAACATTTTACTGCATAGCCAAAATTGCTCAAAATCAATATCGCCACACAAAATTTTTCTGTGTTAATGGCGATGTCCCCCACCCCGGTGTTTTTGAGCTTCCCGAGCAAGCCACCATAGAAAAAATTTTAAAACAAACAGAAAATTTGCCTTCCTTTGATTTTTTTGTTCAGGCAAGCGGCTGGGCAAGCGGAGAAATTTTACTTCCTCACGAACTCCGCCAGCCTCTTAATGGTTTAGCAAGCATAATTGTTTTTAATGCGCAAAAACACCAAGCCACGCAAATGCTTGAAAAATTGCTTGATTTTTTTAGCCGCGAAAATTGCGACAGGTGCACTCCTTGCAGAGAAGGTATATATCGCCTTAGCGAAATTGCCCAAAAATTAGTTAGCAACAAAATTCCTCATACCCAATACCAAACAATAGAAGACATCTTGCAAGCGTTAAAATATTCTTCTTTGTGCCCCTTAGGAAAAACAGCGGCTGTGTCGTTGGGTTCTTATTTGAAAAAACTTTTTGTATATGATAATTAATATCTCTATTAACGGCAAAAAAATAAAAGCGCAACAAGGCAAAACCATTTTGGAAATTGCCCGCGAAAATGGCATTGATATCCCCTCTTTGTGCTACCACCCTGATGTATCTCCCAAAGCAGGCTGCCGGCTTTGCTTAGTGCAAATCGCTGGGCAAAAAAATCCTCAAACTGCCTGTTCCACAATAGCAGAAAATGGAATGGACATCATCACTGATTCGCCTGAGTTGCGCAACCTGCGCAAAATTAACTTAGAGCTTTTATTTGCCCAGCACAAAGAAGAATGCGGGGATTGTGTTTTAAGATACAATTGCCAATTTTTAAAATTAGCCAAAGAGTTTGAGGTGGAAATTGCACGTTTTGCGGACAGAAAATCTGGTTTCCCGATTTATAAGTTTGGGCCTGCTGTAATCTTTGATTCTTCAAAATGCATTGATTGCCGCAATTGCGTAGAGATTTGCAAGAAACAAGGAGTGGGTTATTTAGAATTAGAAAAGAAAAACGGCTTTTACCAGATTACTCCTTCAAAAACCAAAGAATGTATTTTTTGCGGCCAATGCATTACGCATTGCCCAGTTGGTGCTTTTGAGGCTTTTGGCGAATTTGAAGAAATTGAAAAACCGTTGCAAACAAAAGACAAAATAATTGTTTTTCAGTTTGCGCCTTCCATTCGCACAAGCATGGGCGAAGAATTTAATCTGCCAGAGGGCGAAATTGTTACGGAAAAGATTGTTGGAGCAATTAAACAATTAGGTGTTAATTATGTTTTTGATGTTTCTGTGGGAGCGGATTTTACTACTTTTGAGGAAGCAAAAGAAATGTTAGCAAAAATACAAGGCGAAAAATCATCTTTACTTTTTTCTTCTTGTTGTCCTTCTTGGGTAAGGTTTGTAGAAAAATATTATCCGGAATTTATAGCCAATATCGCCACTGCAAAGCCGCCTCATATTATTTTAGGAGGTCTTCTTAAAACCTATTGGGCAAAAAAACAAAATATCCCGCCCGAAAATATTCTGGTGGTTTCAGTGATGCCGTGCGTGGCAAAAAAATACGAAATTCAAAGAAAAGAAATGCTCGTTGGCAAAATACAGCCTGTTGATTATGTTTTAACCACCAGAGAATTGGCTTTTTTGCTTAAAAAGCACAGCATTGATTTAAAAAATGTTAAACCCCAAAAAGCAGATGAGCCATTTGGCGCGCCCTCTGGCGCTGGTGTAATTTACGGAGCGTCAGGAGGCGTAATGGAATCAGCTATCAGGGCTGCCCAAAAAATAATGGGCATAAAAGAAATGGATATTTCTGATTGGAGCAAAGAAATTAATTCTTTGCGCGGCCAGGAAGGAATTAAAAAAGCGGAATTTAATTTTTTGGGCAAGAAAATAAAAGTGGCTGTTGTAAATGGCACGGGCAATGCTAAAATAATTTTAAAAGAATTAAAACAAAATCCCAAAGCATATGATTGTGTAGAAGTGATGGCGTGCCCGGGCGGGTGTGTGGGCGGGGGCGGGCAACCACTTCCCCAAACCAAAAAAACGCGCCAAAACCGAGCTAATAGTCTTTATAAAATTGATGAAAAAAAGAATGTGCGCATTGCCAACGAAAACCCGGTAGTTCAAAAAATATATAAAGAATTTTTAACAACAGAAAAAATAATTCAAAAAATATGCCACACTCACTATGTTCAAAACAAAAACTAAAAAGAAAAACACTATATCAAAAGTAAAATAAAATAGAGTTGGTTCGTTTTTAATTTTTATAAAAAAATATGGCTCAAATAAAAACCTTAATTATTAATAAACCAATAATAAATTTCTTAACGCCATTTATTGTTTTGTTGGGCGTTTCTGTGTTCGCTCCTTTTTTTCATTTCCAGCCCATTAGCGGGCCCCTTGTGAATGCTTGTTTGTTTATTGGCGCAACTTTACTTGATGTGCAAGCAGGCATAATGCTGGGGCTTTTACCCAGTTTAATTGCTTTGTCTGTGGGTACCCTCCCCGCTCCCTTAGCGCCAATGATTCCTTTTATAATGGTAAGCAACGCTCTTTTGGTGCTAACATTTAGCTGGGTGCAAAATAATATCAAACATATCTCTTTTGGCTTTAAATTCGCCATCGGGGTTTTAACAGCGAGCGTTTTAAAATATCTTTTTCTTTTTTCCTCAAGTTATATTGTAATACATCTTATTGCCCAAAAGCCCATTGCTCAAAAAGCCGCTCAAATGATGAGCTGGCCCCAACTTATTACTGCTGTTTGTGGAGGTGTTTTGGCATATGGCGTTTTAAAAATTTGCGCCAAAAAATTGTTGTTCGCAACCCAAAAAAATGTTCACTGAGATTATTTTCCAGCGCATTGCTGATTTTATACTAGAAGGAGGATATTTTTTTATTTTTCTGGCAATGTTTTTAGAAGGCATCATCTTTCCTCTTCCCAGCGAAGCCGTGCTGGGATTTGTTGGTTTTTTAACTGCTCAAAAAGAGTTTTCTTTTTTGTTAGCGCTATTGAGCAGTGTTGCGGGCAGTTATTTGTGCGCACTATGTTATTATCTTATTGGTTATTTTGGTTTTAAGCCTTTTGTTTTAAAATATGGCAAATATCTGCTCTTAAAAAAAGAAGATGTTGAGAAAACAGATAGATTTTTTGAGCGTTATGGCCAAAAAGCCATTTTTTTAAGCCGGTTTGTGCCTGTGGTGCGCGAATTGGGCGCCCTGCCCGCAGGCGGAGCAAAAATGAAAATTGGAAAATTCTCTTTGGTTACAATTTTAGGCGCTACAATATGGAATAGTATCTTTATTATTTTGGGAATCATTTTGCGCGATAACTGGCATACAATTGAAAAAATCAGCGCAAAATTTGATTATCTCACCATAGCCATTATTTTTATAGCTGTGGTTTATTTTGCTCACAAAAGACGAAAAACCCTTTTGCGTCTTTTGTATAAAATCCAAAAAAAATCAAAAAAGGCCTCGTAATTTTCCAGTAATATTTGGAGCGAAAAACAGGTGGGTTTCCTATCGCTTTGCCCACGGGCAAAACGAAAAAGCGGAATCCCTAAGTAAATATGTTTGTTCCTCAATTAAACTGGAAAATTCAAGGCCATTTTTATTGTATTCTTTTTGCGCCCAACTTGTCAAGTAAAACGTATTCAACATTATAAAATCTAACCCAAAGGCTATTGGTTCTGCAATATAAAATCTAACCCAAATGCTAACAAAATGATAAAGTGTAGGGTGAAATAATCATTGTCTGGGTTTT
>Ga0315298_1010930_pt1 | contig 10798 bp, 7 predicted proteins | sample WHS_1_MG_FD_203077 | JGI IMG/M metagenome (GOLD analysis project Ga0315298, IMG submission 203077) | Extremophilic microbial mat communities from Washburn Hot Springs, YNP, Wyoming, USA - WHS_1_MG | ecosystem: Environmental > Aquatic > Thermal springs > Hot (42-90C) | place: USA: Wyoming...
ACGAACCTGCCCAACTACGCGCTGGGCCTCCTCGCGAAGATCCTCAAGATGGTGAGCGATGGGTGGGTGAAGGTGGGCGGCTTCAAGACTAGGGGCTTCGGCGAGATGCGAATCGAAGACCCCGTGCTAGCGGCGAGAGGAACTAGCATGCGGGACGCTAAGCTGCTTGCGTTAGACGAGCGGGACGCCGAGGTGGACCTCGCGGGGCTGGCTGAGGCTTCCGAGGGGTGGTTGAAGGCGTCGGGCGGTAAGGCGTGGGACGCCCTAGCGAGGCTGGAGCATGTGTGGGATGGTGCAAAGCTTAGTTAGAGTCAAGCGGGCCCAGCCGAGGCCGCGCGACAGGCTGGACGGGCTAGTCGGCCGTCTAGCCGTCAGGGTGAGGGCTTGCTCGAAGGCGCTGGGCGACCCAGTAAGCAGCCACCTTCACGTGGGCACGGGTGCGCTGAGGCTCATGACCGACGAGGACCGCCTCAAGCAGCTTGCGAGCTCGGCGAGGTCGAGGAACCAGCTCATGAAGGTGGTTGAGGGGCTGAGCCAGGAGATTCAGCTGGACTATGCGGACTTCGCCTCCATGAAGGGCGCCGTCGTGGTGCCTGGCGGTAGCTTGAAGGGTAACGTGAGGGCGCGCTTGGAGCTGAGCCTTGCGCCGAAGGAGGGCTGCGTCAGGTCGTGCCTCATCAGGGCTTCAAAGGGACCGCTTGAGCCGCCGCCTCCCGGCGGGCACGGCTGGAGACACTTCAGGGTTTGGTCTGAGGCGCTCGGCTTCGCCCGCGAGCCCGCCTGCGACTATACAGAGGGGCAGGGCGAGGTCTGCCTGCTCTGCGACCTCTTTGGAACCGCCGGCCTGCAGGGGCTTGTAACGTTTAGCGACCTCGTTGGCGAGCGCGTGCAGCTAAAGCCCATAGACCTGACCACGGGCGAGAGGCTACTTGTAGCTCCCCCCGACAGCGCCTTCTCAGGCTCAGCTACGTTTGCTAACCTGAGGGCTTGGGAGCTTGGGCTGCTCCTCTACGGGATGGGTTTAAGGGACTCGAGGCTCGGCAGGCCAGTGCTCTTCGGCAAGATGAAATACCGAAGGCCCTCCGGCTACGTCTTCGGCGTGGTGAGGTATGAGGTAGGTCAATTAGAGCTAGCCCCCTTCTCGCAGCCGCTGGAGGTCGGAGGCCTGCGCGTAGGGCCAGGCTCGCGGGCTGAGGGCGAGGCCCTCGATAGGCTGGTTCACGCCCTTGTGGGCGCGGCTCGAACTGAGCTCGGCGGGGAACTCCTCGACGTTAATGAGGTGGGCAGGCTTGAGCAGCTTAGGGCTTGAGTTCAAGGAGCCGTACCCAATGTACCGGGGCCTCAGGGTCCCGGTGTGGGGTGGCGGCCGCCCAGTTAGGGTTAGGAGGGTCACCGATGAGGACAGGAGGGCCTTCGCTGACGCAATGGGGAGGTTGAGGTCGCTGCTCGAGAGGGTCTCGAAGCTCGCCTCCATGCTCAAGCAAAGCGAGGCCGAGAGGCTGGGCCTCTTAGCCGATGCAATCGTCATGTTCCTAAAGGCTCCGCTAATCCAAGAGGCGACGCTAGCCGCCCCCACGCCGCTCAAAGCTTATGCTCTATCGCTCCTGGCCCCCAAGATTAGGGAGGAGCTGTGGTCCGAGGACCTCTACAAGTTCGCGAGGGGGCTGGCGGGGCTCACGAGCGAGGGGTTAAGGTTCGCCGAGGAGCTCTTCCAATCCGAGACCGCGGACCTCGTATTCAGGCTTTGGATCGCCTTCCCAGCCGACACGAGACCCGGCCACAACACTTCAAGCTTAATTGCTCACTCACTGATGACGTCTGCGATCGCTTGGGCCCTCGAGCGAGGAAATGGTGCGGTCAAGGAGGATGAGGAGGCGAGGCTCAGGCTGGCCGCGCTGCTCCACGACCTCGGCAAGGTTGTTGACCCCGAGAGGCACTATGAGGCCTCGGAGAGGCTGGCTAAAACCCTCTTGAAGGGCCTCGTTGAGGAGGGGACGTTGGAGAAGGTGGCGGCAGACATCAGGGAGCACCACCACATAGCCGAGCTCAGCCAGGCCGACCGCTTGGCGTCAGCGGCCGACAGGCTTGAGAGGCTTGTTAAGGATGAGAGGACGATAGGGGACAAGCTATCAAAGATCGAGGGCCTCCTACGCGGAAGCAAGGATGATTGGGCCTTCTGGCGGTCAGTGCACGAGAGGAGGGAGGAGCTGGTGAGGGCTGGATTAGCGGTGGAGGATCCGCTGAGGGAGCTTACCGAGGAGTTCCTCGCCAAGGTTGGCGATGTCGCTAGGAAGCTGGAACTGGAGAAGCCACAGCCGACCCCAGAGCTCTCCCTTGTCCTAGTGGACGTAGCCTCGATACAGGACTTCGTGTCGAGGAGCCAGGAGGTCAGGGTCGTCGCGGCGGCGAGCCACTTGATAGAGCTGGCGGTACATGCTCACTTCCTCGAGTACCTGCGGAGCGAAGGCTTGCGCGTGCCGCCTGAGGCGGTCATCTACGCGGGAGGCGGGAACATCCTCATGCTGCTGCCTAGCGACATGGCGGTCGAGGTCGAGGAGCGGGCGAAGGAGTACAGCGAGGAGAGTGGGTTGAGCCTCGTAGTGGCCTCGGCGCCCTTCTACGATAGCTACGTGGCCGCCTTAACGCACCTCGCCAAGAAGATGTTCACAAGGAAGCATGAGGTCGAGCTCTCGGACGCGCTCGATGCCTCCGAGGCAAGCGAGCAGGGCTTCTGCACGATATGCTATGGCGGCTGGGCTACGACGACCGTAGAAACTCCGGAGGGGCCACGGAGCGTGTGCGAAACGTGTAGGAAGCTCTACAGGGTGGGGGACGAGCTTCACTTCGGGCCGAAGTGGTGGGCAGCGGTGAGGGTCGCTGACGACTCCTTCACCGCAGAGGAAGCCTTTGGGGCCAAGTGGCAGGATGTGTCGCATTGGATCATTGAAACCATAGCTGGCCACAACGAAGAGTTATGGAAGAAGGAAGGGAGGGTTGAGCGCATCAGGGATTACGCGGTGATGAAGTTTGATGGGAACGCCATGGGTAGCTTTATGCTTGAAGCCGCGTCCTTCACCGACGCCATCGAGAGGAGCTTCCGCATCGACGTGGCGTTGAAGAGGGCGTACTTCAAGGCCCTCGAGGCCCTCTATGAGGGCGTAAGGAAGGCTGCAGACACCAACAGCGCGCGGAGGGAGGTCGCCCGCGTGGTTTTAGGGACGATCTACATGGGCGGCGACGACGGCTTCATCCTCGCCCCCTCCTGGGCATCCGTGCTCCTCGCACACTTCATCGCCGAGGAGTTCTCCCGGCAGCTGGGCCTCGAGCGCGGCTTGAGGGTGGCGGTAGCCGCGGGGCCGGCTAGGATGAGCGTCTGGGCTTTGCTCGACTGCGCCTCCGAGATGATGAAGGAGGCGAGGGGCATCATCAGGAAGGAGGATCCAACCGCGAGGGAGAAGGTCTTGGGCGCGATCGCCTTCGACGTATTCGAAGCTGGCTCGCCGTTCGGAGCTAGCGCCGTTGAGAGGATGAGGCGCCTCTCTAAGAGGGCCAAGGAAGGCGCCGAGCCTCGCGATGAGGGGATCGATGGACTCCAGCCCTACTTCATCAGGAGGCAGGACCTTGAGGGCTCGAGGGCCCCGGAGCTCTGGAGCGGGCTCACCCCCTTGGTCTTGGGCGTGGCTCCACGTAGCGAGTGGAGCGACGTCGAGGCGTTCGACGCGTACGTCGAAGCCTTTGGGAGGGCCTACCTCGCGTCGAGGGCTGAGGAAATGGAGGCAAAGGAGGCGTTGAGGAGCGTACGCAACGTCATCCTGCGATCTTGGAGCGCCGTCTCCGGCTCGAGGTATTGGAGGGAGAAGCTGCTAGTGTACCTCTACAGGCAGAAAGCGAGGAGGGAAGGGGCCCTAGAGGAGGTTAGAGAGAGGGAGGGGGAGATGAGGGAAGCTTACGAGAGGCTCGCGCAGCTCACTGCGGCCTCCCTCGCGCCGGACGGGATGGGGCCCGTGCCCCTAGCCGATGCTCTTACGCTTGTAAAGTTCGTGAAGGGCGGTGCATGGTGATAAGCTTCAAGCTTAGGCTGCGGGCTGCGACGCTCCTCACCGTCGGCTGGGGCATACCGGACATCATGGGCGCCGACCTCGTGTGCTCCAGGAAGCTGCGGACCGATGGCTCGAGCGCGTACTACATCCCTGGGAGCAGCGTCAAGGGGGCCCTGCGCACGGCTGCGAGCAGGGTAGCCGCCGCCTACGGCTTCTCCAGTTGCAGCGAGGTGAGGCCCGAGCGGATGGAGGCGGCGCATAAGGGCGCGGCGTGCGACGTATGTAGGCTCTTCGGCTACCCAAGCAGGGATCCCTCAACCGCCTCGTTGCTCTTCGTCAGCGATTTCAACCCGGTCGGCGGCGTGGAGCCGATTAGCGTGGCTCGCGTCGCGCTCGACGACAAGACGCTCACGACGATGAGGTGGGCGCTGTACATCATGGAGCACCTGCCCCCCGGCGCGGAGTTCGAGGGCGAGGTGAGGGTGAATGAGGCCTCGAAGAGCCTGTTGCCGCTGCTCCTCCTCGCGATCGCTGAGCTTAGGACGGGGAGGTTCGGGAGGCGGTCAATCTGCGACGCTAAGGTCGTGGACGGCGGCGCCCTCGACGCCCACATGGGGCAAAGGTGGCTCCCGCTCCTCGAAAAGCTGAGGGAGTGGCTGTGGGAGGGGGTGGTGACGTGAAGTTCATGGAGGCTAAGCTGACGCTGAAGAGCCCAGCGATCGTCACGCAGAAGAGGGTGGAGAGGGGCTTCGTCAGGCCTGCGGACTGCGTACCCGGCTCGACGCTGAGGGGTGCGATCCTGACTGCCCTCTTCCGCGGCGGCAAGCTGAGCCAGGCCGACCTGAGGAGGGAGGCGGAGGAGCCTAGTCTTCTTGCCTTGCCTGCCTACCCAGTCAGGGATGGCGCTAAGAGCGTACCCGCGACGCCCTTCATGTCCTTCTGCAGGAAGTGCGGCTCGACCGTCGACGTGACCCGCGAGTCAGTCGATGCGCTACGGCGCGGCGAGGAGCCGGAACCTCGGCTCCTCCATGAGTGCGGGGAGCCGCTCAAGCCGCTCTACGGATCCCTCATCGCGAAGGTGAGCGATGGGTTGCAGGAGCTGAAGGTGAGGAGCTTCCGCGCCACGTCCGTCGCCATCGACAAGGATAGGGGTTCAGCAATAAGGGGGATGCTCTTCGACTACGAGGCGATAGCTGAAGGCACCGAGTTCTGGGCTTGGGTCCTCGCGCCCAACTGGCTCCAAGCTGGGAGGATGGAGTTGGCCGTGGGGAGGGGCCAGTCGAGGGGCTTCGGGTGGGCCGAGCTCAAGCTGGAGCCAGCGCCTCAGCCACCGCAGCTGAACCAAGGGGCCTTCGTGTCCCTCTCGCCGCTCGTGCCGCTCAAGCGCTTAGAGTGGGGCGGCTCCACATTGTTGCTGACGAAGATCCTCGGGAGGACCATGAGGCTTCAGGCCGGCTGGGATTACGTGCACGGCCTCAGGCCGATCGTTAAGTTCGCCCGCAGGGGCTCCATCGCCTTGGCGAGGGCCTCTGGGGAGGCGACGCTGTTGCGAGTGGGGCTACCGGTGAAGGCTGGCCCTTCGTGGTTGACCGGGGTCAATGCGCTCCTGCCCATTGACGAGTACTACCGCGTCTTGGGTGGTTGACATGTCCTTCAAGGCCAAGTTCGTCGGTCTGCTGCCCTTCAAGTCCGAGGGGCCGGTGCATGTAGGAAGGGCTAGGGAGGCCAACGTGCTCTACGCGCTCAAGCTCCCCGACGGGCGCCTCCTCATCCCCGCCTCCACATGGAAGGGGGCGTTCCGCGCGCTGGCCGAGAAGCTGGCACCGACGCTGCCCATGGGCGGCCTCGAGAGGCTCGCCGTGGAGGGGGTGATGCCGGCCCAGAGGCCGAGTGAAGCCGTCAAGAAGGTCGAAGACCTCCTCGATGAATTCGAGGCAGCGCTCGAGAAGGGTGGCTCGAAGCTGTTCGACCCGGCGGACGTCGAGGAGAAGCTCCTCAGCTTAGGCTATAGCATAGAGCCAAGGTTCACCGAGGACCTAGGCTGGGCCCTCGTCCAATATCTCTGCCTCTACTGCCCCGTGGGTAAGCTCTTCGGCAACTGGGCGCGAGCTGGCGGCCTTCGCTTCTTCGACACCGTTCTCGCCTCCAGCACCCAGCGCAGGCCCGGCGTCGGCATCAGCAGGGGGACGGGCACCGTGCAGGAGGACGCGCTCTACTGCGTCGAAACCAGCGAGGCTGAGCTCAGGATGCCCCTCGTCCTCGCGGGGGAGGTGGAGGGGAGGGGGGGCACGCCGGCGAAGCTGCTCGCCTCAATGCTAGAGGCAGTGGGAACCGTAGGCTTGAGCGTCGGCGGGCGCAAGAGCGCTGGCCTCGGCCTCCTATCCCTTCAGGAAGCCCGCTTCCACGCATTCGAGTTCGGCGCCGGCCAGGACGCGAACGGCGCGCTGCTCGCCAACCCACTCAAAACCCCTCCCATGAGCCTAGGAGAGTTCCTTGCGTGGTTGCGCGCCCAAGCTTAACCCCTCTTCTCTCTGCTTTCCCGTAACCATACTTGCAACAAGGCCCTACCGAAATACTTGCCCGCCGGCAAATTCTTTCCCAGTCGCACCTAGGGGTTTAGAATCTCGAGCTACACGAAGACTCGCAGAAGCTTCCAAGTCACTCGAGGGTTTCCCACAAAAGGTGTGATACGCATCCGAGCAGCTAGCGCTCCACGACTTCATTGAGCGGCCCTCGCCGGAAGGCCTATTAGGGCGAGCGGAGCTGAAGACACCTCCCCAAGGCCTTCATGAGCCACCTCCCCCCTCCGGCTTGGCCCCTTCAAGCCCTCAGATTGAGCTCAATTATTTCACGTTACGCCTTGATAGCTCATCCTTGCGAGTAGCAGCGGGAGGGTCGGAGCCGCTGGGCGCGGGTTTCGAGTTGGGGGATGGGGGAAGGAAGCCGATTTATGGCTCGCTGAAGCCCGGGAGCATAATATTCTTGGAGGGCGACTTGGGGTTCGAGGGGGGCCCCATTGGGCGGGGGCTCGGCGAAGCCTCCCAGCTGGGCTATGGGAGCTTCCTCGCGATCCCGGTCGGCGCTCGTTGACGAGGGGCCGCCTTAGCGGGCCCCTCATCCCAAAGCCACCTTCAATATCTCCGCGAAAAACTTCCCGTCCTCGGTTGGATATATGCGCTTCCCATCGTATTGAAGGATCCCGGCCATCGCCAAGCGGATTATATGGTCCGGATCCAAGCCGGATTTGGCCGCTGGGAGCCCACCCTTGCCCAGGGCCTTGCTAAGCGCTTTCAGCCAATCCAAGGGCTGGGGGAGGATAGGTATCTTGACGACCGAGTACCTGCTCCTATCCGGGTACATGAGCGGGTCGAATAGGCTCCTATGGGCCAGATAATAGGCCCTCTTGTCTTCGGCCCTCCCCAGCTCCTCTATCTCGCGCTTCGCCCTCTCCAATTCCACGTTGAATGCCCTCACCTCGGGCATCACCACATGGAATATGCCCCTGACCGGGAAGATCTGCGCTAGGACGGAGAGCGCTATCAGCGAATCCTTCCTCCCCCCGGCCGAGTTTATGTAGATCCTATCTACTCCATGCCTCTTCACCTGATCCCTCAGTAGCTTCGCCATCTCGAGCATGAACTCGCGGACCCTCTCCTCGGAGTCCAGATCCCCGAAGCCCAGCTCGAACCTATGGACGCGTATGCGCGGGTATCTATCAGCCAAGGCCTGCTCGGCTAGGTCGGCGCAGCTCCGGATATAGGGATCGCTGGTGGATATCAGGACTAGGTCGTCGATGCGCTCCCCAATCCCCCCCTCCAAGTATTGGACGAATTCTGTTATCACGGGCGGGCTGGTCCCGATGGGGGCCAGGACCGAGGTCTTCCCCCTTCTTCGCATGGTTCATCAATGGGGGTTTTATAATAAATCCCTTTACTAGGGCCCGTTGGGCTTGTCAACTTAACGTTAGGGGGTTATGGATGGCCGTCCTTTTGAATGCCCCGGCGCATCAAATGATTATTTTTAAAGAAACCGCGATCTGAAGGAAAGGAAGCCGCCGCGCGCTGGGGCGTTGGCGAAACGCCCCCGACCCAACCTCGCGGATCCTTAAGTTGACAACTCGATCCGTTTTCGATTATCTTTATAAAGGCATGCGCAATCTGGGGATAATCGAAGGACCCTCTTGAGCGGGGCCCGAAAATGGGCCTTTCCGGCCTCGAACTGCCGGAAAGGCCTACGGTTGCAATAGAAATCCCATAATAGAGGGAATTGAAAGTCAAATGCCCATGCCATTTTTATTTTCACCTCCTTATGTTGCAATAGAAATCCCATAATAGAGGGAATTGAAAGTGCAATTCTCCGAATGCGCCGCGAGGATCCGGGTCGGCGCGGTTGCAATAGAAATCCCATAATAGAGGGAATTGAAAGCATACCAAACCGCTTGGATCTCGACCTACATCCCCGGCTTGTTGCAATAGAAATCCCATAATAGAGGGAATTGAAAGTGGCTTTCGCTTTCTCGATTTCCGCATTGATTTCATCCGTTGCAATAGAAATCCCATAATAGAGGGAATTGAAAGGGCTGTCTGCGCATCCGCCTCACCGTTTCCTCGATCTCGTCGTTGCAATAGAAATCCCATAATAGAGGGAATTGAAAGATCTTGGGGAGGAAACGGGCGAGGTGATCCGGGAGCTTCGTTGCAATAGAAATCCCATAATAGAGGGAATTGAAAGCCCTCGTATCCCTTTGCCTCGGCGTCCTCCTTAGTCAATCGTTGCAATAGAAATCCCATAATAGAGGGAATTGAAAGCTAAATGGGCTTTCAAGAGGCCGAGAGAACTTGAAAGGCTAGGGTTGCAATAGAAATCCCATAATAGAGGGAATTGAAAGTCCAAGAGGCGGGCGTAAACCGCCTCCTTGAGGTAGAGGCTTAGGTTGCAATAGAAATCCCATAATAGAGGGAATTGAAAGGTAAATTTTATCTTGGCCATCTCTCATCGACCGATTCCAGTTGCAATAGAAATCCCATAATAGAGGGAATTGAAAGTCTAGGGACAACCGATTTTCACCCAAAAAAGGGAAAAGAGTTGCAATAGAAATCCCATAATAGAGGGAATTGAAAGAGTATCTACGGTCCACTTACTCGTATTCAAGCTACTGGTTGCAATAGAAATCCCATAATAGAGGGAATTGAAAGACGCAAACCGACCCATCCGCCTTAAACTCGAATCGCTCGTTGCAATAGAAATCCCATAATAGAGGGAATTGAAAGGCGATACTTTTGGGCCTCAGCGATAGCGGAATCCCAAGCCGTTGCAATAGAAATCCCATAATAGAGGGAATTGAAAGTGATATACCTCCCATCCATAGCAATCTTTGCTTCCGACTATGTTGCAATAGAAATCCCATAATAGAGGGAATTGAAAGTTAGCATCCTCTATGTTTTGAATCGAGTTAAAGAAGTTGCAATAGAAATCCCGGGCGCGCTTCCCGAGCCCCTTGACCAGGGCCCCGACTTCCCTTCGTAATCCTCGGGCCTCGGCATCCCCTTTCGCATCAGATCCCGGCGGCGAGGGGGCTTCGAGGGCCCTCTTGGCTGGCTGGGGCGGTGCTCCTAGCTCTCGATCAGACTTTTGGACCAAGCCTAAAATTATCGGAAAGTCCATCGCGGTCGCCAGCATCGCGATCGGCTTGGGGCATCATGGAAATCCAGATAGGCATTTTATAACGATGTTGACCCCCCCTAGGGGGAGGGGTCCAAAGCGAGGGCCATCTTGATTCTTGAATTTTTTCAAATAAATCAATTAAATCAAATTTTTTAAGAAATAAGCCGGAAATTGGCTTAAAATCGGAAGATAATCCAGGAATAATGGATTTGGACGGCCGCCGAAATCTTAATCGTGGACGAGGCCCCTCATATCGAGGCGAGGGTACGGGGCTCCCTGCAAGCTCACGATGTCCGTCCGCTACTTCACCCTTATGCCGAGGCCCCATAACCCACAAGGGGCAATTCGATAATGGATTGACAGCATCGGACTTTCGGTGGCAGCGATGACAACGAGGAAGGAGAAGGAGGAGCGGAGGTGGCGGAGGCAATGGAGGTTTAATGGCCTGCCAGCCGATGGAGGGTGCCCTCATCCATCTGGGCTGTTTTTCGCCTCTAATACGCGCGGACATTAAACAGCGGACGAGGCCTTGCGACAAAGCGCATCGGATAATCTTTATATTTCTAGTGGAAAATCCCATCGTGGGATGGGAAAGTTTTTCGGTGGCGCCGGGCCGTGAAATTTCTGCTAGCCCCTTGGGGAAACCCGGAGGGTTGGGAGGAAAAGACCTATGAGTTCCGCGGGAAGAGCGTTAGGTCTTGCACATCGCTTAAGATCCTTCAAATGCATATAAATCCGGATAAAACGGTAATAATGGGGCTGGATACCCTCTCGAAAGGGGGCCAGAGCTACGAAGAAGTGAAGGGGGATGCCGAGGCGAGGATAGAGGAGCATGCGGATAAGTCCGGCCTTGGTGATCGCGAGGTCTTCATAGCCCCTGGGATCGGAACGTTCCCTAACGGCGTATTCATTGGGAGCGCGCTCGATCACTATTATTCCGTCCTCTCGAGGGTTTCGGCCCTCCTGCTCGGGTGCGCCGGCGATCCCGTGGAAGTCCACCTCGATCTAACCCATGGGATAAACTACTCCTCGATCCTCACCTATAGGGCGGTCAAGGAAGCGCTCGAGTGGTCCTCCATCTTCGCTAGCGTCGA
>Ga0315298_1010931_pt1 | contig 10797 bp, 13 predicted proteins | sample WHS_1_MG_FD_203077 | JGI IMG/M metagenome (GOLD analysis project Ga0315298, IMG submission 203077) | Extremophilic microbial mat communities from Washburn Hot Springs, YNP, Wyoming, USA - WHS_1_MG | ecosystem: Environmental > Aquatic > Thermal springs > Hot (42-90C) | place: USA: Wyoming...
CGATAGTTCCTTTGACCTTGTAGACCTGAGACCGAAACTATTACAATGGGAAATGATTTGTAATACCGAACGCCCCCATCAGGCACTCGGTTATCTTACCCCTCTCCAATTCCTGGAAAAACTATATTTAAAGGAGCTAAAGTGTCACCAATGTACCGAACGAGTACAATGCCTTGAAAGGCGAGAACCGCCGATATACTCTTAATTCAGAGTGATTGGTATGGAACGTTCACTCGGTTTGGTTGAGGAAAGGGCCAGACGAATGCGTATAGCAGTTTTCGGAAGTTGGAAGCAGCATCAGCGTGACAAGTGGGGATTGCAAGGCTCATTGGGAGAGTTTGCCGAAACTTGCCGCACCCTGGATGAGGAAATTGCAAGGCGCAATCATACTATGATACTTGGGAGTGTCCCAAGGAACACAGCGGATGTTTACGCGGTTGAGGGAGCTATCAGAGTGGCTCGAAGGCAGTCCTTGGACTGGCCGATAAATCAGAATATTATCGACCACCTCGAATATCAAGATATTAATCCGGAGAGTATGCGGAATTTCTCACAATACATAGGTGAATTATTCCGACATGATGATCGAATAAGCAAATATTATCCAAATGGAATAGTCATAAGTCTTGATGAAAAACTGTGGGCCTCCTAAAAAATGTCTCTTGAGCCATCAAAACGAAGATAAAAACTTATTTATGCCAATTCTGCCTATGGTGTCAGCCTAATCCCGTTCTCCCCCCACACCACCCTACCCTCCGCGTTTATCTTTTGAACGTACGATAAACTGGCATTGTGGACATTCTTCCCGGCCGCCCAGGCGGCAATAATTCCCCCGTGACCGTCCTGTGAAATTAACGGCAGGAATGAAAAACCGGGAGAGGAATTGGATAATGCAAGACCGTCATTGTCCCACGCCTTTTGACCATCCCTGGTAACCCTTTGAGCGCGCACTACCATGTTATTATCGGTGCTGCTTCCGGGAGGCGTGTAACACCAGACTACAATCACCCCACCAGCGTTATCGCCAACCACACTGAAAGAAGCACTGCCTTGTGCGCCCATTCCGTTCCATATCTGTACACCGTTTGTTGTCCAGAGAGCGTTCCCGCCGACATCGATTTTTTGAGCGTAGATGGAAAGCATTTCTCTCCAGAGGATAACCGCGCCGCTGCTAGCGTCGGATATTATCCTGGGTTCGATGGAGAAAACAGGTCTACCCCCAGGTGTTGCGACGCTCACAGGCACTCCATCTGGCGGCCACATGATATTACCTGTAGCATCGACTCTTTGGGCGTATAGCTCTTGGCTGGCGATACCTACTCCATCTTTATTGCGTATTCCGGATATCCAGGCGACGATAGCACCACCGGCACCGTCACTAACAACTTTGCTTGACCCGACCCCCAGGCGCGATTCGGAAATCGGCACACCACCTGTTGACCATGTAGTTTTTCCTGAAGGATGCAACTTTTGGACGAATATATTAAAGCCCTTGTCTTCCCAAACAACCAAAATATTGCCGGACTTATCAACGTCGATATCGAAAAATTGTGTATTGACTAAGCTATCGATTTTCCATAGCACGTTCCCTTGGCTATCGATTCGCTGGAAATTAAGGTTCTTGTTGCCGTCAGACCAGGTCAAAATTATGCCATTTGCGCCATCGCTTTCTACTTTCAAGCCATGGACGCCATCGGCTATTCGAACGTTACCGGAACCCCAGAGACAGCGCCCAGTTGCGTCAACTTTCTGGACCCAGATACAGCCAGATTCTTCCCATGTAAGAATTACACTATTATTATCGCTATTTACAAGCGATGAGCTGATGCCGCCGCCTTCACTAAGTCCGGGCTCAGAATAGAGCGCCACGCCCTTTTCGCCCCAAATAGCCTTTCCATTGGAATCTAATTTCTGTAAATAGGTAGTTCGGCTCTCCTTCTCGTTTACCTGGTAGACTACGATGGCGCCGTCGCCGTCCGCGATTACGTTCGGACTTCTGACGCCGGAAAAGCTCAACGGCCCTGGGCAGCCGGTAGTTATCAGCAATAAGCCGATTAAAACAAATATTATCGATGTTGTTATACCCTTCATATTGCTTTCCCTCTAACTATTTTCCGAAATCGGCAACAGAAATGAAAATACGCTTCCTTCTCCCACTTTACTTTTGACTTCGATTTTACCGCCGTGAAGCTCGACAATACGTTGGCAAATGGACAAACCCAGTCCTGCGCCTTTCTCACCGTGGGAGCGCGACTTGTCCACGCGGTAAAATCGTTGGAACAAGTGAGGGATGTGCTCCTCGGGAATCCCGATGCCGGTATCCTTCACGGCGATGCAGGCGTAATTTTCTTGCTTGGTTAGGGATACAGATATACTTCCTCCCGGCGGTGTGTATCGGATAGCATTGTCCAGGAGATTAAGAAACAATTCCTTTAGTTTTACTTTATCTCCCTTGACGGTCGGATCGGCTTGGATATTTAACTGGAATTTTAAAGACTTCTCTTCGCAGAGTATGCCGGTATCTGTTTCGAGTTCGACTAGGAGCTCTTTGAGGTTAATGACTTCGAAGTTCAGATGTTCCCTGCCGGAATCATAGCGTGCCAGCTCCAGGAGCTTGCCAACGACCGACGTCATGTGAGCGCTCTCGTGAGAGATTACTTCGAGGGATTTTCGGTACTCTTCGTTGCTTCTTTCCTTGCTAAGCGCGAGCGTAGCCTCTCCCCTGATAATCGATAAAGGAGTACGCATTTCGTGTGAAGCATCGGTGGTGAACTGGCGCTCGCGGTCGAAGGCCTTTTGCAAGCGATCAAACATCTGGTTCAGAGTTTCGGCCAGCTGGCCAAGCTCATCTTTTGTCCGCACCTTTATTCTCCGGCTTAAGTCGTTGTCCTCAATCTCGCGGGCTGTCCTGGTGATGGTATCCACGGGCTTAAGTGCTTTTTTCGTTAGGAAAAAGCTTAAGAATGCTGCCAGGATAAGCGTCGACGGTACAGCGAAGAGGAGCGTGTGTTGATAAGACGCCAGTGTATATTTGATTGTTGAAACCGGTTTAGTAATTGCTAATATTTCATAAGATCCTTGTTCGACCGCGGACGAACGGTAATACAGTGAGATCTCCTGTTCTTCTCTCGTGTTGGCGCCTAGAAACAGTTTCTGGTCGACTGAGAATGTTCCTTCCGGCGCAATGATTTTTAGCTGGCTATTGGCGCCTGATCTTGTGTCACGCAGCTGGTTCGCGCTAAGTCGGTAGTTCAATAACAGCTTGTAACCGGCTGGTTCCGTGGGATTGGTCTTAACAATGTCTCCGGTAGCATTTGTTAAACCGTCCGGATCAACAACAAACGTCCTGACAACATCTTGTGGCGGATGGCTGACATGATAAATATTCCGTGCGAGCATGAAGTATGTCACTCCGCTGAAAAAGAAGATAAGTATTAAGATTATCAGCAAGTACCACAGTGTTAGCCTAAACTTGATATTCTGAAAAAAACTCATGGTGTTTTCATCCGATAGCCGGCTCCCCAGACTGTTTGGATCAGGCTTTCCTTACCTCCTTCATCGATTTTGCTCCGCAGTCTCCTGACATAGACATCTATCAAGTTAGACATGCTATCGAAATCCATGTCCCAGACGTGCTGCTCAAGCATGGCTCTAGTTATAACCATGTTCGGATGGCGCATGAAATACTCAAGGACTGCGTACTCTTTGCTTGAGAGCTCGATTGGTTTTTCGCCTTTCCAGACCTGTCTGGTGGCCGTATCAAGTATGAGGTCTCCAACAGTCAGCTTTGAGCTGGCGATATTGCTTTCCCGTCTCAACAGGGTGCGCACCCTGGCGGCCAATTCCTCGAAAGCAAAGGGCTTGACCAGATAATCATCGGCGCCGCTGTCCAATCCTTTCACCTTGTCCGCTACGGTTCCCTTCGAAGTGAGCATAAGGATGGGTGTTTTTAACTTCTTCTGACGCAAGGCCAAGCAGACTTCTATTCCGTCTTTTTTCGGGAGAATGATATCAAGGATAATCAGGTCGTAATCATAGTTTCCGGCAAGATATTCCCCTTGGTCGCCGTCGTAAGCGGTATCCACGGCATAGCCTTCCTGCTCGAGCGCTCTCTTAATGATGTCGGCCAGTTGCTTTTCATCCTCTATAACCAGAATCCTCATTATCGGCTCCGCTCTTGAATGTTCCCAACGCAATACTATAACCTTTAAACTAATCTGTAAAGAACTGTTTATAGATTAGCACATAAATATGGAAAGGAGATTAAAAAAGAATGAATCAAGATTAAAAAGATCAGTGCCGGGTATTCTTCTGAAGTCGTGTAAATTACCCGGCACTGATTTCATGATTTTCAATGTATTCCTTAGAATCTTTAGTTCATAATACGGCTCGTAAAGAGACCCAGCCCCAGCGAATCCCAGTTCAGGTATTCCCAGCTATCCGAAGTGGCCGAGTTCGTGCAATAAATATAGTGATAGCTGGGATCATACCAGTAGTACCCTTTTATCGCCCTCCAGTGCATCTGGCTGGTTATTAGCAGGGCCGTCGGATAACCAGAGTCAATGCCGTTAACGACCGTCCAGTAATCGGAACCCGTGACATACCAGTCGTTAGCGTAGCTGAAGTTATAGTATCCGCAGGCCTGGGTCATGGTAATAAATCCCGGGCCGTAATCCTGCGGCAAGGTCGCGCCGCCGTTGAGGTACGTAAGCATATAGTAGTATAGGGAGTCATACATTGCCGAGTTCGTACCATATAGACTGCTGTAACCCCGGTAATCCCTGTAGTAGGCACCGATAGATACCCCGGAGCAGGGCCCGCAGCAAGTCCGGCCGGCACCGCTCCAGTAGTACATCGACAGGTAATTGTAGCCGGAGTCCAAGATACCCGAGCCTGATTTCGATGCTTCGGTTTCTTTCTTGCCCGCCTGGTATTCATCGGGGGACGGGATGGTTGGCTTCAGGTCGGAGAGCGGAACAGCTTTCTTGAAGATGAGATTGATCGCCACTTTCTGATTTTGAACCTCGTATAGTGCCCAGTAACCATCAACTCCGGTGTAAAGCAATTTGACCGGTTTACCTATTGCAGCAGAGTCTATCTGAAGGCCAAGGGACTCAATGGCTTTCTGTACTTCGCTCTGTGATGGAAGGGCAAACGGGGCGGAGGTGCCAGCTTCTAGTACATCGTAGCTGTATTGAGAACCGCCGACTAAGATATGGCCGACGACTCCTTTCTCGCCGGCTATCGCGAACATGTAAGCGTTAACTTCACCTTCCACGCTTTCGTAAGGCTGCGGGGAAACCGCGACAGCACCTATCCATTGAGGCAGTTCTGGGTTTCCGGCGGCTGTCGCTTCCAGCCAGCTCTGTGCCGATTTCTGGGCCGCATCCACGTCCTTATCTGAAGAAGCCAGAACAGCAGCGGGGAATAGAAGCAGGGTCAGCAACATCGCCAGCCCCAGGTTTAATAATAATTTTTTATTCACTTTTATTCTCCTTTTTGTTTTTATAACTGTGCGGTTAGCCCTACCTCGCGGCAGGGCAGGAACTTGTCTACCTGCCATACTCCAAGCAGACCATGAAGTCTCATATCACATGCACTTTATTACACGGAGATGAAACCGCCATGAATAAAGGATTAAAAAAGTATGAAATGAAGGGGGAATTTGATGATTATAAAGAAATGTAGTTCGAATGAAGCTTGGCTATTTTTTTAAATTAAGCCATGAGTCTAAACTGAATTTATTTGTATTTAAAAATAACAAAATTGTTGACATGGCTAATAATATGAAATCGACATATAACGATACTAGAGGACTTATTTGCAAGGCACCAAAACAACCGCAATCGTTAATACCAGAAGTTATATTAAATATATTAATTATAATAAAAACAATAGACATAATTAGACTCAAAAAGGCAGCAGATTTAATCACAAGCCCGCCAATAAAAAAACATCCAACAATGATTTCAACACCTGGGAGAATACTCTCTGCCAATTGAACGATTTTGTCAGGTAGACCTGATATATTACCAAGATAATTGGCTGTTACAATTCCATTCCCTAATTTTGCGATACCGGATATAACAAAAACTACTCCCAAGCAAAATCTTGAAATTAAAGGAATATAGCAACCAGCCGTTATCTTTTTAAACATAGTAACCATCCCGGATGCTAAGTTATCTTTTAAAGATTAAATCGGTTCAACAACTTTAATACTTCATCGAAGCGGCAATTTTTATAAAAGTGTCTTCATTTAGTGGATTTAAAAGTAGGCCAGACATTACGTAATACATTATTCCGTCATTCCACGTTAAAACAAGTCGGGGGGGATCTTGGTTAGATAGAATCGCTTTTTCTCCCTCATACTTTCCTATTTTTACAGGTTCACCTTTCGCACCGCTGATTCTATTCCGGCTCTGGCTTATATGAAAACGTGGCCCCTTTGTGAAATAATCGGTTCCTTGTATATATTCTTGTTCAACACTGTAAGGATATTTAACGCCCTCGATTTGCGCAGGATCGCCGAGTTTGAATACTCTGAATACTCCACCGGCCCCCGGGGGTCCAATAAGCATGAACCCCTCCGGAATAAAAGAGGGGGTCGCTACGGAATAGCCTGTAAGTGCAGACGCCATCTTTACGTCGGGTACAAACACAGATCCGGTTTTTAATAGCTGGGTTTTTAATTCTTCAAGAGATACGCTTGAATTGGATGATGTCGTTTGCGTCACCGTTGTTTCATTTATGGTCGTTTCTTCGGGAATCGAATCACATCCTGTAGAAAGCACGAGAACTAGAAAAAATAGTAAGATTAGGACTTTTATTTGCATATTATATACCTCCGATATTTTTTCATTTTATCACATAATCTCGGTTGAAGTTTGTCAAAGATGATAAAATATTGTCGCCTCCATGATAGTAGGTACCTGCACAAATTAAAATTAATATTGTGCAGGTACCTACTATTTGACGATGTCAGTTGTTCGTAGCGACAGAATTTGCCATTTCCATTACTGCGAACTCGTCCAAGTTTCCTTCAAGATTACCAAAAAGGTAGTAACCAATTTCGCCATCTCGCCAAAAAAGATCTATCCTGCCAGGTTTTCCATCTGTTGCAGAAGCAAAATATCGTACCCCGCTGATGTTTTTATAAGTATAAGGCACCAATTCTGCTCCTACTAGATTACCGTATCGAGTTTGCACAAGACCTATAGCTATGGCCTTATGCCCCTTCATTTTCCAAAGTTGCATGATCTCCCATACGCCTTTTTTCACTTCATGTATATAGTAATTAGGCAATCGTTCGAGGGCATCTGGAACCTTTGACACCAGAGCTGCTTTAAAACCAGCTATTTCTGAAGCTTCTTCAGCAGTTGACACAATTTTATCTTTAAGTTGTTTTGTGTCATCTGCATTAACATTAGTTATCGGATTTAGGCTGAACATTGTAAAAGTAACAGCTGCTGTAACAATAAATGCAGCAATTCCGACTATTAGTTTTTTGTTGATACGCATTTTATTTTTGCTCCTTCGCACCTATTTTATGCCTCATTATGGAGTTACAATCCACCCGTCCGTCGGATTCCAAAAATACGGGCAGTATACGTAACTATATTGTTCGTACCATAAATACTCACCAGATGGCACGTTATAATATGTGTCTACTTGCACTGTTATATCTCTGCCTTCATCGATGGGGACAGCACCAAATCCATACACGATATCATAGTTGTACGGATCATCTGATGTCCACAGATATGCCAAACACCAGATACTGTCGGGGCTAGAAGCCCATCCACCCCACTGGCGTACCCAATCCACCCATATTAGGTCATCATTGTCACTCCAAAGGTAAGCATCTTGGTAAAAATAGTAGCAACCAGAAGAGTAATGTAACAATGGTCCTACATTACTCCATCCAGAAGGTAGGTTGAAGGGACCCTTAAAATCTGCAAAGGCCCCTGTACTACCTACCAAACTACCAGCTATTATCGCGCAGATTAAGATCAGTTGCAGCGAAAATTTTGTTATTTTGTTTTTCACAGAATATCTCCTATTTATTTGTTTTTTGACTATGTTTCATCCCTGCCCTGATATGTAAGTTAGACAGGGAATGCTACTCTCCACCTGCCATACACCAAACAGCTTATGCAGTGTCAAGGCAACCTCCCTAATGTCTATGCGGAGTAAGTATTTCCATAGGATTTCCTTAGGCTCTTTTATTCTGGTACAAAGAGATGAAACCGCCATGAACAATTTCTTAAAAATCCATGAAAATTAATTAAATTTCTTGCCAGTCTGGCTTTATAACAAGATAAAAAACCTCGACAACAGCGACATCACCAAGCCCGCTGCCGCCGCGCTAAACAAGGATAACAGCTACGGCTTCGGGCTGCCGGCCATGGGGAGACTCAACAGATGATAGAGACATTCCCGATGATAATGATGATGGTCATGATGAGCAGTATGGTCGTATGGATGTAAAGGAGTAAGGTATGGACAGGTTTTATAACGCACTGGAGGCTTTAGTAGGCGGGCTGGTGGCCGCTTTCCTGGGATGGCTGGAGAGCGGTGAGCAGTTTGACCCACGCAAGTTCGGCGGCTCGGGGATTCGCGCTCTGGTGGCAGGTATTATCTTCGCCGTCAGCTACCAACTCTCCGATTTTATGACATTGCTGGACCTGTTCTACGCCTTTTTAGGCGGTGTCGGCGTCGATGTCTTGAGCATGGGGGCGACCGATGCGACCCGCTGATGTCCGCCTTTCCCTCCCTTATCAGAACAGTGCACTGGCCAAAATCAAGGTCTCCCAGATTCAGACCGATAACCTCCGACTTCCTCAGACCGCCGAGAAGCATGAGGAGCAGCATAGCCCGGTCCCGATGGGTATGTAGAGATCCCAGAAACCGCTTGATTGTCTCCACCTCAAGCGGTTGAGGAAGCGTGTGAGGAACTCTGACCAGAGGAGTAGCCCTACCACCGGTTCCATCCCGCATTAGACTACCCGGGAATGCGCCTCTGGTAACCAGGCCATGGGGAACAGGGTTGGCTTTCACAGGACTATCCCCAAGGACCATCAGGTAGTTGTAGAAGCCAGATATGGTGGCCAGTCGGCGCTTGACAGTGCGTGGCGAAAGTCCCGGAGATAGCGGAACCAGTTCCCCACCACGTCCTCTGTGCGAAGGCGTCTCGCGCTGCTGCTGAATAAAAGAAAAGATATCCCTTGGCTTGATCAGGGCTAAAGGCTTGCCGATAACGTTGACAAAGATTTGAAGGTCATGGGCGTAGTTTATCCAGGTATTTGCCCGGCTGCGGTGCTTAAGGAAGTCCAGGTAGGCATCCACTTCGGGAATTCCCAGATAAAGGCGAACAAGCCTACCATCTTTGACCTCATGGTGAACCTTATAATCCATGATGGCATTTCCCTCCTTCTTCCTCTTCGCTACCCAAGGCGTTTAAAATGTGCTTAAATTTGGGATAAGCGGCATAATCACAAAAACATTCGTAAAGGTCGCTGTGCGGCCCAGGGAAAGGTAGGGGTTGATCAGAAGGGGTTAACCCGTTGACCCGGCAACGCAGATCAACCACCTGTTTTTCCAATCCTTGGCAGTAATCCACGAGTGCCTTCACCAATTCCTCTGTCTGTTGTTCTTCAAGCAGGTCGAGAGTCAAATCGTCACAATGCTCCAACGTCCAGTCATCGTAATCGGCTTTTTGTGTATCTCTCATTAGATTTTCTCCTTTCTCGATTATTTGTTGCGCGCAGTCAGATTCTCGCATCCGGTCAATCCGCCCACGAACTAAGTAAGTGTCAATGCCATGTTCACTACACCTCCCTCCTCTTTTTATGTTTCATCTTAGTATAGCCCCCTCCCCGGATTAACCATATATTAGCTAGGTTATCAGATATAACTTAAGAGTCTTTTGTTCAATAATGAAGCTGTAAAACAAAAAAGCACTTTAAGAGCTGAATATCGGAAGTCCAGAGCCTTGCCTTGTGGCTAAATAAAACGCTCTGGCTAGAGGAAACCTAGACCAGAGCAAGTCTAACAATGGAGGTGCTCTCACAATGCTAGACTATGTTGACTATACCATAGGCGATAATGGCTATCAAGGCAACGGCAACGGTCATCACGGCAACGGCTACGATAAGCTGGACGGCGATTATGCCGTATTCTACAAGGTAGCCAAAGGCTTTACTCACAGGGTCAAGAGAGAGGATAGAGAGGACATCTTACACGACCTGATACTGGCGATGGCTAGGGTCAAGGCTACTTACGATGCCAAAGGTAAAGAGTTGACCGAGGGCGGACTGGTCAGGATAGCTCAATACGGGGTAGCCGATTACTGGCGCAAGTGGTATCACCGCAACCAGAACCACGATTGCGGGCGATGCTCGCAAAGGCAAAGACAAAAGTGCGGTGATGATAATTCTTATGGTAGCAAGTGCCCAAAGGCAATCCAGCTTGAGAGCCTTGATACTCTTGTTGAGGACGGTAACGGCGATAGCACTCCAGTTTGTGAGCTGATAGCCGACGATAGCGCCGTTGACGTGGTGGCTATGCTGAACGCAAGGCATATTCTAAAGGGTTAACCGCATAAAGCGGTTAAACTAGCCTATAAGCGATATGCGGGTTACCCGTTAGACAAAGGGGAATTGGAGTATTTAAGCCGCTTTAGGAGAAGGACTCAAAAACAGCTAATTTAAGCGGCAAGTTTTACGGCATTTTACCGATATATATAGTGAGAGGACTAAAATCCTCTTCTAGGGTTTTGGCTAATGCCAGCGGGGTGCG
>Ga0315298_1010934_pt1 | contig 10795 bp, 7 predicted proteins | sample WHS_1_MG_FD_203077 | JGI IMG/M metagenome (GOLD analysis project Ga0315298, IMG submission 203077) | Extremophilic microbial mat communities from Washburn Hot Springs, YNP, Wyoming, USA - WHS_1_MG | ecosystem: Environmental > Aquatic > Thermal springs > Hot (42-90C) | place: USA: Wyoming...
TGGTCCTATGAGACTCAGGGGCAACAATCTGACTATCATAACATTTCTTTATGGATTTAACCGTTGCAGTAGGGCGCATACAATGCCAGCAGAGTTGGAGTCGTTAAAGATTGGGGAACGGGGCGGAATATTAAACAATAGATTGATACTTGCGATAGCGATTGCACTTGGAGTAGGAGCTTTTGCTACGTTTTGGTCATATCTCCAAATCGCTTATAAATATGGTGTTGCCTCCAAGTTACGCGGTTGGATAGCATACTCAGGCTGGGAAAGCTTTAATCCACTTCAAAACTATCTTCAATATCCACATGGGACAAATATTTCAGCAGTGATAGCTATGAGTGGTGGATTTTCTTTCGTTATATTTCTTTATTTAATGCGGACAAGATTTCTTTGGTGGCCCTTACATGCTTCTGGATATGTGCTGTCTGGTGCATCTTGGGGAGGCATGATATATTTTTGGTTTCCTGTGATGATCAGTTGGTTGATCAAGTCAATCATCTTAAAACATGGCGGTAGAGGAACTCATAGAAAAGCGACCCCTTTCTTTTTAGGACTTGTGCTTGGTGATTATATCCCAAGAAGCATCTTTGCAATTGTAAGCCTTGCGTTAAACATGTATATGCCATCAGCAGGATCGGGTCATACTTTATAAAAATTACAACAATTAGCCACTGAATCGCATAGAAAAACACTGAGAAAGTTCAGTAATATTTCGTATTATTCTGTGGCTAATCATTGATAAATTCACATTTCGTAACCTGCTAAACCATTTTTGACTAACTCTTGGATAAATTCAATAATATCACTTTGTGCTTCTGGGGGGACGTCTTCGCATTCTTCTTTCAGTTCTTTTAGTATATCTTCAGCAGTATGCTTTCCATCAAGTCTTTTCCAGATAAACACGCCAAGAGGATTAACTCCGTGGGCATCGCCTGAGTTTGGATCAAATAAAATAGCCCAATCGTCAAACTCTTCTCTTAAAATCACAGACGAATTAGCTATTGGCTTGTCTTTATTGGGCATGAATTCACCTCCCTTTAAGTTCCCATTGTCCATTCAGAAAGATAGTTCTTTTGCTCATCAGTTAATTCATCAATCTTTATACCCATAGACTCTAATTTTAATTTTGCCACATTTTCATCTATTTCTTTTGGCACAGAATAGACTTTCTTACTTAGACTATCGGCATTTTTAGCTAAAAACTCAACACATAAAGCCTGATTAGCGAAACTCATATCCATAACACTTGCAGGATGACCTTCCGCGGCGGAGAGATTTATCAACCTTCCTTCGCCAAGTAGGTTAATTTTTCTACCGTCTTTGAGAGTATATTCATCTACATATTCACGGATTCTCCGTTTTTTTATACACATACGTTCAAGGGCAGAAATATCTATCTCCACGTTGAAATGTCCCGAGTTACAGACTATAGCACCATTTTTCATCACTTGGAAATGCTCTTCTCTGATTACGTGGATGTCACCAGTTAAAGTGACGAATATATCGCCAATGCTTGAAGCTTCTTTGATCGGCATAACTCTATATCCGTCCATCGCTGCTTCAAGCGCCCTTAATGGGTCTGTTTCAGTAACGATGACATTTGCACCAAGTCCTCTTGCTCTCATAGCAACGCCTCTACCACACCAGCCATATCCGCATACAACTACGACTAATCCAGCGAAAAGGACATTAGTTGCCCGAATGATGCCATCAACAGTGCTTTGACCTGTTCCGTATCTGTTATCAAAGAAATGCTTTGTATTTGCATCATTTACTGCTATCAATGGGAACATAAGCACATTATTTGCTTCCATACTGCGAAGGCGAATTACACCTGTGGTAGTTTCTTCTGTCCCACCGATTATATTTGGAATAAGGTCTTGCTTTTCAGAATGAATTGTGCAGACAAGATCAGCCCCATCATCCATTGTGATCATAGGTTTATGTTCAAGAGCGCTTCTAATGTGTGAATAATATGTGTCATTATCTTCGCCTTTTATTGCAAACACGGGTATTTGATGATGTTCAACAAGTGAAGCAGATGCGTCGTCTTGTGTGCTAAGTGGATTAGATGCACATACAACAACATCAGCACCGCCAGCTTTTAATGTCTGCATAAGAACAGCAGTTTCTGTTGTCACATGAAGGCAAGCAGAAATTCTTATTCCTTCCAAGGGTTTTTCTTTTTCAAATCTTTCTCTTATCAACCTAAGCACAGGCATAAGTTGCTCAGCCCACTCAATACGAAGTCTTCCTTTTGGAGCTAATGTTATGTCCTTAATGTCATAGTTCATTTTTCAAAGCCTCCGCAAAATCTGTTAGTTCCCAAGTAAAGCCATCTTCTTCTCTACCAAAATGACCATAAGCAGCTGTTTTCTTGTATATAGGTCTTCTGAGCTTCAATCTTTCAATGATACCTAATGGGGTAAGATCAAAATATTTTCGGACAAGTTCAACTAACCTACTGTCATCTAATTTGCCAGTGTTAAATGTGTTGACCATTATAGACACAGGTTCTGCAACTCCTATAACATAAGCGAGTTGAATTTCGCATTTATATGCTAATCCTGCGGCGACGATGTTCTTCGCAGCATGTCTGGCAGCATAAGAGGCACTTCTGTCAACTTTCGTTGGGTCTTTTCCAGAGAAGCAGCCTCCGCCATGGCTTGCTGCACCGCCATAAGTATCTACGATGATTTTGCGTCCTGTGAGTCCAGAATCGCAATGGGGTCCTCCGATCACAAAACGTCCTGTGGCATTTATAAAATACTTTGTGTCTTTGGTTATCATATCTGCGGGGATTACGTATTTAATGACTTCTTCCATTATCGCTTCGTTTAGCTCTTTTTGCGAGACTTCGGGAATATGTTGTGCAGCTATAACAACGCTATGAACACGCACAGGCAACCAATTGACATATTCAAGAGTGACTTGACTTTTGCCATCAGGTCGTAAGAATTTCAATGTTCCATTTTTTCTGACTTCCGCTAATCTGCGAGACAATCTATGGGCTAACATGATCGGCATTGGCATAAGTTCAGGCGTCTCAATGCAGGCATACCCTATCATCATGCCTTGATCTCCTGCACCAGCACGATCCACACCTATTGCAATATCGGGGGATTGCTCATCTATTGAAGTAAGCACGGCGCATGTCTCGTAGTCAAATCCTTGTTTAGCGTCGTTATATCCGATTTCTTCAATAGTGCTTCTGACGATCTTAGGAATGTCAACATAGCAGTCAGTAGTTATTTCGCCTGTCACTAATGTTAAACCTGTTGTAACGAGTGTCTCACAAGCGACGCGTCCTTTTGGGTCCTGTCTCATAATTTCATCAAGGACAGCATCAGATATTTGATCTGCTATTTTGTCTGGATGACCTTCTGTAACAGATTCAGATGTGAAAAGAAAATTTCCTTTAGGCACTTTTGACCTCCTTATTTAAAATGAAAAACCCTCCGATAGCGGAGGGTAAATAAAATTTGACTTAACTTTTATCTTTCAGGATAGATTTCCTGCAGGATTTGGCACCTTGCAAATAATATATTTGCAGGTTGTCAGGCTTCCTAGGGCCAGTCCCTCCGCCACTCTTGATAAAAGTTAATGTCTGGTTATTGATTTTTAGTAGTTATTTTTTGATTATGATCTTAATAACTTCTAAACTTTGGACAATTTGTAAATTATAATTGAATATTTAGTTAGAAAATCCCTCTAAATCTCCCTTTTCCAAATGGAGACTTTTTATGCTTTTTCTTTTCCAAATGGAGACTTTTAGGACTTCCTCATTTGAAAAAAGAGCTTTTTAGTTTCCCCCTTTGAAAAAGGGGGATAAAGGGGGATTTTAAAATTTTCTCTTCCTAATAAAAGTAAGTTTAATTGGCTGACAACATTTTTTTTACTCAAAACTGTCCAAACTTTAGTAATAACTCGTTAGAGTTTTAATTATCGGAATTTTTATCTTGATCTTCTTGATCATTTGAACGATTCACTGAAACGCCTGATCTATCCAATAAATCTGCTAATGTTGTCCTCTCATCTTTTGTTTCTTCTCTATATTGGATAACTTCAGTTCGTTCCTGTTCACCTTTGGCTTCTTTAAGGCTTAAACCGATCCTTCTCTCTTCTGGATCAAGACTGATAACTTTAAGCTCTAATTCATCACCAATTGAAACAACTTCGCTTGGGTTATCAACATGTTTTTCATCTAATTCTGATATATGGATAAGCCCTTCTACGCCTTCTTCTAATTTTGCAAATGCGCCAAAGTTAGTAATATTGACGATTTTGCCCTTGACAATAGAACCGATGGCATATTTTTCTGGCACTTGTATCCATGGGTCTGGCTCAATTTGTTTTAGACCGAGTGAAACTCTTTGTTTTTCAGGGTCTATACTCAAAATTACCGCTTCTACTTCCTGTCCTTCTTTTAGAAGATCAGATGGATTCATAGCACGTTTAGCCCAAGAAAGATCGGAAACATGAATCAGTCCGTCAATACCTTCTTCTATTTCTACAAAAGCGCCGAAATCAGTAAGATTGCGCACTTTGCCAATGATCTTTGATCCGATAGGATATTTGCTAGCAAGGACTTCCCATGGATTTGACTGCAATTGTTTAAGTCCTAGAGATATTTTCTGTTTAGATGAGTCCACATCCAACACTTTCGCTTGGATAACATCACCTTTTTTTAGAATTTTAGAGGGATGTTGAACGCGACGTGTCCAAGACATTTCAGAGACATGAATTAACCCCTCAACTCCGGGTTCAAGTTCAACGAAAGCACCATAATCAACTATACTAACGACTTTTCCTGATACAACTGAATCAATTGGATACTTCTCTTCGGCATTCAACCATGGATCTTGCGACTTTTGCTTCATTCCGAGTGATATTTTACTGGCTTCTGAGTCAATAGCAAGCACCATTACCTCAATTTTATCGCCAACCGCAACTACCTCAGATGGATGATTCACTCTACCCCAAGACATATCAGACTTATGTAAGAGACCATCAACACCACCAAGGTCAACAAATGCTCCAAATTGGGTTATATTCTTAACTATTCCTTCACGAATTTGCCCTACCTCAAGTGTGGATAGTGTAGCTTGTCGCTTTGCCTCACGTTCTTCTTCAAGGATCACTCGTCTAGAGAGGACTATGTTTCGTCTACGTTTGCTGAGCTTTATAACTTTCATGTCAAGTGTTTTTCCGATGTAGCGATCGAAATTTTGCACTGGTCTCAATTCAACTTGGGACGCAGGCAAAAACGCTTTGACATTATCAATCTCAACTTTAAGTCCACCTTTGATTCTCTTTGTGATCTTGCCCTGTATGACTTCATTGCGTTCATAAGCTTCAGCAATTCTATCCCATACAATTTTTTGATCTGCTATCTCTTTAGAAAGCACAACCAAGCCATCTTGGTCTTCTTTTCTGAGAAGATAGACATCAACAACATCGCCAACTTTTACTTTTGGTGTTCCATCTGGATTTGTCCCAAATTCCGATAGTGGAATATATCCTTCGGACTTATATCCTACATCAACCATGACTTCATCACGGTCTATCTTGATGACAACACCTTTAACAATCTCACCTTCCTCAAATTTTCGTAGTGTTTCATCATAAGCCTCACTTAATTCTTCATCGTCTTCATCATATTTGTATAATTCGTCGTCCTCGTCATAAGGCTCTTCTTGAGAATCCTTTGAAGAATCCTGAGGTTGTGATGTTTCCTCATTAATTGGAGTCTCAATATGAACAGATTCCTCTTTAACTTCCACTTCATCAAAAGTCTGTTCAGTATTGACATCCTGTTGTGCATCTGACGCAGTTTCTTCGTCTCTTACAATTGAATCTCTTTCATCCATCTAAGAAAAAACCTCCCACAATATTTTGATTTACAGCATATATTGATGAGTATAAAATAGATTTCTTCTATTTTAACCATCATATATACTGAGATATTTACTATACAACATAATTTCAATATTGTCAAGAGTTTTCCTGCTGAGCTTAGGACATGAGTTTGGATATTTCCTAAAATAAGTAAGGTTAAAGGTTAAAAGTTAAAGGTTGAAGGTTAAAGGTTTGTCTATAGTCTGCCTGAGCATTTTCAAAAGTTCCTGTCTTTTTACTAAACTTTGGACAGTTTTGAATTAAAAAATATCGTTAGCTAACCAAATTTATTTTTAATAACAAGAAAAAATATTAAATCCCCCTTTATCCCATAGCCATTATAAGTTAAGGACTTTTAACCCCGAAGGGGTGATATATTTATAGAAAACACATTAAATAAAAAATCTTTTAGCTCCGTCAGGAGCGACATATTTTCCCATCATAGAAAAGGGAAATTTAGAATGATTTCCCTAGATAATTTAATTAGATAATAAATTGTCCGAACCCATGTCCGATCTTCAGCAATATCAACTTGCATAAATTGTTGTAATAGTTTATCATTATTTATCATGGAGATGCTCTTTTTTTATTTAGATTTAAATATTTTATATAAAGTATTTTTATAAAAGGGACAGTATCTCCTATGTTAAAAATCAAAAGAATTAGTACAAGTCGTTACTGCTAAGAAATTAGATCATCAGAGGTATTATAAAATGACAAGGGACGAGATAGTAGCAGTATTTAACAACATCGCAGATATAATGCAGATAAGAGGTGATGAACTCGGTAAGATAAAGATGTATCGCAACCTTGCCATAACTTTATCTTATTCACTTCCAGATGAAATTCTACCGCCATTTGATCAAAGCAAATTGCCAAAAATTCAAGGTGTCGGACCTTCTACGATAGAAAAAATAGCAGAACTTGTGGATACAGGCAAATGCAGTTATTTTGAGGAATTAAAAGCGTCAATCCCATCAGGCGTCCTTGACCTTATGTCAATAAATGGTGTGGGACCTTCAACTGCAAGCAGGCTTTATCACGAATTAGGCATAGATAGCCTTTCCGCACTTCAAAAAGCCATAGATGAACAAAAACTCCGCAACATCAAAGGTATGGGCAAAAAGACAGAGGAGAATATCAAACAAGGGCTTTCCGCTCTTTTGCGACACAGGCAAATAAGGCTCATGGGCTATGTTTTGCCAACTGTTGAATCTATCATCTCTGAATTAAAAAATGCAGGTTTTACCGCTTCCATAGTCGGTGATCTGAGGAGAAAGACTGAAACTGTAAAGGACGCTCAGATTTTAGTAATAAGCTCTGATTGGATAAAAGTCCGTGATACCCTAAAAAATATAAAATTGATTGATAATATTTATTCTGATTGGAATGAAAAGGGCGGTTCTGCAAAAATTGTTGGAGACGTTGAATTAAATGTCATTTTGACCAATCCACAAAATTGGGGTTTATCACTTATCTTATTGACAGGATCAGAAGCACACATAACGGAATTAAATCAATTAGGGTTTAATCCAAACATAGAAACATATAAAGGTAAATCAGAAGAAGATATATACACCGAGTTAAAACTACAATTTATCGTCCCTGAGCTAAGGGAAGGGACAGGCGAGATTGAATTAGCCAAATCAGGACACTTGCCCGATCTCATTGAATTAGACGATATTCGGGGCGATCTACATGTCCATAGTAATTGGAGCGATGGACATGAATCTGTTGAAGCGATGGCAGAATTTGCGAAAAAAATTGGCTACGAATATATTTGCATATCCGATCATTCAATATCCTCAAAGATAGCGAATGGTCTTGACGTGGAACGAATATTGAATAAAATGATAGAAGTCAGGGAGATCAACGAGAAGATAGGTGGTATAGAAATACTTATGGGAGCAGAAGTTGATATTCTCAGAGATGGGAGTCTTGATTATCCAGATAACATATTAGAAAAACTTGATGTCGTCATTGCAAGTGTCCATAGCGGTTTTAATTTAAGCGAATCGGAGATGACTAAACGGATCATCAAGGCTGTGGAGAATGAGTTTGTCCATATCATCGGACATCTCACAGGTCGCCTATTAGGGAAAAGAGACCCTTATGCGGTAAATGTTGATGCGGTCATTGACGCAGTTGCAGAAAAGAGAAAATCATTTGAGATAAACGCCTATCCAGACAGGTTAGACTTAAAAGATATTCACATACGAAAAGCGAAGGATAAAGGCATATTACTAACTATAAACACCGATGCACACAGTATCTCTGATCTCGGCTTTATGAAATATGGCATTTATACAGCAAGAAGGGGTTGGTTAGAACCAAAAGATGTTCTGAATACTCAACCTCTCCCAAAACTTATGGATTGGCTTTGGAGAAAAATATGAATAAATGCTGGTTAATTCTGTGATTATCAACTAATCAAAAGATTTTTAAGGATGATGGATATGACAGAAAAAGAAAAAGCGAACGAAAGAATTGAATTCTTGCGTAAAGAGATACGTTTCCACGATAGAAAGTATTATGTGGAAAATAACCCTGTAATATCGGATTACGAATATGATCAATTGTTAAAAGAATTAGAGGATTTAGAAAGGCAATATCCAGACTTAATTACTCCCGATTCACCAACACAAAGAGTCGGCGGAGAACCTGCTGAGGAGTTTGCAACTGTCAGGCATAGAGTAGCTATGCTCAGTTTAGATAACACATATTCCCAAGATGAACTACTGGAATTTGATGCCAGAATAAGACGACTTATTCCATCACAGCAGATTGAATATGTTGTAGAATTAAAATTAGATGGTCTTGGTGTTGCATTGTTATATGAAAACGGAAAGTTTGTTAGAGGTGCAACAAGAGGCGATGGTGAAATGGGAGAAGATGTCACCGCTAACCTTAAAACTATAAAAAGTATCCCATTAGTTTTAGATGATATAGGTCCTTCTATACCAGTGCTTGAAGTTAGAGGGGAAGTCTATATGGAAAAACGGGCATTTCAGGAACTCAATCGTCAAAGAGAAGAAAACGGCGAACCTGTTTTTGCTAACCCTCGTAACGCTTCTGCTGGCTCTGTTAGATTGCTTGATCCAAGGATAACTGCTTCACGTCCGCTTGATATTTTCGTATATACTCTCAGTTATGCAGAAGGAATGACTTTCCCTACGCATTGGGAATCACTATTTGCTCTTAAAAATATGGGGTTTAAGATTAATCCGCATTCACGGAAATTTGGGACAATAAATGAAGTCGTTGATTATTGTATAAAATGGCAAGAAGAAAGGGATAACCTTGATTATGAAATTGATGGCATGGTGATAAAGGTAAACTCTATTGCTCAGCAGATAGAACTCGGATCAACAACAAAAAGTCCGAGATGGGCTATTTCTTATAAATTTCCTGCAAGACAGGCAACAAGCAAAATTGAGGATATAATCGTCCAAGTCGGCAGGACAGGCGCCCTTACACCTGTTGCAGTCCTTTCTCCTACGCCATTATCAGGAATTGTTATTACCAGAGCTACTCTCCACAACGAAGATGAAATTCGCAGAAAGGGGATAATGATCGGGGATACTGTCCTTATTGAAAGGGCAGGTGATGTCATACCTGCGGTAGTTGAGGTCATAAAAGAAAAACGGACAGGACAAGAACGTGAATTTCGTATGCCTGAAAAATGCCCTGTCTGTGGATCAAATGTGTTTAGACCAGAGGGCGAAGCTGTGACGAGATGCGTTAACTCATCTTGCCCCGCACAAGTTAAAGAGCATATACGTCATTTTGCATCGCGGGACGCTATGAATATAGATGGTTTAGGTCCCGCTATCATAGATCAATTAGTTGACAAAGGCATGGTCAAAAACGTTGCTGATCTATATTTCTTAAAAAAAGACGAGATTGCAAATTTAGATCGTATGGGCGATAAATCCGCACAAAACTTGATAGATGCCATAGAAGGTAGCAAGCAGAATAGCCTGTCAAGATTGATATTTGCACTCGGTATTAGGCATATCGGCGTTAGGGCGGGTGAAATATTAGCAGAGCATTACGGTTCTATTGATGCCTTGTCCAAAGCGACACCAGATGAACTTCAAGCGATCTATGAGATAGGTCCTAAGGTTGCTGAGAGTATATACAAATTCTTTCAACAAGAGGGAAATAAACAGATACTTGAAAGGTTACGTTCCGCAGGCGTTAAAATGAGCGAAGAAGTAAAGGAGAAAATAGCCGATCAACCTTTAAAGGATAAGACCTTTGTTCTTACAGGCACATTGGCAAGTATGACACGCGATCAAGCATCTTCTGCTATCAAGAGATTAGGAGGGAAGGTATCGTCAAGCGTGAGTAATAAGACTGATTATGTTGTAGTAGGCGATTCGCCCGGCTCAAAATTTGATCGTGCAAAAAAACTCGGAATAACAATTTTAAATGAGGAACAATTTAAATCGCTTATTAAATCATAAAAGAGGTCTGTCAATAGTTTTGTATAAATCCCTACTACGCCTCCCTTTTTCTGAAATGTTTATTTACTTTACTAAACTTTGGACAATTTACAAATTATAATCACATATTTAGTTAGAAAATCCCTCTAAATCTCCCTTTTCCAAAGGGAGACTTTTAGGAATCCCCTCTTTGAAAAAAATGACTTTTAGTTTCCCCCTTTGAAAAAGTTTTCGGGATAAAGGGGTATAGGCGTTAAGCTAAGGACTTTTAACCCCGAAGGGGTGATATATTTATAGAAAACACATAAATAAAAAATCTTTTAGCTCCGTCAGGAGCGACATATTTCCACATCATATTTCGCTCCGTTGGAGCTTCGTATTTTGGCGTTTATCGTTTCTATAAATATGGCGCCCCTTCAGGGCTAGAAACAACATTATCTCACGTT
>Ga0315298_1010936_pt1 | contig 10792 bp, 3 predicted proteins | sample WHS_1_MG_FD_203077 | JGI IMG/M metagenome (GOLD analysis project Ga0315298, IMG submission 203077) | Extremophilic microbial mat communities from Washburn Hot Springs, YNP, Wyoming, USA - WHS_1_MG | ecosystem: Environmental > Aquatic > Thermal springs > Hot (42-90C) | place: USA: Wyoming...
AACCCCGGCTGATGTCTATCGCTTCTCCCTGCGTGCTATAGGCGATGGAGGGCTCTATGGTATCTGGGATGTGCAGGTGACCGTGCCTGTCTCCTGTGCACCTACGCCGATTGCTCGCATAGTGCCCTTGCAATCTCCTTGTGAAACCTTTCCCGGGAAACTGCTAAAATACCTCCTCCCGCTCTTATTGGTGGTGCTGGTTCTTCTCCTCTGGTGGTGGCTCATGCGCCGCCTGCGCGGGCCGGGATGGCGTGCTAGAAAAAGCCGCCAGGGCCTTCGGTGCCTTTTGCCCTGTCTTTTAGCCTTGTTGTACACCCTTTTCCTCGTTTGGCTCTTGGGTGGGAGGCTGGCAGAGATCGCTTGTAGGGTGTGGACAAGCAGAGCCATAGCGGCTGCTCCTGCCGTGGCTGGTGCGACTCCTGTACCTGGTTCCCCTGCTGTGGGGGCGGTGGGCAGCCAAAAGGTGGCGGCAATAATCAGCGGTGGGCTTTTCGTGCTGCGCAGCGAACGCCCGGGGGTTACTTTTACACAGATTCGGCCGAATGCAGTGAACCCGGATACGTTGGCACAATATGATACGCTGGTGCTGTCGCAAGTATGCGATATCGGGCGCTGGCCTAAATCCCAGTTACTGGCGATTAACCAGTGGTTAGCCAATGGGGGGAAGCTCATTATCTATGATTCGGATGAATGTGGGTCACCGGTAGACTATTTCTGGCTCCCCTATCCCTTTACCACGGACAATCCTGGTGCGTGGGGGTCCACATCAGGGCATTTGGAAATCGTCGCCGATGACACCATGATCGCCTTGAACCCGAGCATCTCTGGCTACATACCCATCGCCGATTTCGCGGGCATCGAGATAGGAGATGCTAATGTGATGGTCACCAGGGATGTCCGCTGGTGCGGGGATATGGAAGCGGTGAACCTGCATGGCCAGAAGGGTTTTGTCCACGCTTATGCTTTCTATGGCAGGGGGCTGATCATTTACAACGGTTTGGATACCGATGACATCGCTTCACCTGGTATGTACAAGTTGTGGCAGAACGAGCTTGCGCAACCTTGGGGGTTCGGGGTGGGGAAGGCTGTTGGCCTTCCCTGTCAGCGTCGGGTGGCGGTGTTCAACTTCTTTGCCCCTTGGACTATAGGCGGTATCGTGATTCCCTTCTGGTTGCCCTTGGTGCTATTGCCGATCTTATGGTTTTTGTGCTGGCTCTTCTGTCGCATCAGGCGGCGTGTGAGGCCACTGCCCTCCCTTGGCTCTCCGCCAGAGTACCGCAAGCCTCTAGAATTCCTGACTCGTTGGACGGGTATACCACCGGAATGGGACCCAGCGCCTACGTTGGTTATTGGGCTAGGCGGGGCAGGTCGCGCTGTGTTGACCCATCTTAAGAAGAATCTGTGGGATGCCGATCCCTGGCATACGCACAAACAGGTTCAGTTGTTGCTCCTTGATGTGGCACCCTCGGAAATCGTTGCGGGGCGAGAGGTGCCGGTGCAATTCGTTGATGTGCAACTGAGCGATGAGGAACAACTGGTTCTCGGTACGGATTTGCGTGATCTGATCACCCGGCTAGCGCAGGATCGAACGTACAGGCCAGAAATGCAACCCTGGTTCCCTGCCGATGACTATGTGCATGTCCGTCGTTTGCCTGACGCGGACATGGATGCAAGCAGAAGCACGAGAGGTCGTAGACCGCTTGGGCGTGCGGTGCTTTTCGAGGATGCCTGTCATGAGGAAGCAAGCCGGCTCTGGCAGAAACTGCTTGGAGCAATCCGAAATGTGGCAGAGGGTAATCGTGCGCGCATCATTATTGTGGGCTCTCTGTGCGGTGGCTTTGGCAGTGCTGTCCTGGCTGACGTGGCTTATCTGGTTCGGCGCGTGGCGGAAGCAGTAGGGATAGGCACGGGGGTGCTCATCAGCGCTTTCCTTGCCACGGACAATGCTTTTGCAGCCCACACGCGGGCACCTCATTTGCAAGTGAACAGCATGGCTACTCTGCGAGAGTTGGGGCGTTTCTTGCTGGCGCGGGGGCGTCCCTTCCCGATGGTATACAACGCTCAGAGCAAGCATCCTGCCTTCCATGGTTATATGAGCTGGTCAGTGTTTGATGAAGTGTTCTTATTTGATGGGCAGAGGCCCGAGAAACCGCTTACACTGATTGAACCAGAACGGGGCATGTTCCCACTGATGGCGGACCTGATTACCGAGTTTATTGACCGCCGCGGTCAGATTATGGAACAAGTGCGTGCCAACTTGCGGGTAGAGGCTGCCAACGTACAGGTACGCCGCGGCGAACCGGTCATCAGCACGCTAGGTGCTTATACCTATCGCTTGCCCTTGCGTGACATTGTCCGTGCCCTCAAGGTGCGTTTTGTCCACGATCTATTGCTCCTCTTCCTCCTGGGCCCTGAGTATCAAGGACGACGCGTTGAGAAAGTCGAGATTACGCCAGAACTCAGCAAAGACCGCTATCCAGAGGGGCTGCCTGCGTTGGTAGACCATTTCCTCCGTGGCAAGGTGGCGGAGCGGATGGAAGGCGCTGGAGGTCCCTCTGTATTCATTGCTGATCTGGCTCAAAGAGGCGGGGTCAATGAAGGCTGGCAAAGCCTCGCGACTGAGGCGCAGGCTGATGTCCACGGTGAGGAGGGATATCTGCAGCGCCAGGTACAGCATTTCCAGCAGGTGCTGACTGCCATGTTATTGCGGCTTCTCAACGGTGATCCGAAGGATAATGTTATTGTCGCACGGTGCGGGAAGCTGGGCTATGCGAGGGAATTTCTCGCGCAACTTGAAATGGCGCTGCGCGACGCTTATGAATGGGCACAACACCTTGAGTCACAGGTTCCGGAAGAGTTGCAGGATGGCTACTCGATTTTGCTGCAACTGATCCATCAGGAGCACGAGTGCGTCCTTAGGATGTGCAAGAATCTCGAGGGCCAATTCCAATTCCTGGCAGGTGAACCGGGTGAACGGCCCGCGATGTCCAGTGTGCTCACGCTGGTTCTGGATCGCCTGGATCAGGAAAAACGCTGGTTAGAGGCGATGAAAAACATCCCTGTACGGTATACCCTTGCAGACGAGACGTTGCTCAACCATCTCTATGAGGCGTATTTCGCTCCACATTTGCAGGGCGATGCACTGGAGCGAATCCATTGGCGTGAGTCGTCTGATGGAGGAATAGAATTGGCGGTGCGGAGCTGGCAAGACCAGCCGATTATCCCGGGCAAGGAAGGGCAGCAAGCCTTTGTCGAGATCTTGCTTGATTTAGCGGAGAACCTCGGGCAGAAGATTTGGCAACTGCGGCTGGATCCCTTCTTTGATGATGAGCAACAGGGATTGTGGAATGAACAGAAAGTACGCCAGCAAGCAGAGAATGCTCTGGGTTGGGCACAGCCTGTTACAACGACTCAAGTGGGCAAGGCGGTTGAACAGCAGCCCCATCGCTATCTCTGGGTGAATTACACTGTTCAACGCCGCGCTATGTTTGCCAAGGAGGTCCAGTTACAGGCTAACATGAGGGAGGAGGTGCAACTAATCAACGCTTCTGACCCGCGGAGTGCCATGTTGATCACCTCGTTGGATATCCTGCCCATTTCTGCGCTCGATTGCTGGACAAGGCTTGAAGACATGTACCGGAGAACCTATCGCCTCAGCGACACGGTGGAAACTTCTCGGGCATACTTGCCGGAGCAAAGCCATGTCTTTGCCGCAGAGCAACACGCGCTGAAGTATGAGCAAAGGCTGCCTGAACTGTACGAAGCTCCGCGGTTGTTCCACCCGCTGTTCACGGCGGCATTGGAGGACTTGGAAAGAGCGCGGACTTTTGTCCTGGCTTATGCTCTGGGTTGGGTTGAGCGCAAGATCTTCACGGAAGCGGGGGAGAATAAGCAACGCTATGTCTTGACCCTGCCTGGACAGGCAGAAGATATTCCTCTCACACGTGAAGATAGCCAAACCGATCCAGTGGCTCTATTAGTCCGTGCGATGCAGAACTTTGTTCTAGGCAGCCCCGAGGCATTGCAGCATCGTTATACGCCAGAAGAACTCGCTAGATTGCTACGCGAGGCCGTGCAGCAGGCTGTTCCGCAGAACATCGAGAGGTTGAGGGCTTTTCTGCGGGAGAAGCCGTGGGACCTTGCAGCGGATAACCGGCTGGGGAGCATTGATTTCTGGTCCTTTGCCCGCCTGGCAGTGCGTGATGCCCTCGATGCCTTGCATACGACAACCTCCTCAGGAGCAACAGGGCCTGCACAATAACGCGCAGGAGGGGGCTTGGCATAGCGAGGATTGTCCTGTGGCTGGGGACATCTCAGAGAGGAAGGTGGCCATGATTGGGGATAGCATCCAATTAGACATGTTGGAAGGAAAGCATATTACACTGGGCAACTTTGGGAATCTTCTGCTGCAAAAACGCTTGGGCGGCGGCGCGACTGCTGTGGTTTTCAGGGGCGTTGCTCCTGCTGCCCCTGAAGACCCCCAAAGTTGGGTAGCGGTCAAGGTGGCGCGCCCTGAAAAAGAGTGGACAGAAGCGCTTGTGCGCGAGTGGAAGAACTTGACCAGGCTCGAAGCCGCTGAAGCAGTTAGGGGAACGCATTATTTCCCGCGCATTAAGTATCCACGCATGGTGGAGCATCTCCACCTATCTGACCCCGAGCAGGTTTCAGAAAGGCATTTGATGCACGAACAATATGTACTGATCCCTGGACGAGGTTCTCAGTTGATGAAATGGACCTGCCTCGTGCTGGAGTATGTTGCTAGTCCTGGGATCCATGACTTGCTTATAGACTATCCAGGGGTGCGTCTTCCCGAGCCTTTGGCATTAGCTGTGGCTGAGCAGTATGCGGAGATGTTGACGATTTTGCATGGAGCGGGTATTGCTTGTGCTGACCGCAAGTTGGCTGACCTGCGCTGGAAAAGCAATTACAAGATCAACTATGAAGACCGTACTTGGCTGCAAGACTGGTATGCAGGACGCCGGCCGGGAGAGCTGATAGTTCTGGATTGGAATGTCACACAGCATGCAACACCGGATGTGATCCGGTCAGATCTCTGGCGATTTGGCGTGCTTTTTGCGCATATGGCATTGGCTTTCCGCCCCACTTTCCGCCTAGACAGTGCAGGGCAGGAGGTTCTTGAGGAGCCCCTGGAACAACAGGAATCTTGGAAAACCCTGACCTTCGGAACGCAGCAGATTTTCTACCGTCTTTTCCATCCGCTGGCAAATAAGCGCTATCCAGATGCCAGAAGCCTCCTTTTTGATATTGAAGAGCAACTCAAGATTTGGCGTACGCCAGCGCAGTGGTTATTGGCAAGAGCCAAAGAGGTATCCCAGTTACAAGAAGCAGGCCGACTGGATACACGCCCGACCGCAGAGCTGGTAAAAGATGCGAGTTTCATCAATGTATACAAAGCCCTTGTCGAGAAGTGGAGAGAAGAAAAACCCATTGGCGTGGACTTTTACAGGTTGGAGATAGGCATCGATAGGGTCCTGACGCGCAAGCCTTTCGGTGAAATTGCCAAACAGCTTATCCTGGGCCAGTGGTATGATGCGCAGGAAGGTCTGGAAAGGCTGCGAAAGCAAAGTGAGGCGGAACCTGCCAAGGCACTTTGGGTAGAGCGCTACCATTTGATACTAGACGGGGCAATGAGCGGGGAAAAGGGGCCTTCCTTGGGGGATTTGCTGTACGTGGCGGATGTGCTCTATGATCCTGAGCCGGAGCCAGAGGAAAAGGCGAGGCTGGCTAAACTGGATGAGTGGGAAAAGCAATTTCCCCACGGAGCATGGGCACGGATCATTCAAAGGTTACGGCTAGAACGGGATTACTATAGATTGTTGCAGGAGTTCCGGCAAAGCAAAGAGGATGCTGAAAGGGCGAGAGAGAAAATCCAAGCGTTGCAGGCATGTCGGCAAGTGCTCTCTGAGGTGCAGAGGAAGTATCTGGACCTGCTTTATGGCAATGCTGACGAGGAAATCGCAGAGTTTGACAAGGGGCGAGCAAGACAAGAAGATTTCAAGCGCATCCTGGGCGTGTTCCTTCAGGCTATCTCCATACAGGATTGGGCAACGGCGGAAAAAACTCTGGAAGACAAACGGCTGGAGGAAAGGTATCGTTCACCACTGCAACAGGTGATATCCTACTTGCGCAAGTACGAGGCGGTACAACAGAACAGCCTTGCTTTCGCCATGCAGGTTCTGTGCGATTACCGTGGCTTGCTTCAAAGATTGCAGCGAATTCTTGCCCCTTCAGATCTTGAGAAGCTCGAGAACGAATTGAACATACGCCGGGAACAGGTTAGGGACAGGCTCATCAGCGCATTGGTTGCTGCTTTGCAGCCAAGCATTCTAGCCAGCGCTGAAAGCGAGGGGTGGGATTACCCAGATGCCTTGAGCCTGTTGCTTAGGCACTATGCGGATAGTTTCCCAGAAGACGCAGAGGACTTTAGAAACGCGGTCGAGAAGCGTGTGGGGTTTATGGAAGAAGAGGTGAAGCGCTATACTGCGGAGGCTGAGTCCGACCCCCGGATTGTCGAAGAGCTGGAAAAACAGGTGCGCACTCTGGAGAGAGCATATGCCCTTGCCCGTTGGGGCAGTGCTATCTGGCCGGTTCTGCGTAAGCAGTGGGAAACCCATTCGCCGGACGTCATTGGGGATCTTCTTCATGACAAAAGGGAAAAGCACAGGCAGATACAACTACTTCTCAGGGAGGTGTTTCCACATGGAAGAGCATCCTAATGCAATTTTACCGGAAGAGGGATTGGGGAATCCCAATGCTGAACAGCAAGGAGCGGGAGAGAGAGCGCTTTCCAATGCTTCCCCTTCTGCGGCTGAGCAACAAGTTGAAGAAGAGGCAATGGGCTTGGAAGAGCGCGTGTTGATGCTGTTGCAAGAAATGGGCTATGAGAGAATTAGCCAAGGAGAGCCCACCCTGGGAGAGCTTGTCGCGTTTGCTAAAAGGCGCAGCGCCGTGATGAAACCACTGCGTGAGGTAGAAAAACAGTTTCCTCATGCTCTGGACACCGGCAAAGATGGGCAGGCAATGCAGTGGTTAGAGGGACTGTACAAAGCGAGCCGAGAACTGGAGGAATTAGCGGGGGAAATCCAGCGCCAGAGCGCTGGCGGGGAATCCCGCTGGGTGCTTGACTCTCTGCTGAGGACCGTTGAGGGAGATAAAGCCAGAATCGAGTCCTTCGGCAAAGCCCTGCAGGCTTGGCAGCAGCAACGCCTCTCTGAGCAGATCGCGGAGGTTTATCGTTTGATTTCTATGCCTGGCGAGTTGGGCAAAGCCCAGGAAATGGTGGCGAGTATTGACTCTAGCCTGCAGCGCTTTCCAGACTGGCCCGTAGCAGCATGGAGAGAGAAGCTCAAGGAAGCGTTTGGAAAGGCGCATGAGAAGGTGCAAGAAGCTCTCACAGGGAATGTGCGCACCTTGTTGTCGCAGGCTGAACGATGGATGCAGGAGGCGGAATCCGCTCCGGAGCCCTACACCGCTCTCAGCTATTTGTCCTGGAGCGAAGTTGCATTGGAGCAGGTGAAGAGCCAGCGTGGGCAGTCCAGGGATTGGCAGAAGGAGTGGGATGAGCGTCTTGACCGGGACACGGATAGGCTCGCTCAGTTGCAAAAGCAATTTGCTGACAAGACAAAAGAGTGGACCAGGGAGCGGCGTCTAGAGTTGTTGCGCAAGTATGTGAATGAATATAAAGGGTCGGGCGAACAGAGCAAGGCTGATTTCATCAATCTGCTGCTCGCTTTTGACCCGGAACTGGAGAATGCTATTGTGGACCTATCCGTGCGCGAGCGGCTGCGCCATCGGCGGGAGGATGCCCAGAGGGCACGGAGCCTGTACCATGAGGCGAAGGCGCTTTGGAATGCGGAGAAGATACGGGATGGATATCTGTTGCAAATCCGCGACCTTTTGCGAAAGGCACAGCAATTGGATCCTGGCTGTGAAGAGATCAAGGAACTCAAACAAGAGGTGGACACAGTGTGTCTTGCGGTGGATAGCCAGATGCAGCAGATAGAGCAGCAGATTGAGGAGATCCAGAGGCTGCTCAAGAGCCAGCCCGATCAAATGGAGGAAATTGGGGCCCGCTTGGAGGTGACCAAAAAGGCTTTGAAGGAAGCCCAGGAAGAGGCGGGGAGGTATGGCCCCCATCCTTCTGCATGGGAACAAACACTTGCTGTGCTCAGTGAGAGACTCCAAGCGTTGCAGGAGAAGCATGATGATATCCAGAAATGGGCACAAGAGATCCGCGATAAGGAAAAACAGTGGCAAGAGGTGCAGCGTGGCCGCCTTGAGCGCGAGCTTATCGAGAGCACGTTTGATTGGGTGCAAAGCGCACCGCCAGACTTGCCTGCTAGCCTATGGGAAGGGCTTTATGACGCGGTGAATAGGGAATGCAGCAATATAGAGCGTACAAAACGCCTACCAGATGGTTTTGTGCGGCTCATGCAATTGGAACGGGTTCTTTGGAATCGAAGTGGATCGAAACAGAATCCCAAGGGTTTTCCAGGGCAGGGTGATGCCACATTTTCGCCTCTGAATGTCGCAAGGTGGTAAAGGCGATGTCTCTCGCCAGGTGGGAGATGCCTGGATAGGTGAAGGGCGCTTGCAGGTTGGTTAGAGCTGAGGCTTATCAGGACGTGCAAAAGGAGAGGCGTTATGGAACGATTGGGGAAAGAGGCAGAAGACAAAATTCGACAATGGACTGCATCATGGGTTTCGAATCAACTCAGTTGGTCTGAATGGCGCGATCATATTTTGGGGTTGGGCTTGAACCTCGAGGACCCTGCAGTTCACTTGGCGGTCGAGAGGGCGATACGCCGCTCTTTGCCCGGCAAGTCTCTCGGGCAGCGTATCAAGGAGCGAGGGGCGGCTCTCCTCACAGGGGCTTTTGCTCTTCTGGTCCTGGGCTTGCTGGCCTTTTCCCTATTCCGCATCACGCAGTTGGCTGGGCAATTGCAGGAGACAACGGTGTCCCTAAATAGGCTGGATGTTAGCACGCTCAACCAATTGGTGGAATGGGCGAAAAGACCGGCAAAGGTAGAGCTAAGCACAGACAAGGGCACACTAGATGCGGATGGACGGAGTACAGCCACGATTACCATCACTGTGACGAATCCCTTGGGGCAAGCGGTCTCTGAGGGAACGGAGGTCGCGCTGACGGTCCAGCCTGAACTCGGTACAGTTCCAAGCCCAGTGACAACAGGCCGTGATGGAACAGCTACTGCCACCTTTACGGCTGGCAACAGCGTTGGCACGGTGACAATCACAGCCACGGCAGGAACGGCAAGCGCCAGAACTTCTCTGACGCTCGAAGAGCCTCCAAAAGCACAGCTCGCAATAGGCATGAGCATTGAACCCACGGAAGTGCAAGCGGGAGGCGAGATCACGCTGACGTTCACCATTACGAATACCGGAGAGGCAGCAGCGGAAGGGGTTACATTATGGTGCAATATTCCACAGGGAACTGCGGTCAAATCAACGACGCCACCGGGCACATCGGCGGGAAGCCAAGTTCAATGGAGCAACCTGTCATTGGCTCCCGGTAAGACTTCTACCGCTACTCTTTGTCTCACTGTGGGCGTTGCTACCCAGGCAATCTCTATAACCCAGGATGGTTTTGGTATATATGCAGGCCAGCAAAAAATCGAAGTGTCCAAGCCTGAGCAACTTCCCACTGTGAAGGTATGGTCCCCTCTCAAGGTTACCGTGTCACCCACAATCCTCCTGGCGACAGGCACCCCCTTTACCGTTACGGCTCAGATAACGGATGCCCAAGGCAATGCGGTGGCAAACACATCAGTGACTTTTGCTGTCGTAACTCCAACGGAGTGTACGATGTGTACGATTACGGGCACTGCAACAGTGACCACAACCAATGAGGGCAAAGCAGATTTTATGTTGCAGACGGGGCAGCAGGCTGGATCCGTGACAATCAGTGCGAGCACTGCGTCATCTCGGGGAACTGCTCCTATCGAGATTACCACTACAGCAGTTACTAGTGAAACACTTAGCCTGTGGCATACGGATTCCTTCACAAAGGTCATCACATTTAACCTCGAAGTCCCTATGCAGTTGCTGGGTAAGGCATCTGGGCATTACCAGAAGGTTTCTGTACAGGTGTGGGTGCCAACGAAATGTGTGACTGGACATGTGACTGGACAGGGGGACAATTATTCTCTAACGAATGTTCAAGGACAGGAAATCAAAGTCAAAATAGGCGCTACACCAGAAAAAGAGGCAGGAACGCTGCAAGACGGTGCAGAGAATTATCCGCTAACGCGGGTTATACAAGAATATAATAATGGCCAGTCACAATGGACTCTTGTTGAGATTGAGGGTTGGGTACCACTATATCATGGGGGGAGCTTACAGCTAAGACCTGCATCATCGGCAGGTCCCTAGTGCCGGTGGCCAATGACCAATGAACAATGACCAAGATCTTTGTGTCTTTGTGGTAACCCCCTCTTCACCGCAGAGAGCGCAGAGGACACAGAGACAAATCCCAATGAATAATGGACAATGACCAAAATCCTCGTGTCTTTGTGGTAAACCCCCTTTCCACCACAGAGGGAATTGGAGCCATTGGTCATTTGCCCATTGGGATTTCTATTCGTGTCTTTGTGGTCAAAACCTCTGCGCCCTCAGCGGTGAAAAAGGGCGAACACGAGGTTCGCCCCTACACATCCCCGTTGCCCCTAGGGGCGAAATCAATGGGCGCAATAAATGGGGGCGCAATGTATTGCGCCCCTACTTGTTATTGCTCGCGGTATTTGCTTAGCAATTC
>Ga0315298_1010937_pt1 | contig 10791 bp, 7 predicted proteins | sample WHS_1_MG_FD_203077 | JGI IMG/M metagenome (GOLD analysis project Ga0315298, IMG submission 203077) | Extremophilic microbial mat communities from Washburn Hot Springs, YNP, Wyoming, USA - WHS_1_MG | ecosystem: Environmental > Aquatic > Thermal springs > Hot (42-90C) | place: USA: Wyoming...
CCCCGCCCCCCCCCCCCCCCCCCCGGCCGTCCCGTCCCCGGACACCCCGCCCGTGTATACTTCCACCCCGCCACGGACCCGGAGGGACCATGGACTGCGCGAACGACGCCGGCCGCTGCACCTGCACCTACCAGCCGTGCCCGCGCCACGGCCGCTGCTGCGACTGCCTGCGCTACCACCTCCAGCACCGCGAACTGCCCGCCTGCGCTTTCGACGCCGAGGCGGAGCGCACGTACGACCGCTCCTTCGCCCACTTCGTGCGCCGCGTGCAGGCCGGGAAGGTGTGAGGCGCGGGCCCGCCTCAGCCCCAGACGGCGCGCAGGTAGTAGAGCCAGAAGGCGGGCACCTCGCGCAGCACCAGCCAGGGCGTCTGGCGGATGGGCTGGGACCGGCGCGCCGGCACGGTGCGCACGTCCCAGCCCAGCTGCTGGTAGGCGAGCCGGATGCGCGGCAGGTGGTAGAACTGGCTCACGGCGAGCGCCGCCGGCCGGCTGCCGGGCGTGAAGAAGGCGGCCGTGTGCCGCACCGTGGCCAGCGTGTTCACGCCGTCGGAGTCGACCACCACGTCGGCCGCCGGCACGCCGGCGACGAGCAGCGCCTCGCGCATGACCAGCGCCTCGTTGTAGCCGCTCTCGCCCACGCCGCCGGAGACGATCACCTGGCGCACGAGGCCGTCGCGATAGAGGCCGAGCGCCGTCTCGACGCGGTCGCGCAGCGAGGTCGACATGCGCCCGTCCCGGTGGACCTCGGCGCCGAACACGACGACGAACGGCGCCCGGCAGCGGTAGTCGGTGGTGCCGAAGAAGAGGACCTGGGCGAGCGGGAAGAGCACCGCCAGGGCGACGACGGTGGCGGCCGTGAGGAGGGTGGCGGCCGCCCGGCCGCCGGCGGCCGGCGGCCGCCAGAGCACCCACACGAGCCAGACGAGCAGGGCGGCGGCCACGAACGAGAGCGGCAGCGGCACCGCCGGCCGGTACTGACCCTCGCGCCAGCCGAGGTAGAAGGCGACCCCGTCCCACGCCGCCGCCGCCGCCAGTGCCGACACCAGAGCCAGGGTGGCCCAGCGGCGCCAGCCAGCGAGACGCGGCGCCACGCCGGCGGCGACCAGCGCCACGCCGCCGGCGGCCAGCACCGCGGGTCCGGCCGCCCGGCCCGGCAGCGGCACCACCAGCCACCAGGCGGCGGCGTCGACGGCGTCCCAGGCCGGGTTGAGCAGCGCCCCCAGCGCCGAGAGCAGCGTGAAGCCGCCGGCGGCGAGGGCGAGGCCGCGCGCCAGCGAGACCCACGGCCAGGCGCGGCCGCCCTCGCCGCCGGCCCCCGCCGTCGTGCTCTCCCGCGCCTGCTGCTGCGCCCCGCGCCGCGACATGCCCGTGGTCCCTCCCTGCCGGGGTGTGGCCCGGCGGCCGGGACTGTATCATCCCCTGCCGTCGCGTTGAGCCACGCCGCCGGGTGCTGATAGCGTCGCAGCCGTGACCCTGCCGACCGACCTCCCCGCCCCGCCCTCCCCCGGCCTCAGCGAAAGCGAGGTCGCCGCCCGCCGCGCCGCCGGACGCGGCAACGACGTGCAGATCAGCACGGGGCGGAGCTACGCCCGCATCGTCCGCGACAACGTCTTCAACTTCATCAACAACCTCTTCTACGTCCTCGCCACCATCCTGCTCGTCCTCGGCAAGCCCCTCGACGCCTTCGTCGTCTCTTTCGTCATCCTCGCCAACACGGTCATCAGCCTGGTCCAGGAAGTGCGGGCCAAGCGGCTCATGGACCGCATCGCCATCCTCACCCGCCCCACGGCGGTGGTCGTGCGCGACGGCAGCCCGCGGCAGGTCGACCCCTCCGAGATCGTCGAGGGCGACCTCCTCTACGTCGGTCCCGGCGACCAGGTGGTGGTCGACGGCCCGCTCGTCGGCGAGGCCTTCCTCGAGGTCGACGAGTCGCTGCTCACCGGCGAGTCCGACCTCGTCCCCAAGCGCGGCGGCGACCGCCTCCTCTCGGGCAGCTTCTGCATGACCGGCAGCGGCTACTACGTCGCCGAGCGCGTCGGCCTCGCGAGCTACGCCAACCAGCTCACCGCCAAGGCGAAGGGCTACCGCCGGGAGCTCACCCCGCTGCAGCGCCAGGTCAACCAGATCGTCCGTGTCCTGCTGCTCGTCGTCGTCGTGTTCCAGGCGCTGGTCTGGACCCGCAACGTGCTCGTCGACGTGCCGTTCGTCGAGAGCGTGCGCATGGCCACCGTCATCCTCGCCCTCATCCCCAACGGCCTCGTCCTCTCCATCGCCCTCACGTACGCCCTCGGGGCGATGCGGCTGCTCGGCAAGGACGTGCTCGTGCAGCAGTTCAACGCCATCGAGTCGCTGAGCAACGTCGACGTGCTCTGCACCGACAAGACCGGCACCCTGACCACGGGCAGCATCGCCTACGAGACGCTGCTGCCGCTGGCCGCCGGCGAGGACGAGGCGCAGCGGCTGCTGGCAGTCTTCGCCGCCAGCTCGCGCGAGGCCAACCGGACCCTCGAGGCGGTGCGCGAGGCGCTGCCGGCTGCCCCGGCGGCGGTGAAGGAGCGGGCGGCCTTCTCCTCGGCCCGCAAGTGGAGCGGCCTGGTGTTCGACGGCGACGGCGAGGGAGCGCCGCGGGGCACGTACGTGCTGGGGGCGCCCGAGATGCTGGCGCCGGCGCTCGCGGCCGGCCCCGCCTGGCAGCCGCAGGCTGAGGAGTGGGCCGGCCGCGGCCTGCGCGTCCTGCTCTTCGCCGGGCGCCCCGACCCCGTGCCGTTCGCGCCCGACGGGGCCACCGAGCCCGTGCTGCCGGAGGGGCTCACGCCCCTCGCCCTCGTCTGCCTGAGCGACGAGCTGCGGCCCGGCGTGCAGGCCACGCTCGAGGAGTTCCGCGCCGCGGGCGTCGAACTGAAGATCATCTCCGGCGACAACCCGGCCACGGTGGCGGCGCTCGCCCGCCAGGCCGGCGTCCACGGCCTCGACGGCGAGGGGGCCGTGGTCGCCGGCCCGGACCTCGAGCGCCTCGACGAAGCGAGGCTCGGCGAGGTCGCCGAGCGGGCGGTGGTGTTCGGCCGCGTCACGCCGGAGCAGAAGCAGACGCTCGTGCGCGCCCTGCGCAGCCGCGGCCGTTACGTGGCCATGGTCGGCGACGGCGTGAACGACGTCATCGCCCTGAAGGAGGCCAACGTCGCCGTCGCCGTGCAGGGCGGCAGCCAGGCGGCGCGCGGCGTCAGCGACCTCATCCTGCTGCGCGACACCTTCTCCCCCCTCCCCTACGCCTTCCGCGAGGGCCAGCGCATCCTCAACGGCATGAACGACATCCTGCGCATCTTCATGGTGCGCATCCTCTTCAAGGCTTCCATCATCGCCGTCGTCGCCAGCCTCGGCGGCTTCCCCTTCGCCCCGCGCCAGGCGTCGCTCATGTCGTTCGTCGGGGCCGGGGTGCCGGCGGTCGTCTTCGCCGCCCTCGCCGTCCCCGGCCCCGTGCCCAAGGTCAACCTCTTCCGCCGCCTGGCCCGCTTCGTCCTGCCCACGGGCGTGCTCATGACCCTCATGGCCACCGTCGTGTATCTGGTCTACGCGCTGCCGGCCAAGGCCGACTACCTCGCCGCCCACCCTGGCGCCGCGGGCGGCGCCCTGCTGCTCTTCGCCTATCCGCGGGCGCAGACGGCCCTGACCCTGTTCGCCTGCTTCACCGCCATCCTCGTGCTGCTGCTCGCCGTGCCGCCCTCGCCGCGCTGGGGCGGCGGCGCCCCGGTGCGCGGCGACTGGCGCATCGCCGGCACCGTGGTCCTGCTCCTGCTCTTCGTCGCCGGCGTGCTGGCCGTCCCCCTGGGACGCACGCTGTTCGAGATCACGCCCCTGCCGTGGTGGCAGTACGGCCTCATCTTGGCCTGGTCGTACCTCTGGCTCCTGCTCTGCCAGTGGGTGTGGCACGGGCGCCTGCTCGACCGCTGGCTGGGCACCGAGCGCGACCCTCTCGCCCGGCGCTGAGGCGGCCGCGCGGCCGGCGCCTCGCCTCAGCCGCCCGACGGGCAGAGGTCGCGCAGCACGCAGCGCGGGCAGTGGGGTCGCCGCGCCCGGCAGACGCGCCGCCCGTGGCGCACCATGCCCACGTGGGCGGCGTAGACCTGCCGCGGGTCCGGGCCGGCGAGGTCGGTCAGCTGCGCGTGCGCCGGCCCGGCGCCCATCCCGGCCGGGATGAGGCCCAGCCGCCCGGCCACGCGGTGCACGTGGGTGTCGACCGGCATCACCGGCCGGCCCAGCGAGAAGAGGAGCACGCAGGCCGCCGTCTTGGGGCCGACGCCGGGCAGCGAGGTGAGCCAGGCGAGGGCCGCCTGGTCGTCCATCGTCGCCAGACGCGAGAGGTCGGGCTCGCCGCCGCCCTCGCTCAACGCCGCGAGGATGCGCTTGAGCCGCGGCGCCTTGGTCTGGGCGAGGCCGCCGTGGGCGATGGTCGCCGCGAGCTCCCCGACGGGCGCGTCGCGCACCGCCGCCCAGTCGGGATAGCGCGCCTTGAGGGCGGCGAAGGTGCGGTCGGTGTTCACGTCGGCGGTGTTCTGCGAGAGGACCGTGTAGACTAGCTCGTCCACGGGCGGCAGCCGCGGCGCCAGCACGGGCCGCCCGTAGGCCTCGTCGAGGCGCGCCACGACGAGCGCCAGCCGCCGGCGGGCGTCGCCTTCGCCCACGCCGCCGCTCACCCGACCGCGAGCCTCCGCGCCGCCGCCCGCCGCGAGCGCCGCCGCAGCAGGGCGCTGACCACGAGGCCGAGCACGAAGCCCACGCCGAGGGCCGCCAGCAGGATCAGCCACGTCGGCCACGTGAAGGTCCAGAAGAGGTACGTGAAGGTGGCCTCGGCGGTGTTCTGGGCGATGGCGATGATGGCGAGGACGAGCAGGACGACGACGACCGTGAGCCGCGCCGTCCACGAGCCTCCCCGCTCGCGACGGCGCTCGACCCTCACCTGGGGCTGCACGGACGGCTGCGGTGACGACATCTCACGACCCCCTTGGACGGTTGGCCACGCCTTCGACACAGTCGCGGTCTACCCTCGCGCGGCGGCGGGCAGACACCGCGTCGCGAGCCGGCCAACGGTCGCAGCGGGGCGGCGACGGGGAACCTTCCCCTCTGCACGGCCCTGCGGCCGACGCACGGCGGGGGGCGCCTGCCCGACGGCGCCGGCCGCGCGGGCGGGCACGACGCGAAGGGGGTGAGGGACGTGAGAGGGCTGCTCGTCTTCGGCAGCAGCGGGCCGCTGCTCATCGTGACCTCGTACGACCGCATCGACCACCCCGAGCTGGTGGCCAAACTGCGCGCCAAGGGGCTGCGCAAGTTCATCGCCTACGAGGTGCCGGTGGACCGCTGCCAGGACCTCTACGGCTACACGTGGCGCGACGTGGTCGCCGACCTCGAGGCGCAGGACGACATGCGCGTGCTCGACTTCGACGGTCACCGCATCTTCCTCAACTTCTCCCTGCGCCGCCTCGGGCAGGCGTTCGTCTACGAGGAAGAAGGACGGGAAGGGGAACAGGACGAGACGGGGGCGGCGACGGCGGCCTGACGGCCGCCGTCGCCGCCCCCGGCGCCTCACGTCGCCGCCCCCCGGCGCCTCACTTCTTCGCGAACGCAGCGAGGGCAGCCTCGATGGTCCTGAAGACGGTGTCGAGCTGCTCGTCGCTGATGACCAGCGGCGGCTGCACGCGCAGCACGTTGCCGAAGTTGCCGCCCACGCCGATGAGGACGTGGTGCTCGAGGCAGTACTGGCGCACGAAGGCGGCCGCCTCGGGGTTGTAGCCCTTGGTCTTCGGGTCGGTGACCAGCTCGACGCCGACCATGAGCCCGCGGCCGCGCACGTCGCCGATCAGCGGCTGGCTCTTCTGCAGCTCGCGCATCATGCCCATGAAGCGCTCGCCCTTCGCCTGCGCCTGGTCGGCGAGCCGCTGCTCCTCGTGGTAGGCGATGTTGGCCAGCGCCGCGGCGCAGCTCACGGGGTTGCCGCCGAAGGTGCTCAGGTGGTCGCCCACCTGGAAGGCGTCGGCGATCTCGGGCTTGGCCGTGAAGGCGCCCAGCGGCCAGCCGTTGGCGATGCCCTTGGCCATGCACATGATGTCGGGCTCGACGCCGTACCACTCGATGGCGAACATCTTGCCGGTGCGGCCGAACCCGCTCTGGACCTCGTCGCAGATGAACAGCACGCCCTCGGCGTCGAGCCACTCCTTGACCACCTTGAAGTAGTCGAGCGGCGGCGGGATGATGCCGCCCTCGCCCATCACCGGCTCGGCGATGAAGGCGCAGACGTCGCCGGAGAGGTGCAGCCGTGCCACCTCGGCCACCTGGCGGGCGCAGGCCATGTCGCAGGTCTCGGGCTCGAGGTTGAGCTGGCAGCGGTAGCAGTACGGGGTGGGAGCGAAGGCGACGCCGGGCATGTACGGGCCGCCGCCCTTCTTGCGCCCTGAGTTGCCGGTGATGCTCAGCGTGGCGTAGGTGCGGCCGTGGAAGCTGCTCTGCAGGGCCACGAACTCGCGCTTGCCGCTGTAGCGCTTGGCGAGCCGCATGGCGCCCTCGAGGGCCTCGGCGCCCGAGTTGCAGAAGAAGGTCTTCTGCAGGCGGCCGGGCGTGATCTGGGCGAGCTTCTCGGCCAGGTCGGCGGCCGGGGCCACGTGGTAGACGTAGGTGCAGGCGTGCACCAGCTTGTCGGCCTGGGCCTTGGCCGCCTCGATGATCTGGCGGTTGTTGTGGCCGGCGTTGGTGACGCTGATGCCGGCGAAGCAGTCGATGTACTCCGTGCCGTCGGCGTCGTAGAGCAGCGCCCCGTCGCCGTGGTCCGCGACCACCGGTTCGACCCGCTTGACGAACCCGGTCATGACGTAGTCGCGATACTTCTCCATCACACCCATGCTATCGACCACCCTTCGGCGAGAGACTCGCGGAGACTATGGATTGGGGTGCGTGGGCGAAGCCTACCAGAGACTGGGCGGGCGGCGGGAGACCCCGGCTGTGAATCTGGGCGAACTTCGCGCCCCCGGAGGGCCCGTGTGGACGCCCGGCCGCGCCGGCCTCTATACTCGGCTCACCCGAGTGGGACGCTGGGTCTGTGGTCATTCCCACTGCGCACGGGTCCTCTTTCGTACCGCAAAGGAGCGCCTATGTCGTCGGGCCCACCCCCCCAGTCCACCGGCGCCGTGCTCGTGGTCGGCGGCGGCGTGGCGGGCATCCAGTGCTCGCTCGACCTGGCCGAAGGCGGCTACAAGGTCTACCTCGTCGAGCGGGCGCCGGCCCTCGGCGGGCACATGGCCCAGCTCGACAAGACCTTCCCCACCAACGACTGCGCCATGTGCACCCTGGCGCCCAAGCTCGTCGAGGCCGGGCGCCACCTCAACGTCGAGATTGTCACCAACTCGGAGCTGAAGGCCCTCGAGGGCCAGCCGGGACGCTTCACCGCCACCATCTTCCACCACGCGCGGTACGTCGACCCCGACGTCTGCACGAGCTGCGGCGAGTGCGCGCCCAAGTGCCCGGTCACGCAGGCCGACCCCTACAACGAGGGCCTCGCCGAGCGCAAGGCCATCTACAAGCTCTACCCGCAGGCCATCCCCAACACCTACGCCATCACCAAGAAGGGGCACAGCCCCTGCAAGCGCGCCTGCGCCGTGCACACGAGCGCCCAGGGCTACGTGGCGCTGATCGCCGAGCGGCGCTTCGCCGAGGCCTACAGCGTGGCCTCGGAGCCGAACCCCTTCCCCGCCGTCTGCGGCCGCGTCTGCACCCACCGCTGCGAGACCGACTGCACGCGCGGCGAGGTCGACGAGCCCATCGCCATCGCCGCCCTGAAGCGCTTCGTCAGCGACTGGGCCCACGAGCACCTGCCCCTGCCCGGGCCCGCCGAGACGAAGTACGAGGAGAAGGTCGCCGTCGTCGGCGCCGGCCCCAGCGGCCTCACGGCCGCCCGCGACCTCGCCCTCCTCGGCTACAAGGTCACCGTGTTCGAGGCGCGACCGGAGCCCGGCGGCATGCTGCGCTACGGCATCCCCGAGTACCGGCTGCCCAAGGACGCGCTCCGGCAGGACATCGAGCGCATCCTCGCCCTCGGCGTCGAGCTGCGCTGCGGCGTCGCCGTGGGCCGCGACGTCACGGTCGAGGGCCTGCTGGCCGACGGCTACAAGGCCGTCTACCTCGCCGTCGGCCTGCAGGGCGGGCGCACGCTGGACATCCCGGGGGCGGACGCCGACGGCGTCTTCGACGCCGTCGGCGTCCTGCGCGCCGTGAACTCGGGCGAGCCGGTCGACATCGGCCGGAACGTGGTGGTCATCGGCGGCGGCGACGTCGCCTTCGACGCCGCCCGCACGGCCCTCCGCCTCGGCGCCGGGAAGGTCACCGTCAACTGCATCGAGGACGACCTCAGCGTGCCGGCCAGCGAGGACGAGCTGCGCGAGGGGCTCGAGGAGCAGATCGTCCTCAACTGCTCCTGCATGCCGTCGCGCATCGTCACCGACGAGCGCGGCCGCGCCTGCAAGGTCGAGTTCCTCGCCTGCCGCCTCGGCGACCCCGACGAGCGCGGCTGGCGGCCGCCGGTCCCCATCGACGGCACCCAGCACGAGCTCGAGTGCGACACGGTCATCTTCGCCATCGGCCAGAGCATGGTCGACGACTTCCTCGCCGGCTGCGACGGTGTGGTCGTCGAGAAGAACCAGGTGCGCACCGACCCGGTGACCATGATGACCGGCCGGGCGGGCGTGTTCGCCGGCGGCGACGCCGCCGCCCGCGGCCCGTGGACGGCCATCGAGGCCATCGCCGCCGGCCGCCGGGCGGCGCGCAGCATCCACAACTACCTGCGCGGCGAGGACACCCTGCCGCTCGACGACCTGGTCCGCGACGAAGCCAAGCCTGAGCCCGACGTGCTGGCGCGCACCGAGGTCATGGCCCGCCTGCCCGTGCCCCAGCTCGCCGGCGCCGCGCGACGCGCCTCGTTCGCCGAGGTCAACCTCTGTTACAGCGAGGAGGACGCCGTCGCCGAGGCCAGCCGCTGCCTCAACTGCGCCGTCTGCTCGGAGTGCATGGAGTGCGTGCGCGCCTGCGGCCCCGGCGCCCTGCGCCACGACGACCAGGACCGCGAGTCGCAGGTCGAGGTCGGCGCCGTCGTCCTCGCCACCGGCTTCGACCTCTACGACCCCGGCCCGCGCAGCGAGTGGGGCTACCGCCGCTACCCGAACGTCCTCTCGGCGCTCGAGTACGAGCGCCTGCTGAGCGCCAGCGGGCCGACCCGCGGCGAGCTGCGGCGGCCCAGCGACGGCGCCCACCCGCGCCGCGTCGCCTTCATCCAGTGCGTCGGCTCGCGCGACCAGGAGCACGAGTACTGCTCCAGCGTCTGCTGCATGTACGCGAACAAGCAGGCGATGCTCACCATCGACCACGAGCCGGACTGCGAGCCGACCGTGTTCCTCATGGACATGCGCGCCCAGGGCAAGGGCTTCGACGCCTTCTACCAGCGGGCCAGGGACAAGGGCGTGCGCTTCGTGCGCTCGCGGCCCTCGGCCATCAAGGAGGACCCGGCCACGCGCGACCTCCTCATCGTCTGGGAGGACGAGGCCGGCGGCCTGCACGAGAGCCGCTTCGACATGGTCGTGCTCTCCGCCGGCCTCGAGCCGGCGCGCAGCGCCCGGGAGGTCGCCGGCCGCCTCGGCATCGCCCTCAACCGCCACGGCTTCTGCCAGCTGCACGAGTTCGCGCCGCTCGAGACGAGCCGCGAGGGCGTGCTCGTGGCGGGCCCGTTCGCGGCCCCCAAGGACATCCCCGAGAGCGTGGCCGAGGCCTCGGCGGCGGCGGCGCGGGCGATGACCGCGCTCGCCGACTCGCGCCACACCCTGACGGTCGAGAAGGAGTACCCGCAGGAGCGCGACGTGCGCGGCGAGGAGCCGCGGGTGGGCGTCTTCGTCTGCCACTGCGGCAGCAACATCGCCGGCGTGATCGACGTCGAGGAGGTCGCCGCCTACGCCCGCACGCTGCCCGGCGTCGCCTTCGCCACCGACACCATGTACACGTGCTCGAGCGACAGCCTCGCCCTCATCCGCGAGAAGGTCGCCGAGCTCGGCCTCAACCGGGTCGTGGTCGCGAGCTGCACGCCGCGCACCCACGAGCCCATCTTCCAGGACACCCTGCGCGAGGCCGGCCTCAACCCGTTCCTGTTCGAGATGGCGAACATCCGCGACCAGGCGAGCTGGGTGCACGCCACCGACCCGCGCAAGGCGACCGAGAAGGCGAAGGACCTCGTGCGCATGAGCGTGGCGCGGGCGCGCCTGCTGGAGCCGCTCTACAAGGTCGACGTGCCGCTCACCCACGCCGCCGTCGTCATCGGCGGCGGCGTGGCCGGCATGACCTGCGCCCTCGCCCTCGGCCAGATGGGCTACGAGGTGCACCTCGTCGAGCGCAGCGACCGTCTCGGCGGCCACGCCCGCGAGCTCGGCCGCACCATCCGCGGCAACGACCCGGCGGAGCTCGTCGCCCGGCTCGAGCAGCAGCTCGTCGACCAGCCGAACGTGCGCATCCACCTCGGGTCGGAGCTCGCCGACTTCCACGGCTTCATCGGCAACTTCTCCAGCGTCATCCGCAGCGACGACGGGCGGCGCACGCCGGTCGAGCACGGCGTGGTCGTGGTCGCGACCGGCGCCCGCGAGGAGCGGCCGGACGTGTTCGGCCTCGGCAGCAGCCCGGCCATCGTCACCGGCATGGACCTGGAGCGCATGCTGCGCGAGGACGGGGCGGCGCCCGCGGGAGCCGGCGCCGTCGGGTTCATCCTCTGCGC
>Ga0315298_1010941_pt1 | contig 10788 bp, 10 predicted proteins | sample WHS_1_MG_FD_203077 | JGI IMG/M metagenome (GOLD analysis project Ga0315298, IMG submission 203077) | Extremophilic microbial mat communities from Washburn Hot Springs, YNP, Wyoming, USA - WHS_1_MG | ecosystem: Environmental > Aquatic > Thermal springs > Hot (42-90C) | place: USA: Wyoming...
AGTGGGGTAAAAGCTATTGAAATCTCACCTATGGATTGGTCCTTAGCAGCACACTTTTTACCGATAGCATATGCTGATCAATCAAAGGATCCTGCTAAAGTAGCTGAATTCTTGTCAGATCTAAAAGCAGGTAAAGTTAATTTAATGGATAATAAAGTTTTTAATGGTTTGTTTGATACTTTTGATTTAATGAAAAAGTACAACATAGATAAAAATGATCCTATGGCTCCAACATATGATAGAGGTCCAGAACTTATAGGAAAAAGTGAAGTTGGTTTTTGGTTTATGGGTAATTGGGCTTGGCCGCAAATTCAAACCTTTGATACGGCTAATGAAAAATACGGATTTGTTCCTATTCCCATTAGTAATGATCCATCTGAATATGGGAACAAGGGTATACCTGTTGGAGTAACAAAGTTTATTGGTATAGACAAAACTCAAAACAATACTCAACAACAAGATGCTGCTAAGAAATTTTTAGATTGGCTGGTTTATAATCCAACAGGGCAAGAAATGCTTGTTACAAAAGCACAGGTTATACCGGCTTTTAAAAATATAACTCTTGAACCGCAAGATCCTTTAGCAAAATCTATTTTGTCTTATATAAAAAGTGGTAATACACTGGAATTCATGACTACATTACCACCAGATCACTGGTCAAAACTAGGTGCACCTATGCAAAAATATTTAGCAGGTAAGATCGATAGGCAGCAATTGTTCAATGATATAGAAAATTATTGGAAGAATGTTCAATAAAATATTTGACTTCTTGAATAACGGATAGATTATGTGCTATCCGTTATTCAATGTAATATGAGGAGGGGAATAATGTGAGCCAGGAAAAAGGTTTTTTAAAAAAGTTAAAAACTTACTCAATTTTTGCCGGGCCAACAACATTTGCATTTTTTACAGTAATAATACTGCCATTTTTATATGGTATTTATCTTACATTTACTGACTGGAATGGCATATCAGCAACTCAAGCGTATATAGGCTTTTCAAACTATGCTCACGTTTTTAAAGATCCGGTTTTTTGGAATTCATTTTTACTGACCTTAAAATATGTTTTTTTTACAGTTATACTTATAAATTTAATTGCATTTACTTTTGCATATATATTGACAAGTGGTACAAAAGGGCAGAATTTTTTCAGAGCAGGATTTTTTACGCCTAATTTAATTGGAGGAATTCTCTTAGGCTTTATATGGCAATTTATTTTTTCTAATATTTTGGTTTATTTGGGTAAATTATATCATATTCCATTTTTGACATATTCATGGCTATCCGATCCAGATAAAGCTTTTTGGTCACTTGTAATTGTAACTGTTTGGCAATATACAGGATATATGATGGTAATATATATTTCTGGTTTTATGAATATACCAAAAGATTTACTAGAAGCAGCAAGTATAGATGGTGCAAATTCATATCAAAGGCTAAAAAGCATAATACTTCCTTTAATGGTACCATCATTTACAATTAGTGTATTTTTAACGTTGCAAAGAGGGTTTATGGTTTATGACATAAATCTTGCTTTAACAAATGGGGGGCCATATAAGAGTACAGAGCTTATTTCACTTCACATATATAATACAGCCTTTTTAAGCCAGCAATATGGAATAGGTCAGGCAGAAGCATTTTTGTTATTTTTTGTTGTAGCAGCAGTTACATTAACTCAAGTTTATTTTAGTAAGAAGATGGAGGTGGAGAACTGATGAACAAAGAAAAATCTTTTTTATCGTGGATAAAATTTGGGGTTTTAAGTATAATTTTATTTTTATATATATTTCCATTTTTAATAGTGTTTATAAACTCATTTAAAGATAGAAAGAATATACTTTTAAATCCTATTGAACTTCCATCCAAATTAAATTTTGCAAATTATATAAATGCATATACAAAAATGGATTATATACATGCTTTTTTAAATTCTTTAATAATAACAACATTCAGTGTAACTTTAATAATATTATTTTCATCAATGACGGCATATATTTTTGTGAGAAGAAAATGGAAATTTAATCAATTCATGTTTTTCTTTATGGTTGCTTCAATGATTATTCCTTTTCAAGGTATTATGATACCTCTTGTAAAAATTTATGGTTCTATTGGTATGATGAATAGCAAATGGGCTCTTATTTACATGTATATAGGTTTTGGGGCATCTTTGGCTGTATTTATGTATCATGGTTTTATAAAAAGCATACCCATAGAATTAGAAGAAGCCGCTACTATTGATGGGTGCAGCCAGTTTCAGACTTTTTCTAAAATTGTTTTTCCACTTTTGAAGCCAGTGACAACAACGATAGCTATATTGGATATTTTGTGGATATGGAATGATTTCCTATTGCCATATTTAGTGCTTTTAGCACCAGATCAAAGAACTCTACCACTTTCAGTATTCTATTTCTATGGAACATATACTATTGAATTTGGACCTGCTATGGCAGCACTTATGTTAGCTACAATACCAGTTATAATTGTATATATTATTTTACAAAGACAGATAATTGAAGGTGTTTTAAAAGGATCAATAAAATAATTGGCATTTGGAGGGATTGTCTTGTTTAAGTTTAATAATACTTTAGATTTTGCACCGCGTAAAAATGATATTTTCATAGTTGGAGAAATTTTAATTGATATGATCTCACAAGATTACTGTGAAAACTTTGAAAATGACACTTATAGCAAAAATTTTGGAGGTTCGCCTGGTAATATTGCAATGAATGTTAAGATGTTAGGATTAGAGCCACTTTTTGTTGCTGCAGTAGGAGATGATGGCTTTGGAAATTATCTAATAAGACGTTTAAAAGAAAACGGAAATAATACTAAATATATAAAAAAAGTTAATTATTCAACTAGTTTAGTAGTAATTACAAAAAGTAAATCATCTCCAAATGCCATTTTTTATAGAAATGCAGATTATCACATAGAATATACTGAAGAATTAAAAATTGAATTAGGGAAATCTAAAATATTACATTTTTCTAGCTGGCCAATATCTCAAAAGCTATCAAGAGAATCAATAGAAGCAATGATTGAAGATGCTATAAAAAACAATGTGTTAATATGTTTTGATCCAAACTTTCATCCAAAAATTTGGGAGGAAAATCATGATGGAATAAAATATATAAAACAACTCATAAGTAAAGTTGATATTATTAAACCATCAGAAGATGATGCCAAAAGATTATTTGGTGAGGACAAAGCAGAAAATCATATAAAGAAGTTTTTAGATTTAGGTGCAAAATTTGTAATTATGACTGTCGGAAAAGATGGTGCTATAGTTTCAAATGGAGAAGAAATAAGATATTATGAATCATTAGCTGATGAAGTAGTTGATACTACAGGTGCAGGTGATGCTTTTTGGTCAGGTTTTTATGCAGGACTTATAAACCGTTATACTCTAGAAAAAGCTTTAAAAATAGGGTTTGCTGTTAGCGCATTAAAATTAAAAAGTTCTGGAGCTATAATTAAATTACCCAATATAGAACAAATACTGAAAACATATAATATTTAGGAGGGTGTTTATGTATATAGCTTTTTTTAATCCTCAAGGCAATTTTGATAAAAACGATTCATATTGGACAGAACATCCAGATTTCGGTGGACAGTTGGTTTATGTAAAAGAAGTTGCTATTGCTATGTCTAAACAGGGTCATAAGGTTGATATATTTACTAGAAAAATTTGTGATCCTGATTGGACGGAATTTAAAAAAGAATTTGATGAATATGAAAATGTTGAAAATGTTAAAATTCTGAGAATGCCTTGTGGACCTAATAATTTTTTACCTAAAGAAGAATTATGGCCATATTTAAATGAATGGGTCAATAATATAATAAAATATTATAAAAAACAGGACAGAATGCCTGATTTTGTTACAACACACTATGGGGATGGAGGGCTTTCAGGTGCGATTTTTAAAGAAAATTTAGGAATACCTTTTTCTTTTACAAGCCATTCCTTGGGAGCACAGAAAATGGATAAATTAGGAATAACGGAAGAAAATTTTGATACAATGGATAGTAAATATAAATTTTCATATAGGATATATGCAGAAAGAATTGCAATGTTAAGTTCATCAATTATATTTACATCTACTGTTCAAGAAAGAGATGAACAATATAAACATTTTTTATACAAAGGCGCTGGTGATGTTTATAATCCAGAAAAGTTCAGAGTTGTGCCTCCTGGAGCTAATACATCTATATTTAATGATTACAAAAATGACGAAAATGATATTAAAATTAAAGAATATATATATAAGATGCTTTATAGGGATTTAAATGAAGATAGAATCTCTATGCCTTCTATAATATCTTCTAGTAGATTAGATCCAAAGAAAAATCATATAGCTTTGGTAGAAGCATATGCAAAAAGTAGCGAGCTACAGAATAACGCCAATTTGGTAATTATTTTAAGGGGGCTTAAAAATCCACTTGAAGATTATTCACAAGCAAAAGAAGGCGAAAAAGAAATACTTGACAAGATTATAAAATATATAAAACAATATAAATTAAAAGGCAAAGTTTCTATATTTAGTATAAATAACCAAAATGATTTAGCTTCAGCATATAGAACCTTTGGAAAAACTCATTCAATTTTTGCACTTACATCAGTTTATGAACCTTTTGGTTTAGCTCCTATAGAAGCAGCAGCTTGTGGACTTCCTGTTGTTGTAACAAAATTTGGTGGACCAGTTGATGTTTTATACGAAAATGGAGAAAAATATGGAGTTTTAATAGATGTTTTTAATATAAAAGATATTGAAAGAGGTATACTTGAAGCATTTAAAAATTATGATTTTTATAAAAAACAAGGGATAAAAAGAGTAAAATCTAAATATACATGGGATGCTACAGCCAGAGGATATATTGATGCTATACAATCTATAAAGCAGGATTATAGTAATAATATCCAAATCCCTGCTGAATTTAAAAAGATTTTTAAACAAAATCCATTTAAAGATTGGCTAAAAGAAAAATATTTCAGCAAATAAATTTCATATAAATTTTAATATTTGACTTTGGAAGAAACGCTTTAATTAAAACATATTAAGGAGTATAATAATTTTTGTAGATGTAAAGATGTAATAGAAGGTGAGAAAATGCCAACAATAAAAGATGTAGCAAAAAAAGCTGGTGTAACAGTAACAACAGTTTCGAGAGTTTTAAATAACAGAGGTTATATTAGTGATGTTACAAGAAATAAAGTCTATGAAGCAATGAAGGAATTAAATTATCAACCTAATGAAATAGCCAGATCTTTATATAGGAAAAAATCATTTTTGATTGGTTTATTGATACCAAATGTTGCTCATCCTTTTTTTGCTGAGCTGACAAGTTATATAGAATATTTTGCACATAAAGAAGGCTATAAAATTTTGCTTTGCAATTCAGGTAAAGATAGTAATAAAGAAAAAGAATATATCAATATGTTAAAAAGACATCAGGTTGATGGAATTATAATCGGCAGTCATACTTTAGATGCTGAACAATACTTAAGTGCTAAGCTTCCAATAGTTGCAGTCGATAGATATTATTCAGAAAAAATACCTTATGTAGCATCTGATAATTACAATGGAGGTAAATTAGCTACAGAGCTTTTAATAAAAAAAGGTTGCAATAATATAGCACATATAAGTGGACCACTTGTTTTAAATACACCGGCTAACAATAGATACAAAGCCTTTAAAGATGTAGCAGATAGAAAAAATATTAAAAATTATGTAATTGAAACTGAATTAAATAAATTTGATACAGAAGAATATAAAAAATTAACAGAAAATTTATTTGAAGCCTTTCCAGAAGTTGATGGTATTTTTGCAAGTAGTGATTTAATTGCTGCATCTGTAATGAGTGTTGCTAAAAGATTTAATAAAAGGATCCCGCAAGATTTAAAAATAATAGGTTATGACGATGTAAATATTGCAAATGTTGTTGTTCCTTCTCTTACTACTGTAAGACAACCAATCAAAGAAATGGCAAGAAAAACGATGGACATAATTTTATCTCAGATTAACGGGGTAGAAATAAACAAAAACAACATTTTACCAGTTAAATTAATAGAAAGAGAAACTACTTAATGCATGTCTATTATTGACATGCATTTTTATACTTAAGTACATGCACTAAAGCATTTAATTACTCATATATAAAAATAGTATAAAGTTTTTATGAAGAGAGTGAGCGCAATATGGCAGAAGAAAAGGAAGGATTAAATTTATATTTGTTTATAATAGTTTTAACATTGGTTATCTATTTTGGTTTAGGATTTGCAAGACCTAAAGAACCATCATTGATAATCTTCCCACTGCCAAGAATATAATAGCAATTGGGGGGATTTATATGTCTGATAATATTGAAGATCAGCTGAAAGAAATATTAAAAAAGTTTGGGATCAAAGAAGACATGGATGATAAAAAAGATGAACCGGAAGATAATCCTGATGAAAATGATGGGAGTGGCAAAGATGGATCAAATAATGACGATAGTGGCAAAAAAAATGATGGAGAGAATGAAAAAAAACAAGTAAAAGCATTGACTCCATCTGAGATAATAGTTATTTTGGGTATTTTAGCAGGAACTTTAGAACCCATTTCAATAATAGTTGATAGAAATCAAGGGGTACAAATAATTTTATCTGGTTCATTAAAGAAAAAAATAGTAGTGGAAGATGAAGTAAAAGAAATAGAAAATGAATATCTAAGTAGTGCCATAAAAGCTTTGATAGCTAAAAATAATATTTGATTAGTATTTATTTTTTTGCTTTTATAGTTATAAAAGAACCTTTTCCAAAACCGTGCTTAGCAGGTTCTTTTTCTTTTATTTTGTCAAGAGTATGAAAAATTGTCTGTGAGAAATTAAAATCTTTAAATCCTGCTTCGTAAAGCAATTCAACAATTTCACTTGTAGAATAAAAGGTTGCTTCTTTATAAAACAGACTTTTTTCCTTATTTTGTTGATATATTTTACCAATTGTGCTTTCCCTATCTACAAATCCTATTAAAATTATACCGCTATCTTTAAGTACTCTAAAAGATTCTTTAAAAGATTTTAGCACATCGTCTACAAAACATACAGTTGTTACCATCAAAACAAGGTCAAAAGAGTTGTTTTCAAAAGGAAGATTTTCTGCCACTCCATCTACAACATTAAGACCACGTTCTAAAGCTATTTTTCTCATTTCATAGGAAGGTTCTACTCCGCTTTTTATACCTAGAGGTACTGCAAACTTTCCAGTTCCGATTCCTACTTCCAACCCTTTTTCAAATTTCGGTATAAGCAATTTTACAGCATCTAATTCCGATTGATAGGCGTATTCATTTTTTTTAAACCATTCTTCATAAAGACTAAAATGTTTTTCAAAAGCAGATATTTTAGGCAAAACTCTCACACCTTTCCATATTTAAACAATAAGTTTTTATTTTCTCTATTTACAATATTATATCACAATATTTTAAAATAAAATTTTAATTATTGCATAAAATATTATTGACATAAGTCCAAAAAGGTGTTAATATATAAATAAAGTAATGGTCGTATGACCAAAACAAAAAAAGGAGGGATTTAAATGCCAAGAGGAAATGGAACTGGTCCAATGGGTATGGGCCCTAGAACAGGAAGAGGTATGGGTTATTGCTCAGGTTATAATACACCAGGTTATATGAATGGTGGATATGGATATGGAAGAGGCAGAGGCTACAGACATATGTATTATGCAACAGGAGTACCTGGATGGGGCAGAGGATATGGATTTGTGCCAAATGCAACAGATGAAAGAGATTTCTTAAAGGATGAAGCAAGATTCCTTGAAGATCAGTTAAAATATATAAAAGATAGATTAGATGATTTAGAAAGAAAACACAAAGAAGATGAATAATGAAAAAGGGAATGCCAGTTGAATAAAAATCAACTGGCATTTTTTTAAATAATTAAATTGTAAATGTTTATTTAGATGTAAACGTATTATATCCTTATAAATAAAGGGAAATCCTTGTTGACATTATTTAGTTAAAATGTTATACTAAATTAAATAAAAATAATTTCATAAATTATTAAATTAGTAAGTTTATTAATTGTATATTATCTTTTTATTTTTTAAAAATTTCTAGGCTTATCTTTTCTTTACTTATATATAATAGCTTATTTCCCCGATTTCATATTTAAAATTTTTGGGGGTGTGCATATGAAAGTTGTTAAGAAAACAACAAAATCTACTATTTACCTGTCTGATATAAAAAAATTCCACAAAGGTGAAAATTATGATTCATATCGTTTTCTTGGAAACAGATTTTTAAATTATAAGGGGAAAGATGGTACAGTTTTTTGCGTTTGGGCTCCAAACGCAAAAAAAGTAGGTGTTGCAGGGAATTTTAACAATTGGGATGCAAAAAATCACATGATGATTCCTGTAAAAGATTCTGGTATTTGGTGGATCTTTATCGAAGGAATTATGGAAGGCGAACTATATAAATATGAAATTCATAAAAATGATGGTAGAAAAGTTTTAAAATCAGATCCTTATTGTTTCACTTCTGAATTACGTCCTAATACAGCCTCAATAGTAAAAAATCTTCCTGAATTTAAATGGACTGATACTGATTGGATGAAAAAAAGAGAAATTTCTAATTTATATGAAAGCCCAATAAATATTTACGAATTACATTTAGGTTCATGGAAACAGAAGAATGATGGTTCTTTATATAATTATAGAGAAATTGCTGATTTTCTTGTACCTTATATTAAAGAAATGGGTTATACTCATGTAGAATTGCTTCCAATAATGGAACATCCTCTTGACATGTCTTGGGGATATCAGATAACAGGATATTTTTCTGTAACAAGTCGTTTTGGACAACCTGAGGATTTTATGTATTTTGTTAACAAATTACACGAAAATAATATAGGAGTTATTTTAGACTGGGTGCCCGGTCATTTTTGTAAAGATGAACATGGTCTATATAATTTTGATGGTACATATCTTTATGAATATGAAAATCCTACACTAAGAGAAAATGTATATTGGGGTACTGCAAATTTTGACTTGACAAAACCAGAAGTACAAAGTTTTTTAATCTCAAATGCATATTTTTGGTATAATGAATATCACATTGATGGTTTAAGATCGGATGCTGTAACAAATATGATTTATTTAAATGAACGTGAAGGAAATGGAGTAGATAATAATAATCCATCAATTAAATTTATACAGAAATTAAATGAAGTTATTTTTGATAAAATAGAGAATCCTTTAATGATTGCTGAGGAGTCAAGTTCATTTCCACTTGTTACATATCCAACTTATGCTGGAGGCTTAGGATTTAATTATAAATGGGATATGGGCTGGATGAATGATACTTTAAAATATATGGAGTTAAATCCTAATGAAAGAAAAAATTACCATAACCTTTTGACTTTCTCTATAATGTATACTTATTCTGAAAATTTCTTATTGCCTTTTTCTCATGATGAAGTTGTACACGGAAAAAAATCTTTATTAGATAAAATGCCTGGTGAATATTATGAGAAATTTGCAAATTTAAGGGCATTGTATGGATATATGATTACTCATCCAGGCAAAAAACTTCTTTTTATGGGTAGTGAATTCGGGCAATTTATTGAATGGGATTTTAAAAAAGAATTAGACTGGTTTTTATTAGATTATCCGATGCATAAAAAAATGCAAAAATATGTAAAAGAGTTAAATTATATTTATTTAGAAAATAAAGCCTTATGGGAGCAAGACCATAAAAGAGAAGGGTTTTTATGGATAGATGCTAATAACAACATGCAAAGTATAATTTCTTATGTACGTTATAGCAAAAATGAAGATGAGTGTCTTGTTGTAGTCTGTAATTTTGGTAAAGGACAATATGATAGATATAGGATAGGGGTGCCGAAAGATGGTGAATATATAGAAATTATCAATAGTGATAATGAAATATATGGAGGTAATAATTTTATAAACGATGATTTTAGAAAGGCTGATCAAATAGGAATACATGGCAAGCCTTTCAGCATAGAGATAAAAGTGCCTTCGCTTTCTACAATTATATTTAAGTTAATAAGAAATTCATGAGGTGATAAAAATGATTAAAAAAGATATTATAGCAGTAATTTTAGCTGGAGGGCAAGGGAGTCGTCTTGAATATTTAACTAAAAATAATGCTAAGCCTGCTGTTGAATTTGGAGGTAAATATCGGATAATAGATTTTGCACTAAGTAATTGCTCGAATTCTTCAATTGACGTTGTAGGTGTTATGACACAATATCAACCTCTTGTTCTTCACTCTCATATAGGCATTGGTATACCATGGGATTTAGATAGAGTTAACGGAGGTGTGACTATACTCCCTCCATATATGGGTGAATCGGGTGGATTTTGGTATAAGGGCACTGCTGATGCAGTACTACAAAATGTAAACTTTGTTGATAGATATTCTCCAGATAATCTTTTAATTTTGTCAGGAGATCATATTTATAAGATGAATTATCTTGATATGTTGGAATATCATGTCGCTAAAAAAGCTGATGTTACAATAGCAGTAACGAAAGTATCTTTAGATGAGGCGAGCCGTTTCGGAATTATGAATGCAGATGAAGAACTCAGAATTTATGAATTTGAAGAAAAACCAAAGCAGCCTAAAAGTACTCTTGCATCAATGGGTATATATATTTTTAAATGGAATAAACTTAAGAAAGTTTTAATAGAAGATTCTAAAGATGACAAATCTGCTCATGATTTTGGGAAAGATATTATTCCTAAAATGTTAAAAGAAGAATATA
>Ga0315298_1010943_pt1 | contig 10787 bp, 13 predicted proteins | sample WHS_1_MG_FD_203077 | JGI IMG/M metagenome (GOLD analysis project Ga0315298, IMG submission 203077) | Extremophilic microbial mat communities from Washburn Hot Springs, YNP, Wyoming, USA - WHS_1_MG | ecosystem: Environmental > Aquatic > Thermal springs > Hot (42-90C) | place: USA: Wyoming...
AAGGCTAAAACAGCACCTAAGCCTAGAAAACCACAAGGTCATAGGCTTGAGAAACATCCTCACCCACGCATTACTATGCATCATAGCCATGCTACTCGTAGCCTTAACAGCAATAAAACACGGAAAACCAGAACAAATAAGAGCAATAACAAGGCTAACATAAAATTAACAAGAAAACATCAATTTAGCAACACCCTAGCGCGCATATATGACAACGCCGAAATAAAAATCGAGAAAGGCGAAATAGCCTACATAACAGGCGAAAGCGGAAGCGGAAAAAGCACCCTTCTAAAAGCGCTGGAAAAAGACATACACCAACACACCCGCCAAAAATGTATAAACATAAACACCATAAAGCCGCCACCACCAAACAAACCCATAATAGAGACGGTTGGCAAAAACCTAGAAGAAGCCCTAAACCTCCTAAGCCACGTAGGCCTAAACGACGCCTTCCTATTTCTACGCCCATACAACCAACTAAGCGACGGCCAAAAGTACCGCTACAAAATTGCCAAACTCATAGAGAGCCAAGCCCAAGTCTGAATATAGACGAGTTCGCATCAACCCTAGACCGAGACACAGCCAAAATAGTCGCCTACAACCTCCAAAAACTAGCCCGAAAAACGGCAAAACAGTCCTAGCCGCCACAACTCACACAGACCTACTCGAAGATTTAAACCCATCAGTGCACATCCACAAACAATACGGGAAAGAAATAACAGTCAACTATTACCCAAACACGCCAGCCCCCCAATGCAGCCTAACCCGCGAAATACACATAGAAGAGGGCACAACCGCCGACTACAAGGCGTTAAGCATCTTCCACTACCGCTCCGCCAGCCTACCACCACCAAGAAAAATATTCACCCTAAAACGCGGACAAGAAACATGCGGAGTAATCGTCTACAGCCACCCGCCGCCAACCATGTTTGGAAGAAGCCTCGTCTGGAAAGGCACCCTCCAACAGCTCCAAAAAGAAGTAAGCACCATAACCCGCGTAATAATCCACCCAAAATACCGAACCATAGGCTTAGGCACAAAAATAGTCAAGGAAACACTGCCGCTGGCCGGAACCCCATGTGTGGAGACTTTAGCCGTCATGGCAAAATACAACCCTTTCTTTGAAAAAGCTGGAATGCGGAAAATAGCCGAAACAAAATCAAACAAGCACTTGCTAGAAGCCATGGAAAAGCTAAAAGCGCTAGGCTTCAACCACACAGTGCTTCAAAGCCAAAAACACAACCTTGGAAAAATCATGAAAGTTGGAAAGGAAAAAGTCATCCAAATCCTCACAGAACTTTCAGAAAAAGGCAGCATTCCAAGAAAGAGGATAATAGCTACAAACAAAGCCTACCCAAGCCACAAGGAATTCACAGAAAAACTTGCAAACATCAGCGCCGAAGAGCTGGCAAAAGTGCTAAAAAGGTTAAGCTTCCTAACCCCAAAAAAGTCTACCTTTTCTGGAGAAACAGCCAGAACCCTTAAGCTATAACACCAATCCTTATTAAAAATCCACAAAACCTTTCGGCAACCTTTCGGCAAACACACAATAGGCTTATTCAAAGCCAAAAAGGGGCACCTTGATTGAAAACCGAATCAGCCATAATAATCGCAGTTGCCATATGCATCTTCCTAGCCTTCTACTTCTCATTCTTATCCTTCACGGCAACCGAAGACTCGTTAAAGAAACAGCTAGTCATTTTATCCGTCTACTCCCTCTTGTCAGGCATCATAGTGTTCGGTTGCCTAATAATCTATCTTGTGATCAAGAAGATTTTTGTGAAAACAACAATAAATGACATCCAAGCAGCAACGCCCAAAACCGAAGGATAGTTCAGACATTTCTCCTTTTGCTGTATTGATTTATGAAACTCAAATAGTTTGATGATTTTATGTTTTAACCGCGTGAAAAGTACGGATAATGACAAAAAGAGGGATTGTTATGCATTGGAGGGTAATAGCTAGGAAGGTGCTTGGCCGTAAAGACACGTTCACCCTCCGAAATGTTGTATCATCTCTTTCTTTTTCTTAAGACTGATCCCCCTAGCAACTAGTATAAAGCGAGAGAACGGCGTATCCGCAATCACATGTACGTATAATGAGGAGGACTGGATAGAGGTTTCTCTCATGTCAATAAAACATGTCAATAAAAGATCTCGTTGATGAAATTTTAGTATTAGATGCTTCAACGGACAAGACACCAGAAATCGTAGAGGACCTTCGCGAAAATCAAGGACTCCCAGTTAAGTTGCATAGGATGCGATTAGGCGATATGGCGTATACGAGAAATCTAGGACTTTCAATGACTAAACATAAATGGATCTTAATATGGGACGCCGACTTTATATTGAAGGAAGAAGCTTTTGAAAAACATGGACGAAAGAAGATATTACCTCGTGTATTGGCCGCATATATGTCTTGATAGAGATCTGATGCATCAAGATCCCGTGAACCCTCTTCACGTCGAGCATTGGCTTTTCACTTGGAGCCCTAAACTGCATTACGCGAAAGTAGGTTATTCTGATAGTCTCATCGCCCCCTAGCTTATTATTGCGTTGTGTATATTGAGGAACCGTTAAGTTTTCCTTGAGAACTGTGAGAAGCCCTGTTAGACTGCTTTATAGGCATTATAGGTGGCGGCTTATGCGCAGAGAAAAACTTGAGGGAAGGATAAACATAGATGATTATGTGAAGAGATTAGGCGAAGATTTTGGAACAACTGATATAGATCAAGCAGCGAAACTATACCTCCAAAAATATCTTACAAATCTTACCGAATACAAAAAGATGTTTATGGTGACTATCCACAATTATAGAAAGGACTATGTAAAAGAAAATATGATATAGACTTGTAATTCATTCAAGGTTGAGAGCCGGTTTCCTTATTAACCATCTGAACGGAGACCCTTGGTAAAAACACTAAAATGATAGAAACCAAGGTGCAAAAATCTTTGCCAAAACTAGTATTAAGAAGGAGGAAAGCGGCACAGTGATATTATCGTCTATAGGGTTTGACTCAAAATGCTCCATAAAAGAGGCTGTGGCCCCAGCAACGATTCCCGCTAAGCCGAAAATTGCACCGCCAACCGGTATGGAGAAGGTAGCCATGGCAAGGTTTCCCCACCATGACTTGGTTCTCCTTTTGTAGATTATGTTGCGTACTATTCCGGTTATGGCATCCCCAACCGACATGAAAAGCACCGGCAGCACTCCAAGCCAAAAGTTCCCGCCAGAAATAAGCCAGCCCAGTGCTATTATAATGCCCCACATGATGCAAAAAGAAACTTCGTACGCGTTTTCTTCCACTTGAAACCAATGCATCAGTTTGCCTTTTCTGTGGGGTATGTAGAGGAAAACAGCCAAAAGACAAGCCATTGTAAGAGGAAATATGGGTGTTTTAAAGACGTAAGGAACGATAGAAGCAACCAAACCGCCCGTTAAAATGTGTATAATCTTCCTATTATAGTAGACTGCAACGTTACCCTGCACATCACGTTTAACTATCCACACATAAAGCTTCCGCGTCAAAACTTCAGCAACAAAAATAACCCAGACAAAAAGCACCGCGGTTACCGCAGCCTCCAACGGAGACACGATAGACATAGTTGACACATAGCTAATGATTGCATGAAAATAAATTAAGCTTTGCGTCTTCTATGATCTTCAAGTTTCACTTTAGATGAAACTGCTTCGAACGTGATTTTAATCAAGCCCAATAACATTTCAGATTCAGTGAACAAATACATTGAAGCGCCAAATAACGACATGATCAAATACTAAAAACACGGGGGGCGGGGGGAAGCCATGTTCGCGCATTTATATGTAAAAGTTTAAGTTTCCAGGTGAAAAGTGAATAAAGCCTTCAAAGAGAGCTTAACAAAAATGAGGATTATGCCGGAGCTGTTAGGACTGGGAGACGCGCGCCGTCAGTTATAGGACCATGCAAAACCTTCTCCATAAAACAAGACAGTATTAGGTCTATTCGATTTGTTATTAAGATTTTCTAAAATGCTGAGGCTTGAAGTTAGGGCAAATATTAAATGTCTGTTATATCATAAAAACTAAAGTGGGTGTTTTCATGCCAAGGGGTTATATGGGGAAAATTCTAAGAGTCAATTTAACCGCCAAAAGCTTGAAAGTTGAGTCAACATCTGAAGAAGTTGCCAGAAAATACCTTGGCGGCAAAGGTTACGCCGTATACCTTTTATACAAACATTTGAAGGATTACGAAAAAGCTGGAATTTCACCAAAGGATATTAACGCATTAGGCCCGGAAAACGTCTTGATATTTGCAACAGGCCCTGGAACAGGAGTTCCCGGCTTTCCGTCTAACGGCAGATATCATGTGATGGCGTTAAAATCGCCTTTAACAGGTTCTATCGGAAGCGCAAATTCTGGAGGGGAATTTGGGCCTTTCCTAAAGTTTTCCGGGTTTGACATCATCGTGATTGAGGGAGCATCTAAAACGCCAGTCTATTTGGCTGTCGTGAACGGGGAGGCCGAATTAAGGGATGCCGGCAACCTATGGGGTAAAAACGTGTTTGATACATGCAGAATCTTGAGGGACAAAGTTGGCGGCAAAAACACAAGTGTAGCGTGTATTGGGCCTGCTGGCGAAAACATGGCGTACATGGCGTGCATAATGAATGATGAGCATAGGGCTGCGGGTAGAACGGGGCTAGGCGCTGTTATGGGTTCTAAAAAGCTGAAAGCTATCGTTGTTTCTGGTGAAGAAAAAGTTCCAGTTGCTAACCCGCAAAGATTTTCTGAAGTTTCGAAAAGATGCCTAGATGCATTGAAAAATAACCCCGTCACGGGCGTTGGACTACCAACATACGGTACCGCTATACTCATAAACATAATTAACACAGCCGGCGGGCTTCCCTACAGGAACTGGCAGACCGGTGTAAATCCAGACGCAGAGAAAATAAGCGGTGAAACCCTTGCAGAAACATACTTGATCAGCCGGAGGGCGTGCTGGGGATGCCCAATCGCGTGCGGAAGAGTAACAAGCGTCAAATCCGGCCCATTCCAGATTTTAGCTTCGGAAGGCCCAGAATACGAGTCTGTCTGGGCGTTGGGAAGCAGCACAGCCGTAAAAGATTTAGACGCAGTTGTTAAAGCCAACCACTTCTGCGATGAGCTTGGACTGGACCCAATAAGCATGGGCTCGACGATAGCCGCCGCCATGGAACTCAACGAAAGGGGATACATTCCACAAGAAGACTTGCAAGGGTTAGACTTGCGATTCGGCAATGCTGCAGCCCTTGTGGAGGCTGTTTGGCGAACAGCCTATAGGGTTGGATTTGGAAAATATTTGACTTTAGGATCGAAGAAGCTTTGCGAAATTTACGGACATCCAGAACTTTCCATGAGCGTCAAGGGCCTTGAGATGCCAGCCTACGACCCAAGAGCCATTAAAGGCATTGGACTAAACTATGCAACCGCCAACAGAGGAGGCTGCCACGTAACCGGATACACAGTCTCACCAGAAGTCCTTGGAATACCGGAGAAAATCGACCCGTTGAAGGCCGAGGGAAAAGCTAAGTGGGTCAAAATATTCCAAGACTTTACATGCGTGGTTAACTCAACTGTAAACTGCTTGTTCACGACGTTCGCTTTAGGCGCGAAGGACTATGCAGAGCTTTTGTCAGCTGTTACTGGTTGGGACCTAACGGAGGATGAAATCCTAAAAATTGGAGAACGCATCTACAACCTAGAAAGGGTCATAATCAACAAGTATGGATTTGACGGAAAAGATGATACGCTGCCAAGACGCCTACTGGAAGAGCCCATGCCTGAAGGCCCCGCGAAGGGCCAAGTAACAGAACTTGAAAAAATGAAGGAAGAGTATTACAAGCTTCGCGGCTGGGTTAACGGCGTCCCAACAAAAGAGAAGCTGGCTGAGCTTGAAATAGAACTTTAGAAAAGCAAAAATTCCTCCTTTTTCTCCATTTTGTTGGAAGCGCTTGACTTTGGTATCAGTAAAAATAATGCTTTTCGCAACCCTGCGCAGCAAATACAAAACTAGAGAGCTTACTGTCGCTTGTAATGGAACCCTTCTAAACATGATTGAGAACGCGTCTAAAATTTTAGGACCAGAATTTGTCGACGATGTTTACGACAAAAAGCGAGGAAAAATTAGGGACGACATGATTATTATGGTGAATGGGAGAAACATCAAAGACTTAGAAGGAGAGATAACTCTAAAAGACAACGATGTAATAGCCATATTCCCACCACTAGCCGGGGGCTAAATCTTAGGAAAGCATTCGTATGAGTGATGCGTTTCCAGAAGCGCTGCAGATACAAGTTACAAACAGGTGCAACTTTAACTGTCAAATGTGCATTAGGCAACATTTTGAGAAACGAAATCTTATTTGGAGCAAGAATCAATCCTGAAAGAACTGTGCAAAGCCTATCAGAAGGGGAAATCGCCAAACTCATGGGAGAATGTGAAACTTTAACCCAACAATTCTTAAAGTTAAAAGTTGAGAAAAAGCGACTAAAGCCCCTCCTTCAAGTCTACAACAATTACAGGGGGACGTGCAAAATATGCGGAGGCAAAATAAAATTTTACATGCAACGCCCCCATCAAAAGAAAAACCTTTGTCTGTATAAACTGCCAACATATTTAAGGCGAAGCGTTTCATCTTTTTAAAACTTAATTTAGAGCCCTCAATAAATCATCAATTTTACGATTCTAGGCGTTGTTTCACCTTTCCACGTTCCTCTCAATTAACGGTGCCCATCTTAATTTCTAAAACTTTGCAAAGACATACAGCAGCGCGCTCCTGTTAAGAGACACCAACAGAACTTCCAGATCGTTCAGAAAGAATTTTACGTATATTTGACAATTTTGTGTTGCATCAATGTTTTGTCACTAAAAACATAAGTGTTTTATAGCGTGTTTTAGTTTGTCAATGGAGATGGGTATGGGGTTTGTTGCTGGTAGCCGTGTGAAGTCGCCTTGGCTTTTTCATTTGAATACTGGTTCGTGTGCTGGTTGCGATATTGAGATTGTGGCGGCTTTGACTCCTCGCTATGATGTTGAACGCTTGGGATGTGTTCTTGTTGGTTCCCCACGTCATGCCGATGTTCTACTGGTGACGGGGCCTGTGACGCGGCAAATGCTTCCGCGCTTTATTAGGGTTTATGAGCAAGTGCCTGAGCCTAAAGTAGTTGTTGCTGTGGGCACGTGTGCTTCTTCTGGAACCCCTTTCCTAGGGAGTCCAATGGTGGAGGGGCCGGTGGATAGGATTGTCCCTGTAGATGTTTATGTTGTTGGGTGTCCGCCTAGACCTGAAGCGATTGTTAAAGGTGTTGTCACGGCTGTGAAGAGGAAGTTTGGATGAAAAGCTATGGTTGATAAGCGTGATGGGGCGAAGGAAATAGAGGTTGATTACACGCGTCTACGCATACCTTTTGGTCCTGTGCATCCAGCGCTTAAAGAACCGGTTTCGTTAAGAGTGACTGTTAGGAAGGAGGAAATTCTTGATGTTAACGTTGTTTTGGGGCATGTTCATAGGGGGATAGAGGCTTTAGCGGAGAACCGCAACCTTGTTCAGACGCTTTATTTAGTTGAGAAGATTTGTGGGATATGCTCCCACAGCCATACCACATGTTATGTTCAAGCAATAGAAGAAATTGGCGGTATACAGCCTCCTGAGCGTGCTCTCTACCTTAGAACTTTAATTTTTGAGCTTGAACGAATTCACAGTCACCTGTTCTTGCTGGGTGTTCTGGCTTATGAGGTTGGGTTTGACACTTTGTTTATGTTTGCTTGGCATGTTAGAGAAAGCGTTCTTGACTTGTTTGAAAAAATTACAGGTAACCGTGTGCACCATTCAATGAACACGTTGGGTGGGGTGCGTTGGGATTTAGATCAGCGTTTGATCGATGACGTTAGAGTCGCCCTAAAGGATTTGCATAATTCTGTGCGTCGTATCTATGATTTTTTCCAAGATAAAACTGTTGAGAAAAGGCTGTGCGATGTTGGGGTTTTAGATAAGGACACTGCCCAGAAATTATGTGTTGTAGGTCCAACTGCAAGAGGCTCCGGTGTTAACATGGATGTGCGCAGGGATCATCCTTACGCTGCATACACCCATTTGAAAGACAACTTTTCAGTTGCGGTTAGGGAAAAAGGTGATGTTTACGCGAGAACGGAGGTTCGGTTGTTGGAGCTTTTCGAGTCAATAAATTTGATCCAGAAGGTTCTTGAGGTGTTGCCGGATGGGCCTATCCGTGTTGAAGAAAATGTCATAAGGCTGATGAGGCGGATCCCGGAGGGTGAGGCCATTTCATTGGTTGAGGCGCCGAGGGGCGAGCTTCTTTACTTTGTAAAAACTAATGGTAAGGAGGGCCTATGGCGTTTAAAAGTTCGAACCCCTACAATTCCCAATGTTTTGGGGTTAAAACCTATGCTTGTGGGATGCGAGATTGCCGACATACCTGTGGTTGTGGCTTCCATAGACCCCTGCATGGCGTGCGCCAACAGACTAGTGGTTGTTGACGCCGTCACTGAGGATGAAAAAATTGTTGACATGGATTTTTTGCGGCGTAGGAGGAGAAAAACTTGGAAACTTTAATAGCGCTTTTGCTGGCGTTTCCATTGGTTTTTGTAGTAAGCCTACTCTTCGACGGAATTGACAGAAAACTCCATGCAAGAATGCAGAGGAGGATAGGCCCTCCTATTACTCAGCCTTTATATGACTTTGTAAAACTGTTTAGTAAAGAGAGGATCGTTCCGGTGACAGCCTCTTTAGCAATTTTCACAGTTTTGCCTCCGATTGCAGCTGCTGCCTCTATTCTGGGTGCTTCGATACTACTAGCCACCCTATTGTTTGGAGTGAGTATTGGTGGCGATTTATTAGTTGTTTTATACTTGTTAGCCATGTCTTCTGTTCTGGTTATGGTTGGTGGTTCTTCATCGGGCAATCCATACGGGGCTGTTGGTTTATCTCGAAAAATGTCAATGCTTATTGCTTATGAGGTGCCGCTTCTGCTATCAATTTTATCCGTATACTTGAAGGTTAACTCCTTATCGTATTATGATGTTGCCTCAGCCCAAATCATGGCGGAGTCCATGCTTGCATTAGCCTTTCCCAGCATGGCGGTTGCGGCAGCCGCATTTTTAATTTGCATAACGGCTGCCGCGGACGCTGTGCCCTTTGACGTCTCCGAAGCGAAAACGGAAATTGTTTACGGTCCCTTAGTCGAGTATGGCGGACCTTTTTTGGCGCTGTTTAAGCTTGCAAAGTCCGCCTCAAATCTTGCATTAACTTTGCTTGCAGCCACGTTGTTTTTCTACCTACCGGCATCTTTTGGAGGGGGCGCTTCGCTTGGATTGGGCTCTTTGATTATCTGTTTGGTTTTGGCCCTGTTTTTCTGGTTTTTAACGATAACTATTCCCCGCACTATTTTTGCTCGTCTTAAGGTTGGGCAAGCTTTCAAGTTTTATTGGTTTGTTGCGTTACCCTTATCAGTTGTAGCAGTTTTATTGTCAGTGGTAGGGTTGTAGGGTGAGAGCTTTGAGGCTTGGGAGCATGCTTCGCGATGTGTTGCGGGCGCTTTTCAAGAAGCCTGTCACGGTTCAATATTTAACTAAACCTGGGGAAATGGTGCCTGTTCCTGATCGGTTTAGAGGCAAGATAATCTATGATAAGAATGCATGTATAGGTTGTCTTCTATGTATTAAAACTTGTCCTAGTGGGGTGATAACTGCCACCGCGGAGAAGAAGGTTAAATTTGATGTCGCGAGATGCATGTTTTGTGGGCAATGTGTAGAAACTTGTCCTAAAAAGGCGATAACCTTAAGCTCCGACTTTGAAATGGTTGTTCATGAGAAGGAAGGGTTGATAATCCAGTAAGGCTTATTAGGGCTGAACAGTTTTTCAAAACTAAATGGAGTTGGATGAAAGGATTTGTCGCGGCAACCACGCGAACTTGTTGTTTTACTGTTAAGGAACGTGGTTTTTAGGCATTCTGAATTTCATTCCCTAGAGGACGCCTTGGTTGAAAAGTACGGGTTTAGCAAGGTTGAAGAAAAAGAACAGAAAATTTCAGAACTAAAACAGCTGATTCCAGAGGAATGCAAAAAGAGGGTTGTTTTTGAGGAGGAGTCTACGGCGCCCATAGTCTTGGAGGAGATTGAAAGGAAACTTTCCGCCTTAAAGATTTATAATGGGATTTTCTTGGAAAGCGAAATTCAAGTTTTCATTCTTGGCGAAACCACGCAAAAGGAGGACATAGTCGCTGGAGAAGAGCAATACACCATCTACACTGCGGAGTATCAGCTGGTCAAGCTTGTTAGCAAAAGCGGCTACGCAATCCAACAGTTAATTGAACGATTAACCATGGACCTTGGAATAGAGTTCAAGTCAAAAGAATGGATATTTCATAGATGCGAAGAAGGCTAAGCTACACCGATTAAACTGAGAAGAATTTGAGGTTGTAAACCCAAAATGACCGCCGAAACAGCTGAAATTATTGTTGGAAGCCACATTACCCAGCGAACTTCACCTGCCTCCTTTGTGGTTTCAGTTGCTTGACCCATGAATATTTGATGGAACGAGCGAAGCAAAAATATAAACGTGACCATGGATATGCAGATGAGAAACACGAGTGATAAAACAGCTATGGCTGTACCTCCCAACCCTAACATGAAGTTGTAGGCAACACTGTAAAGAAGCCATTTCGCATAAAAACCGCTTAACGGCGGAATCCCCGTCAGCGAGAGGGCGCAGATTATGTAGCTTAAAGCAGTTTTATCCATTTTCCTCAAC
>Ga0315298_1010944_pt1 | contig 10787 bp, 5 predicted proteins | sample WHS_1_MG_FD_203077 | JGI IMG/M metagenome (GOLD analysis project Ga0315298, IMG submission 203077) | Extremophilic microbial mat communities from Washburn Hot Springs, YNP, Wyoming, USA - WHS_1_MG | ecosystem: Environmental > Aquatic > Thermal springs > Hot (42-90C) | place: USA: Wyoming...
CGGGGGCATCATCAATCGCCGCTCCGGTGCCAATCCCACCGTCGATGCCGAGGCCTTAAAGTACGTGATGGTGGAGATGATCGAAGAGGCCGGACTGAAGGTCTTCCTGCACTGCTGGGGAGTGGACGTGGTTCTCAACGGCAACGAGGTCCGCGGGGCGGTCTTGGAGAGCAAGTCGGGGCGGCAGGCCATTCTGGCCAAAACCGTGGTCGATGCCACCGGCGACGGCGATCTGTTCGCAGCGGCTGGGGCCGCGTTCGAACATCGGTCGCACAACGTGGGTCTGGTCTCGCGGGTGGGCAACGTCGATAAGATCGACGCAAGCAAGGCGGGCAAGGCACGCCCCCGCCGTCTTGGCGCCCCCACACCCGCCCCAGGCGTGAACTGGGTGAACCTCATTGGCCCCGAGGTGGACGGTCTGGACGTGGCCACGCTGACGCGCATGGAGATGAGCCACCGCAAGTTCATCTGGCGCGACCTCCAGAAGACGCGGCAGATTCCGGGTTATGAGAAGCTGTTTTTGGTTGAGACGGCGCCCCAGTTGGGTGTGCGCATCACGCGGGTCCTCCATGGCGTACAGACCGTGACGCTGGCCGACCTCAAAGCCGGGACGCGGTTCCCCGACGTGGTGGCGGTCGGCGGATCGTCCGATGGGTCGCACGGCGAATGGCAGGTTCCCTACGGCGCCTTGGTCCCCAAAAAGGTCGATTACGTGCTGGCTGCCGGTCGCTGTATCAGCGCGGAGATGCGCATGGCGGACCTGGTGCGTTTGATTCCCAATTGCTTTGCCACGGGCCATGCGGCGGGCGTAGCGGCGGCTGTGGCGGTGAAGGACGGGTGCCGGCCTCGCGACGTGGAGGTGGCCAAGGTGCAGAAGATTCTTCGCGAACAGGGGGCTTACCTCGGCTCATGAGCCAGTTGCTGGCCAAGCCTTTGGAAGAGCCCGCCGAACCCCGCTTGCGCCTGCGCTGGCTGGTCCGTGGTACGGTGTTGACCTTGGCGATCCTGTCGCTTTGGCCGTCAGTTGCTCGATCGAGAGCCCCGCTGGTGGTGCCGGCGATGAGCCCTTTCGTGGCGATCGCCTCGCTTGTGGCCACGGGGATGTTTTCGCTGGCGGGGGGGCTAGGTCTGGCCATGGCGGCCATCGTGCTGGTGCGACGCCGCTGGCTGTGCCGCTGGGTTTGCCCCACGGGCACATGCGCCGAAATGGCATCGCGGATGGGTGCGCGCCTGGGGCTGCGGACCCCGCGGCTGCCAGCAGCAGGCCAATGGATTGCCTTGGCCACGCTGGGCGGAGCCGCGTTGGGCTATCCCGTGCTCCTTTGGCTCGATCCGCTGGCGCTTTTCAGCGGGGCTTTTACCCCCTTGGGACCCGCCTCCGGTGCGGCCGCACGGCTGGGCCCGATCGCCCTGGCAGTATTGCTACTCGTGAGTGTGGCGATGCCGGGCGCATGGTGCGCCCGACTCTGCCCGCTTGGCGGAACCCAAGAGTTGCTTTTCGCACTGCGGCGGCTCGCGCCGAGATGGGGTGGCCTGCGTTCCGATCCGAGCGACCATCGCGCCAAGTGGCGTGGCGCGCGGCGCACGGTGCTGGCGATAGGCGCGGGTCTTGCCTGGGCCGCGCTGACGCGCAAACGCCGCGCCGCGCAGGCTATGCCCCTTCGACCTCCGGGCGCCGCGGCTGAAGAAACCTTTGTGGGCCTGTGCGTGCGGTGCGGCAACTGCGTCCGGGCGTGCCCCACGAGGATCATCGCCCCCGAAACCGGGGCGTACGGGCTGGCGGGCCTGCTTACCCCGACACTTGTTTTTCGAGAAGACTACTGCCTGGAAACCTGCACGCTGTGCACTCAGGTTTGCCCCAGCGGGGCCCTCGCGCCTCTGGCGCCGGCCGAGAAGCGGCGGGCGCCCATCGGACGGGCACAAGTGGATATGGAGCTGTGCCTGCTGGCCGAAGACCGCGAGTGCGCCATCTGCCGCAGCCGGTGTCCCTATGACGCCATCACCTACGTCTTCTCGCCGGAGAGCTACATGGTAACGCCGCATATCGACGCGGCCCGCTGCCCCGGCTGCGGGGCGTGCGAAGCGGCCTGCCCGACCAAGCCCACCCCGGCCATTTTCGTGCGGCGACCGCACCCTTCGTAAAGCCAAGCTTTGGGAATAATCCAGCCCCGCCAGGCACCCGCAAGTGTGAATCCGCAAGATCAACGCGACGTGCGGCGTCGGCACCCTGCGTGCCAGACACTTCGGTCTCGACTGCTCGCGGCAGAATACCTGGCGGCGGCCAGAATTCCCCCCGATGTCAGGCACCGGGAGGCCTGATCCACTGCTGACCTATTTCGGGCTGTAAAGAAACAGCCGCGACTGCATGCCCTCGGCCGCCTGGGCCGGCGAAAGACTCGTGTCCACGCGCAGGGCGATCAAGTTCTTCTGGCCCGGGCGGATCAGCCGCGTTACGTCGATTTCCATCGCTGCCGGCCGCACGTAGGCTTCCTGGTACGGCCGGTGCCCTGCGTACTGGCCATTGACCCAGCACCAGGCCTCGGTCACCACGACGGGCACGCAGAGCATCACCCGCTTGCCCTGCGCGCTTGCCGGCACGTCGAGATGGAAGCGGTACCACACGTGGCCCACGTAGGGATAGCCGCGGGCATCGTCGTAGCCCTGGCGGTAGAACGGCCGCGTGGTGTCGATGGGCTTCCACTCGGGCCCTTCGGGGCCGGGTTTCTGCCAGCCGGCGTAAATGCCCTCGTCGTGCGGGTCGGTGCGGAAAGGGGTGTGGCGCGGGGCCATCACCAAGAGCGTGCCGGTCGTGCCGCTCGTCTTGTCTACCAGCGATTGGTAATGCTTCTTGCGATCGGTGATGGTCCAATACCACACGCCGGTGTGATAACCCTTTTCGTCGGGCCAGATGAAAAAGGGGTTGATGCCATGCAACTGGCCTCGCAGGGCGAGCATGCGGTCGGCGTGGGCTACGGCCGCACGATAATCGCCGGCGGCCTCGGCCCCAGCCAGGTCCATGTAGGCCGCTAGATGCTCGTAGATCAGCCGCTCGGCCTGCACGTGCAGCTTGTCACGCTCGGTGTCAGCGAGCTGTTCGGCTTCGCGCACGAGTTGCCCCAATCGGGCGCGCAACTCGGGCGTGTACACCTCGGGCAGGATACGGTCCTCGTGCCCGTGGATCGGCGCCCGGGTAACCGCCTCGTCCAGGGCCATGTAAAACGCCTTCATGGGCCCGGCCGCCCGGCCGTACCACTTGGTAAAGAAATCGTCGAGGATCGCGTCCACGTCGGCATTGGCATTCCATTCCAACTGCGCGCGGAGGTAGCGGCTGGCGATACCCGCCTCGGCCCACACATTCCGCGACTCGTCGTGGAACCCGATCACTCCCCATTTCTTTAGCAGCGGAAAATCGCGCCGCAGTTTGGTGAACTCCGGCAGCGGGGTCAACGCGGAAACGAGCATGTTGTAGTTGTACCCGTAAATCCACACGTTCTTGCACAGCTCGCACCACCGCTGGAGCATCTGCCCCTGGCGGACCTTCTGCCAGCAGTGTTCGTCGTCATAGGCGTGCAATGTGCAACTCCAGATGGCCGCGAACATGATCACCAGCCGGTCGTCCAGCTCCACACCCTCGGGCGGCAAGTTGCGGTTGGCGTACCCATTGGTGACGATGTACGCCTCGGGAAATTCCTTGTGCACCTCGGCGGCCACGCGGTTGACGAATGTCAGCCACTCCTCGGTAATGCTCGCCTCGCCAGGCACGCCGGGACGCCCGCCCAGGGTAACAAATCCCCGGTTGAGCTTCACCGTCTCCGGGTTGAAGTCGCGGGGGAGCCCGTCGTCCGGGGCGAAGCCGTAGGAATTGGCCCCAGGGTTCTTGCGCAAGTGCTCGCGGATGATCTGGCCTGCGATCTGCGCCGCCTCGAGATTCGTGAGGTTGGGCAGATACGGGTTCCGCGTACCGTCTTCATTCAGGGCCAACAGTTCCGGCTTCTGTTTGCGGAGCGGTTCCGGGGCCACGATCGCCCGGGCACTGCTGTCGCCGCAAATAGCGAACATCGGCTCGGGGTTCATCTTGTTCCGCAGCTTCCATCGGGCTTCCTGAGCGGCCAGGTCGGGCAGGGCGTGCAGCCACCAGTTCCGCATCACAAAATCCGGTTTCTGGACCACGTGCTGCTCGGGCACGCGGATGGTCTTCAGGCGAGGCACGATTTCCCCAAAATCGCCGGGCATGAACCACCGCACCCCCAGGCTCCGCAAGAAGTCATAGACCGCGTATTCGGTTCCGTGATAAGGGCCGTCGCTATTGCCGGCCAAAAGCAGGCGGTCGCCTCGGCAGACGATCACAAACCCCTCCTCACGCCGGGCCGCCGTCAGCCCTGAAGGAATCTGCACGCCCAGCGGGTCGCTCAGCCGGCTGCGGCCTACAAGCACCAGCGCTCCGGCCGGGCTCTGCGAATCATCGACAATGGGCAGCTTTGCCCCGGAAATCTTTTCGAGGTAGGTCTGCAACTCCTCGGCCGCGGTCTGGGTCTTGCGACGCACCGCCTCCGGAGCGTCCTTGGCCACGACGATGGTGGCCCACGGCTGGCCGTCCTCTACCAGCACCAACTCGGCCGCGGCACCCTGGGCCACACCAAGGGCGCAAACCAACATCACGCCCGAGATTGTCGTTGAAATGCGGTATCCTACGGGGTGATCGTTCATGACGTTCTCCTGAATGCGTTAAGGACTCTTCCGAGGCAAGAGGCGGCAGGCTGCGGTGGGCATCAACCACCGCCCTCCGCGGCCGGTTAGGGGAACAAAGCCATCAGGCTATCGGCGAAAATCTTCATACCCCGAGCGTCCGGATGGTTGATCGAGTTGACCATGAGCGTCGAGTAGGGGATGCCCTGCCGCCACAAGCGGCCATAGCGCGCCGCGGCATCGGCCAGCGCCACCCCATGCCGGGCAGCGAACTGCCGCAAGCCTGCCACATACGGCCGCGGATCCTGATCGATCTCCCGCTCCCGCGAAAGTCCCATCCAGTCCGGGCGGACATAATGGGGCGTGAGGATGATCCATTCGGCCCCAAGGGCCTGGAAGTCGGCCAAGAGCTTGCTGTACCGCTCTTCGACCTGCTGGGGATCGAGCCCCGCGTCGTTGACGAACTCCGAAACCACCAGGTCGGGTTTGACCCCCAGCACCTTTTCTCGATAGTTGTGCGGGCTGCCAGGCGGCTCGGCCAGATAACTGGCCGTGTTCCGCCCTCCCCATGCCTCGGTAATGACCTCGATCTGCGAGCGGGGGAACCGCGATTTCAACCGGGCGGCAAACTGGTACTGCCACCGCTGCGCCTCCGGCAGCCACGTACCCACAGTAACGCTGTCGCCCCAGGCCAGCATCCGCACCGCCTGGCCAGCGCGAAGTTTAGCCAATGTCTTGGGGAGAAACGTCTCGGCCGGCGCAGGCGACGCCTTGGGCCCCTCGGGAAACTCCTGCTCGAGAATGGGAAACAGGTGGTCGGGCGTGAGACGCTCTAGTCGGCCCGCCACCCACACGTTGACCAAACGGCGATCTCCCGCCTCTAGCGGAGCGGGCTGCGGGGCCGCCGCTCGCGGCTGGCCTTGACGAAGGACCAACCGGCCCGAGGCCTCCTGCACGATCGAGTCCAGACGCAACAGGCCGTGGCGATAGCTGGCAAAGACCGACTGATGCTCGCCGATGCGGCCGCCCGCAAGCCGCCCGATCGTGCCCCAGCGGAGATCGGCCCCGTAATCTTTGCCGCGTTCGAATTGGCGGGCCGAGGGCCCCGGCGCCTCCCGCAGTACCAGGCTTTGCGGGTCGAGGAGGTCGGGCGTAGTGCATTCCTCGGCGATCAAGGCCCGAAGCCGTGCCCCCCGCTGCCAGCCTGGGCTGCCCGGACGAAACGTCGGCAAGGAGTCGTGCTTTTCGTCAACCACCGTGACGATGGTGGGCCCCGGGATGTCAAGGGTGGCTGTGCTGGCTGGCTCGCCGGGCTTGGTCGGCGGAGCCACCACGCGCACTTGCCAAGGCCCGACCAACCGCACGTCCACCGGGACTGCATAACCGGGCATGCCCCATGCCGTAAGAAACAGCACCCACGCTGCCTTGCCCCGCGGCCCTGTCACGCGTTTGCCAGCCTTCGTGCCCAACATATCTCCTGAACTCCTCATTGTATGCTTCAGCCTCGATAGGCAACCAAGGCCTGAGGCCATTATACTGCCTGCTCGGAGGTACGTAAGCCAGCCCCGCCGCCCGGCGATTCTCTCTGAGACAAGGCCATCCACAACACGCTACGCCAAATCCGCGGCTTGACCCGCCTTTTGCGTTAGGGTATGCATCTATAGGAGCCGAGCTGTGGCATAGGAGTACGTTCATACCGGAGGCCGAGGTCCGGCCGCGGCAGCCCCAAGGATGATACCGAGTGAAATCGGCACATCGCGAAAATCATCGAAATCGAGGAGCGTGCATGAAGATCGTCGCTGCCAAGAAAATTCTTAAGGCCAACGATCAACTGGCAGCGGACAACCGGGCGCGGTTCGACCAGGCCGGCGTGTTCGTCGTCAATTTGGTCGGCTCTCCCGGCTGCGGCAAGACGACGCTGCTGGAAGCCTTACGGCGGCAATGGGGCGCAAAGGTTTCGCTGGCGGTCATCGAAGGCGACATTGCCGGCTCGGTCGATGCCGAGCGGATCGAGGCCCTGGGCGTTCCCGTGGTCCAGATCAATACCGAAGGGGCCTGCCATCTGGATGCGGCCATGGTCGCCAGCGCGGCAGCGAGTCTGGAGCTCTCGGCGGTAGAACTTCTGGTGATCGAGAACGTGGGCAATTTGGTCTGCCCCGCCGGGTTCGACCTCGGCGAACACCTCCGCATGGTCGTTCTCAGCGTGGCCGAGGGACACGATAAGCCGCTGAAGTACCCCGCCATCTTTCAAGGGTCGCAGGCCATGGTGATCTCCAAGATCGACCTGCTGGAACACACCGATTTTCGAGCAGAGGAGGCCACCGCCGCGTTCCGGCGACTGGCCCCCGAGGCCGCCGTGTTCCAGGTGTCGGCCCGCTGCGGTGAGGGGGTAGAGACGCTCGCGCGGTGGCTGCTGGCCGCACGGGAAACACGCTCAGCGGCTGCGAAGCGATGAAAAACCCAAACAAAACCCGCGCCCACGCCCCAATCGCTGTTAGCCAGCTAAATGGTATATAAAGCGGCGGTTCGGGCAGCCTATTTATTATTTACTATAACTGGCGTTTCATATACCGCGCCCTTCTTGCTCGGTAAAAGAGCGGTCGGATGGACTCCCTCACCCCATCCCTCTTCCAGAGGGAGAGGGGACCTGGGATTGCCTCCCCCGAAAGAGAAAGGCAATCGCGCGTTGACACGCTGCCAGCCTCCAGACAAAACGCCGGGCCGCTTGCAGGTCTTTCGAGATCATTTCGCCATGCAAACGGTCCGCCAGAGCCGCGCGATACCCTGTGCCTCGGCGGACGGGGCAAGCGTGCGGGGCGGGTCCCAATGGCGTCTGCTATAGGTCATCGCACATGGATTACGATGGCGCCGTCGCCCGGCACCGAGAGCTTGGCGCCCTCGGCCGTCAGTTGGCGAATGTCCAGCTTCCATCCGATCCTTTCCTGCGGACCGCCGGATTGGGCGGTGCTTGCCACCAGCGTGGCGACAGTCAGACCCGCCAGCGGATAGGGGAGGTGTTTCAGCCGCAGCGCGCAGGTTACCTCGTGCGGGCCCGGGTCGAGATTGACCAACAGCAGATACGCTTCGTTGGGCCGGCTGTAGATGGCCGAGGCACAGCGGGGGTGCGACAAGGCCACGGCCTCGTTGCGCCAATCAGCGAACCGGCAGGTTTCGAACTCGCCTACGGGCTTCAATAGCGGCAGCAGTTCGAAGGTCTCCGGGCTGGCCGGCCATGGCGTTACGCCTCCCAAAAACGCCTCCAGGGCAAACAGGCGATGCAGCCGCCGCGGGGCCTTGGCGTCGAGCACGCCGTAGCTGATTACACCGCGGGGAACCGCGCCAGCCAGCGACCATTCCAGAGGCAAGTCGTTAAGGTCCGGCGCCTTGTCCGTCCACTTCGCATAGCCCCATTCCGTGGCCACCACATAATCGGCGAAGTTCTCCGTAGCGAACATGGGCGTGGTGGTGTTGTGCACGATCACCAGGCCCTTGGGCCCCACCCGGCGCCGGGTCCATTCCATCAGTTCCAGCAATTCGTCGATATCCCAGTGGCCGTGAGCCGATGCAGCACGGTGGGCCTCCGCCTCGTGCAGGGGATTGTAGCACAACAGGGCCACGTTCCAGTCGTAGTACACGCCGTCGAGCGGATGGTTTTTGAGCACGCGGTCGATCGAAAACTTCAAAAAATCTCGCCACCCCGAGCGAAGGCACATTTGGGCCCCGAACTCGCTGTTAGGCCGAAAGAAGTTGTGCCGCAGTTCCCCTTTACGGTTCTTGCGGCCCCACGACTGGCCGTGCTCCTGAAACTCTTTGGTACTGGGATGCAACTCCTTGTTCGAGAAATACGTGGCGGTGCGGATTCCCACGCGCCGGCAGTCGATTAACACCTTGTCGTAACGATCCATGTCGGGATACGGCGGGTACGAACCGTCGCGCCAAAACAGCCCGTCGCCATAGTAGTCGCCGTCGTTATGGCAGTGGACGGTCTGGATGCCCTTTTGCGCCCAGGCCCGGATCGTCTCTTCCGGTACCCACTGCCCCCGGTTGCGGTTGAACGTGGTGTGCAGCCACGGGCGGTGGGCACGCCCTTCGAGAATCGGGAAGGCCACGTAGAAATCCAGCACCCACCGGCTGGGTACCGCCACTGCTTGCTCGGGACTCCATAAGGGCGAGAGCGAAAGTGCCAAACCCGGGGGCGCCTTACTAGCCTCCAGCACGCAACGCCCCTGGCCCCGGCGACCAGCAAGTTGCAGGTCCCATTGCCACAGATCGGAGCCTACGAACCACTCCAGCCCCTCCACGCCCGGATCAGCAAAAATCATCGAACGCGGCAGGTGGCGGGTTTGCAGCGGCCGGTCGGACGGCTGGCTCAGGCGAAGCTTGCCCCAGCGGTTGCTGCCAAACGAAAATGGCGGGGCCCCCTCCTCCTCCGTAAGCCCTTCGCGGTAGCCGTAGTGCGCAAGACTCGGCGAAAGCACAGTCACCATCGGCGAGACTTCGCGAAGCCGGGCGCCAGCGGGGGCCGAAAACTCCTTGCGAATCTTGACATACCCCCACCGATACTGAAGGGTGGTCTTGACGCGAAAGCCTGATGCCCGGCCGTCGGTATGTTTCAGCTCGCATTGGACGGTTACGATCTCGTTGAGGCCATCGCGGCTGTGGGTAACAACCGGCGCCGAGTCGGCCAAGTCGCTGAGCACGGCCCCCTGGGCGTCGCGGATTCGAGTCTCCATAGGCCGAACCAGCAGGTTAGCGGCCTTGCCATGCACCAGGGCGATCCGCGACACCACGCCGCCCTTCCTCAGGTCCTGCTCGACCGTGTAGTACGGCGTGCGGAGCGACAAAACCCCCGACGTCTCGTCGCGCTGGACGACGTAGGGTTGCGGCCAGGTGCGCGGCGGTTGTGCTGTACCCTCGGCGGCCAGCACCCCCGCGGCCAAAAGGCCGAGCACGCAAAACCCCAAGCCTATCCGTTGCACCCCAACGGCGCCTGGACGGCCTGGCCCCCGCCCACCGATACCTTGCAAATCGTTCTTCATGGCGGCAGTTCCTGTGGTCTTTCGTGACGTGCGTCAAACGGTAACCCGTGGCGACTCTATGGTACAATTTTGGCGGCCATTGCGAAACGCCGCAGGGGACATCCGACGCAGTGTGCCACTGCTTACAGCAAGGCAAGCAGTGCCGCTTGGGCCGGGTGTGCCACTGCTTGCCGCTAGGCAAGCAGTGCGCCTGGGTCCTTTCGGCACTGCTTCTTACGAAGCGGTGGCACACGATGAGACCAGATACCGCCGGCGGGAGCTGCCGGGAGAAATTGATCAACAGGCGTGCCGACGGCACCGGGAGCTTACGCTCCCGGCTCTTGCTTACACTCCCGGCTCTATGGTTGACGCCCGGAGCTGCTTTTTGGGACGGGGCTGGCCGAAGGTTTGGCTCCTTCGCTGGGCTGCGGCTTGGCCGGGGGGCTGCCCGGCGGCAGTTTGGGCGAAAGGATGAGGGTAACCGGCGTCCCTTTGCGGGGGATTCGCTCGGTGAAGGCATCGAACAACAGTTCGCTGTCGTCGGCGCTGCTGGCGGCTGCCACGTCCAGCAAGGCGCCGGGGAAGTTCGACACGCAGATCAGGTAGCCCTCGACATCAGCTCGGTACTCTTTGCGGCGAGTGTAAGGGTTATCGATCCAATCGCTGCCGGCGAAGACGAAGGGAAAGTCCATGGCCTGGCCGGTTTTGCTATTGCGGACCCACTCTTGGGCTCGGGCGGTGTGGCGAACGCCCTTGTCGTCCTTCCACACCAGTGTCACCTCGACTTCTGGTCCCTGAGGCGGAACGAACTTGGGCTGGAACTGCACGGGATGGCCGGGTTCTGCTCCCAGGGCCAACAGCCCGATGTGCACCAAGCTGGGCTTGACCGGCAAAACCAGAATCGACTCGTGTTCTTTGGACCCCAGCGGGCAGGCCAGGAGTTCCAGCGGGGCCTGTCGCTGGCAGACCGCGCCGACCATCACCACGCGGTTGTGCTTGCGATCGAGCCAGACGGGGAACTGCGGATGCAGTTGTTTGAGCTCCTGCACGTTATCGACCAGAGGGGGGCCCAAGTCCGGGATC
>Ga0315298_1010945_pt1 | contig 10784 bp, 9 predicted proteins | sample WHS_1_MG_FD_203077 | JGI IMG/M metagenome (GOLD analysis project Ga0315298, IMG submission 203077) | Extremophilic microbial mat communities from Washburn Hot Springs, YNP, Wyoming, USA - WHS_1_MG | ecosystem: Environmental > Aquatic > Thermal springs > Hot (42-90C) | place: USA: Wyoming...
GTCCACGAGCAAGTGGAGATACAACTCTCCTCAGGTGGCTGAGTGTACTAACCATGTTTGTTCTATCGAGTAATTGACTTACACCAGTTCTACCTCCAGGCCAGTTTCCAGTAGCCATAGCGTGTAGTATTCTATCAGTGATAATACTGTGTTTGAACGCAGCCTTCAACTCGATTTTACGGGACTTAGAGAGTTGCTTCTCTAGCTCTGCTCTAACCTCTCTTGTAAATGAAACAAGAGCTGTTCTCACGAGGGTTGCTAGTAAGTCTCCAGCGAGTCTAAGTCTTTTATTCCTGTAGTGGTCCTTGTCATCTGGTTGCCTACGTCCAAGCATGAGCTCAATTATTCTCGCGATCATTTGACCAATGAAGATTGCTTTGAGTACTCGGGTTTCACGACTCGAGCCTGTTCCAATATGAGGTAGTAGTCTCTCATCTAGTAGTCTACGTGCTCTCTCCACTCTCTCCACTCTTGGTCTTCCAATAGCAAACCTTGAGCCAATGTAGTCTAGTGCTTCTTCAACTAGTTTCTTCCTATACTCCTCTATATATTGTCTTAACTCTTCATCACTTAGTCCCTGAGGGATCTCTAGTTTCGGGAGTACTTGCTCCGCTTGTAGAATGGATGGCAAAACAAATGTATGGTATGCAGGGTCGGGGCTTACAGCATATAGTACTTCACGCGTATCTAACCCGAGGGCGATCATGAGTATTACTGCGGGTATTCTATGACCCTGGAAATTAGCGTAGAATATACCATCTTTTCTTCTATCTATTATCAACTGTGATCTACGTCCTCTAGCAGCACTCACTACTTTAGCTGTGTGGGTAATACCACTACCTTCCTGCCCATAATCTACGAGGATTGTGTTGCTCGCTAAGTCCTCCTGGGCAACAAGTACTTTCTCACTTCCATTTATAATGAAGTAACCACCGGGGTCCTTAGGATCCTCTCCTCTCTCAACAATTTCCTCCGGTGTTAGCTTACTTAGTGGATCTATTTCCGATTTCAACATAACTGGTAGTTCCATAAGCCTTAAGACTGCCTCCTTATATACGCCATCCCCCTCCAATCTAACTGTAACGTCCACGGGAGCCATGTATGTTAGATTTCTAATTCTGCATTCAAGGGGTGTTTTGTACTGTGGAGTACCATCCACTTCAACCCATTGTGGTTGCCCAATACGGGGTTTTTCAATGTATAGTGATATATTCTCTGTTATTGGAACTACGTTGAACTCTTCGACGATTGATGGTAGTATTTCTCTGACAAATCTATTGTAGCTATCTAAATGCTGTCTAACTAAGCCTTTTTCCTCTAGGTACTTTTTAGCAACGACCCATAGATCCTCGTGTGTAAGCTCAGATGTCAAGACTTCTTAGTCACCTCTACGACTACATATCTATACGCAATGAACTCTCCAGCCGTTGGGCTTTTCCTAATAATCCTAATAATGTCTCCAGGTTTTGCACCAATGGCCTTTACAACGGGGTCGTCTGCAGACATCCATGGTAGTTGCCACGGCTCTATGCCTAGTTTTCTAAGTAGCTCCAACGCCTCTTGAGGTGGAACTACTTCATGCCTCGGAACCAACTCGTGTTCAAGGATGTTTATTTCTTCCTTCATAAACACCCTCTACCTAAGCAATATGCATATCTCAATATCTCCAAGCGTATAGGGGCTTAAATACTGTTTCAAGTGCTTGCCATCGATTAAACAATTAGTGGTAGAAGTTGGATAAAACCAAGTCTCTAGAGGAAGCAAGTTGTGGACCGGCCGGGATTTGAACCCGGGGCCTCCCGGACTCTGGCTCTTGGTTGCCAACCGGGCGCTCTTCCAGGCTGAGCTACCGGCCCACTCTCACTGGTTTTTGATTTACTTTACGGGCTTAAAAGTGTTTCACAATCTATTCATTGAGTGGAGGATTGGAAAAGCACCAGTATTATAACTCAACTCGTGTTTACTAATGGGTGTTAGTTTTGAGTGAATCCAGGAGTTTCGACGTTATAGAGGAGATTATTAAAAAGCGCGGTGTAGCCTCTAGGATTTTCGCTAATAGAGAGATCCTGCATCCTGATTACGTACCAGATGTTCTACCCCATAGGGAGGGTGAAATTAAGAAACTAGCTGAAATACTCGTTGTTTCAGCGAAGGGTGAGAAACCAAGTAATGTTTTACTATATGGTTTAACGGGGACAGGTAAAACTGTGGTAAGTAAGTATGTTGTTAAGAAACTCGTGGAGAAGGCGTCTTCTATTGGCTCTAATTTAGGCTATGCATATGTAAACACTAGGAAGCTTGATACGCCCTACAAGGTGCTAGCGTCTATAGCGTCTAGTCTAGGTCTTAGAATACCATACACAGGCCTCGCCATTAGTGAAGTATATAGGAAGTATATTAATGCCCTTGAAAACTGGAGTGGATTACACATTGTAATACTAGACGAGCTAGACTACTTTGTTAAGAGAAACGGAGACGACCTCTTATACAAACTCCTCAGAATAAACGAGGACTTATCGAAGTCTAGAGTATCAATAATTGGTATAACGAATAACCTGTACTTCGTGGAAAACCTAGATCCCAGGGTGAGGTCTAGTCTAGGGGAAGAAGAAATATTCTTTCCACCATATAATGCAGAGCAACTATACACTATATTAAAGCAGAGAGCCGAGAAGGCATTCCACCCCGGAGTCATAGACGACTCTGTGATATCGTATTGTGCCGCCTTAGCGGCTAGGGAGAATGGAGATGCGAGGAGAGCTCTTGATTTACTGAGAGTAGCTGGTGAAGTAGCTGAGAGAGAAAATGCACTAGTCATTAGCATAGAGCACGTGAAAAAAGCACTTGCAGAGGTTGAGGAGGGGAGGGTGAATCAGGTTATTGCAACTCTTCCACTTCAGCAAAAACTAGTCTTAAAGGTCGCGGTTAATCTAGCGACTAGGAAGGGGTTTACTACTACAGGAGAAGTTTACAGCGTGTACTTAGAAGAAGCTAGGAGAAGGGGTCTTGAACCACTCTCACAGAGGAGTGTTAGCCAGGTACTATCACAACTAGACATGATGGGTATTCTAATTGCGGAGGTTAGGAGCATGGGTAGACATGGTCTTACAAAAGTAATAAAGGTCAAGGAGGAAGTTGCTAAATTGGTTGAGAAGGCTCTTGCAGACACTTAGTGTTAAAGCAATTGAAGCATATGACGATGGTTTTTTCCCCGCTTCATATAAGGGGGGTAGAGGGGAGACGTTAATAGCGGGGGTTGAACTAGACTGTGATCTCCAGGTAAATAGAATTGGTTTTAGGAGTGTTAGAGTTGATTTGAACACTTCTATGGAGGCGATAATTGATATCTCCAAGTTGTTTAATGGAGAAGTCGTATTGCTAGATGGAGTAACTTATGCAGGCTTCGATGTAGTTGACCCAGCTGAAGTAGCCTCTAAGACTGGAAAAGGCGTAATAGTAGTGCTCTTGTACCCGCTAAATCTCCAAAAAATAAAGGCAGCGTTGGTAAAGCACTTCGAGGATTGGAGTGAGAGATATAGTGTAATAGAGAGAGTCTACACTAACTCCATATACTTCAACACGCCGTGGAGACCAATAAGAGTGTACGTAGAAATGCTTGATCGAGAGAGGGCATTCACCATTCTACGGGAGACATGTATATATAGTCCAACACCCGAGCCATTGAGAATAGCACATAAGATAGCGTCTTCGTTTACACACTTACTACATCTCTGAGAACAGCCTTTTTATTAATCATTAATTAAATAGGTGATTAGCGGGGATTCGATGGGTATAGTTGAAGGAAGAGAAGAGGTTTTAAGCGCTCTCGCTAAGTATACAGATCGATACAATCTAGAAAAATTGTCACGTATTAAGAGCATTAATTTACTTAAGTGGATAGTATATATTGTTGAATTAACAAAACCTTCAAGAATATTCATCATTACAGACTCGGAGCAAGACATTGAATACATAAGGAGTAAAGCTATTGAGAATAAAGAGGAGATCCCCTCTCGATTTAACCCCAGACACACAGTTCACTTTGATGGACCACGTGACCTTGCACGTGATAGAGAGAACACGAGAATCCTTGTCCCAGCTGGCGTCGAAATCCCTATGATTAATACAAAGGAGAGGAATGAGGCTTTAAGAGAGGTCTTAGAGTACTTTAATGGTATAATGAAGGGCAAAGAACTATACATTGGATTTTATTGTTATGGACCAAAGAATTCGCCTTTCTCGCTATATGGTGTGCAGGTCACTGACTCAGCCTATGTTGCCCATAGTAGTAATATACTGTATAGAATATGCTATGATGTATTTACATCTAGAGATGACATAGAATACATGAGGTTTCTACATAGTACGGGACCCCGTGATGAAAACGGATGGTCGCGAGATATTGCAAGGAGGAGGATATACATTGACCTGGAGGACAGAGTAGTGTATAGTGTGAACACCCAGTATGCGGGGAACACTGTTGGATTAAAGAAGCTCTCTCTAAGGCTATGCGTAGATAAGGGTGATAGGGAGTCCTGGCTCTGCGAACACATGTTTATAGTTGGTGTAAAGGGGCCTGCTGATAGAATAACATACTTCACTGGTGCTTTCCCAGCTGGATGTGGTAAGACCTCGACCGCACTAATAGCAGACACAGTAGTAGGAGACGACCTAGCTATAATTAGGGATCTTAATGGTAAAGCCTACGCGGTAAACCCTGAAATCGGGATGTTTGGAATAATTGATGGGGTAAACCCCGTGGATGACCCGGAGATATACGATATCCTAACCCGTAGAGACACAGAGGTTATATTTGCGAATGTTTTGTTGACTGAGGATGGAGAGGTGTGGTGGAATGGTAAGCCGACTCTACCTAAACCCGGTGTAAACTATGCTGGTAAATGGTGGCCGGGTAAGAAAGACGAGAAAGGCATTGAAATACCTCCATCACACCCCAATGCTAGGTTTACAACGAGTATATTCTATCTCAAGGGGGTAGACCCTAGAATTAATGATCCATATGGAGTACCAGTCAAGGGCATGATATTTGGTGGTAGAGATCCAAATACATGGGTTCCCGTCGAGGAGTCTCTTGATTGGGAACATGGTGTTGTAACTAAGGGTGCATCATTAGAGTCGGAGAAAACAGCTGCTACTCTTGGGGCAGTGGGTGTTATGGAGTTCAATCCATTTGCTATACTCGACTTCCTACCGATATCTCCAGGTAGATTCGTTGACCTACACTTTAGATTCGGGGAGAAACTCGATGAAAAACCCAGGATATTTAGTGTAAACTACTTCTTACGCGATGAGAGAGGGAGGTACTTAACTGAGAAAGTAGATAAGAGAGTGTGGCTGAAGTGGATGGAGCTAAGAGTAAACAACGATGTTGACGCTATTGCAACGCCAACAGGCTTTATCCCTATATACAGTGATCTAGCTGAATTATTCAAGAAAGAGCTTGGTAAAGAATTCCACGAGAATCTATACGAGAGGCTTTTCACTATTAGAGTAGAAAACCTCCTTGCAAAATACGAGAGAATATGGAAAATCTACTCTAAAATCCCAGATACACCTAAGAGATTCTTCGAAATACTCGCCGAGCAGAAACGTAGATTGGAAGATGCGAAGAATAAGTATGGACCTGAGATAAGTCCATTTAAACTTGATAGGAAGTAGCCGGGCGGGGATTCGAACCCCGGTCTCGGGGTTTCCTCCATGCTAGGCCAAAGCCCCGCATCCTTGGCCGCTAGACGACCCGGCTTTCTCCACTTATCTTGTCTATTTTTCTCATGCTTAATAAGTTTTTCAATGGGTTTGAGAAAACTCGGGATTTAAAAGCTCTCTCCACGTGGAGGTTTTTAAATCTTGCGTTAGGTTTATAAGGGGTTTAAACAAGTCTAAATAGGGTATTGGGGTGTATTCTCATGATTCTTGAGGATAATATAACTAATTCTCAGAACGCTTCTTCAACCTTGGATTCAAGTACAAGTGGGAGTGGGGAGAAGAAGTCCAAGTGTCCACAGGACAAGATTGTTTATGATCCTTTAAAGGCGGAGTTTGTCTGCTTAGAAACTGGTGAAGTTATTGAAGATAGAGTTATAGATGACAGAGCTGAGTGGCGTGCATTTACTCCAGAGGAGAGGGAGAGGAGGGCTAGAACTGGTGGTCCAATAACATCAACAGTTCACGATATGGGGTTTACAACCGCTATAGATTACTCTGATAGAGATGCCTCTGGACACGCATTAGTCAGTAAGAAGTATCAGTTATATAAGCTCAGGAAGTGGCAAGCTAGAACAAGGATTTTAACTAGTGTAGAGAGGAATTTAGCACAGGCAATGAACGAGCTTGATAGGCTAGCAGATCTACTCAATCTCCCATCATACATACGAGAGGAGGCTGCCAGGATATATAGAGAGGCCGTTGAAAAAGGATTGGTTAGAGGTAGGAGTATTGAAAGCGTGATCGCGGCAGCCGTCTACCTTGCTTGTAGGCTGAGGAAGCTCCCAAGGACGCTCGATGAGATCGAGGAGTACTCGAGAGTTAATAGGAAAGAGATTGCAAGATGTTACCGTCTACTCCTTAGAGAGCTAAGTATAAAGGTCACGACAACTGATCCTGGAGACTTCGTTCCAAGGATTGCACACGCACTCGGGCTTTCCGGGGCTGTTGTGAGAACGGCTGTAGAGATCCTTAATAAAGCGAGGGATGCAGGCCTACTTGGAGGCAAAGACCCTGTTGGAATAGCGGCTGCAGCTGTTTACCTCGCCTGCGAGAAGCTGGGTGAAGAAAGGTCTCAAAAAGAGATTGCAAATGTGGCAGGAGTAACTGAAGTGACTGTTAGGAATAGAGTTAGAGAGTTAATGCAGGTTCTAAGTATGGAGGTTGAGGAGTAATTAAAAACCTACTATGTATGCTTTTACTGCTTTCAACTAGCTCATTACAATAATGTTTTCTGGATTTACTCCAAGATCCTCTATTAGTATCTGCCTCACTCTCTGCCTGTGATCGCCTTGAAGTTCGATCCTACCTTCATCCTCTCTATATGTTCCACCAGCTGCGAGCTTTGTTTTAAAGAACCTTGCTAGGTGTTTCAGTAAATCCTTATTGTTTGGAAATCCATCAATGACTGTTACGGGTTTTCCAAATTTTCTATGGTCAAGCTTTATCTTTATCAATGGTTGCTCCACTATTAATTGCTCACATAGCTCCGCCGGTATTTCCTCTCCGCACACTTGCCCAGGCATGATTTTTTACATCACCGAGCAAGTATTCAAGTAGATATTTGTAATCAAGACTTAAAAACCTATTTTGAGATTTCTAAGCGGGGGTGTGTGAATTGGTAAAGTATAAGTGTGGGAAATGTGGCTATGTATTTGACTACGAAGAAATGGTTAAAACCTACGGTAGGCAGGTTAGATGCCCAAAGTGCATGTATGAGATAGTCTATAAGGTTGCGAGAACATATAGGATTGTTAGAGCAGTGTAGAGTCTACTGGATCCTCTTTGCATAATATAATCCAGATGCTTCAACACCTATCTTTGCAGCTAATACACTTGTTACATCTCCATGGTCTACTAATGGGTTTACCTCAACAATATCAACCATACGTACGCTCTCAGCACTCTCAAATATCCTTCCCAGTAGATCTAGGAATTGGGGAAGAGTAATACCTGGAGGCTCTGGGTTTCCGACTCCTGGGGCTATTGATGGATCAAATACGTCAACATCCACACTTACATACACTCTACTAGCTTGTTCTATGGTTACACCCCCTTTGTACACGTCTAGGATATTATAGACTTTGACCCCGCTTCTCTCAGCATATTCTAGCTCTCCCTTGCTATATGCCCTAGAACCAATGTGAACAACGTTAATGTCTTGCTCCTCTAGGACTCTACGTAGGAATGTAGCATGGTTTAATCTAGAGCCCATGTACTCGTCCCTCATGTCGAGGTGTGCATCAAACACTATGAGAGTATCTATTTCGCTAATTGAGGCTCTTATACCTGGGTATGTAATTAAGTGTTCTCCACCAAGCACTATTACTAACTCCCTGTGTTCCCCGAGGAGGTTTTTCAACGCGAGCTCTATTCTTCCAAGTGCGTTTTCCACGTTATTGGGTTGTAAGAGTAGGTCTCCGTAGTCTTTAAACCCTACTTCCTCCAGGACTATGTTAGCGGTCAAACTATATAGCTCAAGATTACAGGCAGCCTCTCTAATCCTCTGTGGAGCAAACCTTGCTCCAGGACGGTAGGTACTTGTATGGTCTAGTGGAACTCCTATTATGGCGAAGGGAGATGATGAATTCTCTACGCATCCAAATACCTGTGTTGTAAGCATGGTCTTCCACGCCATGAATACCCCTTTATGTTAATAATGCTAAGTAATCAAAATAACCGCTTGACACGTATTAATTAATATTTTTTATGAATACCCGATATAAATAAATCTATAGAATTAAGACAGGGGCTATGTAATTTGTTTGCAAATTATGCTGCTATAGTTAAGAATCTACGTGGTGTAGTGTTATTTGATCTGGGGGAGGAGGGATCCTGGGATACCGTGAAGTGGCTTATTAATAGATTTAAATACCGCAACTTAGGTATAACGCCTATTATTCATAGTAAATACAAAGATAAACTCGAGAAATACATGGGTGGAAACCCGTTTAGACTTCTCACCCATCCCCTTCAAGAACTTGAATTATTTACAGGGGAGTTCTCTAATTCCCTGGGGGTAGATCCTGAGCTAGGGGAGTTATTGGTTTTCTCATCGATGTATATATCTCCTGCGATGGTTATTGGTAAGAGATATGAGAATAACTTAAGTAAGTTGAGTATTGAAAACATAAAGACTTGTAGAGAACTAAGTTTAAATGACTGGAAACTACACATGAGGATTGCCGACTACACAGTACTAGATATGTATGAATACTCGATAACAACAGCTCTCAGAGCTATCGAGAACTGCTCTAGCAGTGAACTAGGCAAAGTGCTGGATGAAAGACTTGAATTAGTTAGGAAAGACGTGAAGAGGTATTGGAGAATAGCGTGTAGTGGTGGCAATGGGAGAGTATTCTTATACTACGTGGATAACTTAAAACTATATGTAGAGAAACAGAGTATTCGAAGTCTCTGCGGTAGAAGCAATGTAGCAGCTGCACTAGCAATAATACCCGTTATATCCATTCCAACTGGGATGAAGTAGTATTATCATAGAGCTATCTCGCCGTAATGCATACTCTCCATGATTTATGCATAATTTTGCGGTATTTTTGTTTTTAATTAATTTCTAGATATAAACAATGTAATTCATGGTGTTTCAAAGGGGTAAGATACTATGAGTGCGTCTGGGAGGGGATTATACGATAAGATAGTCGACCTAGCTAAGCGTAGAGGCATATTCTGGGTGTCCTTTGAAATATATGGTGGTGTAGCGGGCTTCTATGATTTTGGGCCTATTGGGGTTTTAATTAAGAGGAATATAATGAATCAATGGTTGAAGTATTTTGTATACTCTAGGCAAAGTATAATCGAGGTTGAAACACCCATTGTGAATCCTCGAGTAGTTTTTAGGGCAAGCGGCCACGAGGAGCACTTTACAGACCCCGTTCTCGTGTGTAGTAAGTGTGGTAGAGTTTACAGGGCTGACCACTTGGTCAAGGATGTAATAGGCGTGAATGTGGAGGGGTGGTCTCCAGGTGAAATAACAAAGCTAGTTAGAGAAAAAGGATTGAAGTGCCCTGAGTGCGGTGGAGAGTTCGAATCAGCATTCAATGCTTTACTTCTATTTACAACTCAAATTGGTCCATACAAGGGTGAGACTGCATATCTTAAACCAGAGCATGCACAGGGGATGTTCATTAATTTTCCTCATTTATTCAAGATAATGAGGAGTACTCTTCCACTAGGCATCGCTCAAGTGGGTAGAGTCGCTAGAAACGAGATCTCGCCTAGGCAGGGATTACTGCGGCTAAGGGAATTCAACATCATGGAGGTTGAATTCTTCTTCGATCCTGCCGAGGCTGAGAGAGAGGTTTATGAAGTAATTGAAGAGGTTGAGGATGAAAAATTGAGAGTGGTAACAGCTGAAGAGAGAATTAAAGGAGTTGAAGAACCCATCGAATACACCGTCAAGGAGTTAATTGAGAAGAGAATTGTAAAGACGCCTTGGCTAGCATACTGGATGGGTATTGGAAACAAGTATGTAAAAAGCATGGGTATACCGGGTGATAAAATTAGGTTTCTCGAGAAGCTTACACATGAGAGGGCTCACTACTCTGCTCAAACATTCGACCAGGAGGTGTATACTGAGAGATTTGGCTGGATAGAAGTCGCTGGGTATGCATACAGAACAAGCTACGATGTTGAGAGACACGCGGAGCTTAGTGGTGCGGATTTCACAGTATTTAAGAGATTTAAAGAACCAGTTGTCGTAAAGGAGGAAAAGGCTTATCCAAATCCCGATGAGATCTCAAAGATCATTAGTGGTGATAAGTTAAAGGAGTTACTGCGATCGCTATACCAACGTAAACCCGAAGAAGTAGCTAGAGAACTCAGAGAAAAAGGATTTGTAGAGTTAGCGGGCATTAAGTTGCCCAGTAGTTGCTTCTACTTAAAGACTGAGGAGGTTAAATTACATGGTGAGAAAATATACCCCCACGTCGTTGAGCCTTCTTTTGGGCTCGAGCGGTTGCTATATGTGATCCTCGAATACTCCTACATGGAGAGAGAGGATAAAGTAGTCCTTAGACTCCCGCCATATCTTGCACCCTACC
>Ga0315298_1010947_pt1 | contig 10783 bp, 11 predicted proteins | sample WHS_1_MG_FD_203077 | JGI IMG/M metagenome (GOLD analysis project Ga0315298, IMG submission 203077) | Extremophilic microbial mat communities from Washburn Hot Springs, YNP, Wyoming, USA - WHS_1_MG | ecosystem: Environmental > Aquatic > Thermal springs > Hot (42-90C) | place: USA: Wyoming...
CCTCTACCGGAATATCGCGCATGCGCATTTCTTCCGCCTTTTTCTGCCACGATTCACCGGTCACAAACTGAATCCAGACCAGCCGGAAAACCAGACCGGCCATGGCCAGGACAATGAGCCAAAAAAGCCCGGCCAGTCTCCTGCGGGTGATTATGTTGGTGGTACGCATGATACGATCCTCCAACCTCATCCACCCGCAAAAGGCATCGGCCCGGCTTAAAACAAACCGCCGAAGGCAAACAAAGCCGTTTTCAGCCCGGATGCACCTTCCCCGTGGAACGGTCGACCAGTTCGACCAGCGCCTGTAATATCCAGCTGCGCCCGTTCTCCGGCGGCCGGTTCCGCGCCGTCTCTTTTTTCTGCCCGCCCGACGACGGCCGGGCCGCGGCGACGGTCTTTACCGGTGTGGTCCGCACCAGCACCACCTGGCTGTTGTCGGGTCTGACCATGCCCAGACGGGTGGTGGCCACCTGCTCCACCCTTTTCAGGGAAGACAGGGCGGCCACCTGGCCGGAAAGCTCCCGGGTTTGTACATCCAGGTCATCCAGTTTTTTTTCCACGGTGACCATTTGTTCTCCCGTAGTCATGATCTGAACATGCAAATAACAAACCATAATGCCGGTGAGAAAGGCCAGGACGACAAGGCCGGTCAGGGTCAACCGCCCGCGGCAGGTCAGAGGGGCACGCCGGGCTGTCGGGACGGGATGCCGTCTTTTCCCGGGTGGACTTTGATATTGGGGTTTTTCCTGTGCTACAATCAAAGCTTATGCCTCCCCCGCCTGATTTAGAACAAGCCCTGTCTTTTCCGCCGCACGCAACCTGGCGCTTCTGGCCCGGGGATTGGCCGCCACTTCTTCCGGCGAGGGAGCCGCCGGATAAGGGGGCACCGGCCGCAGGCAGGGTTTCCGTCCGCACACGCAAACCGGGAAATCGGGCGGACAGGTGCAGGGTGCGGATAGTTCACGGAACAGATTCTTGACCAGACGATCTTCCAGTGAATGAAAGGTAAGCACACAAATCCGTCCGCCCGGCCGTAAAAAATCCACCGCCCGGCGCAAAGCGTCCGGCAATATTTCCAGCTCTTTGTTTACTGCGATGCGCAGGGCCTGAAAGGTACGTTTTGCCGGATGGGAACCGGTGCGCCGGGCGGCGGCCGGCACGGCCCGTTTGATCACCGCCACCAGTTCGGCGGTGGTTTCCAGCGGACGCCGCTCCCGCTCGCGGACAATAAAAGAGGCGATGCGGGCGGCCCAGCGTTCTTCGCCGTAATTGCGGATGATGGCGGCAAGCTCTTTATGCGGCAGCTCATTGACCAGATCCCGGGCCGTTAACGGGGCATCCGGATCCATCCGCATATCCAGCGGTCCGTCATGCAGGTAGCTGAAGCCCCGTTCGGGCCGGTCCAGCTGCGGTGAACTGACGCCGAGATCATAAAGCAGTCCGTCCACTTCCCTGATGTTCAACCCGGCGAGCACCCGGGGCAATTGGACGAAATTTTCACGCAATAACCTCACCCGGCGACCAAACGGCGCCAGACGTTCGGCCGCCGCCGCCAGAGCCTGCGGGTCCTGATCCAGACCCACCAGGATGCCGTCCGGACCAATCCGGCGCATGATTTCCACACTGTGCCCCGCTCCACCCAGGGTACAATCGACATAGATCCCCCCGCTTTTCAGGTTCAGGGCGGTGAGGACCTCCTCCAGCATTACCGGCCGGTGTGAGAAGGCATCCTCCTCCGTAATGCCGGGGCGGTGATTATCCACGCTGGACAACTCCCTCTTAACTATAACCTCGTCAGGATTTTCAAGCACTTTAAATATCGGGTGCAAAATCGACTATTTTTTCGGCAATCTGTTCCACCGACGCGGCACTGCCGGCGCTATAGTCGCGCCAGCGAGCGGCGGACCATATTTCCACCCGGGAGGACACCCCGATCACCACCACATCCTTTTCCAGAGCGGCGTATTCCCGCAGGCTGGCCGGAATCAGTATTCTGCCCTGTTTGTCCACTTCGCATTCACAGGCCCCGGCAAAGAAAAAACGCACAAAGGCCCGGGCGTCAGCCCTGGTAAAGGGCAAGGAGCGCATTTTGTTTTCCAGTGCCGTCCATTCCTGAGGGGGATAGGCAAAGAGGCACCCGTCCAAACCCTTGGTCAGGATAAATCTGTCGCCCAGGCCTTCGCGGAAGCGGGCCGGTACAATCAATCTCCCCTTGGCGTCTATGGTATGCTGGTATTCTCCCATAAACATCGGTGTTCACCCCACTGCAGCCCACGACGCCACCACTATACACCACTTTCACCCACTTTATTCGTCACCGGGAAAAAAATTCCTGCCGGAAAAGAAAAAAATTCCGGTCGCCGAACCGGAATTTTTATTCACCCCTCAGCACCGGGGCTTCCTGTGTGTTCCGGGTAATACAAAACGCAACCCGGGTCACCGCGGTAATCAGGCGGAATAAAACGAAAAAACCGGACCGCTTGCCACTACCCGGCGGGAAAGCGAACTGACCGCGCGACCCGGCGACCATTCTCCCGGCAAGGCCGCACCTAGTCTTCCAGGGGAAGAAAGACCGGCTTGCGCTGTTTAAAAATCACCACCTCGCGATAACCCGCCCGGCGGAGCAGCTGCAGCGCCTCGCCCATATGCCGCCCCACCTGCTCCGGTCGGTGGGCGTCGGAACCGACGGTGGCCGGGACTCCGCGGCGGCGGCAGTGCACGAGAAACTCCAGCGCGGGGTAGATTTCCCGCACGGGCGCCGCCAGACCGGCGGTGTTCACCTCCACGCAGACGCCGCTTTCAGCCAGTTCCCGGGCCGCGTCGGCATAAAGGGGGTTCAAATCCATCGAGGCTCGAAAACCGAATTTTTTGATCAGATCCGGATGGGCCAGCACATCAAACAAACCGCTGGCCGCAGCCCGGCAGAGCTGCTCGAAATATTCCCGGTAGAGCCGATCAATATCCCGCCGGTCGTATTCGGCAAGCAGAGCGGGATTATCGAACCCCCAGCCGTCCAGGTAATGCACGGAACCAATCACATAATCAAAAGGAAGGCCGGACAAAAGCTCGCCCAGCCGCCCTTCCCAGCCGGGTATGTAGTCGGCCTCAATCCCCAGGCCGAGCTGCAGATCCGGGTTTTCCCGCTGCAGTTGCTTCACCCGGCTCACATAGCGCGGCAGTTCCTCTTCCGCCATGGCCACCCCCGGATCGCGCCGCTCCCGGGGCAGCCAGTACATGGGAATGTGGTCGGCAAAACCGCCGCAGCGGATGCCCGCCGCCCGGGCCGCCGCCACGTATTCTTCCATTCCCCCGGCGGCGTGACCGCAACGGCGGGTGTGCCAGTGAAGGTCGGGCAGCACGCTCAAACCGCCCCCTCCTGCAACCGCCGCGCCGTTTCCCGGGTCAGGGCATAGATACGCCGGGCCAGTTCAGCGGAAAGCAGGCCGGTCCCGCAGGCCGGCGTAATCAGCGCCTGACGGCGGAGCAATTCCCTTTCCACACCCCGCCGGCCGAGTTCATCCCACAATCCATCGAGGAGAGCCAATAAACTGCCGGCATCTTCATCAAACGCCTCCTCGGCGGTGGGCACGATCCCCCAGGCGAACACTCCTCCGCGCTGCAGAAAGGAGGCGATTTCCCGGGCAAAGGGGAAAAGGGAGCGTCCGAACCTGTAGGCATCCAGATTGATAATATCCAGGGAACACCCGGTGAGCAGGGACCAGTCCACCGCCGCGCAGGAATGCACCCCGGCCAGGGCGTCCGCACGGTGGACGGCGTCGAAAATGGCATTCAGATCGTTTTCAATCATCCCCCGGGTCACGGTGATGTAACTGGATTGACCGTATACACTCACCGCCGGTTCATCGACAAAGATGATTACCGGCAGTCCGGTGGCGGCCAGCGTTTTCGCCTGCCAGCGGGCATGCAGGGCCAGCGTCCTGACCACCAGATCGCGCAGCTGCTCGTCATAATACGCCGGCCGACCGGCGGCGCCCTTCAACTGAAAAGCGATGGTCAAAGGACCGGCCAGGTGCCCTTTGACATAACGGGCCGAACCGGTCCCCCGCCGGCGCACATAATCCAAAAAGGCGTAAAATCCGGCCGCGGCTTCCGGCGGAAAGGCGAAGGCCTCCAGCGCGTCCGCATCACCGGACTCCGCGGCCAGATAGGTGTCGTAAAAGCCGGTCAGACGGGACGCCCACTCCGGATGATCGTCGGCAAAAAAAGCACGTCCCCCGTCGAGCACAATGAGACCGTTGTGCAGCAGGGGATTTAAAAATTGAAAAACAAACCCTTCCCGCACACCCCGTCGCGGAAGCTGGGGCCAGTGGGGAATATCCGGCAAATATTCGAAAATCAACGCAAGCGCCTGTTTCGGTTCCAGGTAAGGCAGACTGCCCACGCCCGTGGCCAGGCCGCCGGGGGAAAAATAAGCCAAAGCAATCCCTCCAAACTTCGTCTGTAAAGTTTATTATACCTCCCCCGTCAGAACCGGTAAAGGTTGTTCACTTCCCGCGGCGGGAAAATGAAGGCGACAAACCGGGGATGGACGCGGCCGGAGCTCAACCGCTCCGGCCGTCCCCGTTCCCGGTGGTGGCATTTTTCTCCATCCGCTTTAATTGTTCCAGGGCCTCTTCCAGTTCCTCCAGCTCTTGAAGCATTTGCGGGCGCACCGAATGGGCGGGCAGACGCCGGCGCAGATCGCCGATCCGTTGCTCGAGTTCTTTGATCTCCTCTTCTCTGGTCAAAGCGCGCAGCTCCTTTCACTTTTTAACGAGACGGCATAATTATACACTTCCCCGGTTTCCCCCGCAATGTAATGCCAATCATAGCGGGTGATTACCTTGCGCCAGGCCTGACGGCACATTTCACCGGCCAGCACCGGATTGGCCAGCAGTTCGGCGATGTAATGGCCGAGCATCCCGGCGTTCCCCGGCGGCACTTTGAACCCGTCCACCCCGTGTTCGACAATATCCTGCAGTCCACCGGTATCGGCCACCACCACCGGCACACGGGCGGCCATCGCTTCCAGGGCCACAATACCAAAAGGTTCGTAAAGGCTGGGGAAAACGGCCACCCGGGCCTTTTCCAGCAGCCGGTTGCGCCCCAGATCGTCGACAAAACCAATGAAGGCGACCCTTTCTTCCAGACCCAGTTCCCGGGCCAGGCCGGACAAATAATCCCGGTACGGTCCGCGGCCGGCCACAATCAGCCGCGCTTCCGGCACCCGGGCGAGAACGTCGGGAAAGGCCTGCAAAAGCACCTGCACCCCTTTTTCCGGGACCAGGCGCCCCAGAAAAACCACGGTGGGCAGCGGGCCGCGTTCTTCCAGATCCGTGCAGTTAAGCGCCCGGCTCCGCCCGACGGCCAGTTTTTCCGGATCGACGCCGTTGGGAATCACCCGCACTTTTCCTTCCGGCAGGCCGAAAAGGGCGGTCACCTCCCCGGCCATATAATTGCTGCAGCAGATCACCGCGCAGGCTTCACCGGTCAACTGCGCTTCTTTTAAATGGATGTGCCGCTGCAGATCGGTATAAATGCCGTGATTTCTTCCATACTCGGTGGCGTGAATGGTGGCCACCAGCGGCAGGCCGTACCGATCGCGCAGATACAACCCCGCCTCCCCCACCATCCAGTCATGGGCGTGCACCAGATCCGGCCGGCCCCACTGTTCAATCACCCGCCCGGCCAGGCCAATCATTCCCCGGTTCATCTGTCCCACCCAGGTCAAAAAGTCACCTGCCGTCAATTGCTCCGGCGCCAGCCGGTGCACATGCACTCCCTCCCGGCAGACATAGTCCGGTTCGCCCGCAAAGGAACAGGTCAGCACATGGACTTCGTTATCGTCCCGCGCCAGGGCGCGGGAAAGGTCATAAACATGCCGGGACAGGCCGCCCACCGTGGCCGGCGGATATTCCCAGGTCAGAATGAGCAAACGATACCGGTCGCTGAAGCGCTCTTCCCGATATTTGCCGTGATGACGGCTGTAAATGTGAAAATCAAGCCCGGGGAAAATATTATCCGCCTGTTCCAGAGAGGCTAAAAATTCCCCTTCGATTTCATTTGCTTCGATTTGATCGGCAAGCCGGTTGAAACGATAGATATGTTCTTTGATTCTTTTTTCGGCGTAACGCACCGCCGTTCCCGCTTTGATGATAAAGGCCCAATCACTGCTCTGGGCCAGCATCAGTTCCCGGGCGGCCTGGTTTAAGGCCCGGCGCGCGATCCCCGTCGCCCCGGTGTGCAGGTCGGCGAGATCGACCAGCCGACCCTCGGCCCGGTGCAAATGCCGGTAAACCCAGTCATTCTCCGGATTCAGCCAGACCAGACTGTACCCCCCCTCCCCCCAGCTGCTCATGGGCAGATCCACAACCGGCAACTGTCCATGTCGCTGGAGGTAGCGACCGGGCGTAATCATCCGCACATTATCCTGCTCGTCGGATATTTTCCGGCAGAGCCGATCAATCCACAGCGGTCCTTCATACCACCAGTGCCCGAACAGTTCGGCGTCGTACGGCGCCACGACCAGAGGCGGCACGGGCATCCGGGGGGCGTGGTAAGCAATCTGCTGCCTGCGGTTGAAAAGGAAATTGGCCGCATGTTCTTCAACCCGGCGGACGGCGGCTTCCGGCCGGTAAATTTCTTTTTTCGGCCCCGGGCCGGTAATGCGGTAGTATTTATATCCGGTATCCACCCGGATATCCCCGCCGGGCAGAAAAGGTTGCAGGTATTCCAGATCCAGATCATAGGCGATGTCCCGGTAAAACTCGCGGTAGTGGTAATCCCCCGGATAGCCCGTCTGCCTGTCCCAAACCTGACGGGAACTCTCCGGATCCCGGGCGAAAACAGCCACGCCGGAACGGCAGGCCGCCGGGGCCAGCACGCCGTGCAAAGGCGCCGGGTCGGCATGCAGCAAACCGTGGGTGTCCACAAAAAAGTAGTTCAACCCGAATTCCTTCAGGATTTCATCCACCCCGGCGGTATATCCGCACTCGGGAAGCCACAAACCGGCGGGCGGACGGCGGAACAGGAGTTCAAAATACTCCACCGCCGTGCCGATCTGCGCGCGCATGGCTTCCCTGGTCCGCATCAGGGGCAGATAACCATGGGTGGCGCAGGTGGTGATCAACTCCAGGCGGCCGGCCGCCTGCAGGGCGGCGAAAGCGGGGACGAGATTGCCGTTGTATTTTTCTACAAACGCCTGCCGGGTGTTGATAAATTTATCCCGATACAGCCGCGCCAGCGCATGCAGTTCCGCATCACCGGCGGTGCGCCGGCATTCCGACTCGCCCAGGCGGATCATAACGTCCAGGTAATGCAGGTACCGCCGCTGCAGCAATGGATCGGTCAGCATGGCCAGAAGCGGCGGGGACAGGGAAAACGTCAATTGAAAATCCACTTTGTCGCGCACCATACCCTCAAACACTTCGAGCAGGGGTACATAGCACTCGGTGATCGCCTCAAACAGCCAGCGCTCCTCGAGATACTCCCGGTGTTCGGGATGACGTACAAAAGGCAGGTGGGCATGTAAAACCAGTGCCAGATAGCCGGTCGCCAAATTTTTTTCCTCCATTTCCGGTCAATTATTTTCCCGGCGGTAAAAAACCATGGAACCGGGCAAAGCATCGTCGGCCGCACTTGCCACCGTCTCCACAATCGGCGTCGTCTCAACGGTAATCCAGCGATCCGCCCGCTCACCGCCCGCCCCGACCCGGGGAGTTTCCACCCGGTTTGAACGCAGCAGCGGATAAAATATCCCGCCCGGTCCGTAATAACCCAGCTCACTGTAATAACTGCCGGACGGCTTTAAATTTTTAAAATACCAGTTGTCCGTATAAGGGGGCAAAACAACCTCTTCCGTCAGTTCAACCCCGTCCGTACGGCAGGGGTCACCCGTATGCCGATACAATCTCAGGCGCGGCTCGCCGTATGCGTCCAGAGTGCGCCACTGCCCCGCGGACAGCTCCCAGTAAGCGAAAATCACCGCCGGATTCTGCACCAGTAAGACCAGTGTGTTTTCATTATAATTGACTGGTAAATCGGCATATGCCATTTCCCGACACCCCCTGCATAAATTAATACCGCCAAAAACAGGTAATGGCGGGACACAATACCGCCAATATATGCGCAAATGTTAGATATTTCACATACTATATGATATGTTAATTGCTATTAATGCCGATTATTACTTCTTTCCAGGTGCAGTTTTTTCCGTAATTCAGGGTTAATTTAATATCATTAAAAATCAGAATATTTTCGACATCCTCCAGGCCGTTCCAGCAAGACCAACTAATGTTATTTTATCACCAATCATTCTAAAATAAAATTAAATTTAAGTAAAGATTTTCACATCGTTTTATAAAAAAGGACCCGGCTCTCCGGGCCCGGCGCAAATAGCCACCCATCAGGTTTTTTCTCTGCACTCCCGGCAGTAGCCGAAAAACTTTAACTGGTGATCGGTGATGGTGAAATCATAGGCGCGGGTCACCCGCGATTCCAGTTCCTCAAGCAAGTCCTCGGTGACCTCCATGATTTTACCGCACCGAATGCAGATCAGATGATGATGGTGGTGGCCTTCTCCCTTTTCCTCACCGAATTCGTAGCGTTTTCTGCCGTCGCCGAAATCTATGCTGTGAATGATGTTCAGGTCCAAAAACAGCTCCAGAGTGCGATATACGGTGGCCAGACCGACATCGGGCACCTTCTGTTTGACCAGGTGGTAAACCTCTTCGGCGCTGAGATGCTTGTCTTTGTGTTGCAAAAAAACCCTGAGAATATGTTCCCTGCGGGGGGTTAACTTGTAATCACCGGCCCGAAGTTTCTGCTCCACCTCGCAGATAATTCTATTCAACAGGTCCACCCCGCCATGCTTTTTTGTTAGTATATTGAACTTATGACGGAAAGTCAATAACCATTTCACTCATACCGGGGTGAACGCACACGCGCGCGCCGGCGCATGAAAACCCGCACCCGCAGTACAAAGAGCAGCAGGGCCACCGCCGCCAGCCAGACGGGCCAGCGGGCGACGGGATTTCTACTCACCGCGCTCGCCGCCACCAGATCCACCCGGCCCAGTTCTCTGCCCTGGAGCAGAAAAACCAGCTGGCCGATCTTCTGACCTGGTTCCAGCGGGGCGCGTATATTTTTTTCCGGGATGATCTTTTTCTCTACCGTCTCTTTCCCGTTCGCGCCGAAATCGTAACTGAATCCGGCGGCGGTCACCGCCGCAACCGGCCCCGCACCATATAAAACGGGAAAGGTGGCCACTTTCTGCCCGCGCTCGATCAGCTTTTGGGCCTGAAAATGATTAAAGCCGTAATCGAGCAGCGTTTCGGCGTCCCGGTAGATGAACGTCCCCTGACTGTCCAGCACCACGGCCAGCAATTCCCGGCCGTTCCTCCGGGCGGCGGCCACCAGGCATTGGCCGGCCGCCACCGTGTAACCTGTTTTCACCCCGATCGTTCCCGCATAAGAACTGAGCATTTTGTTGTGGTTCCACAAAAATTCCTGGGGCTGCCCTTTCTCCTTGTTCGCATCCGGGCGCGAAATTTTTTCATACCGGCTGCCCACTATTTGCCTGAAAGTGTCGTTTTGCATGGCATAACGGGCGATCAGGGCCAGATCGCGGGCGGTGGTATAATGATTCGGGTCGGGCATACCGTCCGGGTTGACAAAATGGCTCTCCCGGGCACCGATCTGCCGGGCTTTTTCATTCATCAGGGCGGCAAAGGCCGGCACCGAACCGGCGATATGATCGGCGATGGTCACCGCCGCATCGTTGGCGGAAGCAAGCAACATGGCATACAACAGATCATGCAGCGTGAGGCGCTCCCCGGCCTGCAGGCCGATGGCGGACCCCCCCACCGTGGTTGCTTCCCGGGGTACGGTTACTATGTCGTTGAGGTGGCCCTTTTCCAGGGCGATAATAGCGGTGAGAATTTTGGTGGTGCTGGCGGGATACATGTGCCGGTCGGCGTTTTTGGAGTAAAGAACCTGGCCGTTCTGCAGATCCATCAACAAAGCCGCCTCGCCCATAATCTGCGGCTCGGTGGAAGCCATGGCTTCGGCGGGAATGAGGCTGCAAAAAAACAACAAAAGGATCAGGCCTGTCCAGAAGCGAAGCATAAACTGCCCCCCAATGTTTAACTAACCCATTTTATCACGAAATAATCTCAAACCAAAGACCCAAGTTGTTGCCAATAAATGTAATCAAAGCCGGATAATTATCGCGCTAATTTTTCTAATCGGGGGCAAACTAGCATAAAAATAAAAGGAGGAATTCGCTATGGAAATTGATGCCCGTGGAATGGAGGTCGCCCGCCTGACCGACCCGCAGCTCAGCCAGCTGCAGGAAGTCGAGAAAAAGCTCAATGCCGGCCGGCAGGCGCATGAAATCTACTTGCTGGCGGTGACCAGGCACCCTTAACAGGACGGTTGCGGCCGGTCGGGGTTTTACCCCGGCCTTCACTTTTCCCCCCGGCGAAACTTTCCAATGCCCCCGGTTTTGCTGTATAATAATGTCGTGGCTCAAAAAGGGGGCGGTTCCGACTTTTGTTTTCAACTGCGCTCACCCGCAAGGACTGGACATTTCTGCTCGTTTTGTTTATAACTGAATTTGCCCGGGGGGCTTTTTATCTGTCCTTTCTGCCCCTGTATGCGGTCAATTACCTGGGGCTGTCGGTGACCACGGCCGGATTCGCCGTTTCCGCTCATTACATGTGCGAAACCGTATCCAAAACGATCGCCGGGTGGTACTTCGATCGCACCGGCCGGCCGGTGTTGA
>Ga0315298_1010951_pt1 | contig 10781 bp, 9 predicted proteins | sample WHS_1_MG_FD_203077 | JGI IMG/M metagenome (GOLD analysis project Ga0315298, IMG submission 203077) | Extremophilic microbial mat communities from Washburn Hot Springs, YNP, Wyoming, USA - WHS_1_MG | ecosystem: Environmental > Aquatic > Thermal springs > Hot (42-90C) | place: USA: Wyoming...
CGTCGGTCCTACCCTCGAAAACCGGTTTATCAGGAATAAGCCACGACTTTTCGCCATCTCTAAACTGCCACAACTGCCGCCTAAACACTCTCACTTCGGCGCCAGCTATTGGGTTGCCATTAAAGTCGAGTATCCGTATCCCACATTCTTTCGGCACCCTAAACAAATAATCACCAAAGAAGCCTCTATGCATGCCTCTCTGCCAGTTCATACCGATAGCCGTTACCTCTTCGAACGCATGCGGTCCATGTCCACGCATCATCCCCTCATACGGCACCGAAAATCCCACATCAATAAGCGCGCCAGTCTTGTCCCTGGCAAAAACCCTGAATCGCGCATGGTCAATCGTATAGTAATCAATAATCCCAAGCTGATGCCCCAGCTCATGTATCAGACCCCAGTCAATATTCTGTGCGCGCATAGGATATTCGTTCCAAGGCGAAAGCCCCCACTTGCCTTCGTTAAGCGCTCTTCCCTCAGCATCCCTGCCAACCATCTCGAACTTATCCTGATAGACATCGTCAGGCAGGAAGATGATATTATCCAAACGCACTCTTTCTAAACAACCCTCCGGCGAGCCCGGGTAAATGGAAGCCGCAAAGAGAAAATTCATAACCTGCAGATGATATTGAACCCAGTCTTCGCACGAAAAAGTCTCGACCATATTCATCACGTTATCGAAGCCTGCTCTAGTGCTCTCAGCAATGACGAAAAGCAATCCCAAAGAATCAGTGCGATCGGTATGGCTGTTGTTCCAGACCGCGGCGTCACTACCACCAGGTATAACCCTGAACGTAACAGTGTGCTCACCATCCTGCCAAATCCAGTTTTGGTCAATCACTGCTTCAGCACCAGGCGCAAGCCCTTTATGCGTGCCAGAAGCCAAAAGTCTGCCGTCTATCAGCCATTCGTATCTGAATCCGCCGCTTGCAGAAATACCCTTGTTGACTACATGCGCTTTGAAAGTTGCCTTCGTGCCTTTGGGTGGCCAAACAGGATCCGGATTTGGTTTGGTAACCCAGATACCTTTCGCTTTTTCGTCCCAGCTTACATTACCATGATTGCTTCGATACCGGGGAAGTCGTTCTATAAACGTTACATCAAGGTCTGGAAGGTTTGGCTTTTTGGGAGTCTGAGCGCCCCACGACAATGTAATCTTCTTAGTGGCTGCGCGCGAGACAATATGACGTCCCTTTTCGTCTATGATGCACAAGTATGGACCGTAGTCCAAAACCTTGCCTTTGAAAACTGTGCCGTTTTTCATCTCGACAATGTCAAAAGCTTTGAACTTGCCTGGAGCAAATGCGGCTGTGTCAACTTTTTTCAGCCAATCAATCAGTTGAGCTTTCGACTGCTCCATCTGTTTTGCCACAGCAGGTGGAACTTTTTCGTTAGACTCAAATCCATAGCCAGGCAAGATTGTGAAAATACATATACCGACAACAAAACACACCAGCAGTCTCTTCATAATACGACCTCCTCATTTTATTTCCAAAAATGCAATGCGAATTATCTTACTCAACCACGATGCGAAACACTGCTGCGCACGTAATCGGATTTACTGGGCAACTACTTGAATTCCTGCCCGTTTTTTACAAATCCATAGACAAATATCAACAACAAAATCACACTACACTTGAAATGTATGCTAGCAGCATAGTAACATGCACTTTACTGGTACATCGTCACATTACTTATTTTGAGGGTATCAATCCATGAGCAATGTACTGATTATAGGTGCAGGTAGCATAGCGCTGCGGCATATTGCGGCTCTGTCCAAAATTCCCGAAGTCAAAATTGTTGGCGTGTGCGATATAGTGCGCGAGAAAGCCGAATCCTTAGCAGCACAAACAAACGCGGAGGCGCTGACCAACTTTAAGACGGCAATTGATAAACTCAAACCTGACTATGTAATACTGCTCACGCCGCGAGGATTCAGGGAACCTGTAATCAACGCTTGTGTGGAGAGTATGACGCCAATCTTCATGGAAAAGCCACCGTGCGACCGTATCTCTACCGGCGAAAGAATAGCCGAAATATTGGAAACGTCCGGACTTATACACACTGTAGGCTTTATGCGCCGCTGGAACGATGCGCTAAATACTGTGCTTGCCCAGATATCCAGTCAGATGATATCAACCATCGAAATTTCTTACCAATGTCCATTTGCAACATCTCCGGTGTGGCAGTCATATCCTGCGCCATATCTGGTAGAACAATCAGGAGGACTTGTAGGAGATCAAGGCATACACTTTATTGACATCTGCCGGTATATTACCGGTGCAGAACCATATGAACTATATGCGGCTGGAACTAACCAAATTCTGCCAATATCGAAGAATGTAACCACTCGCGATACAGTTTCATGGTGTATGATCATGACAAACGGCACAGTGGTAAGCCATTCTCACACCTGGTGCGCACCAGGATGGGCATGCAATATTCGGATTGTTACTGATAGAAGCATTGTTTCATTAGACATGTTCGGCGGTACTGCTACAGGAATGATAAACGACGAAAATTTCAACTACCAAAGCCAAACTGATGAGTTTGAACTGGAACACAGAGCATTTGCAGAAGCTGTGAAAACTCAGGATATGTCCAATGTGCGCTCACCTTACAAGGACGCTCTGAAATCATTCCGTATCGCTGCCGAAATCAACCGGCTACTTTACGGTCACACAACAGAATTGGACTGATTAAGAACTCTCATTCGCTCGTTATAATACTCGCTGTAGCTCATTATCCTAACCCCAAGCTCACGAGCGCGACTCAGCAGAGCATCAATAATACCCATGGCAGGATCCTCACGTATAGCGCTCCAATCATGATATGCCAAGCTCAGAACGAGATCCTTTTCGGCTGCTTCTTCCAAAAGAGACACTTGGTAATCCTCAAACCCACCAGCATCTGACCATCCATGCTCTTGTCTCCAAAGACAGTCCTGCCAACCGTGCACTGGAATCTCCAACATTGCCGGAAAGCCTTGAGGCGCATATGTAAAAGGCTGTACATTTAGCTCCACAGGCTGCCAATCGTATTCGTTGCGTGCATAGCTTCGAACAAATCTAATGCCATTTTTGTACAAAAACCTGAGTAGATCCGGTCTATCAGAAAGCCCTCTGTAGTACCCGAACGGCGTTGTAAGCCCAATTGGTTCTACACCGAGAACCAATCTTATCACCTGCAAACCAAGCGTCACCTCACGTTTTATGCGTTGAGGCGAACCGGCTCTAAATACCGTAGTCTTGTGCCCATCGAACTGACACACTGTTTTAAGCAGCACATGTGAGTAAGTATGCGACTGGATATCGAAAATGCCCGATTCAGCAGCAGCCTTAAGTGCATCAGTGTTGAACTCAAGTGTCTTTCCTACAACAAACAAAGAACAAGGCGCCTGGTGCTGCGAGTGTACAGCAAGCGCAGCATCGAGAAATTTCTTCGTGGTATCACTGCCGCTTTATCTTCCTGTGTCACATTTGGCCAATGAACAACCAGCCCTTCAGGCACCACACTGTCTCCACCAAACACCGCAAGCTTTGACATCAAAATACCTCCCTCATACGAGCCATCACATCAATAATACACGACATTATACAAAACAATCAGCCCATCACTCTGCAAATTCGTAGATAATATTAGTTATATGACCACGCCAATAAGGCTTTTCGCCATCAGGAGTCAACCAAGCCACTTCGCCGTCTAACGGTATTCGCATGCCGTCTCTAACAACATAATTCCAGAACCTTCCCTTCCAAGCGGTAGGCACCACAATGCCGTCTATAATACTACCTCGTAACTCAGCAGCCAACTGTAGCAATACGGATTTATGAGATTGGCAAGCGATGGTGCGCAGGGACGTCCTTTCAAAAGTACAGTATAATGAGTAATGTAGACTAAGTAATTTAGCAGGAGGGGAGATGCTGTGAAACTTAGAATAACAGCAATAATGGTATTAGTGTTGTTGGCAGCTGCATCTTGCTATGCAGCAACCAGCTCTTCTTCGTCTGGAAACGACAAGCCGAAACCGGTGGAAGTTCCAATGGCTGAAAGACCTATGATTGCGGTAGTGGCGTTCGATGATGGTTCGCTGCAGAGGCAGTCATGGTGGGGAAGCAGCTGGAATATAGGCTCAGGCCTTGCCGATATTCTTACTACGGCGCTTCTTGAAACCAATCGGTTTAGGCTCGTAGAACGCAGCCTACTTGAGAGTGTTATGAAAGAACAGGATCTTGGCGCCTCTGGACGCGTAGACCCAAAGACAGCGGCTAAGATTGGCAGTATAATCGGCGCTGACTATCTGATAATGGGCAAGGTTACGCAGTTTAGTTGGGATACCAAGAGCACCGGCGCAGTGATACCGATAGGAGGCTGGGGCGGCGTAGGCGCATCAAAGACAAAGGCTCGTGTGGGTGTTGACCTGAGAGTAGTTGATTCGACGACTTCTGAGATACTCGGAAGCTACAATGGCTATGGCGAAGAATCGAAGGGCAAACTGGTTGTTGGACATCAGGATATCGGTGGATTCGCAATAGGCAGCTCAGATTTTATGAACACTATTCTGGGGATGGCAACTCGAAAAGCTATCAACGCATGGGTTGAGAACTTCTGCAAAGCGGTTGATTCCAAGAAAATCACCCTTATAGCCAAAAATAAGCCTCGTATTCACCCGGACGGCATAGTTCTTAATGTCGAAGGCAATACAATTATAGCCAACACAGGCACAGTGAAAGGCTATGCAGTAGGCGACAAGGTTGAGATACACAGGAAAACCAAAGAATTGAAAGATCCTGAAACTGGCGAGATCGTAAAAGTCATGACCGATCTTATAGCCACAGGTGTTGTTACGAAAGCAGAAGAAAAAACCTGCGATATTACATTCACCGCAGTCGGTGACAAACAGCCTGCCGAAGGAGACATAGTGAAGTTCGTATCTTCTCCAAGCACAAGCGGCTCATAGAACAAAAATAAAAGCGGCAGATTATTATTCCCATTGCAGGCAGCAGGAAGATGAAAGCTAGAAAATAGCTTCTTGACTCCTGGGGTTTCAATCCGTATGATATGCCTGAAAACTGCGGCAGGAATTATCTGCCGTCTTCTTGTGTCCGACGGAAGGAGATGATTGATTTGCGATATTGGGCGCTCATCTGTGCGCTGTTAGTATTGGTTTTATTTGCCGGCTGCGGCAAAAAATCCGACGTTGTGCTGATAGGCGAATATGGGCCGTTTCAAGGTCAGATAGCAGACTATGGTACATCGGTTCACAGCGGCATTATGTTGGCAATTGAAGAGATAAACGCTCGCGGCGGGCTGCTGGGCAAGAAGGTTGAACTTGAGAGCGAAGACGACCGCGGAGAGGCGTCAGAAGCGCGCACTGCCGTTGAAAAACTCATCACACGCGACGGGGTTGTGGCAGTTATTGGTGAAGTGGCAAGCACAAACACTATGACCGCCGCTCCTGTGGCTCAAACAAACAAGGTGCCAATGATAACCCCTGCATCTACAAACCCAAAGGTTACAGATATTGGCGATTACATTTTTAGAATCTGTTTCACTGACGATTTCCAGGGTGCAGCGTGCGCGGCTTTTGCGGCAGACAATCTGAAAGTGAAGCGAGCCGCAATTTTTAGAGACGTAGGCAGTGACTATAGCAAAGGATTCGCTGCGGCGTTCAAAAAGGTTTTTACGAAAAAGGGCGGAGTCATAGTAGCAGAGTCAACCTACACTGCAAGCGACTCAGACTTTAAATCGCAGCTTACAACCATACGAAGCAAGCAACCGGATATCATATTCATTCCTGGCTACTATGAGCAGGTTTCGCAGATAGCAGTACAGGCAAGACAACTTGGGATAAAGGTACCGCTTATTGGAGGCGATGGGTGGGATGCGCCTTCGCTGCTTACTACTGCAGGCGGCGCGCTTGAAGGCTGCTACTTTAGCAATCACTTCACGCCGCTTGATAAAAGCACTACGGTATCGAACTTCGTGAAATCATATCGTGCGAAGTATAAAAAAGACCCGAATGCACTCGCCGCTTTGGGATATGACGCCGCTTGGATTCTCGCTGAAGCAATTAAAAGAGCGGGGTCAACCAATGGCGATGCGATACGCAGAGAACTAAGCAACATAAAGGATTATCCAGGCGTCACCGGCAAAATCACCATAGACTCGCATCGAAACGCCAGCAAACCGGCGGTGATACTGCAGATCAAGGGCAAGAATTTTGTGCCGGTCGCAACAATAACACCTAACCAAATCAAGTAGCAGTAAGTCAACCAAATTGCAGGCAATAGTCCAGCACGTTGTTAATGGCATAATGCTCGGGAGCATCTACGCACTGATTGCTCTCGGATACTCGATGGTGTATGGCGTGCTGCGGCTTATCAACTTTGCGCACGGCGATGTTTATATGGTCGGCGCATTCATTGGCTTTTATTCATCTCGCTGGCTTCGGCTGACATACACTAACGGGCAAGTAAACGAAATAACTCCTGCTGGGATGCTGCTTATAATCGCCATAGCAATGCTCGGCGCGGCGCTGCTTGGTGTCTTGATAGAACGTATAGCCTACAGACCACTCCGCCGCGCTCCGCGCCTTGCCGCACTCATAACCGCAATCGGTGTCTCGATGCTTCTAGAATACGGCGGGCAGATTGTGTTTGGCACCACGAAAAAAGATTATCCTTGGCTGGCGGGAACTGCTCAGTTGACAGGCACGGTGCAGAGCTTCGGCGGTATAAGCATAGACAAGGTTGATGTGATGATTCTCATAGTTGCGGCTGTGCTTGTTACAGCTCTTCACTTATTTGTTCAGCATACAAAACCTGGGCGTGCTATGCGTGCCGTGAGCTTTGATATGGAAACTGCAAGCCTAATGGGTATAAACCCAGATTCGATTATATCTTTGACGTTCATAATAGGATCGGCTTTTGCTGGCGCGGCTGGTGTGTTGGAGGGAATGCGCAACCATTACGTTGAGCCGCTAATGGGACTGACTGCAGGGATAAAGGCTTTCGTGGCTGCGGTTGTAGGTGGAATAGGAAGCATACCAGGCGCAGCTCTTGGGGGGATGGCAATAGGACTATGCGAAGAAGCAGTGCGGGCGTTTTATCCCCAGATTACTGATGCGATGGTGTTTGGACTGCTTATTCTGATACTGTTGGTGAAACCTACTGGAATACTAGGCGGCGGCACAGTGGAAAAGGTATGAGACTAAGAGCTGGATCTGCTGTAAGATTAGTGGTTTGGACGGCGGTGCTGGCTGCTGCTGCGATGGCTGCAGGTGCACTGATTAAAGGACCGCTTGGGGGTTACTATTTCAGACTGCTCATATTATCAGGCATAGCAGTTGTTGCCGCGGTAAGCTTGAACATAATAAACGGTTTCAGCGGGCAGTTCTCGCTGGGACATGCAGGGTTTATGCTGGTCGGCGCGTATGCGTCGGCTGGGATTACTCTTTTTGCTCATCATTCCATAAATAGAGCATTCGATGCGGTTGGACTACCGGCAGGAGCCAGGACACCTGTTGAGTTTGCGATTGCGATGATTGCCGCTGCAGCTGCGGCGGGTGCGGTAGGACTTGTGGTTGGATTGCCTTCGCTCAGGCTGCGAGGTGATTATCTTGCCATTGCAACTTTGGGATTCGGCGAAGGAATAAGATCTATATTTGTAACTGTGGATGCACTTGGAGGCGCATCTGGGCTACATGATATTCCTGAATATACTACGCTTACATGGGTTGTGCTGGCAGCAATAGGCGTAGTAATGATGTCCCGAAATCTGGCGCTTTCTACTCATGGCAGAGCGTTATTCGCCATTCGTGAAGATGAGACCGCGGCGCAGGCGGTTGGGATAAACACGTTCAAATATAAAGTCCTTGCGTTTGTAATCGCGGCTGCTTGGGCTGGGATAGCAGGTGCGCTGCTGGCGCATTCAGATAAAAACATAGACCCGCGCAGCTACAGCTTTATGAAATCAATAGAGATAGTAGTGATGGTAGTATTAGGAGGAATGGGGAGTGTTACAGGGGCGGTTATAGCGGCAATTGGACTTACATGGCTTCCTGAGCTTCTGCGAGCCGCTGCTGTCTATCGAATGGTTTTTTATTCAGCGCTGCTGATTGTTATGATGATAGTCAGAAGACAGGGGCTATTCGGGCGAGCTGAGCTGAGCATCAGATGGATGGCAGAAACACTTCGCAGGATGACTTCACGCGCTTTAGGAGAAAGACGATAGAAAACGATGGCGCTGCTTGAAGTTGACAGATGCACGGTGGCTTTCGGCGGACTTATAGCGCTGGATGAAATCAGTTTGAAGGTTGAACAGGGCGAGATTGTAGGGCTTATAGGTCCCAATGGCGCCGGTAAGACGACCGTGTTTAATATGATAACCGGCGTCTACAAACCTGCTAAGTGGCGCACGATGACCTCTGAAACAGAATCTGCCAGGCAAGTGCTGCCGACTGCAAGAAAACGTGTTCATTATGGCGATATTGTATTCGACGGAAAATCTATACGCCATCTGCAGCCGTATGAGATAGCATCAAGAGGGATCGCTCGAACTTTTCAGAATATACGGCTTTTTAACAATCTGTCTGTGCTGGATAATGTGCGGTCGGCTTGTCATGTGCATGCAAAGACATCTATACCAGGAGCTATTCTACGCACGGAAGCTTATCAAAAAGATGAACGAAGAATCCTAAAGAGCGCTGTTCATCTGCTGCATGTGTTCGGACTCGGTAAATATAAAGACGAGATGGCGGGGAGTCTCGCTTATGGAGAGCAGAGAAGACTGGAAATCGCCAGAGCACTTGCCGTAGAGCCTAAACTTCTGCTTCTTGATGAACCTGCCGCTGGGATGAACGCGCAGGAGACAAGAGAGCTGGCAGAGCTTATAAAACAGGTTAGAGATGACTTTGGGCTGACAGTGCTGGTGATAGAACACGATATGCGGGTTATAATGAGCATTTGTAACCGCATTTATTGCCTGGACTATGGCGAAGTGATAGCACATGGTACGCCAGACGAGATAAAGAATGACCCACGTGTTATAGAAGCCTATTTGGGTGAGGGATAACCGTGCTTGAAGTAAAAGATATCAAAGTTTTCTATGGAGCTATACAGGCGCTGCACGGCGTTTCTCTGGAAGTCAGAGCCGGCGAGATAGTAACATTAATCGGAAGCAACGGAGCAGGCAAAAGCACTACGCTAAGGACAATATCGGGGCTTCTAAAACCTAGAAATGGAGAAATCTGGTTTGATGGAAAGCAAATAACAGGTCTGCCTGCACATAAAATAGTAGAGATGGGTATTTGCCACGCGCCAGAAGGCAGACGAGTATTCGCCAACATTACCGTAATCGAAAATCTTGAGCTGGGTGCTTATATAAGAAACGACCGCAGCGGCATACAGAAAGATATAGACCGAGTATTCGAACTATTCCCCAAACTCAAAGAGCGCGCCAAACAAAAAGCAGGAACTCTTTCCGGCGGCGAACAACAGATGTTAGCCATCGGCAGGGCGCTTATGTCGAAACCGAAATTACTACTTCTTGACGAACCATCGCTTGGACTTGCCCCTTTCCTTGTTAGGGACATATTCAGTATAATATGCGAGGTTCGTTCGCAGGGAACAACGATCCTTCTTGTAGAGCAGAACGCACGTCAGGCACTTTCCATAGCCGACCGTGGATATGTGCTGGAGAGCGGCGAGGTGGTTCTGTGCGACACGGCGAAAAACTTGCTCGGCAGTGAGCTGGTACGTCGTGCATATCTTGGTGAATAACTGGTCGGTAAATTTAGCTGCGGGACATTATGCAATGAAAACCCCTGTTCTTAGAGAAGTTCACGTTCGAATGGGCGCGCGTATGGGCGAATTTGCCGGCTGGGAACTGCCAATTGACTACGGAAGCTCGGTTGCCGAAGTGCGCGCAGTGCGAGAAGCAGTTGGCGTCTTTGATGTAAGCCATATGGGCAGGCTGACGATTGTTGGGAATAATGCAGCGGAAGGGCTACAGTCGCTTCTTACAAACGATATAAGTGTGTTGGAAGACGGCGGCGGACAATATACACTTATGACCAACGATAGAGGTGGCGTAGTTGACGATCTTATTGTATTTCGGCGGTCTGCGGACGAGTTTCAGCTTGTAGTAAACGCATCTAACCATGACAAAGACATCGCGTGGCTTAGAGATAGGATGCCGAAGGATGTACGGATCGAAGATAGAACGCTGCATACTGTGCTTTTTGCAGTACAGGGATCCAGCGCGAAAGATGTGCTGGCAGATGCCGGATTCGAAAACCCATACTCGCTACGACGGTTTCATATAGCTGATGGAACTATTAACAGGATTAGTATAAGTGTGTCTCGAACCGGGTATACAGGAGAAGATGGCTTCGAGATAGAATGCAGAAAAGACGACGCTGAGGCTCTTTGGGATATAATAATGAGCGTCGGCAGCCGTTTCGGGATTAAACCATGCGGGCTTGCTGCACGCGATGTGCTTAGAACAGAAGCGGGACTGCCGCTTTATGGACATGAGATAGACGAGAACATATCGCCAGTAGAAGCAGGGCTTATGAGATGGGTTAAACTCTCGAAGGGCGAGTTCTGCGGTAGAGCTGCAATTGCTACGGCTGCTCAGTCCGGCACGGCGCGGCGAATTATGGGTATAAGGATGGAAGGGCGGTTTGTGCCCAGAAGCGGCGATGTTGTAAAATGCGCTGAAGGAGACGGAAAAGTGACCAGTGGTACTTTTTCGCCGACACTTGGCTGTGGTATCGC
>Ga0315298_1010954_pt1 | contig 10778 bp, 19 predicted proteins | sample WHS_1_MG_FD_203077 | JGI IMG/M metagenome (GOLD analysis project Ga0315298, IMG submission 203077) | Extremophilic microbial mat communities from Washburn Hot Springs, YNP, Wyoming, USA - WHS_1_MG | ecosystem: Environmental > Aquatic > Thermal springs > Hot (42-90C) | place: USA: Wyoming...
TAGATGGTCTTATGGTTCCTTATTCAATTGCTGACAGTATTCATGTATGCTCTTCTTGTCTCGAATTTTTTAATATCCTTGGAAGTCAATGGCCAATTAAATATGTCGTCCCGTGTATCGGTGCTGTTTTATTTGCCCATCTCCCTATGGATCAATATTTTGAAGTGAGAGATCAAAAAGAGGAGAACGTCAATAAAAACAAGGGTTGAACAAGGCCTTGCCCAAAAAAGTTTGGGGCCGTTAATTCAGAAGGTAGAGTATCTGCCTTTTAAGCAGAGAGTCGTGGGTTCGAGTCCCGCACAGCCTACTGGAAGAGGGTTATGAGAAAAAGCCGTAAATCTTTGGAGGAGAAAGGTTGGATATTTCAATTTGTTGCTGATGAAACATTGGCCAAATATGCTGTAGAGATATATAACCTCCTGGACTATGAGGTTCATCTACAGCCTCTGAGCCGAGGTCATTCTAAAAAATGCAGCTCCTCTTCAAAAGAATCTCAAGGGCAATGCCAGATTGTTTACATCAGGCCAAAAAGATCACAGGATGATGAGGAAGACCGAACATAACATATTTTGTGTTAGGAGGAGGTAAGCGGAAGAGAGGAACGGTGTTCAGTCCCACCATGCTCCACTGGGGGGAGTTGCAGAGGGGATTGAAATTGCAATCCTTTACGGAGAGGAGAATATGCAATTTAAACCCATTGGAATCATCCATTCTCCATACAAAAATAGGAAGGAGTGCCCGTCTCAGGGTCGGGAAGAAATTTGCTGGATAGAGGTATTTGAAGAATATAAGGAAGGTCTGAAGGATATCGAAGGGTTTTCCCATATGATATTATTTTACTGGCTTCATTGTTCAAAAGATTATTCTCTTCTGGTAAATACACCCTGGGATTCTAAACCGCATGGTGTGTTTGCGACACGATCCCCCAATAGGCCAAACGCTTTGGGTTTTTCTGTCGTTGAATTGATTAAAAGAGAACGAAATAAGCTGAAAGTAAAAGGGTTAGACGCTTTGGAAGGAACACCTCTCATTGATATCAAACCCTATCTCCCAGAAATTGATGCAAAGGTAAATGTTAGAGTGGGGTGGGTGAAGGAAACAGATTTCTCAAAAGTTTACGGGAAATCTGTTAAGGAGTCGAAACATGTACAATAATTTCCGAAAGGCTGCAGATGAACTTCAGGCATTGATCATGGAGGATGCCAGGAAAGTCTATTCTGAAAAGGTGATCGAAAGATGGTTAAATCCAAAGAACATGGGAAAGATCAGGAAACCAGATGGTTTTGCAAAAATTAAAGGTCCTTGCGGGGATACGATGCAAATTTCATTCAAGCTCAAGGACGGCAAGATTTCTAAGATTAAGTTCCTGACGGATGGATGTACCTCCAGTATCGCTGCGGGCAGTATGGCAACAGAACTGGCTATGGGGAAAAGGGTTGAAGAGGCTGTAAAAATCAGCCCACAAATGATACTGGATGCTCTGAATGGTTTACCTAAGGAGAGTATGCACTGTGCCCTGCTGGCATCAAATACCCTGAAAGAGGCTATTAGAAACTACCTCGATTCTAAAAGAAGTAATTCTGTTGAACAAAAGGGTAAGACGTGTAGTGGAGAATTATAAGATTTGATACAAGAATTCTAAATTTTTTAATGAGAAGGTTGAACTGGATGGAATGTCTTTTATTTACTGCGATTTTGAAAATTGCCTCATCCTTGAAAGAGGGGAGAGGGAAGGTTTTAGATATGGAGGAACCATTGTTTGAGAAACTCCCTCTTGAGGAGAGAAAGGAGGAAACGTCCTAATGCCTATCTATGAATATGAATGCCGAAAATGTGGGGAAAGATTCGAAGTATTGCAGAGGATAAATGAGGATAATAGTAGGGTCCGTTGCCCAAGATGTAATGCTGATGCCCTTCAACGGGTTTTATCCTCTTTTTCTTCGGGGTCTGTTAGATCTTCTGCTTCATGTTCAACTGGATTCACTTGAGGGATCAATTAGGAGGTCGTAGACCTCTTGAGGGAGTTTAAGAGTGCTCCAGAAAGATTATTACCAGATCTTGGGTCTCAATCGAAATGCATCTGAGGATGAGATTAAAAGGGCTTACAGAAAATTGGCCCTGAAGTACCATCCTGATCATAACCCCGGTGATTCAAAAAGTGAAGAGAAATTCAAGGAAATAGGCGAAGCCTATGCTATTTTGAGCGATCCGGAAAAAAGAAAAGAGTATGATCAGTTTGGTCACAGCGGGTTCAAGCGTAGATATACCAAAGAGGATATCTTCAGCGACCTCAATCTTGAAGAACTCTTCAGAGAATTCGGGTTTGGATTCGAAAACCGTTCTTTTCGGGGGTTCTTCTGTGGAAGGAGAGGGAGAGGTTGTGGCTGGAGGAGAGCCAATTTTTTTAGAGGAGCATTCTTTCAAGAATCTCTGAAGGATTTTTCGGAAAGAGAAGAAGTAGATGAGATTTATGAGCTTCCAGTTACACCAACGGAAGCATATTGGGGGGCCGAGAAACAAATTATTATTGACTCGATAGGAGAACAGAAGAAATTTCTTGTCCAAATACCCCGTGGCGTAAAACCAGGAACTCTACTAAGAGTTGTCTTAAATGAATCAAGGGATGAAGGAATCCTATTGCGGGTGAGGATCATTTAAAGTGGTTAAGTTTTTATTGTTAAATTTGATCAAACTCTCTTTTCTACCCCTGCTGGTCAGTTTGCTTTTATACGACCAAGGTCTGGGGAACCCTGTTTACCCTGAATCCGAAAGATCTCAAGGTAAATTGACTATCCTTTACGATAACAATCCTTATGATTACCGGTTGAAATCATCGTGGGGCTTCTCGTGCTTGATAGAGCTTTGGGAGAAGACGATCCTTTTCGATACAGGGGGAGACGGAGAGATTCTCCTTTACAACATGAGGGTTTTAAACAAATCCCCCAAAACCATTGACATGGTTGTATTGTCGCATATCCATGGAGACCATACAGGAGGGCTCTGGAGTCTATTACGAGAAAGGTCACCTTTGAAGATATATATTCCAGCGTCATTTCCTCAGGAATTTGAACAAAGGGTAAAAAAGTATGGAGGCGAAGTGGTAAGAGTAGATGATTCTTTAGAAATTGATCGGGGGGTTTATTCGACCGGTGAGATGGATCATGGAATGAAAGAGCAGTCCCTTGTCATTAAAACTTCGAAAGGGATGATCCTGATAACGGGTTGTGCCCATCCGGGAATCGTTGAGATCATTAAGAAAGCGAAAACGATTGCAAAGGAAGATATTTTTATGGTGATAGGTGGGTGGCATCTTTATTCAGCAGGGGAAAGGGAGATCAGAGGAATTATTGATACGTTTCTCAGGATGGGAATCCAAAAAGTAGCCCCCTGCCACTGCACGGGTGATAGGGCTATGGCGATGTTTAAGAGAGAATATGGGGAAAATTTTATCAAGGCTGGCACGGGGTGTATAATTAAACCTTAGAAGTGTTAGAAAGAGAGACCAATGATTCAGACAGTAATCGACTTGTTAATTGAAGCTCGCTTAAGAGAACTTGAAGCGATCAATCAGTATATGGCCCATCATTATGAGTTGGAGAATAAGGGTTTAAATAAATTAGCTACTAAGATCAAGGAAATTGCCATTGTTGAAATGAAGCACGCCGAGAAGCTGGCTAAGAGAATTTTGTTTCTCAAAGGGAAACCTATATCGAGACTGGATACCGCTCCCAAAAAAGGCCAGGAGATCTCTGAGATGCTGGCCACTGATATTGTCCTGGAGAGACGGGCTGTAAATATGTATGATGAAGCAGCGGTCATATGTGCTTTTGAAAAGGACCAGAAATCGAAGGAGCTCTTTGAGGAGCTTCTCAGTGATGAACAAGGGCATCTCAACTTCTTTGAAAATATTAAGGCTCATGTTGATAAGCTCGGTATAGACTATATTGCTAACTTCACGGACAAATAAGGACTTCATGCAAACGGTTTCTCCCTGCGTCAGAATCTTTCCAAAGGCTGAAGAAACAAAAAAGAAAGGAGGTAGGCCATGGCAATCAAGAAAAAGCAGAAGTTAATGAAAACAGAGTTTAGTTTATCAGCGCCCCAGGCAAAGAGCGTATTTATAGCCGGGAATTTCAATCAGTGGAATCTGTCTTCGCATCCTTTGAAACAAGACAAGAATGGGGTCTGGAAGATTTCACTTCCATTAGGTCCTGGTCGATACGAGTATCGATTCCTTGTGGATGGGCATTGGCAAAATGATCCCGATTGTTCTTCCTTTATCGAAAACCCATTCGGCACATTAAATTGCTTAAGAATCATTGAATGAATATGGGGAATGAAAGAATTCATTTGGGTCAATCTGTCGATGATCTCGCATCAGATAAAGACTCAGAGGACAAAAAAAGAATGGATAAGATTCGGATTTATCCAGATCCAATTTTAATGAAGAAAGCCAAAACCATTGAGAATATTGGTGGTAAAATTAAAGACATAGCTGATCGTATGGCAAAGGTTATGTATGCGAATAAAGGAATAGGGTTGGCAGCACCTCAGATTGGAATTCTAAGTCGAATCTTAATCGTAGACCTTGGAGATGGAAGGAGGGTTTTAATAAACCCTGAAATTGTAGAGGGAGAAGGTGAATCTCTCATGGAAGAAGGATGTTTAAGCCTTCCCACTATCGAAGTGCCCGTAAAAAGGATGGAGAAGGTCTTCGTTAAAGGCCGGGATTTAGAAGGTAAGGAAGTCAGTCTGGAGTTATTCGGTTTTCCAGGCAGAGTCTATCAACACGAAATAGATCATCTAAACGGAATTTTAATCATCCACCACATCTCTCGATTGAAGAGGGAGCTGTTGATAAAAAGAATGATTAAAGCTCTAAAACCTCCTCAGAAAAAAGGTTCTATTTTATGAGGACTCATCTGGATTGTTTGCCCTGTTTCTTAAGACAGGCATTAGAAGCCGCTCGAATGGTAACCCAAGACGAAAGAATTCAGAGGAAGGTTTTGAACTCGGTTCTTTCGATTTTGTCGAATATCTCTACCCAGGCCTCTCCTCCTGAAATCGCCCATCTTGTTCATTTGAGGGTAAAATCGATCACAGGCAATTTTGATCCGTATAGAGAAATAAAGAAGAAGCAGAACGAAATGGCTTTACAATACGAAAGTACCTTGAGTTCACAAATTGCAGAGATGTCTGATCCTTTAAATGTTGCCATGATGCTCTCGGCTGCTGGAAATGCGATTGATCTCGCTCCGGAGTGCCCTATCCCGGACATTTATAAACGATACATGGAAATTATCAGCAAGGGATTTGCCTGGGATGATTATGAATTATTTCTTAAAAAGTTAGCCAGGTCAAAAACGTTACTTTATTTAGGGGATAACGCCGGGGAAATCGTTTGGGATAAGATTCTCATCGAGGAAATACTCAAGAGCTTCAATTTAGAAATCACCTATGCGGTGAGAGGTTTTCCGATTCTCAATGATGTGACGATGGAGGATGCCCATTTTGTCGGAATGGATAAAGTGGTCAAAGTTGTCTCGAATGGTTTTGATGCACCCGGAACCCTTCTCAATAGATGCTCTGAGGAGTTCTTAAAGAAATATCAAGAATCTGATCTCATCCTGTCAAAGGGACAGGGAAACTATGAATCACTAAGTGAAGAGAATCGTCCAATCTTCTTTTTACTCAATGTGAAGTGCCCGGTCATTGCCGAAGATATTCACTGTGATATAGGAGATATTATATTGAAATTTCAATCAAATTCAAAAAGAGAGATGAATTGATATGGATGCTATCATTCAGGTAAATGACTTGACCAAATTCTATGGGACAACTTTGGCTGTTGACCATATATCGTTTCAAGTCAAAGAAGGAGAGGTTTTTGGGTTTTTAGAGCTCAATAGTTCGAAGAACCTAACATTAATCCGAATGATGTTAGGGATGACCCAACCTTTATGAGGAGGTTTCCCTCACCGACATTGTAGATGGCTTGAAACATTGTTTGTAGAAAGAGTGGAACGAACTATTTTTACTTGGATTTATTAATTCTAATGAGGTCCATTTTTTACTCTATAATCTCTTGTCATTCATTTTTTAAAAAATCCGTCAGGAGTTATGAAAGGAGGTGATGGTTCGTCTAAAATAGTATTCGAGTAAAGGGTTTAAAGTTGGTGTGGCCATAGGGTGGGATAGGCAGTTTTAGGGGCAAGTCTTTTGCCTTACTCTTTAGCCCCAAAATTAATTCGTGGAGGAGGTGGGAGTTATGTTAAAAGAGATGAACCGTAGGGAATTTTTAAAAACGTCGGTTGTAACAGGAGCAATGTTAATGGCAGGCGATGCTTTGAAAGGAGGTGCTACAGTGGCTTATGGTTCTGTAAGAATCCCAGAGGTGGAAAAACTGGTCATTACGGTCATAACGGATAATTACTATGATTGCTTGAGATGGAACTTATTTCCACCCGATTTTAAGATGGTTAAACGATATATGATCGGTCCTGACTCGTCATTTCATGCCGAGCATGGTTTATCTTATTACATCGAAACATGGATGGGTGGTAAATCTTATAACTTCATGTTTGATTATGGTTTGGATTTCCAAGGTGTGAGTAAGAATATAGACCTCCTTAACTTGGATTTGAACAAGTTAGAGGCCATGGGGATCAGTCATGGCCACTTCGACCATTGGGGGAATCTCATAGCCATTCTCAAACATAATAGGACGAAAATCAGGAAGGGCATACCACTTTACGTTGGGGAAGAAACTTTTAATCGACGGTTTGCTAATCTTCCAGTTGGGCGCTATGACCCGAGTGGGATGCAAGATCTTGGGCAATTGAAACGGGAGGAGATAGAAGCGCTCGATCTTGTCAAGATTATAGAGATTAAAGAACCCACTCCTATTGTTCCTGGGGCTTATTTAACAGGAAATATTGAAAGGGTTACAGAATATGAGAAAGGATCTCCAATTCTATTTATTAAACGGGGAGATAAAATGGAGCTTGATCTCTTCATGGGAGAGCAGTCCATTGTGTTTAACGTTAAAGGAAAAGGGTTGGTTATACTCTCTTCTTGTGCCCATGCAGGAATCGTCAACACAGTAAAACATGCCAAGAAGATGAGTGGGATTGATAAGGTTCATGTTGTAATCGGAGGATTCCATTTGATCGGTGCTCCAATGCCAAAAATTCAAAGTACCGTGGCAGATATTAAGGCTATAAATCCAGATTATATTATTCCCATGCACTGTACTGGGTGGGAAGCAGTGACAATGTTTGAGAGGGAGATGCCCAAGCAATTTATCATTAATACAGCTGGGACTAGGTATATCTTTACAGCTTAAACGGGAGAAAAAGCGTTAAGGTATTTTACTCACCTAAACGTTTTCAATATGGATTTTTATTGAAATTGAGATTCAAACTCTTAAGATTATGGATATAGAAGTCCAACAATTCGAAGATTTTTTAAGATCCAAAGGTTTAAAAAATACCAGAGGGAGGGAGATTATTCTCAGGGAAATAAAAACTCGAAAGGACCATTTCAATGCGGAAAAGTTATATTTTTCTCTTACTCGAAAAGGGACAAGGGTTTCTCGGCCAACGATCTATCGAACGTTAAAGCTCCTCGAAAGATTTCGTCTCATCGAGCGATTTGATATCAAAAAGAATTGCTTCTATTATGAACCGATAAGTCAGAAAAAGAACCATGGCCACCTGATTTGCGAGCAATGCGGGAAGATTATAGATTTTTCAAGCAATAGTATCGAAATTCTGAAATCGGAAATGATCAATATAATTAATCATGTCATTGATAACACAGGAAAGGGAAAATTCCATGCTATTTTGGGTGGAACCCATTTAGATTTTTTAACACCTGAACAACTGGAAGAATCGATCGTTGCATTAAACAAATTAGAGGTTGAGAAGATAGGCGTCTCCCACTGCACAGGGTTGAGGGCATCTTTCAGGCTTCATTTGAAATTTGGTGACCGATTCTTCTATGGGCGCGTAGGAAGTGTGTTAGAAATATGAATCATGGGATCCTAACTTTTGTCTTTAATGTGGAGCAAGATGAAGAAGACTCTCCTGCGTTGGATCTTTTATTGAAACCAAAAAGACTTATTGCCAAATTGAGGGAATAAAACAGGAGATTGACGTAATGAGTTCCTTGAGACAGCTTTACTATGACTTTTTTTCAAAAGTCTATGACTTCGTAATCCAGTTACATTCGAGCGACAGGGAGGGTTCACTGAGGAGGTTTATTACCGAGAAAACACTGTTGTTTGAAGGAGGCCGAGCCTTGGACCTTTGCACTGGGACAGGTTCCGTGGCTGTGGAACTCGCTAAAGCCGTTGGCGAGAGAGGCCTGGTGGTGGGTCTCGACTTTTCTAAGGGCATGATTGAGAAGGCAAGACAGAAGGCGGCAAGTCTAAAACTGAATCACCTCCGCCTTGTTCAGGGGAATGCGAGTCGATTGCCTTTCAAGAGCGCTTCGTTCGATGCCGTCACTTGCTCTCATGCTTTTTACGAATTAAAAGGGGCCGAAAGGGCGAAGGCAATCGAGGAAGTGGCAAGGGTTCTTAAGGAAAAAGGAAGATTCTGTCTGATGGAGCATGCAAAACCAGAGAAATTCATCGCAAGGCTCCTCTTCTATATTCGAATCTTCTTCCTTGGTTCGAGTGATGCGAAGAAATTCCTTGAGGAGGAAGAAGACGTTTTGGGCAAAAGGTTCAAAAACATCGGCAAGGAGATGAGCCCCACTGGTCAGTCAAAATTGATCTATGGAGAAAAGAGAGGTGATAGCTGATGAAAATATTAGAGGATATAATTTCCACCCTCAAGGGGGGAGACTTTCCCGTAAGAAGTGTTCCCGCTCATTTCTTTTGGACAGCGGTTGAGAGCAAGCGCTTCGGTCTATCTTCTACGTTCAGGGAATCAGATCCTCCAATGAAAGAGGGGTTAGAGATGTAGGAGGATTGACGCAAAAGACAGCGCTGGAGCTTACTGAATACGTAAGACCCGATAGCCTCTTGGAAACATCCATCGGGATGGCGACGATCAACTCACTAATCGAGGTAGATGAATCAAAATGTGTCGAGAAGAATGCCTTTGAGGTAATTAAGACCTAAAGGAGATATGTAATGGACAGATACCCCATCATTTCTGTTCTACAAAAGGAGTGATAGATGGATTATCTCTATTATCCAGGATGTACTCTTTATACCAAAGCAAAGAACCTCGATCGGACTGCTCGAAACTGCTCTCTTCTTTTAGGGTTTGAATTAAAGGAACTCAAGAATTGGGTCTGTTGTGGGGCTGCCTTCCCCTTAGCAACTGATAATCTGATGGCTCTGCTTCCACCAGCAAGGATTTTGGCCAATGCAAGGGAGGAGGGAACGACCCTAACTATTCTCTGCTCTGTGTGCTTTAATGTCATTAAGAGGACAAATCGGTTGCTTCAAAAGGATAGTGAAAAAAGGGATAAAATTAATAATTTCATCGAAAAGAACTATCAGGGCGATCTTCGAATCTTGCACTATCTGGAGTTACTAAAACAGGATATTGGGTTTTCTCAGCTCAAAGAAAAGATAAAGAAGCCAATTTTGGATCTCAAGGTAGCTGCCTATTATGGATGCATGCTGCTTCGGCCATTTGAAGAAATGGGATTTGATGATAAAGAGAGGCCTACTATATTTGAGGAGTTTCTGGGGGCATTAGATGCAGAGGCCATCGATTTTCCATTTAAAATCGAATGCTGTGGGAGCTTCCAATCCGTCGGCAACCCTGAAGTAGCGACAGAATGTGCCTATAAAATTCTCTGTTCTGCTATTAGAAGGGAAGCGGAGGTGGTCGTGAGTACTTGTCCTATGTGTGCCTTTAACCTTGATCATAAGCAGGTGGAGATCAAACAGAAATACCTTGATTTCAAGGAAATTCCTGTACTCTATTTTACCCAACTCCTCGGGTTGGCCATGGGATTAGATTATCGAAACGCGGGATTTGAACAAAATGCCGTTGATCCCTTACCCCTACTAAAAGAGAAGGGTCTGATTTAAACAAAACACACGGGAGTTTTTATGAAAGGAAACACGCCTTTTCAGTGCTCGAGATGCGGGAAAACATTAGAAAAGCAACAATGCTATGAACACCAGGGCAAAGTATTTTGTGAGGATTGTTATATGGATATCCTATCTCCTCCGAAAGCCTGTGATCCATGGGCCGTTCATTCGGCCAAGACCTTTTTAAGAGGGAAGAATAAACTTTCCACTCTGACACCTTTGCAGACGAAGATCGTCGACTACATCAGGGAAAAAGGAGAGGCTACGATAGAAGAAATGGTGGAGAATCTTAATCTCACTGAAGAGGTATTGAGAAGAGAATTTGTCGTCCTGAGGCATATGGAAATCCTTAAGGCAACCAAAAAAGGAGATAAGATTTTTTACTTATTGTTTTAGAAAAATTGCCTTATAAAGGTTTTTTAAGATATGGCCGAAATCAGACAGAATCCTATCACGAAAGATTGGGTCATCATCGCCAGTGAGAGGACTAAAAGGCTCAGGAATTTACATTACCACCACTTATCCCGAAGAGGCAGCTCAATTTTTGCGAGCGAGCGATTAAATTATACGGGTATAAATGGAGATAGTTTATGAAGGTTCTATTTAATGAGAGGGTGGCGCAGGGATATGATAGATGGTTTGATACAAAAAAAGGGGCAATGGCAGACAGGTTTGAAAAGGAATTGATTTCAAGAATTGCCGAGCTAAAACCCGGAGA
>Ga0315298_1010955_pt1 | contig 10777 bp, 9 predicted proteins | sample WHS_1_MG_FD_203077 | JGI IMG/M metagenome (GOLD analysis project Ga0315298, IMG submission 203077) | Extremophilic microbial mat communities from Washburn Hot Springs, YNP, Wyoming, USA - WHS_1_MG | ecosystem: Environmental > Aquatic > Thermal springs > Hot (42-90C) | place: USA: Wyoming...
CCCATGGATTCGGAAATCACCAGTTTTTCGCGCAGTCCTATTTTGCCTCCGATAATCAGTAAAAGAAGGGTGGCACCGGCAATAAACCCGAGTCCGCCAATCTGGAAAAGGACAAGGAGTACCGCCTGACCAAAAGTACTCCAGTAGGTCCCCGTATCAACAACTGTTAGACCTGTGACACAAACAGCCGATGTGGCAGTAAAAAGCGCATTCACAGGGGATGTGATGTTTTTCGAAGTAGTTGAAACGGGTAGCATTAATAGAATGGTACCGAGCAGGATTAAACAGGCGAAGCTGGATGCAAGAATGAGTGTGGACGACAATGGAGTTGCCTTCCGGGGAACCTGAATATTCAGCCTGGGAGTACGTGATTGTGGGAGTCGGAAGGTGAAAATGTTAGAAGGACTTATATACCTACTTGTTGGTTTCTCTTCATTATTGTTAAAAGAAAACGATCCCTTATTATCCACTTCTTGATTATCGCTCACTTACCTGTTCTGCATTATCTTAATTGAAGGTTTGTTCGTTGTATGTTTCAAACAATTATACCCTTTATAACGGTGTCTGGCAACGGTGGGAAAGTGATGTATTGTCAGGTAGCAATTCTTCCTGCACGGTCGAAAGCCCTGGTCACCGTAAACCCATTAAGCTATGTAATAGACGCGATACGGAGTTTACTTGTAACCGGTGATTTTTCTCACCTTATACTTGATTTTGGTTTGGTAATCGTCGCTCCAGTTGTCATGTTAATTCTAGCAGGGTGGAGTTTCAATCGGATAACAACCTGAATAATAAATTCCTCTCCTTTTACTTTTGTTTCCAGTTTGTTCCGTCAGGGGTGTCTTCAAGAATAATTCCCAAAGAGGCAAGTCTAGACCTTATCTGGTCAGCTATTCCATATTGTTTGGCTTCCCTGAGTTGTCTGCGGATTTCAACGAGTAGATCAATAAAAGGTGCAGCCTCAACATTTCGGGAAGGGGGTTGAAGAGTCAGACCCAGGACTCCAGATAATTCTTTTAACAGGTTTTGTTCTTTAATTGCTGGAGTTCCCGCTTCTGTTAACCGGTTGATATGTCTCGCCAGATCAAACAGGACGGCCAGTGCCTGGGGTGTGTTAAAATCATCGTCCATGGCTTCAATGAATCTCTGCCGGAATGTCTCCGAAGATGTTGAACCTTCATTGTTTGTCTCTTTTATACCGGTCATGGAAGCTTGCCTGAGTCTTTCTGCTCCCTTTTCCGCCGATTCCAGAATTTCTTCTGAGTAGGTTAGAGGGTTACGGTAATGTCCACTAAGGACAAACACCCTCAAACCATCTGCCGTATGGTTTTGTAGAATGGACTTAATAGTCAGGATATTTCCCAGGGATTTGCTCATTTTCTGTTCGCCTATTTGCAGCAATCCGTTATGCATCCATATTTTTACAAAAGGTTTTTTACCAGTGAAGCTTTCTGACTGGGCTATCTCATTTTCATGATGGGGGAAAATTAGATCATGTCCCCCTCCGTGAATATCAATTTGTTCTCCTAGGTATTTCAAAGACATGGCACTACACTCAATATGCCAGCCGGGTCTTCCTTTTCCCCAGGGACTATTCCATGAAGGCTCTCCGGGTTTGGCCGCCTTCCAGAGGACAAAATCCATCGGGTGTTCTTTTTCTTCTCCTGGTTCTACACGGGCACCCGCGAGCATTGAATCCAGGGTACGATGTGCCAGTTTTCCGTAATCGTCGAGCCGGGTGACGCGGAAATAAACGCTTCCCTGAGCGTAATAGGCAAAACCTTTTTCGATTAAACCGCTAATAATCTCCAGAATCTTCGGGATTTCTTTGGTTGCCCGTGGATAGACATCTGCTGGCATGATGTTTAAAGCCTCCATGTCTTCAAAGAAGCTCTGGGTGTACTTTTCCGCCAGGTCTGATGCACTGGTCCCCATCTTGTTAGCACGGGCGATAATTTTATCATCGATGTCGGTAATATTTTGAACATATTTCACCCGGTAACCGCGATATTTGAGGTAGCGACGCACCACATCAAAGATGATATAACTCATGGCATGTCCGATATGGCTGTGGTCATAAGGTGTGACACCACAAACATACATTTTTACCTCATTTCCTGAAGGTGAGAATTCTTCTTTTTGTGCTGTAAGCGTGTTATAAATTTTCATTCTGTCATTTTCTCCAATCGTATTAGTGTTGATCAAATGGTTGCCAGATTTAAAACTCTAATGTTTCCACTGAGGAATAATAATTTGTTTTAATCAGATTGGATATATTCCCCGCCGTCGGTAATTATACAGGGCTAATTGGAGACTGGTGAATATTGTAAGGTTGTCCAATATTTTCATGGGTTAATTAGCTCTCACTCTCTATCAGGGCTACTGCGCAGGCAGCTATACCTTCCCCTTTTCCTATGAATCCCAGCCCGTTGCATGTACTCGCTTTGATACTTATATTATTGATGCCTATTTCGAGTATCCGGTCCAGATTTTTCCGCATCTCATTGATATAATTTTTTAGTCTTGGTTGTTCAGCTATAACGGTTACGTCAATATTATTTATCAGAAACTTTTCTTTTCGCAATTTTTCTTGCGTCTGCTTTAACAATTCCAGACTGGATATTCCCTTAAACTTCAGATCCCCCGGGGGAAAGTGGATTCCAATATCGCCCATTGCGGCAGCTCCCAGGAGAGCATCAATAATAGCATGTGTGACAGCGTCTGCATCACTCCAGCCTTCCAGTCCTTTTTCAAAGGGTATTTCAACGCCGCCCAGTATTAATTTTCTGTTGGTTACCAGTGGATGTACATCATAGCCGATACCGGCTCTAATTTTATTTCCCATATTTTTGTATCAAACACTCCGCTATTATAAGATCCTCAGGTGTGGTGATTTTAATATTAGAATAACTTCCATGGAATACTTTTATACTTTCACCGATTTCCTCGATCATCATAGCGTCGTCAGTCACGTCATGGCTAACACACCGGTGTGCTTGTAAGATTAGATTATAGCGAAATACCTGGGGAGTTTGAACAGACCATAATTGGTCTCTTGGTAAAGTTCTTTCTACCAAGTGGTTTTTCCCTACCAGTTTTATTGTATCGATTACCGGTACGGCAGCAATTGCAGCACCTGTTTCTTCGGCTGCCGCCAAGCCTTCTTCGATAAGATTCTGGGTGACCATCGGCCGGGCACCGTCATGTATGATAACCCAATTACATCCATCAACAAGGGCCAGTGCAGCAGCTACCGAGTCCTGCCTCCGGGGTCCTCCGACACAGGTCAAAATCTTATCATTCTGTTTAAAACTGTTAATCAGATTTAAAAGCTGTTCTGATTCAGTTTTGTTAATTGAGACTATAACCTGGTCTATAAGTGGAGATCGAATGAAAATTTCAAGAACGTAGGTCAGGATGGGTTTGCCCGCGAGCATCATAAGTAGTTTATTCTGGCCGTTCATGCGTCGACTTTCACCTGCGGCTACAATGATGGCTGCTACCTTTTCTCCCCTGTACATGCTTATATCGTATCCTAATAGAATATATTTGGCAACTTTGTTTGTCTTATGAATCCGGCAATGTATATAATGGCAATTAGCATGGATATTAAGACAAACTGGTTTTATTATGTAGGCAGATGGTTGACGACGCTTTGTCTGCACCTGTTGACGCGTTGTGAAATTAAAGGCAAAGAGAATATACCGAGACAGGGGCCTTTTCTCGTTGTAGCCAATCATATAGGGGCGGCAGACCCCCCTTTAATAGCAGTTTGTATTGACCGGAAATTAAGGTTTATGGCGAAAGAGGAACTTTTCCACTCACCGATTATAGCGTATTTCGTAAAGGGTTTTGGAGCTTTTCCGGTGAGACGCAGTCATGTAGACAGGCAGGCGTTAAAGGAGGCAGAAAGGACTCTTAATGCTGGATGGGGGCTTGTTATGTTTCCGGAGGGAAAGCGAAGCAGGACTGGTGGGCTTACCAGGGCTTTTCCCGGCAGTGCCCTGATTGCTATCAGGAACGGGGTCTCGATTTTACCCGTGGGAATAACAGGTACTGAGGTTATAGATAGAGGAGCTACATGGGTATTCCGAAGACCGCGAATAACATTAAATATAGGTAAACCTTTCACTTTGACCGGGAGGGGACAAATAGATAAAATGCTCCTTTCTGAGCTGGCTGATGAAGTTATGTTGCATATCGCAGAGTTATTGCCTCCAGACTACCGGGGATACTATGCGGACAAGGTATCCAGGAAGACTGCAGGTGCAGTAAGTAACAAATGATTTTACTTTTAAGGAGTTATTGTGGAAGTAATAAAGTCTTCTCGAATTGGATTCTGTTTTGGAGTTAGAAGGGCAATCGACATTCTGGAAAAGTTGGTCAGGGAACGGGGTAGAGTCGAATCTCTGGGCGAGGTGGTTCATAATGAACAGGTAATCCAAAGGTTGAATCAGCTCGGGGTCCGTATTGCAAGGGATATTGACGATATCCAGGGAAAGACGATTGTGCTTGGGGCTCATGGAACATCTCCCGAAACGGATGAAATATTGAGAGAGCGGGGTATTGAAATTATAGATACTACCTGTCCTTTTGTTATCAGAGCCCAAAAAGCTGCCAAGAGGCTCGCAGATGAACAATATTTCGTAATTGTCTTCGGTGATGCCGGACATGTAGAGGTCAAGGGTATTCTGGGGTGGGCAGGGAACAGGGGGCTGGCTACTACCAGTATTGATAAGCTTGCTTCTATAAGCGGTATTCCCTTACTGGTTGGAATTCTTTCTCAGACCACGCAGATTCCGGCTATGTTTTCCAGTTTCGTTAGGGAAGCATTCAATGTGCTTTATCGAAAGGACTCTGAAATACGGATTATTGATACTATATGCCACGATATAAGAGATCGGCAGGAGGCAGCACTCTCTCTGGCACAAAAAGTAGATTTAATGCTGGTGGTTGGTAGTCTTCATAGCGCCAATACACGTCACCTTACTGAGCTTTGCTCTGGCATTACGGTCACATACCAAGTGACATCTAGTCAAGAACTAAAGTCTGAATGGTTTAAGGGTATAAAAAAGGTGGGAATAACTGGTGGGGCTTCAACATCTGAGAACACGATCCAGGAAGTATACAATAGGCTAACGGAAATTATTTCTGTTTGAAAGGGAAACGGGGCTGTCATTTTTTAAAGCCCCGTTTCCTTTTTAAATCAAGTTGTTTTATAAGCCCATCTGGCTGGCAACTATTTCACGGTGATAATGGGAGTCTCCAAAAGAAAGGGTCGCGGCTTTTATTCTTTTTGTATAATATTGTAAATCATGGTCGATTGTAACTCCGATGGCTCCATGAATCTGATGGGCTAACGCCATAACTCTGTCGGAGGCTTCATTCGCCCATGCTTTGGCGATGGATGTTTCACGCATTGAAGGAAGCCCTTCACTTTGTAGCCAGACTGCCTGGTAGGTAACATATTTCAAGCCTTCAACGTCGGTAAACATGTTGGCGCAGTAGTGCTGGATTATTTGGAATTTACCTATGGGTTGGTCGAACTGTTTTCGGTCTTTAGCGTATTGGACGGTCATTTCCAGAGCAGATTGCATGGCTCCGAGTATTTCACAGCATTTAGCCAGCGCCGCTCGTTCAATTACCTTTTCCACGTATTTCCAACCCCGGTTTATCTCGCCCAGCAAATTTTCACGAGGAACTCGTACATTATTGAAAACTACTTCGCACAATTTTTCGTTGTCAATCGTTTTCAGTACAGTGGTGTTAATCCCGGAACTTCCGGCATCAACGATGAAAATTGAGATGTTGGACTCGGGGTCGGCGGATTTACCAGTACGTGCCACGCAAATAATGTAATCTGCGACATGGGCATAGGGAACGAATAATTTGGTGCCGTTAAGGATAAAATCATTTCCATCCGGATTCGCCTCGCATTCGATGGAGGCGGCGTCGTACTGACCATCAAGTTCATTAATGGCCATTGTAAAAATAAACTTGCCTGAAGCTATTCCAGGCAAATACTTCTCTTTCTGGTCTTCTGTGCCGTTTTCCATAATAGGATAGGCGCCGAGGATGACGGTGGCAAAGAAGGGTCCCGGCATACAAGCCCGGCCCATTTCTTCAAGAAGGATACTCAAGTCCTGGAACGTCATGCCGTTGCCGCCATATTTTTCTGGGATTATCAAACCTTGCCAGCCGAGATCGGCCATTTCTTTCCACAGTGGCATTGAATAGCCTTTTTCATCAGCCTGTATTTCTTTGATGACTGTCTTGGGGAACTTATTGGTCAGGAAATCCCTGGCCATCGTTTTTAGCATTTCCTGTTCTTCTTTTAATTTTAGATCCATATCTTTCTTCCCGTTCCATTATTTCCTTAATAATTAAGCTGGTAGGCCAAGTCCGCGTTGAGCGATAATATTACGCAGTATTTCGGAAGTGCCCGCTTGTAAGCTGTAACCTTTAGAGGCAAGATAAGAATGTGTAGCCATGCCATTTATTACCGCGTATTTGGAATCTTCCCACAGTGAACCATAAAGCCCCAGAATTTCAATGGCAAGCATGGCAAGGTGCTGTTCGTATGCCGTAGAATATGCCTTAGCCATTGCTGCTTCAAGATTCGGAGCTCGTCCTTCATCGATTACAAGAGCTACACGATAGGTAAGTAGTCTGCCAACCTCAAACTCGATTTCAAGTTGAGCCAGTTTGTGCCTGATGTCGGGGTCTTTGCATAGAGGCACTCCGCGGCGCTTGGTTTCTTTACAGAAAAGTTTTAGTGTTTCATATAAAGGATAGTTTCCCATCAGGCGTTCTAGGCCAGCCCGTTCATAGTCAAGCTGGTTGACTACCTGATAAAAGCCTCGGTTTTTCTCTCCAATAAGAGCACTCTTAGGAACTTTGACCTGATCAAGGAATGTTTCACACCAGGCTTCACTACCGGTGATATCTATTGTAGGAGTGAGGGTTACTCCGGGACGGTCGGTGGAAAAGAAGAATTCGCTGATTCCTCTGTGCTTGGGGGCATTTGGATCCGTACGTGCTATAAGGTATATATAGTTCATATATTTGGCACAGCTGGTCCAGACTTTCTGCCCATCTATAATGAAACCGTCATCCGTTTCTATGGCTCTGGTTTTAATAGAAGCCAGATCAGAAGCAGCGTCTGGTTCACTCAGACCAAGTCCAACATATGCCTCACCGCGCATGATAAGGGGGAGCCATGTCCTCTTTTGCTCCTCATTACCGTAGTGAATGATAGCGTTTCCTATCTGGCGATCGGCAAACCAGTGACAGGCAGCCGGCGCCCCGTATCTTAACATCTCTTCTGTTAAGATCATACGGTCTACGGCACTCCGTCCGCCTCCTCCAAGTTCCTTTGGCCAGGATAATCCTATCCATCCTTTAGCTGCGACGCGCTTGGTAAATGATGGATCTTGACCCTGGATCCAGGCATCACAGGTTGGTTTCCACAGGCCTCTTTTTATTTCGTCCTGGAGAAAATCGACTACCTCCTGACGGAACCTCTCCTGTTCTACTGTAAATTTGAAATCCATATAAAGATGTTCTCCTTCCTACTATTGGAATATCAAAATAAGTTCAAATCTTTATTTTATCATATTGTTAGGCAGGTCACAGTGCGAGAAATTCCTGAGATGGGATGGATCTTGCTGGTTACTAGCTCTCCGATTTCATTCAAGCTCTCCCTTTCAACGACGGCGATAATATCGTAAGGGCCTGTTACCATGTTAACTGATTTCACACCTTTTAACTGCTGTAAAGCGTTAACCACGTCTTTAGTCTTCCCAACGGAAACCTCAATTAGAACAAAAGCTTTTGCGGTTGCCATAGATTTTGCCTCCTTATGTGAATTAATTTAAAATATTTGCAAACGGGAGGTAATGGCAGATCAAAAACCTGTGTTAGTAGTATAGAGTAAATGCGAGTTTAATGTCAACGATTTTCAGTAAATTAATTCAAACCTTGCTGAAAATCGTTGCCTTTTCCTGGAGTCCCACTTTTATGTTTTGTTTAAAAAATATTATTTTCTTTGTTAGAAAATGTTTATAGCTCTAGCTCAATACGGCTTTCGTCTTCGTCAAGGCGGGTAATCTTAAAACCAAGTTTTTTAGCAAGTTCCAGCATTTTATAGTTGTCGTTTAATACTATTCCATAAAGCATCTTAAGTTTTTTATCCTGGGCAATACCTATCATCATATCTGAAATCTTTAGACCAAGGCCTACGTTCTGAAAGTCGTCTGCCAGAACTACTGCGAACTCTCCACTGTCCGAACCGCGCTTTATTATGAAACGGGCTACGCCGACAATTCTCCTCTTTCCATCGGCATTATGTTCAGCTACGATTGCCATTTCCCGATCGTAATCTATATTACAGAAACGGCTCAGCATTTCATGAGTTATCTCTTTCAGTATAAAGAAGAACCTGAAGCGAGAAGACTCAGGGGAGAGATTGGCCAGTAATTCCCGTTCCAGCGGTTCATCTTCTGGCTTAATAGGTCGTAAAGTGACTACTCTGCCATCCTGGCAAGTCCATGTTTGAATATATTTAGTTGGATACGGTGAAATAATAAGGTGTCCGTGCTCTGCAACTCCTGTTTTAACGACTTCTTCATCGATTATTATTCTGGCATCAAGAGCTATTACCTTGTTGTCGGATATAACTAGCGGGTTGATATCGAGTTCTTTTATCTCCGGGAAGTCCACGATCATATTTGAGACTCTAACCAGTGTTTCATCAATTAGTCTTAAATTAACGGGGGGCTTATTGCGGAATCCCTGGGATAGCATCCGGTATGTACGGGTTTTTTCAACGATCATTCTTGCCAATGCCTGATTAAGTGGCGGTAGGCCGACTGCTATATCCCGGTGAAATTCTGCCTCTATACCACCCAGTCCAAACATGATCACCGGACCGAGTAATGGGTCCTTTTTACTTCCGGTAATAAGCTCGTAATCGTAATGCGTGATCATTTGCTGGATACTTACCCCTTCGATCCGAGCATCGGGCATATGTTCTTTGACAGAATGCATCATTTCATCATAGGCTTCTTTCAATTCTTCTTCCGTTCTGATGTTTAATCTGACACCTCCGACATCTGATTTATGAGAAATGTCGGGGGAAACAATTTTCATTACTACCGGATAACCGACGAAGGAAGCCAGCCTGATGGCATTACTGATGTCTGAAGCAAATAGGGGAATACTTGCCTGAATGCCATAGGTAGTCAGAAATTTTTTAGAGTCTTCTTCGTTTAAAAGAGTTTGTCCGGCTCTTATATAATCGCGTATCAACAGTTTGAGGTAGTTTTTAGGTGCTCCTATGTCCAGCGGTATGTCTTCCGGCGTTTCATAAAGTGATTCCATATGCTGTCCATACTGATACATATACAGGTACGTGCGGACAGCTTCTTCAGGGAATTCATAGGCTGGAATGTTGTTTTCATAAAACAATTTTCTCGCCCTGGCCACCGCATTATCACCCATCATGGCAACCAGTATAGGTTTTGTGGCTTCCTTGCATTTTTCTATCACTGCTTTAGCCATTTCTTCAGGACTTGCTAGGCCTTGAGGAGTGTAAATAACGACTGTGCCGTCAACTTGGGGATCTTTTAAAACTGTATCAATAGCTTTAACATATCTTATTGCATCTGCATCTCCCAGGATATCTATAGGATTAGCTTTACTCCAGAAGGTAGGCATGGACTCATTTAAAGCAGCCATGGTTTCTGGTGATAATTTAGCCAGTTTACCTCCCCTAGCCATCAGTGTATCGGTAGCCAGAACCGCTGGACCTCCCGCGTTTGTAATTATCGCAAGATTTGGCCCCTTGGGAAGGTGGGCACTATTTAATATTGAAGCACAATTGAATAGGTCTTCTATTTCATCGACACGTACCACACCGGCACGATCAAAGGCAGCATCAAAGTAAAGGTCTTCCCCTACCATAGCCCCTGTATGAGATTTAGCTGCCTGGCGGCTTTCCTGGTATTTACCGGCTTTTATAACAATAATCGGTTTGGTACGGGCAAAACCTCGTGCGGCACTCATGAAGTGACGGGCATTTTCCAGTGTGCTGCCGAGAGATTCAAGATAGATTATGATACTTTTTGTTTCCGGATCTTCACCGAAGTAATCAATAAGGTCACCAAAATCGACATCAAGCATTGAACCTAGGGACACAAATGCAGAAAATCCTACGTCCCGGCTCAGCGCCCAGTCAAGTACTGCGGAACCAAGAGCTCCACTCTGAGAGAGAAATGCTACCTTCCCCGGTTTTGCCATCCGGTTGACAAAGGTACCATTTAATTTAGTAATCGGACGAATCACGCCGAGACAGTTGGGTCCGATGATACGTATATCGTTTTCCTTTGCTATTTGGGCAATTCTCTCTTCCCGTGCTTTACCTTCGGGTCCTATTTCCTTGAATCCGGATGAAGCAATGATGATGGCTTTAACTCCGGCTCGAGCACAATCTTCTACTGTATCAACTACAGTAGCTGCCGGTGTAACAATCATGACCAGATCGGGTACCTCCGGTAAGGAACTTACACTCGGATAACATTTCATTCCCATAACGGTTTGCCGGTTGGGGTTAACCGGATAAATGGTATGATGGTCCTGCCCCAGTAACAGGTTTTCTAGCACCGTTTTGCCGATGGAATTTTCTCTATCTGTAGCACCTACTAATACTACTGACTTTGGATTGAAAAAAAGGTCAATTTTCTCCATAACTCATTCATTCCTATTTTAATATGTTATT